>Ga0105248_10001274_pt1 | contig 28163 bp, 28 predicted proteins | sample KBSS34metaG_FD_81524 | JGI IMG/M metagenome (GOLD analysis project Ga0105248, IMG submission 81524) | Switchgrass rhizosphere microbial communities from Kellogg Biological Station, Michigan, USA - KBS S3-4 metaG | ecosystem: Host-associated > Plants > Roots > Rhizosphere > Soil | place... | reverse complement strand
GTACCTCGGGTTCCTGCTCGCCTTCTGGGGGTCATGACCCAGGGACACCTGCTGTTCGCCCTCGCCACCATCGGCTAGATCCTCATCGCCATCCAGCGCGAGGAGCCGACCTGATCGGCGCCTTCGGGGAGCGCTACCGCCAGTACCGCCCCCACACCCCGATGCTGCTGCCATTCACGAAGAGGTAACGACGCCGATCCACTAGAATCGCCAGCTTGCGGGACTCACCCCAGGCAGGTTCTACGATGAGCGAGCAACCCGGGCATTTGCAGCGACCGGGCCGTCCGGTGACGGTCGCCGCCACCCAGGCCACCTTCGGCTGGGATTCGCAGGCCAACATCGCGCGCGCCGAGGAACTGGTGCGTGCGGCGGCCGCGCGCGGCGCGCAGATCATCCTGCTGCCGGAGCTGTTCGAGACGCCGTACTTCTGCATCGAGCAGGATGCACGGCACCTGAACCTTGCCACGACGGTCGCCGAGAACCGCGCGGTGGGGCACTTCGCCGCGGTGGCGCGCGAGCTGGGTGTCGTGCTGCCGATCAGCTTCTTCGAGCGTGCCGGACGCGCCTACTTCAACTCGATCGCCATCCTGGACGCTGATGGCACCAACCTTGGTGTCTATCGCAAGTCACACATCCCGAACGGGCCCGGCTACCAGGAGAAGACCTACTTCGCCCCCGGCGACACGGGCTTCAAGGTCTGGGCGACGCGCTTTGCGCGCATCGGGGTGGGCATCTGCTGGGACCAGTGGTTCCCGGAGACCGCGCGCGTCATGGCACTGATGGGCGCGGAGCTGTTCCTCTTCCCCACGGCCATCGGCACGGAGCCGCCGCCGGCGCCACCGGTGAACTCGCGCGAGCACTGGCAGCGCACCCAGCAGGGCCACGCGGCGGCTAACCTGACGCCGCTCATCGCCTCCAATCGCTACGGGCTGGAGCGCTCGCTGCAGAGCCCGCAGGAGCTCTACATCCGTTTCTACGGTTCCTCCTTCATCGCGGATCCGATGGGCGCCAAGGTTGCCGAGGCGCCCGAGGAGGGTGATGCCGTCCTCACGCACACCTTCGATCTCGAGGCGATTGCGCAGCTGCGTAACAACTGGTTCGTGTTCCGCGACCGGCGCCCGGAACTCTACGGCGCACTGAGCTCCTACGACGCCAGGCGCCCGCAGGCTGGCTAGCCAAAAAGGGGTGCTGCTCGGGCATCGGTTCCCGGCCTTGCAGGCCGGGAACCGCCGATTGGTGGAGGCGGGGGGACAGTGCACCCGCGGCTTTCGCCACGGCCTGGACTATGCCTTCATCCCTGGCGCACCTTGAGGCGTGCGGCCACGGATGCGGAGCGTGTTATCCGGTTCGTAAACACCTTAACCGGATCCTAGTGCCCGCCCAGGCTAACCGCCGTCGGCGGGTCTATGAGTCTCTACAGGGCAGGCCTGAAGTTGGCCCTCTTCCTACCCCTCGGCGTTGCCATGCCGTCCTTCTCGTCGGACGCCGTCAGGTTTCGCCGATGTGAGCTCCGTTGTCACTCGGGTCTTACGACCCGGTGCGACCCATTGATCGAACCCCCGTCCGCAAGTCCTAGACAGCAGGATCTACGTACGTAGCTCTCTCTATTTTTTCTCACGTCACGCTACCCGAGGAGCAGGGAAGACGTTCCGCCAGCGGACAGTGACTCTTAACGCTGCGGCCTGTCGCACGCCGCAGCGCGATCCTGTGAACGCGTCCCCTGAACAGTCGCACAGGCACGAACAGCTCAGAGGTCAGCTGCGTTTAGGCAGCTAAGGCGTAGTTGTCGTCGTTAGCAACTATAATTTGCAGAGTGATTAACGAGGGCACTGCACCTCGGTACGCCCCTGAAGGTTCGTAACCCGCGTCGAAACCGGTCGCCCCCAATCAGGTTCACCCGCGCAGCATAGCGCACTTGGGGCAAGCGGCCGCTTCTAAGCCTGCTGCAAAGCCTCCGGCTGCGTGCTGGCACGGGGTCGCACGCTTTGCCTCGCGCTCCCCGCCTTCGGTAAGGTAGTCAGGTAGGGACGTTAGGTTAACTTCTCCAGGGAAGGGGTCTTGATGCGTTCACCGGCTGCGCTGGTCCTGCTCGCTGCTGTGACTGTTCCCCTGCCGGCTTACGCGGATAACTCCCCGCTTGCCCCCGGAGACCCCGCCTGGGCCGCCCGCGGGCAGCTGGGCTACTCCAAGACCAGCGGCAACACCGACAACAGCGCCGGAAACTTCCTCCTGCACGTGGCGCACGTGACCGGGGACTGGAAGGTGCTCTTTGGCGCCGAGGGCCTCTACGGGTCCACCCATGGTGAGACCACCGCGCAGGCCTGGGATGCGCACCTGCAGGCGAACTACAACATCACGTCTCACTTCTACTGGTACGCCGGCGTGCGCTACGACGACGACCGCTTCAGTGGGTTCGCCTTCCAGGAGTCGATCAAGACCGGCGCCGGCTACCAGTTCGTGCAGACCAACGCGACCAAGTTCGCCGCCCAGATGGGTGCCGGTTACCGGCGGCTGCGCCCGGAGATCCTGGTGAAGGATGACATCGGCGGCGTCATCAGCCGCACGCCGCTGGATGAACAAAGCGATGCGGTCTTTGACGGCGCGCTCACCTTCGAGCACGCCTTCAACCAGAACACCAAGCTCTTGGCCGCGGCGACCGTGCAGTCGGGCAAGGAAAATACCCTCACCACCGCGAGCGTCTCGCTGCAGGTGAAGATGACCAATCGTCTCGCGCTGGCGGCCGGCTACCAGCTCACCGACAACAGTCAGCCCCCGCAGGGCTCGCAGCGTCGCGACACGCTGACGACGCTGAACCTGGTGTACGAGCTGAAGAACGAGAAGCTCGCGCCGGAGTGAGCGCTAGCCGCGCTTGAGCAGGCGTGCCTTGTCGCGCGTCCAGTCGCGGTCCTTCTCGACCGCGCGCTTGTCGTGCTGCTTCTTGCCCTTGGCGAGGCCGACGGAGAGCTTGGCGCGGCCGGCCTTCCAGTAAAGCTCCAGCGGCACCAGGGTGTAGCCGCGCCGTTCCACCGCGCCGATCAGGCCCTGCAGCTCGCTGTAGTTGAGGAGCAGCTTGCGCGTGCGCACCGGGTCCGGGGTCACGTGGGTGGAGGCGGAGGGCAGCGCCGAGAGGTGGGCCCCGATGAGGAACGCCTCCCCGTCGCGCAGGTAAACGTACGCCTCCTTCAGCTGCGCGCGCCCGGCGCGCATCGCCTTTACCTCCCAGCCCTGCAGCACCAGCCCCGCCTCGTAGCGTTCCTCGATGAAATAGTCGAAGCGCGCCTTGCGGTTCTCGGCGATCAGGCGGGGGGTGGTGGCGGCGGCTTTGGTCATGGCTTGGGGGTAATGGGACAATGCGAGGATGCGAGAGGTCAAGCGTTCGGCGCTGGTGAACCAACCGCCGGCGCGCGTGTTCGGGCTCATCAACGATATCGAGAGTTATCCGCTGTTCCTGCCATGGTGCACGCATGCGCGCGTGCTGTCGCGTACGCCCGCGGAGATCGTGGCCACCATCGGCGTGCGCCAGGGCACGTTCACGGGCGAGTTCACCACCCGCAACCTCCTCACCCCCGAGCGGCGCATCGACATGCAGCTCATCAGCGGCCCGTTCCGCTCGCTCGACGGCCACTGGTTGCTGACCCCCATCGAGACGCACGGCTGCCGCGTCGACCTGAACGTGCGCTTCGCCTTCAAGAGCCGTGTGGCCGGGCTGTTGTTCGAGTCGCTGTTCGCGCAGACCGTGGGTTCGCTCATGGAGGCCTTCGTGCAGCGCGCCCGGTCTGCGGCATGAACGCCCCCCGCACCAAGCGCTGCCTGGTCGCCTTCGCCACGCCCGAGCGCGAATACCTGTGGACGGTGATCCTGCAGGCCGCCGACACCATCGAGGTGGCGCTTCAGGCCGCGCGCGCCCAGGCGGGCAGTGCCGGCGCGGCCGTGCCCTGGGAGAGCGCCGCGGTCGGCATCTTCGGTGAAGCGCGCCGCCGCAGCGATGCGTGCGCGCACGGGGATCGCATCGAGCTCTACCGCGCGCTCAAGCGCGATGCGCGCCAGCGCCGCCGTGAGCGCGTGGCGCGCGAGCGGCGCGCGCCGCGCTAGATCTTGGGGAACTTCTCGATCGGCGCGCCCTGGTCGGGCGCCTGCGGTGCCGACTGCGGCACGTTGTCGCGGTCGAAGCTCGTCACCTTGTCATCCTTGAAGTACACGATCACGTGGCGCTGCTCGGGACGCTTCAGGCGCCCGCGCTGAAAATAATAGAGGTAGTCCCAGCGATCCTTGTCGAAAAGGTCCGGCACCATCGGTGTGCCGAGCAGGTAGCGCACCTGGCTGCGGGTCATGCCCACCTGCAGCTGGTCCACGGTCTTGCCTTCAAGGTAGTTGCCCTGCTGGATGTCCATGCGGTACACGCAGCCGCTGGCGAGCGCTGCGAACACACCGAGCACCGACAGGCGGGTAAAGATTAGGCGCATGCTTCTCCGATGGGGGATAATAATCTTTTCAATGATACCTGAACGCGGCTGGCCGCAGCCCCTGAAATGCGGCAACCGCCGGAGAAAATAGCTTGGAAGGCAAGGACCTGCGCAAAGCCGGTTTGAAGGTGACCCTGCCGCGGCTGAAGATTCTGGAGATCCTCGAAGGCAGCAATACCCGCCACCTCTCCGCCGAAGACATCTATCGCACGCTCCTGGAGTCCAACGAGGACATCGGGCTGGCGACCGTGTATCGCGTGCTCACGCAGTTCGAGGCAGCAGGTCTGGTCACCCGCCATCACTTCGAGGACGGCATGGCGGTGTTCGAGCTCAATCAGGGGACGCACCACGACCATATCGTGTGTCTGGACTGCGGCCGCGTGGAAGAGTTCATGGACTCGAGCATCGAGGAGCGCCAGACCGCCGTGGCACAGAAGCTCGGGTTCGCGATCCGCGATCACTCGCTGATTCTCTACGGGCACTGCAAGCGCCCGCACTGCGCCTTCCGCAACCGCAAGAACAGTTAAATTCCCGCCGCGGCTGCCCGGGTGCTCAAGACCAAGTGCGTGCTCGCTCCCGCCGCGCCCGAGGACGGGCTGCGGGTGCTGGCGACGCGCTTTCGCGGCCGCGGCCTCAGCGCCTCGCGCTACCACGTGTGGCTGGCCTCCCTGGGCCCGAGCGAGCAGCTGCTGCGCCGCTGGCAGCGCGGCACGCTCTCCTGGGCACAGTTCCGGCGCGCCTACCAGGCGGAGCTCTTCCTGCCCGCGGGCAGCGCTGCGCGCAACCGCACCATCAAGAACCACGGGCAGAAATTCCTGCTGCGGCTGCTCAAGCACCTGGCGCGCGGCGGCGAGGTGACGCTGCTGTGCCACTGCGCGAGCGACGAGGCGCACTGCCACCGTCATCTGCTGCGCAGCATCATCCTCAGCCGCAGGGTCTGAAGCCTCGGGCCGGCTAGCGGCGCTTGAGCGCCGGCGGCCGGCGCGTGCGCACCGTGTCGGTGCTGGCCGCCTGGGGCTCGGCCGCCCCGAGCATGTCGCGCGCGTGCTCGCGCGCCTTGGTGCTGACCTCGACGCCGCCCAGCATGCGCGCGAGTTCCTCCACCCGGTCATCGACCGACAGCTCGGTGAGCGTGGTGCGGGTGGTGCGCCCGTCGGTGAGCTTGGTGACGCGCAGGTGATGGTGCGCCTGGGAGGCGACCTGTGGCAGGTGCGTCACGCACAGCACCTGGCCACGCGCGCCGAGCGCGCGCAGTTCGCGGCCGATGATCTCGGCGATCGCCCCGCCGATGCCGGCGTCGACCTCATCGAACACCATGCAGCGCGCTTCCTCCTGCGCGCAGGAGACCTGTACCGCGAGCGACAGGCGCGCCAGCTCCCCGCCCGAGGCGACCTTGGCGAGGGCGCGCGGCGGCTGGCCGGGATTGGCCGTGACCCGGAACTCGATCTGGTCGATGCCGTGCTGGGCGGGATCGGCGTTGCCGTTCTGGGTGACGTCCGCCTCGAAGCGCCCGCCGGCCATGCCGAGGGTCTGCATGCGGGCGCTGATGTCGCGCGCCAGGGCGCGCGCGGCCGCCATGCGCTTGCCGGAAAGCTCCTGCGCCTGCTCGCGGTAGTTTTGCAGCGCGGCGGCCAGTTCGCGCCGCAGCACCGCGAGGTCCAGCTCCGCGCGCTCGAGGGACTCGAGCTCGCTGCGCAGGGCCGTAACGCGCTCCGGCAGCACCGCCGGCGTCACGCGGTGCTTGCGCGCCAGCTCCTCGATCGCGGCCAGGCGGCGCTCGACTTCCTCCTGGCGCGCCGCGTCCAGGTCGAGGCCGGCGCGGTAGTGTTCCAGTTCGCGCGCCGCCTCGCGCACCTGGATGGAGGCCTCTTCCAGCATCGGGATCACGGCGGCGAGCTTCGGGTCTAGCGCCGCCAGTGCGCGCAGCGTGCTCAGCGCGCGGCTGACCCCGGCGTGCGCGCTGCTGTTCTCGTTCTCGTACAGCTGCGCCAGAGCGCTCTGGGAGCCCTCGGCGAGCCGGCCGCGGTTGGCCAGGCGCGCGTGCTCCTCGGCAAGGGCGTCGATCTCGCCCGGCTTCACCTGCAGCGCCTGCAGCTCCTGCACCTGGTAGCGCAGGAATTCCAGCTTCGCGTCGCGGTCGCGCGCCTTGGTCTCAAGGTCGAGCGTGCGGTTGAGCAGCTCGAGCCACACGCGGTGCGCGATGCCGACCTGGCCGGTGAGGGTGCTTAGGGCGGCGTAGCCATCGAGCAGTTCACGCTGCGCGGCGCTGCGCGTCAGGGACTGAAACTCGTGCTGTCCGTGGATGTCGATGAGGATGTTGCCGGCCTCGCGCAGCAGCTGCACCGCGACCGCCTGCCCGTTGAGGTAGGCGCGCGAGCGCCCGTCGCTGCCCACCACGCGCCGCACCTGCAGCTCTCCCTGGATGCTCACCGACTGCTCCTCGAGCCACTGCTTGAGTTCGCGCGGCGCGCGGCTGAGGTCAAAGGTGCCGGAGACCTCGGCCCGCTCGGCGCCATGGCGCACGACCTCGGCGCCGGCGCGGCCGCCGGCGAGCAGTTGCAGCGCATCGACGAGGATCGACTTGCCGGCGCCGGTTTCCCCGGTGAGCACGGTGAGCCCCGGACGCAGCTCCAGCTCCACGGCGTCGATGATGGCGAAATCACGGATCTGCAGGTGCGTCAGCATCGTTTCAGCGCTCGAAGCTGCCGCGGCCCCAATGGAGTTTGGAGCGCAGCAGCCCATAGTAATCGTGGCCGCGCGGGTGCAGCAGCGTCACCCGCTCGCGGGCGAGGCGCACCTCGAGGCGATCGGCGGCCGTGAAGTCCCCGAGCATCGAGCCGTCGCAGATGACGTGCGCCTGGGTGTCGGTGCGCTCCATGAGGCGCACCTCGATCACCGAGGCGGAGGAGACCACGATCGGGCGGTCCGAGAGGGTGTGCGGGCAGATCGGGGCGATCACGAGCGCCGGCAGGTGCGGCTCCACGATCGGCCCGCCGCAGGAGAGTGCGTAGGCGGTGGAACCGGTGCCGGTGGCCACGATGATGCCGTCGCCGCCGTGGGCGTTGACGAACTGCCCGTTGATGCGGGTCTCGAAGTCGAGCGTGCGCCCGGTATCGTGCTTTTGCATCACGACATCGTTCAGGGCCAGTGCCTGGGACTCCGTGCCGCCGGCGCACTTCAGGTGCGCGGCCAGGAGCGGCCGCTCGTCCATTTCGATCTCCCCGGCGAGGGCGGCGTCCACCGAGGCGAGCATGTCCTGGGGCATGATGTCGGTGAGGAAGCCGACCCGTCCGCGGTTGACCCCGAGGAGCGGCACGCCGTGGCGGGCGACCAGACGCGCCCCGTACAGGAGCGTGCCATCCCCGCCCACCGCGATCACGAGATCGGCGCGCGTGCCGAACTCCTCCTCCGGCACGCGCTGCGGGATCGGGGAGTCCAGGTCCGCGGTGGCGCTCACCAGCACCTGCACGCCGCGCCCGTGAAGGTGCGGCAGCAGGGCGCCCACGCTCTCGGCGATGCGTGGATCGGAGAATCTGCCCACTAACGCGCAGGTGCGCACCGAAAAGGCCATGCGAGCCCTTGACTTAACCCCGCAAGCCACGCGGGCGCGCCTTTGTAACACGCGCGGTTACGTGGGGGCCAATGGCCTAAGTCACATCTTGGCCCACGCTGGCGGCGGGCGGGCTGTAAGGTGGGTGTTGACGGTAGGTGCACGCGAAAGCTAGCGTTCGGCAGGACTCTGCCGTGCACAACGGGCCGCCGGCGGCGGCTAAGGGGTTTATGGCGCAAGAAGCTCGGGACGAGCCCTTAGGCGAGCGGGCTCAACACCTGCTGCGGGTCCTCATCGAGAGCTACATCCGGGACGGGCAGCCGGTGGGCTCGCGGGCGCTGTCGCGCGAATCGGGCCTGCAGCTCAGTTCCGCCACGGTACGCAACGTGATGGCGGATCTGGAGGAACTCGGCTTCGTCGCCTCCCCGCACACCTCCGCCGGCCGCATCCCGACCGACAAGGGCTACCGCTTCTTCGTGGACACGCTGTTGCAGCTGCGCCCGCTCGATGAGGCCATCAGCGAGCAGCTCACCCGCCAGTTCGAGGCCGGGCGCGACCACTCCACCGATCTCATCGCCACGGTGTCGCAACTGCTCTCGAGCGCCACGCGCCTGGCCGGTGTCGTGACGCTGCCGCGCACCCGCGCCGCCCACATAAGCCAGGTTGAGTTCGTGGCGCTCACCGAGAACCGCGTACTCGTGGTGCTGGTCTTCAACGACCGCGAGGTACAGAACCGCATCATCCAGACCGAGCGGCGCTACAGCGCCGAGGAGCTCAAGCGCGCCTCGAACTACCTCAGCGAGCAGTGCCGCGGCCGCTCCCTGAGCGAGGTGCGTCAGGAGATCCTGCGCCAGCTCTCCGAGGCGCACGCGCACATGAACCAGATCATGCTCGATGCCATCTCGGTGGCCCAGCAGGTGTTCGAGGGCGGCGGCGAGGGCCGGCTTGAGTACGTGATCAAGGGCGAGACCAACCTCATGGGGATGGCCGAGCTCACCAACGTGGAGAAGCTGCGGCGCCTGTTCGAGGCCTTCAACGAGAAGCGGGACTTCCTGCACCTGCTCGATCACAGCCTCAAGGCCGAGCGGGTGCAGATCTTCATCGGCCACGAATCCGGCTACCACATCCTGGATGACTGCAGCGTCGTGACCGCCCCCTATGCCGATGCCGACGGCGTGGTCGGGGTGCTCGGGGTCATCGGTCCCACGCGCATGGCCTACGAACGGGTTATCCCGATCGTCGATATGACGGCTAAACTCCTCGGCGCCGCCTTGAATTCGCGGCGCTGACCCCCACCCCCGGGGGCACGGCCAGCCCGTGCGGGCGGTCAAGCGCGGCCGCAGGCGGCGCGGCCTCGGAAGCCAGGGTAACCACGAAGGATCTAGCGATGACCTCCAATGAGCGTGAGCGGCACGACCCCGCCGCCGAACCCACGACCGTGCTGCCGGAGACCGCCTCGCAGCTGGTGGAGCTGGAGCGCCTGCAGCAGGCGCTGGCGGAATCCGAGGAGCGTGCCAAGAGCCACTGGGAGCAGTACCTGCGGGCGGTGGCAGAGCTGGACAACGTGCGCAAGCGCGCCCAGCGCGACATCGAGTCCGCCAACCGCTACGGGCTGGAAAAACTGGCCCAGGAGCTGCTGCCGGTACGCGACAGCCTGGAGCTCGCGGTGCAGAACGCGGACCGGGCCGATCCGGCCAGCCTCAAGTCCGGCCAGGAGGCTACCCTCGCCCTGCTGACCCGGGCGCTCGATAAGTTCGGCGTCACCCCGATCGAGCCGGCCGGGGAGCCCTTTGACCCGGGCCGCCACGAGGCCATGCTGGCCCAGGACTCGGCCACCGCGGAGCCGAACTCGGTGCTGCAGGTGATCCAGCCCGGTTATGAGCTCAACGGCAGGCTGCTGCGACCGGCGCGCGTGATCGTGGCAAAGTAGGCCCGTTCCGGCCTTGAAAGCCCCGGCCGCCACCCCTAAGAAGTGGCCCTAGACTGTCCCCCTTTTGAAAGAGATTTGCGCGGAGTGCACTCATGGCAAAGGTAATCGGCATCGACCTCGGCACGACCAATTCGTGCGTGGCCCTCATGGAGGGCGGCAAGCCCCGGGTGATCGAGAACAGTGAAGGTGACCGCACCACCCCCTCGGTCGTGGCGCTCACCAAGGACAGCGAGTGGCTCGTCGGCCAGCCGGCCAAGCGCCAGGCGGTCACGAACCCGCACAACACCCTGTTCGCGATCAAGCGCCTCATCGGACGCAAGTTCGAGGACGAGGTCGTGCAGCGCGACATCAAGATGGTGCCCTACAAGATCGTCAAGGCCGACAACGGGGATGCCTGGGTCGACGTACAGGGCAAGAAGATGGCGCCGCCGGAAGTCTCCGCGCGCGTGCTCATGAAGATGAAGAAGACCGCCGAGGACTACCTCGGCGAGCCGGTCACCGAAGCGGTGATCACCGTACCCGCCTACTTCAACGACTCGCAGCGCCAGGCGACCAAGGACGCCGGCCGCATCGCCGGGCTCACCGTCAAGCGCATCATCAACGAGCCGACCGCGGCGGCGCTCGCCTACGGGCTGGACAAGCAGGGGGCGGATCGCAAGATTGCCGTCTATGACCTCGGCGGCGGCACCTTCGACGTCTCGATCATCGAGATCGCGGAAGTCGACGGCGAGCGGCAGTTCGAGGTGCTCGCCACCAACGGCGACACCTTCCTCGGCGGCGAGGACTTCGACCTGCGCATTATCAATTTCCTGGCCGAGCAGTTCCAGAAGGAGTCCGGCGTCGACGTGCGCCAGGATGCGCTCGCCATGCAGCGCCTGAAGGAGGCGGCCGAGAAGGCGAAGATCGAGCTGTCCTCGACGCAGCAGACCGACATCAACCTGCCCTACATCACCGCCGATGCCTCGGGGCCTAAGCACCTGAACATCAAGCTCACGCGCGCCAAGCTCGAGTCGCTGGTGGAGGACCTGGTGCAGAAGACCGTCGGCCCGTGCCGCACGGCGCTCAAGGATGCCGGCCTCGCCGCCAGCGACGTCGCCGAGGTGATCCTGGTCGGGGGCCAGACGCGCATGCCGCTGGTGCAGAAGTACGTGAAGGACTTCTTCGGCAAGGAGCCGCGCAAGGATGTAAATCCCGATGAGGCCGTGGCCGTCGGCGCCGCCATCCAGGCGGGCGTGCTGGCCGGGGAGGTCAAGGACGTGCTGCTGCTGGACGTGACGCCGCTGTCGCTCGGCATCGAGACCCTCGGTGGCATCATGACCAAGCTCATCGAGAAGAACACCACCATCCCGACCAAGGCCTCGAACACCTTCTCGACCGCGGACGACAACCAGACCGGGGTCACCATTCACGTGCTGCAGGGCGAGCGCGACCGGGCCGCGGACAACAAGTCCTTGGGCAAGTTCGATCTCTCGGACATCCCGCCGGCCCCGCGCGGCATGCCGCAGATCGAGGTGTCCTTCGACATCGACGCGAACGGCATCCTCAACGTCTCGGCCAAGGACAAGGCCACCGGCAAGGAGCAGAAGATCGTCATCAAGGCCTCCAGCGGTCTTAACGAGGAGGAGATCAAGCGCATGGTGCGCGACGCCGAGGCGCACGCGGAGGAAGACAAGAAATTCCGCGAGCTCGTGGACTCGCGCAACAAGGCGGACGGCCTGATCCACTCGGTGGAGAAGTCGCTGCAGGGGCTGGGCGACAAGGTCGACCCGGCCGAGCGCGCCAAGGTCGAAAGCGCGGTGTCGGATCTGCGCACCGCGCTGCGGGGCGAGGACCGGGGCGCCATCGACAAGAAGGCCGAGGCTCTCGCGCAGGCCGCCGCCGGCATCGCGCAGCGCGCCCAGGCCGCCGAGCAGGGCGCGAGCGCGGAAGCGGCCGCCGGTGGTGCTGCGGGCGGGCCCTCCGCCCAGGGCGGGGCGGGTCGCGAGGACGTCGTGGATGCGGAATTTGAAGAGGTGAAGGACCCGGGTCGCAAGGCTTCGTAAGCTCAAAGGCATGTCGAAGCGCGACTATTACAAGGTACTCGACGTACCGAAAACCGCGACCGAGGCCGAGATCAAGAAGGCCTACCGTCGCTTGGCGATGAAATATCACCCCGATCGCAACCCCGGCGATCAGGAGGCCGAGGAGTCCTTCAAGGAAGCCAAGGAAGCCTGCGAGGTGCTGAGCGACTCGCACAAGCGGGCCACGTACGACCAGTACGGGCACGCGGGCCTGGAGGCGGCACGCGGCGGCGGGCGGGGTGGCTTCAGCGCCGATAGCTTCAGCGACATCTTCGGCGATGTCTTCGGGGACATCTTCGGCGGCGCGCGCCGCGGCGGGCGCACGCAGGTGTTCCGCGGCGCCGACCTGCGCTATGAACTGCAGCTGGAGCTGCCGCAGGCGGTCTTCGGCCACCAGGTGGAGATCGAGGTGCCGCGCCTGAGCGAGTGCGAGGTGTGCCACGGCAGCGGTGCGGCCAAGGGCTCAAGCCCCGTCACCTGCGATACCTGCGGCGGCGCGGGCCAGGTGCGCGTTTCCCAGGGCTTCTTCCAGCTGCAGCAGACCTGCCCGCGCTGTCGCGGCACCGGCAGCATCGTGCGCAATCCCTGCGACAGCTGCCTGGGGCAGGGACGCGTGCGCCGCACCCGCAAGCTCTCCGTGAAGGTACCCGCAGGCGTGGACACCGGGGACCGGGTGCGCCTCTCGGGCGAGGGCGAGGCGGGGCGCAACGGCGGCCCGGCCGGGGACCTGTACGTGGAGGTCAGCGTGCGCGAGCACGCACTCTTCGAGCGCGACGGGGAGCACCTCAGCTGCGAGGTTCCGGTGAGCTTCGCCACCGCCGCCCTCGGGGGCAGCGTCGCGGTGCCGACGCTCGAGGGCGACGTCAACCTGAAGATCCCCGCCGAAACCCAGTCCGGGCGCGTGTTCCGCCTGCGTGACAAGGGCGTGAAGCCGGTGCGTGGCGGGGCGCGCGGGGACCTGTTCTGCCGCGTCGTCATCGAGACCCCGGTGCACCTGTCGGCCGAACAGCGCGAGCTGATCCGCAAGCTCGAGGACACCCTGCGGGCGCACCCGGGCAAGCACGCGCCGCGCGAGAAGGGCTTTCTGGACGGCGTGCGGCGCTTCTTCTCCGGCGCCGACGAAGACTCCAAGCCCACTCGATGAACCCACCGGCCGCCGGCGCCGCGTGTCACGCCGTGCTGATCGGCGCGACCGGGCGCATGGGGCGCGCGATCCTCGCGTGCGCGGCGGAGTTTCCACAGCTTAGCTTCGTCGCGGCGCTCGGCGCCGCGGGCAGCGGCGCGCTCGGGCGCGACGCGGGCGTGCTCGCGGGGGGCGCGCCGAATCAACTGCCGATCACGAGCGATCTGCACCGCGCCCTGCCGCGCGCGCAGGTGGTCATCGACTTCAGCGGCGGGCACGCGACGCGCGCGCACCTGCGCGCCTGCCGCGCCGCGGGCAAGGCGCTCCTCATCGGCAGCACCGGTTATCCGCCGGAGCTGGAGCACGAATTCGCCGCCGCCGCGCAGGAGATGGCGCTGCTCATCGCACCCAACACCAGTCTCGGGGTGACGCTGCTGCTGGAGCTCGCCCGCGGCGCCGCCGGCGCGCTGCCGGGCTTTGCCGCGCAGATCACCGAGACGCACCACGCGAGCAAGCGCGATGCGCCCTCGGGCACCGCGCTCGCGCTCGCCGCTGCAGTGCGTGCGGGCGGTGCGCGCACGGCCGCCGCGCAGGTCCCCGTCCCGATCTCCTCGGTGCGCGCGGGGGAGGCGGTGGGGGAGCACACCGTGCAGTTCAGCGCGGCGGGGGAGGAGCTGTTTCTCACCCATCGCGCCACCGATCGGGCGATCTTTGCAAGGGGTGCCCTTGCGGCCGCGCTCTGGCTTGCGCCGCGGCCCCCGGGCCGCTACGCCATGCGCGATGTCCTCGTCGGGAAAACAGAGACTTAGGGTGTTATCCGCATGCGTTCCGTCAGGGTGAGAAGCCGCGCTCCACGGGAATTTTCCATGGACACAAAAGCCTTAAAGCCCGTAAAATTTCTGCCTAATCCGTGTACGGGTTAGTCCAAGCAAAGGCGGGAGGATGTTCGATGAGAACTCCTCCCGCTTTTGTGTATCTGCGTCAGGGAGAATTCATCACGTGAGCGTACCTGCGGTGCTCGCGCTCGCCGACGGAACGATCTTCCGCGGTCAGTCGATCGGAGCCAAAGGCAACACCACAGGCGAAGTCGTTTTCAATACTGCCCTCACGGGTTACCAGGAAATTCTCACCGACCCCTCCTACGCGCGACAGCTGGTCACGCTCACCTGTCCGCACATCGGCAACACCGGCACCACACCCGAGGACCTGGAGTCCGCGCAGATCTACTGCGCAGGCCTGATCATCCGCGACCTGCCGCTGCTCGCGAGCAGCTGGCGCGCCAACGAGTCGCTGCCGGAGTTCCTCGAGCGCGGCCGCCTGGTGGCGATCGCCGACATCGACACCCGCAAGCTCACGCGCCTGCTGCGCGAGAAGGGCGCACAGGCCGGCTGCATCATGACCGGCGACCAGGTCGATGAGAACGCCGCCGTGAAGGCGGCGCGCAAGTTCCCCGGCCTCAAGGGCATGGATCTGGCGAAGGTGGTGTCCACCAAGAAGCACTACCAGTGGAACGAGGGCAGCATCTGGCCCGAGAGCGGGCGTACGCCGATCCGCTCCAACCAGCGCCTGCACGTGGTGGCCTACGACTTCGGCATCAAGCGCAACATCCTGCGCCTGCTCGCCGACGGCGGCTGCCGCATGACGGTGGTGCCGGCGCAGACCCCCGCCGAGGAGGTGCTCGCGCTGGAACCCGATGGCGTGTTCCTCTCCAACGGCCCGGGGGACCCGGAGCCGTGCGAGTACGCGATCACGGCCACCCGGAAGTTTCTGGAGACCGACCTGCCACTCTTTGGCATCTGCCTCGGACATCAGATCCTCGGGCTCGCCGCCGGCGGCACGACCGTGAAGATGAAGTTCGGCCATCACGGCGCCAACCACCCGGTGCAGGACCTGGACAGCGGCCGCGTCTTCATCACCAGCCAGAATCACGGCTTCGCGGTCGATGAGGCGAGTCTGCCGAACAACGCGCGCCCGACGCACCGCTCGCTCTTTGACGGCTCGCTGCAGGGCATCGCCTTCACCGACCGCCCGGCCTTCAGTTTCCAGGGCCACCCGGAGGCGAGCCCCGGGCCGCATGACCTGAAGCCGCTGTTCGAGCGCTTCAATCACCTGATGCTGCGGCGGCTGCAGGCACAGCTGAAGCTCGCCGAGGAAAACCTGCGGCAGCGCGCGGGCGGTCGCTGAGCATGGGCCGCCTGCGTAGCCGCGCGCCCGGCGCTGCGAGCGCGCTCCTGGGCTGCCTCTGGCTCAGCGCCTGTGTCCCCGCCCCGACGGACCCGGATGCGGTGCGCGCGGCGATCGAGCAGCGCAACGCGCAGCTCGAACGCGCCTACGCGGCCGGGGATGCCGGCCAGGTGGCCGCCGCTTTCGTCACCGATGGCTGGCAGCTGCCGCCGAACAACGCGCCGCTCATCGGCCGCGCGGCCATCGAGGCGTTCTGGGGCCGGGCGCTGTCCTGGGGCACCTGGCAGTTCTCACTGAAGACCGCAGCGGTGACGGTCAGCGGTTCGCTGGCCGTCGAGCGCGGCCGCTACCAGCTCAAATTCACCCCCGGCGCCGGCGCAGCCCCCGGCATGGCCGGGTTCGAGGATCACGGCAATTACCTGGTGCAGTGGCGGCACGAGAGCGACGGGGAGTGGCGCGCGGTGGTGGACGCGCCGGTCAGTGAAGTGCTGCTGCAGCCCGCGGAGCACTAGTGCCCAAGCGCACCGACATCCACAGCATCCTCATCATCGGCGCCGGCCCGATCATCATCGGCCAGGCGTGCGAGTTCGATTACTCGGGCGCCCAGGCCTGCAAGGCGCTGCGCGAGGAGGGCTACCGGGTCATCCTGGTGAACTCCAATCCTGCCACCATCATGACGGACCCGGAGATGGCCGATGCCATCTACATCGAGCCGGTCAACGCCAAGAGCGTCGCGCGCATCATCGAAAAGGAGCGCCCGGATGCGCTGCTGCCCACCATGGGGGGGCAGACCGCGCTCAACACCGCGCTCGACCTGGTGCGCGAGGGCGTGCTGGAGAAGTACGGCGTCGAGATGATCGCCGCCTCGCGCGCCGCCATCGACATGGCCGAGGACCGCGAGCTGTTCCGCAACGCGATGCGCGAGATCGGACTGGAGACCGCGCAGTCGCAGATCGCCCGCAGCCTCGATGAGGCGCTCGCGATCGCCGCCGAGCTCGGCTACCCGGTGGTCGTGCGTCCCTCCTTCACCATGGGCGGCAGCGGCGGCGGCATCGCCTACAACCGCGAGGAGCTCGAGACCATCGTCGCGCGCGGCCTGGATGCCTCCCCGACCGGGGAAGTGCTGCTGGAAGAGTCGGTGATCGGCTGGAAAGAGTTCGAGATGGAGGTGGTGCGCGACCACAAGGACAACTGCATCATCGTGTGCTCGATCGAGAACCTGGACCCGATGGGGGTGCACACCGGGGACTCGATCACCGTCGCCCCGGCGCTCACCCTGACCGACAAGGAATACCAGCGCATGCGCGACGCCTCGATCGCGGTGCTGCGCAAGATCGGCGTCGACACCGGCGGCTCCAACGTGCAGTTCGCGGTGAGCCCCAAGGACGGGCGCCTGCTGGTGATCGAGATGAACCCGCGCGTGTCGCGCTCCTCGGCGCTTGCCTCCAAGGCGACCGGCTTTCCGATCGCCAAGATCGCCGCCAAGCTCGCCGTCGGCTACACCCTCGATGAGCTCAAGAACGACATCACCGGCGGGGCCACGCCGGCCTCGTTCGAGCCCTCGATCGATTACGTCGTGGTGAAGATCCCGCGCTTCACCTTCGAGAAGTTCCCGGCCGCCAACGACCGCCTGACCACGCAGATGAAATCCGTGGGCGAGGTGATGGCGATCGGACGCACCTTCCAGGAGTCGCTGCACAAGGCACTGCGGGGGCTGGAGACCGGGCTCGACGGGCTCGCCCCGCAGCTCACTCTGCCCCTGAGCGAGGAGGACTCGGACCGCCTGCAGCACGAGCTGCGCGCCCCCGGGGCCAACCGGCTGCTGTACGTCGCGGATGCCCTGCGGGCGGGGTGGACGCTCTCGCGGGTGCACGAGCTCACGCGCATCGACCCGTGGTTCCTCGCGCAGGTCGCGGATCTGGTGCGCGAGGAGGACCAGGTGCGCGCCGAGGGCCTGGGGGCGCTGGATGCCGTGCGGCTGCGCGCCCTGAAGCGCAAGGGCTTCTCCGACAGCCGCCTGGCCGGCCTGGTCGACATGCCCGAGAAGGCGATCCGCGACAAGCGCCACGAGCTGAAAGTGGTGCCGGTCTACAAGCGCGTCGACACCTGTGCCGCCGAATTCGCCACTTCCACCGCCTACCTCTACTCGACCTACGAGGAGGAGTGCGAGGCGAATCCGACCACCCGGCGCAAGATCATGATCCTGGGGGGCGGCCCGAACCGCATCGGCCAGGGGATCGAGTTCGACTACTGCTGCGTGCACGCGGCCCTGCAGCTGCGCGAGGACGGGTTCGAGACCATCATGGTCAACTGCAACCCCGAGACCGTCTCCACCGACTACGACACCTCCGACCGCCTCTACTTTGAGCCCCTGACGCTCGAGGACGTGCTCGAGATCCTGGCGGTCGAGCAGCCCGAAGGGGTGATCGTGCAGTTCGGCGGCCAGACGCCGCTGAAGCTGTCGCGGGCGCTCGAGGCCGCCGGTGCGCCGATCATCGGCACCTCGCCCGATTCGATCGACATCGCCGAAGACCGCGAGCGCTTCCAGGCGCTGGTGAGGAAGCTCGGGCTCAAGCAGCCGGCCAACGCCACCGCGCGCAACGAGGAGCAGGGGGTGAAACTGGCGCGCGAGGTCGGCTTTCCCCTGGTGGTGCGCCCTTCCTACGTGCTCGGCGGCCGCGCCATGGAAGTGGTGTTTACCGAGGAGGACCTGCGCCTCTACATGACCCACGCGGTGCGCGTCTCCAACGACAGCCCGGTGCTGCTCGATCGCTTCCTCGACGTTGCCATCGAGGTGGACGTCGATGCGGTGTGCGACGGGGAGGACGTGCTGATCGGCGGCATCATGGAGCACATCGAGCAGGCCGGCGTGCACTCGGGGGATTCCGGCTGCTCGCTGCCGCCGAACAGTCTCAACCGCGAGACCCAGAAGGAGCTGCGCGAGCAGACCCGCAAGCTCGCCCGCGCACTGAACGTCGTCGGCCTCATGAACATCCAGTTCGCCATCCAGGCGGGCGTCATCTACGTGCTCGAGGTCAATCCGCGCGCCTCGCGCACCGTGCCTTTCGTCTCCAAGGCCACCGGGCAGGCGCTGGCGAAGATCGCCGCGCGCGTCATGACCGGACGCAAGCTGAAGCAGCTGGTCGGCGCGGTGGAGCGCGTCCCGGCCTACTTCTCGGTCAAGGAGGCGGTGTTCCCCTTCATGAAGTTCCCGGAGGCGGACCCGATCCTGGGACCGGAGATGAAATCCACCGGTGAGGTCATGGGCACCGGGCGCACCTTCGGGGAAGCCTACGCCAAGGCGCAGACCGCCTCGGGCGTCACCCTGCCGCGCCACGGGGTGTGCTTCATCAGCGTGCGCGACCGCGACAAGCCCCCGGCCGTGGTGCTCGCCAAGAAGCTGATCGAGCGCGGCTTCGAGGTGGTGGCCACCGAGGGCACGGCGCGTGCGCTCGCCGAAGCCGGGGTGGCGGTGCGGCGCGTCAACAAGGTGCGCGAGGGCCGCCCGCACATCGTCGACATGATCAAGAACGATGAAATCGACCTCATCGTCAACACCACCGAAGGCAAGCAGGCGATCCGCGAGTCCAACTCCATCCGCCGCGAGGCGGTGCACCGGCGCGTCACCTACTACACGACCCTCAACGCAGGCCTGGCCACCATCGAGGCCCTCGATCACATCGATGAGGTCGACGTGAACCGCCTGCAGGACCTGCACAGCGAGGCCGCGCGGGCATGAAGCGCGTACCCATGACGCTGCGCGGCGCGGAGGCCCTGCGGGTGGAGCTGAAGCGCCTGAAGTCCCAGGACCGGCCCAACGTCATCAAGGCCATCACCGAGGCGCGCGGCCACGGCGACCTGTCGGAGAACGCCGAGTACCACGCGGCGCGCGAGCAGCAGGGCTTCATCGAGGGACGCATCAAGGAGATCGAGGGCAAGCTTGCGAATGCCGAAGTGATCGAGCCCGGCAAGCTACCCAACACCGGCAAGGTGATCTTCGGGGCGGTGGTGCAGCTGGAGGACCAGGACAGCGGCGAACGCGTCACCTACCAGGTGGTGGGCGAGGATGAGGCCGATATCCGCGCCGGGCGCATCTCCGTCAGCTCACCGATCGCGCGCGCGCTCGTGGGCAAGTCGGCGGGGGAGGTGGTGGACGTCGCCGCCCCCGGCGGCACGCGCTCCTACGAGATCCTCGCGGTCCGCTTCGAGTAGCGCGCCTTCAGGCATCCGGGATCAGGATGCGCGGCAGGCTCTCGTGCGGACGGTAGAGCACCGCGACGTTGCCGATGCGGTGCACGAGGGCGCTGGCGGTCAGCTGCGCCAGCTGCGTCACGAGGACATCGCGCGCGCCGCGATCGCCTCCGGGGGCCTTCACCTTGATGAGCTCGTGGTCCTGCAGCGCGCGTGCCGTCTCGCGCACCACCGCCTCGGTGAGACCGGGATTGCCGATGCGGATGACCGGCTTCAGGGGGTGCGCCAGGCCACGCAGGTGGCGCTTCTGCCGCTCGGACAGGTCCGGGGCCGTCGCCGCGCTCCCCGCCGGTGCACTCCTGGTCATGCCGCGCATTGTAAGAGCGAGGAACTTATGCCGCACGGGCGCGCACTAATTTGCTGAGGCACCCGCCAGGCGCGGCGAGCGCGGGCGGCAGGCGTACTTCTCACCCCGGCAGCGTGCCTGCCGCGCTCGCAGCCGCTGCGGCAGCCTCAGGAGATCACTGAGCGCTGAACGCTCCGCCACCCTCGGGGTGCGATTGGCGGGCCCCCGCGGCACCTGGAGCCCAGCGCCTGGGGTTAGGCCGGGTGCGGGGGTGGCAAGGAGCCGCCACCCTTCGACCGGCGGCGGGTTGCGGGCGCGGATTTCCCGCGGGGCGGCGGCCTGGGAAGAACGCCAGGGACCTGGATCTGGCCGGGGCGTCTTGAAGGTCGGCAGGGACGCCCTGATCAAGGCTGTTCCGGGGTGCGAATGGTGAGGGATGTCGTGCGCTTGGCGCGGTCGCGGTTTGGGAAGGTCGAGCTTGTGAAACCCGAGGCTTTCCGCTCTTGCAGTCCGGAGAGGTATTTACTGGCCATGCAGTTTCGCTTGGTGTAGGTTCATTTGCATACCCCTGAGCGCGCGCGATAAAAGGACGGAAGCCTTTGAACGATTTGACAAAGAACATCCTGCTGTGGGTCGTGATCGTATTCGTCCTGCTGCTCGTGTTCAGCCGCTACATGCCCGCCGTGGGCCAGCCCCAGGAAATCCCGTACTCGACCTTCCTCGATGACGTGAAGTCCGGTCGGGTGGACTCGGTGGTGATGCAATCGGAGATGATCTACGGGGAGCTCAAGGACAAGTCGACCTTCAAGACCCGCAACCCCGAGACCGATTACACCGCCCTCATCGGTACGCTCTCCACCGCCAAGGTCAAAATCGAGGCGCGCGAGCCCAAACAGCCGAACTTCATGGGACAGCTGCTGCTGCAGCTGGCTCCGGCGCTGCTGCTGATCGTGGTGTTCGTCTACATCATGCGGCAGATGCAGGGCGCCTCCGGCGGGCGCGGCGCGATGTCCTTCGGCAAGAGCCGCGCACGACTGCTCGGCGAGGATCAGGTCAACGTGACGTTCGCCGATGTCGCCGGCGTCGATGAGGCCAAGCAGGAGGTCGCCGAGATCGTCGACTTCCTGAAGGACCCGGGCAAGTTCCAGAAGCTCGGGGGCAAGATTCCCAAGGGCGTGCTGATGGTCGGCTCCCCCGGCACCGGCAAGACGCTGCTGGCGCGCGCCATCGCCGGGGAGGCCAAGGTACCGTTCTTCACCATTTCCGGTTCCGACTTCGTCGAGATGTTCGTCGGCGTGGGCGCCTCGCGCGTGCGCGACATGTTCGAGCAGGCGAAGAAGCACGCCCCCTGCATCATCTTCATCGATGAGATCGACGCGGTCGGGCGGCACCGCGGGGCCGGGCTCGGCGGCGGCCATGATGAGCGCGAGCAGACCCTGAACCAGCTGCTGGTCGAGATGGACGGCTTTGAGGGCAACGAGGGCATCATCGTCATCGCGGCGACCAACCGCCCGGACGTGCTTGATCCGGCGCTGCTGCGCCCGGGGCGCTTCGACCGCCAGGTGGTCGTGCCGCTGCCGGACGTGCGCGGCCGCGAGCAGATCCTGCGCGTGCACATGCGGCGCGTGCCGCTGGCCGATGACGTGAAGCCGGCGCTGATCGCGCGCGGCACCCCCGGGTTCTCCGGCGCGGACCTCGCCAACCTCGTCAACGAGGCGGCGCTGTTCGCCGCGCGCGCCAACAAGCGCATCGTTAGCATGGATGAGTTCGAGCGCGCCAAGGACAAGATCTACATGGGCGCCGAGCGGCGCTCCATGGTGATGTCGGACCACGAGAAGAAGATGACCGCCTACCACGAGGCGGGCCACGCGATCGTCGGCTTCATCGTACCCGACCACGACCCGGTCTATAAGGTGACGATCATCCCGCGCGGCCGCGCGCTGGGGCTTACCTGGTACCTGCCGGAAGGGGACCGCTACAGCACCAGCCGGCGTGAGCTCGAGAGCCGCATTACCTCCCTCTTCGGTGGCCGCTGCGCGGAGGAGCTGATCTTCGGTGCCGATGGAGTCACCACCGGGGCGGCGAATGACATCGAGCGCGCCACGGAGCTGGCGCGCAACATGGTCACCAAGTGGGGCCTGTCGGAGAAGTTAGGTCCGCTCACCTATTCGGAAGAGAACGGGGAAGTGTTCCTCGGCCGCAGCGTCACCCAGCACAAGCAGGTCTCGGACGTGACCGCGCACACGATCGACGAGGAAGTGCGGCGCGTCATCGAGGTCAACTACACCCGTGCCAAGGGCATCCTCGAGAGCAATCTCGAGAAGCTGCACACGATGGCCGACGCGCTGATCAAGTACGAGACGATCGACGAGGACCAGCTCAAGGACATCATGGCGGGCAAGACCCCCAAGCCGCCCGCCGGCTGGGACGACACGCTCTCCAACAAGCCGCCCAAGGCCGGCGGCGCCGAGGGCCCTGCGGCCGGACCGCCGCCCATCCCGGCCGGCCAGCACTGAGCCGCGGTGCGCCGCTGCCCCTAGGGCCGCCGCGTCCTGAAAGGGCGCCTCCCCATGCCGGCCCCGGCCCGTGCGCTGCGCTGCGCTGCTAAGACCCTGGACCTGAGCACGCCCGTCGTCATGGGCGTGCTCAACGTGACGCCGGACTCCTTCTCCGACGGCGGCCGTTTCCTCAGCCCCGCGGCGGCGATCGAGCAGGGCCTGCGCCTGGCCGCCGAAGGGGCGGCCCTCATCGATGTCGGCGGCGAATCCACCCGTCCCGGCGCCGCGCCGGTGAGCGTGGCGGAAGAGCTCGCCCGGGTCGTGCCCGTGGTGCGCGCCCTGAGCGAGCGCACCACGGCCGTCATCTCGGTCGATACCAGCAAGCCGCAGGTGATGCAGGCCGCCGCCGCCGCCGGCGCCGGCCTGATCAACGACGTGCGCGCGCTGCGCGAGCCGGGGGCGCTCGCGGCCGCACGCGCCAGCGGCTGCGCGGTTTGCCTGATGCACATGCAGGGCGAACCGGGCACCATGCAGCAGGCGCCCAGTTACCGCGACGTACTCGCCGAGGTGCAGGCGTTCCTCGGCGAGCGGGTGGACGCCTGCCTCGCGGCGGGCCTGCAGCCGGATCAGCTGCTCATCGACCCCGGATTCGGTTTCGGCAAGACTTTCGAGCACAATCTCACCCTGCTGCGCGGACTGGCCGAGCTCGCGCGGGCCGACGTGCCGCTGGCGGTCGGCCTGTCGCGCAAGGCGCTGCTCGGCAAACTGACCGGCCGCGCGGCGCACGAGAGGCTCTACGGCAGCGTCGCGCTCGCCGTGATTGCGGCACTGCACGGGGCGCGCCTCATCCGCGCACACGACGTGGCCGCGACCGTCGACGCACTGAAGGTGGTCGCGGCGCTGGCCTGAGGGAGGGTAGAGGATTGGCACGTCGATACTTTGGCACCGATGGCGTGCGCGGACGCGTGGGCGAGCACCCCATGACGGTGAACTTCGCTCTGCAGCTGGCGAGCGCCGCGGCGCGGGTGCTGGCGCCCGAGGGCGGCACGGTGCTCATCGGCAAGGACACGCGCCTCTCGGGTTACATGTTCGAGGCGGCGCTCGAGGCGGGCTTCGTGGCCGCCGGCGTCAACGTGATGCTGATCGGCCCGCTGCCGACGCCCGGCATCGCCTACATGACGCGCCGCTTCAACTGCGATTTCGGGGTCGTGATCAGCGCCTCGCACAATCTCTACGACGACAACGGCATCAAGTTCTTCGACGCCTCCGGGGGCAAGCTGTCCGATGAGCTCGAGGAGCGCATCGAGGCCGAACTCGAGCAGCCCCCGCTCACGCGCACTTCGCGCAACCTCGGGCGCGCCACGCGCGCGGACCGCTCGCGCACGCTCTACCAGGAGTTCTGCGCCTCAACGCTGCCCCCCGGGCTGGACCTCACGGGGCTGAAGATCGTGGTCGACTGCGCCAACGGCGCCGCCTACAAGGTGGGGCCGCGGATCCTGGCGGACCTCGGCGCCGAAATCGTGCCCATCGGCTGCTCGCCGAACGGCCGCAACATCAATGACGGCTGCGGCTCACTCGCGCCGGATCTGCTGCAGCTCACGGTGCCCGGCGTGCGCGCCAACGTCGGCCTGGCCCTCGACGGCGACGGCGACCGGCTCGTCATGGTCGATCACCTCGGGCGCATCGTCGACGGTGACCAGATTCTTTACGTGATCGCGCGCGCCCTGAAGGAGGAGGACCGCCTGCGCGGCCCGGTCGTGGGCACCGTGATGAGCAACCTTGGGCTCGAGCTGGCGCTGCGCGCCGCCGGCATCGAGTTCCGGCGTGCCGCGGTCGGCGATCGCTACGTGCTCGCGCTGCTGCGCGAGACCCACGGCGTCCTCGGGGGCGAGACCTCCGGCCACATCCTGTGCCTGGACAAGACGACCACCGGGGATGGGCTGGTGAGCGCGCTGCAGGTACTCGCGATCATGAAACGCACCGGGCGCGAGCTCGCGGAGCTTGCCTCCGGGATGCGCAAATTCCCCCAGGTGCTGCTCAACGTAAAGGTCGCCACGCGCTTTGATCCGACCCGCGTGCCCGCCGTGCAGCAGGCCAGCGCGCGCATCGAGGCGCGCCTGGGGGCCGAGGGGCGCGTGGTGCTGCGCGCTTCCGGGACCGAGCCCCTGATCCGGGTGATGGTCGAGGGGCGCGATGAGGCCACCACGCGGGCCGCGGCGGCGGAGCTGGCCGAGGTGGTGCGGGGCGTGGCCGGCTGAGGGGCTTGCCCGGGGGCCCTGGCGGGCCTTTTTGCACCGATTCCACCCGCTCCCGCCCGGCCGGCGGGCGCCGTTGCGTCACCCCCCCTGCATCGCTATCATCGCGCGCCCTTTAAACACCGTAGGCGGCTTCCAAGCCGTTATAGGCCGGTCCATGCGACGCCCCATCGTTGCCGGAAACTGGAAGATGCACGGGTCGCGCACCGAAAACGCGCGGCTCCTCGAGGAGCTGCTGGCCGGCGCCCCCTCCAAGCCGCAGGCCACCTGCGTCATCTGCCCGCCGTTCGTGTATCTGCAGGAAGCGGCACGCCTGCTGCGCGATTCGGCGCTCACCCTGGGGGCGCAGGATGTGTGTGCGGATGCGCAGGGGGCTTTCACCGGGGAAGTCTCGGCGGCCATGCTGAAGGACGTCGGGTGCGAGTACGTGATCGTGGGCCATTCCGAGCGGCGGCTGCTGTACCGCGAGAGTGACCAGCTCATCGCGCGCAAGTTCGGCGCTGCGCTCGCCAAGGGGCTGATCCCGATCCTGTGCGTCGGCGAGCAGCTGGCCGACCGCGAAGCCGCGCGCACGCGCGAGGTGGTGGCGCGCCAGCTCGACGTGGTGCTGGAACTCAGCGGCGCCGGGGCGCTCGAACAGGCCGTGGTGGCCTACGAACCGGTGTGGGCGATTGGCACCGGGCGCACCGCCAGCCCCGAGCAGGCGCAGGAGGTGCACGCCTTCATCCGCGCCCGGATCGGGGCCCGGGATGCTAGAATTGCGGGCGCCACGCGTATCCTATATGGCGGCAGTGTGAAGGCCGGCAATGCGGCGGAGCTGTTCGCGATGCCGGACGTCGACGGCGGATTAATTGGTGGCGCCTCGCTCAAGGCCGATGAATTTCTGACCATCCTGGCCGCTGCTGGACCGGGATAAGTGAGTTTGTCCGATGTGGTTGCGTAACGCTTTGACCTTTGTTCAGCTGCTCTCGGCGGCCTGCATCATTGGCCTCGTGCTCCTGCAGCGCGGCAAGGGGGCCGATGCCGGCGCCGGGTTCGGCGCCGGGGCTTCGGGAACGGTTTTCGGCGCGCGCGGGGCAACGACAGCGCTGTCGCGCGCGACGGCCATCATCGCCGCGATCTTCATGATCAACAGTCTGGTGCTGGCGTACCTCGGCACGCGCACCGCGACGCAGCCGCAGCACACGATTCTCGACGAGGCCGTGACGCCGAAGGTGCCGGCCGTACCGGGCAACGTGACGCCCGCGCCGACGCCACCACCGGTGTCCGAGCCGGCGCCGTCACCGGGCGCGCCGGCACCGAAGTAAGCACCGCACGCTCGCGGAAGTCGTTTCACATCGCCGACGTGGTGGAATTGGTAGACACACTAGCTTGAGGGGCTAGCGCCGCAAGGTGTGGGAGTTCGAGTCTCCCCGTCGGCACCAAAACGACTGGTTGCGCTGCTACAATGCGCACCGCTCATAACGGGCAGGTCACGGTTGGATCTGCCCTTTTACGGTCGCAAGCGCATGTTGTCCAACTATCTGCCGATCTTGATCTTTCTGATCGTGGCCGCAGCCGTGGCCGCGGTGCTGCTGACGCTCGGCACGGGCATCGGCCGCTACTTCTCGCGCTTCCACGACGACAAGGCGAAACTGACCCCGTACGAATGCGGTTTCGATGCGTTCGAGGACACGCGCACCAAGTTCGACGTGCGCTACTACCTGGTCGCGATCCTGTTCATCGTGTTCGATCTGGAGATCGCGTTCCTGTTTCCCTGGGCCGTGGCGCTGGGCCAGATCGGACGGTCCGGCCTGCTCGCCATGGGCATCTTCCTCGCCATTCTCGTGGTGGGCTTCATCTACGAATGGAAAAAGGGGGCGCTCGAGTGGGATTAGAGGCACCCGAGAACCCGGAAGCCTTTGCGCAGCGTGGCTTCATGACCACGCAGGTCGACAACCTTGTCAACTGGGCGCGCACCGGCTCCTTGTGGCCGATGACCTTCGGTCTCGCCTGCTGCGCGGTTGAGATGATGCACGCGGGCGCCTCGCGCTACGACCTGGACCGCTTCGGCGTCGTCTTCCGCGCGAGCCCGCGCCAGTCTGACGTGATGATCGTCGCCGGCACGCTCGTCAACAAGATGGCCCCGGCGCTGCGCCGTGTCTATGACCAGATGCCCGAGCCGCGCTGGGTGATCTCGATGGGCTCCTGCGCCAACGGCGGGGGCTACTACCACTATTCTTATGCCGTGGTGCGGGGCTGTGACCGCATCGTGCCGGTCGATGTGTACGTGCCGGGCTGCCCACCGACCGCGGAGGCCCTGGTCTACGGGATCGTGCAGCTGCAGAAGAAGATCGCCCGCACCAGCACCATCGCCCGCTAGGCGCCAACGGAGTAGCAACAGGTGAGCGAGCGTACCGAGGCTCTCGCCCAGAAGGTTGATGCGCGCTTGCATGCACGCGTGCGACGCACCGCTGCGCTCGCGCACGAGCTGGCCTACGAGTGCGACGCGGCCGCGCTGCTCGAGGTATGCGGTGCGCTGCGCGATGCGCCGGACTTGAAATTTGAGATGCTGATGGACCTGGCGGGCATCGACTACCTGCATTACGGACGCGATGACTGGCAGACCGAGAGCGCCACGCGCTCCGGTTTCAGCCGCGCGCGCGTGGCGCTCCGCAATGCCCCGGACCCGGGCGCGACCGGCCGTTTCGGCGTCGCCTACAACCTGCTGTCCATCTCGTGCAACCAGCGTCTGCGCCTGGTGGTGAAGATCCCCGACAGCGCCGAGCCGGTGCTCGACTCGGTGGTGGACGTGTGGGCGTCGGCCAACTGGTTCGAACGCGAGGCGTTTGACCTGTTCGGGATTCTGTTTCGGGGCCATCCGGACCTGCGCCGCATCCTCACCGATTACGGTTTCATCGGGCATCCGTTCCGCAAGGACTTCCCGCTGATCGGCAACGTCGAGGTGCTGTACGATCCGCAGAAGGGACGCGTGGTGTACCAGCCGGTGAGCATCACCCCGCGGGTCCTCGTGCCCAAGGTGATCCGCCACGATCACCGCTACGAGCCCGCCCTCAAAGATGAGAAGGTGCCGCGCTGATGGCTGCCGCGCCCGCCACCGAGATCCGCAATTACACGATGAATTTCGGGCCGCAGCACCCGGCCGCGCACGGCGTGCTGCGCCTCGTCCTGGAACTCGATGGTGAAGTGATCCAGAAGGCCGATCCACACATCGGGCTTCTGCACCGCGGCACCGAGAAGCTCGCCGAGTCCAAGCCCTTCAACCAGTCGATCGGCTACATGGACCGGCTCGACTACGTATCGATGATGTGCAACGAGCACGCCTATGTGCTCGCGATCGAGCGGCTGCTCGGCATCACCCCGCCCGAGCGCGCGCAGTACATCCGCGTCATGTTCGATGAGATCACGCGCATCCTGAATCACCTGATGTGGCTCGGTGCGCACGGTCTCGACATCGGCGCGATGACGGTGTTCCTGCTGTGCTTCAAGCAGCGCGAGGAACTGATGGACGTCTACGAGGCGGTTTCCGGTACGCGCATGCACGCGACCTACTACCGCCCCGG
>Ga0105248_10001273_pt1 | contig 28186 bp, 25 predicted proteins | sample KBSS34metaG_FD_81524 | JGI IMG/M metagenome (GOLD analysis project Ga0105248, IMG submission 81524) | Switchgrass rhizosphere microbial communities from Kellogg Biological Station, Michigan, USA - KBS S3-4 metaG | ecosystem: Host-associated > Plants > Roots > Rhizosphere > Soil | place... | reverse complement strand
ATCGCAGGAACAAGCGCGTCGAAACGCTGACGGCGCGGGCGACGATTCTGGCGACAGGCGGGGCCGGACGAGCCTATCTCTATTCGACGGCGCCGCGCGGAGCGACGGGCGACGGGATCGCAATGGCGTGGCGGGCCGGCTGCCGGGTCTCCAACATGGAATTCATGCAGTTCCACCCGACCTGCCTCTACAATCTCGAGGTCAAGAACTTCCTGATCACGGAAGCGGTGCGCGGCGAGGGCGGGATCCTGAAGCATCCGGTCACCGGCCACCGTTTCATGGCCGACTATGACGAGCGCGGAGAGCTTGCGCCCCGCGACATCGTCGCCCGGGCAATCGACCATGAGATCAAGCGCGACGGTCTGGATTATGTCTTCCTCGACATTTCGCACCGCGAGCCAGAGTTCGTCCGCGAGCATTTCCCCAACATCTACGAGAAGCTGATCGGCCTCGGCATCGACATCACGAAGGAGCCCATCCCGGTCGTGCCGGCCCAGCATTATACCTGCGGCGGCGTGGTGGTGGACCTTAATGGCAGTACCGACGCTCCCGGGCTCTACGCGGCGGGCGAGGTGACCCAGTCAGGGCTTCACGGCGCCAATCGGCTCGCGTCAAACAGCCTGCTCGAGTGCCTGGTGTTCGGCGAGGCGGCTGCAGAGCATATCATCGCCAGCTGGGACTCGCTTCCCGAGGTCCCGCAGGTGCGCGCGTGGGACGAAAGCCGGGTCACCGACAGCGACGAAGAGGTCGTGATCACTCAGACATGGGGCGAGATCCGCCGGTTCATGTGGAACTATGTCGGGATCGTCCGAAGCACCAAGCGGCTCGAGCGCGCCAAGCACCGGATCGACATGCTGCGGCAGGAAGTGAAGGAATATTACGCGCACTTCCGGGTGACTCCGGACCTCATCGAGCTGCGCAACCTCGTCGAGGTCGCCGACCTCATCATTCGCAGCGCGCTCAGCCGCCACGAAAGCCGCGGGCTGCACTATACGCTCGATTATCCGGAAATGCTGGCAGAGCCGAAGGACACAGTGCTCGTCCCGTGATTCAGGCAGAGGGGGAAATGATGGCCGTTGAACTCAGGATTCTGGCGCTCGGCGCCGTGCTGCTCTTCATCCACATCTTCGTCGCGACGCGATTCAAGACGGCCCAGTATGGACGCCAGTGGAACGTCAGCGCCCGCGACGACAGCTTACCGGCACCCAACCCGGTCACGGGCCGATTGATGCGCGCGCAGGCGAATTTCGAGGAGACATTTCCAATTGCGATCGTCGCGCTGCTTGGCGTGGTGGTCGCCGGCAAGACGAGCCAGTGGACCGCGCTCGGCGGCTGGATCTGGCTCGGCGCGCGGCTCGTCTATCTGCCGCTCTATTGGGCTGGCGTGCCTGTCATTCGCACGATCATCTGGACGATCGCACTGATCGGGCTCGCGATGGTGATTAAACCGCTGCTGGTCGGCTGATCGGGGGAGTGGCTCCCGCTGCAGGGAGCCACCCCATCTCGCTAGTGCCTAGTCGCGACCGAGATGCTCAGCGCCGTCGCGGCAATGCTGGACGTTCCCGTCATCGCGATGTCGCGCGCTCGCTGCACAGCGAGGCTGATCTGCGGACGCGCCTGATCCCAACCCGAATCGGTGCAGGTGTTGAGTGTTCTCTGCCCCGTCCACGATCCGTCGCTGCCGCCAGTCACTTCCCCACAGAGGTCGTTCACCGCCGTGCGGACACGACCGACCAACGTTCTTTCGCCAGCGGGCACGGCGAGGTTCAGGTCGGCAAAGCTGACATGGCGAACGACCGTGTCGGGTGGTGCCGTCACCACGATTGGAGCCGTCTTGGCGAACGCGGGTGACGCCAACCCGGCTGCCGTAACGAAGACGCCAAAAGCCGCACACGTGTGAAGTGCTTTCGAATATCTCATTGGGTTGCCCCTAATATCGCCTCGCCCCCTATTGGGCGCACGGGGCACTCTCAAATTTGCCGCACGCCTGCGTCAGCTTTTCGCTGAACGCAGATGCCCGCCGTCGATTAGCTGGACGACGTTCGACGACTCCGGAACTAATGTCGCCAGACGCGTCGCTTCGAGCATTTCCGCGACATGGGTCCGCGCGACCCGTTCCGACGTCCCGTCGTTCAGATGGGCCGTCCACTGCCGTCCCGAATGCGAAATGCGGTCAATGAAGCCGCAGCGCACGATCATCGACCGGTGCAGCTGCACAAACTGGCGGTAGCTCAGCGCATCCCGCATCGCGTGCATGGTCGCGTGCAACAGCCATTGCCGGCCCTTCGAGACCACATGCACATAGTCCCCGTTGGCAACGATCTTGTCGACGGTGGCTTGCTCGATGCGCATGAGCCCGTGGGCCGTGGGTATCCACAGCGGCCTTTCCCCCTTCGCGCGCCGGATGAAGCGCTTGCAGACGAAGCTGGTCTCGCAGCGGGCGACGAGCTCTGAGAACGGAGCAGCGAAAGTTTTCAGCCACTTGTTCCACCACGCCATGTCCGGCGGGGCGACCTCCAGCAGGAAATCGAAGTCGCCAGTGCTTTCGACGGAATGGAGTGTGTTGGGGCTGTCGATCAGTGCCGCCTTCAGCGCCTGCACTTCGGCGGGCGGGGCATGTTGCTCGAACTCCAGGCAGAGAATGATGCGAAGTTCATCCGAGTCGACTGAGTCGACGTAGGTCATTGTGGGCGTCCCGGCTGATGGGAATGCCGATACGCGACTCGTCAGAGGCGCATTTATCAGACGGGCACTAGCGAATGAACTTAACACTCGTGAACAACAGTCGGCGGAGGCTATGCTTTTGGGTTCCCAAGAGATCGAAATCCGCTGGCGTGGCACCTACATTCCCACAAGCTTCCTTCCCGCCGCCACCCTGCTAAATCCGAGCCTCCATGCCTGACGCTTCCACGCCTGCCGCCGCCCAGAACCACCTCTATCTCGTGGACGGGTCGAGCTACATCTTCCGCGCCTATCACCGGCTTCCGCCGCTCACGAACCGGCACGGCCAGCCGGCGGGCGCGGTCTACGGCTATACGACCATGCTGTGGAAGCTCGCCGACGGGCTTTCGAAGGCCGACGGCCCGACCCACATGGCGGTGATCCTCGATGCGAGCGAGCATACCCACCGCAACGAGATGTACGACCAGTACAAGGCGCACCGGCCACCGCCGCCTGAAGATTTGGTCCCGCAATTCCCGCTGATCCGCGTCGCGACGCGCGCTTTCTCCATTCCCTGCATCGAGGAAGAGGGGCTGGAGGCGGACGACATCATCGCCTGCTACGTGATGGCGGCGAAGGCTGCCGGGTGGAAGGTGACGATCGTCAGCTCCGACAAGGATTTGATGCAGCTGATCGACGAGGATGCCGGGATCGACATGCTCGACACGATGAACGACCGCCGCATCGGCCGTGAGCAGGTGCTGGAGAAGTTCGGCGTGCCGCCGGAGAAGGTCGGCGACGTGCTGGCGCTGATGGGCGACAGCGTTGACAATGTTCCCGGCGTGCCCGGGATCGGGCCCAAGACCGCGAGCCAGCTAATTCAGCAGTTCGGCGATCTCGAGACGGTGCTGGCAAGCACCGACCAAATCAGCAAGCCAAAGCTGAAGCAGTCGCTGATCGACCATGCCGGCGCAGCGCGGCTGAGCCGCGAGCTTGTGCGGCTGGTGTGCGACGCGAAGCTGCCGGAGCCGCTCGAAGACCTGGCGATGAAGCATATCCCGAAGGAGCCGCTTGCCGAGTTCCTCGGTGACCAGGGCTTCAAAACCCTCCTCGCCCGCCTGATGGGCGGAACGCCAACGCAGACTGGCGCCACCGTCCGCAATGACGTCATGGCGGCCATGGACCGCAAGCCGCCGACGACCGCGGAGCCCGAGAATATCGAGGTCGATCGTTCGAAGTACGAGACGGTCACCGACGAAGCGGCACTCGACCGCTGGATCGCCGAAGCAACGGCGCAGGGTTATGTCGCGCTCGATACCGAGACCGACTGCATCGATTGCATCATCGCGAAGCTGGCGGGCGTCAGCCTGGCAACGGCGCCGAACCGCGCCTGCTACATCCCCGTCGGCCACAGCGGCGCGGACCTGTATTCGGATGCGCCCAACCAGCTGCCGATGGCCTTGGTGCTGGAGAAGCTGAAGCCGCTTCTCGAGGACCCGGCCGTCCTGAAAATCGGGCACAACTTCAAGTACGACTGGGTGATGTTCGACAAGGCCGGCATCTCAGTCGCGCCGGTCGACGACACGATGGTGATGAGCTTCGATCTCGATGCAGGGAAGAGCTTCGGCCACGGGCTCGACGAGCTCGCCAAGGCGCACTTCGCCCACGAATGCATGCCCTACAAGTCGCTGTGCGGGACGGGCGCCAAGCAGATCACCTTCGACAAGGTGGCGCTCGGCCCTGCCACCGAATATGCGGGCGAGGATGCGGACATGACGCTGCGGCTGTGGCTTCGGCTGAAGCCGCGCTTGGCGGCGGAGAATGTTGCCCGGGTCTACGAACGCGTCGACAAGCCGCTGGTGCCGGTCATCAGCCGCATGGAGCGGCGCGGGATCAAGGTCGACCGTGACTATCTGGCGCGGCTGTCCTCAGAGTTCGGGCGCGACATCCAGAGCCTGGAGGAGCGAATCTACGAAGCGGCGTGCGGACCGTTCACGATCGGCTCGCCCCAGCAGCTGGGCGAGGTTCTCTACGGCCGGCTCGGCCTCAAGGGCGGGCGAAAGGGCAAAAGCGGTCAATATTCGACCGACGTGAATGAGCTGGAGCGGCTCGCCGGCGAGGGCGTCGAATGCGCGACGCTCGTGCTCGACTGGCGCCAGCTGACCAAGCTCAAGAACACCTACACCGACGCACTGCAGGCGCAGATCAATCCCGAGACGGGGCGGGTCCATACAAGCTTCAGTCTCACCGGCGCGCAGACGGGGCGGTTGTCGTCGAACGACCCAAATTTGCAGAACATCCCGATCCGGACCGAGGTCGGCAGGAAGATCCGCGACGCCTTCGTTGCAGACGAAGGTCACAAGCTCTTAAGCGCCGACTATAGCCAGATCGAGCTTCGTCTGGCCGCGCACATGGCCGACGTTCCGCAACTCAAGGCCGCGTTCAACGCCGGCGAGGACATTCACTCGATCACGGCAGAGGAGCTGTTCGGCACCGTCGACCGCGACACGCGCGGCAAGGCGAAGACGGTGAACTTCGCCATCCTCTACGGCATTTCGTCATGGGGGCTGGCCGGCCGGCTCGGCGTGCCCAAGGATGAAGGCAAGGCGATCATCGATCGCTATTTCGAGCGCTTCCCCGGCATCCGCGACTACATCCACTCGACGCTCGGCTTCGTTCGCGAGCACGGGTACTCACAGACCCTGTTCGGGCGGAAGACCCACTTCGAGCCGAACATCCGGTCTCCCAACCCGTCGATCCGCGGCGGCGCCGAGCGCGCGGCCATCAACGCGCCGATCCAGGGCACGAGCGCCGACCTCATCAAGCGCGCGATGGCCCGGATGGACGGCGCGCTCGCCGGCGCGGGCCTCGGCGGCGTGAAGATGCTTCTGCAGGTGCACGACGAGCTCGTCTTCGAAGTGCCCGACGGGCAGGAAGCAGCAGCAGCTGCCGTCATCCGGAAGGTCATGGCCGAGGCGGCGCAGCCGGCGATCAAGCTCGACGTCCCGCTCGACGTCGAGGTCGGCTGGGGCGCCCACTGGGGCGAAGCGCATTGAGCAACACCGAGCGGACCGCCGCCGGAGCGGCGCCCGCGCCGGATGCCGACATGGCGACCCTCGCGCGCGGCGGGCGGCTCAACGCGTTCGGCTTCGTGCTTCGCCTCGCTGCGCGGCTCCCGTTCCTGTTCATTGCCGGCCGAGTCTACGGGGCGAGCCAGCTCGGGCGCTTTGCTTATGCCGTTCTTACGGTAGAGTTCGCCGCGCAGATCGCGGCATTGGGCCTTAGGCGCGGTCTCGCGCAGCTGTTGGCTAATGCGAAGAAGCCGCAAGCGTGTATTGTCGCCGACGCTTTGCTCGTCGCCGCGGTCGGCTCGGCGATCGGCATGGCCATCCTGTTCGTCTTCCCGCGGGCAATGTACCCGACGACGGTGATCCACGGCCTCGACCGGCTGCTCGCGATCACCGTCATCGCGATCAGCTGGACCGATATCGCGCTCGCTGCCTTGGCCTACCACGACGACGTCGCGTCAACGGTCCGTGCCCGCTCGATCGTAGAGCCGTGGACGATCAGCATCGTCGCCTTCATCTGGTCCTACATCTCGCTCGATGACGGGCTGATCATCTCCTACGTCTTCTCGATGGTGGCCGCGCTCGTCGCCGCGCTCATTCCGCTGGTTCGCTGCTACGGCTTGCCCCACGGCTGGAAGCCCGACCTGGCCACCTCGCTGAGAACGGCCTGGCGCAACGTACCCGTCGCGGCCGCCGACGCGGTCGAGTGGGCGTCGCGGCGGATCGACCTCGCGGTGCTGGGCGCATTCCTGCCTGCGACCTTCGTCGGCATTTATTATGTGGCGCAGCAAGTCGCGACCTTGCCCGCCAAGCTTAAGACCAGCTTCGAGCCGGTGCTCGGCCCCGCCATCGCGCGCCGCATCGCCGTCGGGGACCGGGCAGCCGTGGCGAAGCAGGTGCGGCAGGTCACCTACTGGATCATCGCCGCCCAGCTCGGAATCGCACTGGCGCTCGGTATCCCGGGGCGCGCGGTGATGGCGTTGGTCAGTCCGAAATTCACCGGCGGCACGGCGATGCTGAGCTTCCTGCTTGCCGCGGAAGTCATCGCCGCCGCCGCGTTCGTCAGCGAAGCGGCGCTGATCTACGTCGCGCGAAAGCGCAACATGATCATCAGCATCATCATGCTCGCGCTCGAGGCAGGCCTTGCCGCAACGCTTATCCTGATCATGAAACGCGAAGGCCTGCCGTTGGCGTTCCAAGCCACCGGGCCGGCTATCGGCCTTTGCGTGGCTCTGGCGTTCGCCTCCTTCGCCAAATCCCGCCTGTTGAAACGCCAGCTAGGCGAGCGCGTGTCGGGGTGGCGCTGGGATCTCGCCTGGGCAACGGGCGCCGGTGTGGCGGTCGGAGCGTTCGTACGATTGCTCTTGCCCCAGACATGGCAGCTGGTGGCCGGCGTTCCGCTGATCTTGCTCGCGTTCGGCGCCGTGCTGTGGACAAAGGGCTTCGGCCCCGAGGACCGCGAGCTGTTCCGCATGCGCAAGGCGGACGTGCGCGAACTTCGCGAAGCGGAAGACGCCGCCCTCGCCCGCGATCAAATCCAGGACGACATCATCTAATCAGTGACGGAAGTGCCGCATCCCCGTGAACAGCATCGTCAGGCCGGCCTCGTCAGCGGCGGCGATGACCTCGTCGTCGCGGATGGAGCCGCCCGGTTGGATCACTGCCGTTGCTCCGGCCTCGGCGGCAGACAGAAGGCCGTCGGCGAAAGGAAAGAAGGCGTCGGAAGCGACCGCTGAGCCGACCGTCCTCGGCACCGGCCAGCCGTTCGCTTCGGCGGCTTCGCGTGCACGCATGGCGGCGATTCGAGCGCTGTCGCGGCGGTTCATCTGGCCCGCGCCGACACCTGCTGTGACTCCGTCTTTGGCGTATACGATGGCGTTCGACTTCACGTGCTTGGCGACGGTCCAGGCGAACAGGCAGTCGCGGATTTCCTGCTCGGTCGGCCGCCGCTTAGTCACGCATTTGAGCTGCTCGCGCGTCACCATGCCGTTGTCGCGGTCCTGGACGAGAATCCCGCCCGCAATGACGGCGATATTCTGACCGGCGCGCGCAGGGTCCGGAAGCTCTCCCGTTAGCAGAAGCCTAAGGTTCTTCTTATTGGCGAAGATTGCCTTAGCGTCCTCGTCCGCATCGGGCGCGACGACCACTTCGGTAAAGATTTGCGTGATCGCCTCGGCGGTTTCAGCGTCGAGCGGCCTGTTGCTTGCGACGATGCCGCCGAAGGCGGACACGCTGTCGCAGGCGAGCGCCTCGCGCCAGGCGTCGATCAGCGTTCCGCGAGTCGCGACGCCGCATGGGTTCGCATGCTTGACGATGACGACCGTCGGCTCGCCGCCGCGGAACTCAGAGACGAGCTCCAGCGCGGCATTGGCGTCGTTGAGATTGTTGTAGCTGAGCTCCTTGCCCTGCACCTGTTCCGCTTGTGCGACGCCACGCGCCGTCGGGCCGACTGGAAGGTAAAGCGCCGCCTGCTGGTGCGGATTCTCGCCATAGCGGAGCGGCATTTTGAGCTTGCGCGCGCGAGTCCACGTCTCCGGCCAGCGCTCGCCTTGGTCGGCGAAAGCGAACCATTGCGAGATCGTCGAATCGTAGGCAGCGGTGAGCGCATAAGCCTTGGCGGCAAGCTTCTTGCGGAATTCGAGGGTCGTGCCGCCGTTGGCGTCCAGCTGCTCGATAAGCGCGGCGTAATCCGCCGGGTCGGTCACGATCGCCACATGCGCGTGATTCTTCGCGGCTGAGCGAACCATCGACGGGCCGCCGATGTCGATATTCTCGATAATCGTATCGCGGTCGGCGCCGCTCATCACCGTATTGAGGAACGGGTAGAGGTTGACGACGACGAGGTCGATCGGGGCAATCTGATGCTCCTTCATCGCCGCCGCATGTTCGGGATTGTCGCGAACTCCGAGAAGGCCGCCGTGGACCTTCGGGTGGAGGGTTTTCACTCGGCCGTCCATCATCTCGGGAAAGCCGGTGAGGTCGGAGATGTCGCGCACCTCGGCGCCGCTCTCGCGAAGCTTTGCGGCAGTGCCGCCGGTCGAGACGATCTCGACGCCGTGCTTTGCGAGGCCGGCGGCGAGTTCTTCGAGGCCGGCCTTGTCGGAAAGGGAGATGAGCGCCCGGCGGAGGGGGACGAGGTCGGTCATTATCTGTCCTTCGATTTAGCTGGCGCGGCGGAACTGCCAGCCGATTTCGCCGCCCAATGCCGACACTTCGCCGACGATGACAAGCTGGGTCGAGGCATGCGGCTGCCCGCGCCCGTCGATCCACAGGCTCTCTTCCATGCCCAAATTCGCGCCGCGACACCGGAAGTTCCACGGCGGCGCGCCGTTCGAGCGAAGGATCGCGCCCATGCCATCCGCGGTGATCGTCGCCTCGACTCCCGGCGCGAGGTGGAAGCGGAGGGCATAAGGTGCCGATTCGCGGATCCTTCTCCGGCCCCTTGGCACGAGTTGGTCGGAACCACGGATTTCCTTCCCGTCATTGCCGACCATGATACTGCGCTTGTGGACCAGGCCGAAGGAGCGGACATAGCCGTCGTGGCTGGCCTCGAGCCGGCTCGAATCATTGTCCTCGCTGCGGCTGATGGCGACGTCCTCAACGCCTTTGCCGAGCGATCCGTCGGGCTGGATGTTGGTCGAGTTTGTGTCCGCGAGGACGAGCGTGCTGTGCGCCGCCGTGGTGCGGAGACCGTGAACCAACTCGTCCGGAAGCTCGGTCGGCACCGGCCCCGGACCTCCGCAGTTCACGACCAGCCGCTGGGATCCGTCGGACATTTCAAAGGAGAGGGTCGAGGCCGATCCGACCCTCGCCATCTTCTGTGGCGGCGGAGGCGCGGCGTCGACGACGAGGATCGTGCCGAGCGCCGTCATCCGGTGATAACCCCAGCCACGCGGCTGGCGGAGCGGCCTCGCGCGGAGGCCGCATCCCTCCACCAAAGCGGTGAGGCGCGCCGGTTCCTCCGGTCCGCAGCCTTGCCAGCTGGACAGCGCCCCATCGCCCATCGTGACGCCATGAAGCGCTGCGAGCGATGCCTGCGCGGCGGCTTCTATCCCTTCGGGGATCGTCTGCTTCGCCGCTTGGTAGCAGCCGCGCAGAAGCCCGAACCGATCAACCAGCGCGACCTGTTCGCAGGGGGAACGGCTTATGAGGCCGCCATCGTCGAACTGCCCCGAGGACAGCGCTCGGGCGAGTCCCGCCTCGCCACGAGCCACCCGCGGAACGCCGCCCTGAACCAGGAGGCCCGCAGCAACGACCCCGCACCACGCCGTGATTCGGTCGAGCCCGGCGCGAGCCTTGTCGGCATTGCTTTCGAGGTGCCGGGCGCCACGGGCGAGCGTGTTGAGAAGTGCAGTGCGGTAGCCGCCGTCGCTGCTGGACAGGATGTACGGGGCGTAGGAGGTCCAGAAGAGGATCCGCTCACCCCACAGCTGCGGCGCCCAGGCGTCGTCTGGCTTTGCGCCGTGCGCAACCAGCCAGCGGCCGAGGACGGACTCGGCGATTCGCGCGCCCTTTTCCCGCGACGCCGCTGCAGCAAGGTCGCGGAGCCACGAGAATGTCTGGAGCTGTTCCGCTGCCGGATCCGTGCCGATGCTCGCGAAGTCGAGATCCTTGAGCCAGATCGATTCGCTTCCCACCGCAAGCTCTCCGGCAAGGAGCGCTTCGCCGCGCTGGCGGTCGCCATGGACATGGTCGCGCGGGACGGCGACCAGCTTGAGCGGCTGCCGGCCGCGTTTCAGGCGCCACAGGAACGAACCCCGCGCAAGCTTGGAAACGAGCGCGCGGTCGGCGGCCGAGCCGTGGTCGCTCATCCTTGTCCTCGAAGGGCCTTGATGTTGCCGGCGTAAGCCGACGGCCCGCCCCGGAACGCCGCGGTGCCAGCGACAAGCGCGGTGGCGCCGGCGGCAATCGCCTGCGGCGCGGTCTCGGGGTCGATCCCGCCATCAACCTCGACGATGACGTCGAGCGATTCCTTGGCGACGCGATTGGCGATCGCCTCGATCTTCCGGAGCTGGCTCGAGATGAACTTCTGACCGCCGAAACCTGGGTTCACGCTCATGACGAGGACGAGGTCGATTTCCTCCAGCACATAATCGAGCGCCTTGGCCGGAGTGGCCGGGTTGAGCGACACGCCTGCCTTCTTGCCGAGCGCCTTCACGCGCTGGACCGTGCGGTGAAGGTGCGGCCCTGCCTCCGGATGGACAGTGATAATGTCGGCACCGGCTTCGGCGAAGACATCGAGGAACGGGTCCACCGGCGAAATCATCAAATGCACGTCGAACGGCTTGGTCGTGTGCGGGCGAAGCGCCTTCACCACGCCGGGGCCGATCGTGAGGTTGGGCACGAAATGGCCATCCATCACGTCGATGTGGATCCAGTCGGCGCCCGCCTCGTCGATCGCGCGCACTTCCTCGCCGAGCTTCGCGAAGTCGGCGGAGAGAATTGACGGGGCGATTAACGGAGCGGCCATGTATCCGATTAGACGGAGTTAACGGCGCCGGACAAGACGCGCGATGAAGAAGCCGTCGAGTCCGCCTTCGGCTTCGAGAAGCCCCGGAAGGATGCGTATCCATCCCTGTTCGGAGGGACGCACGAGTTCGGACGCCCCGGTCGGGGATCCGAGGGTGAAATCGTCACGTGACGCGAGGAAGCGGGCGATGACCTCCTCGCCCTCCTGAGGTTCCAGCGAGCAGACGGAATAGACGAGCGTTCCGCCCGGCTTCAGCCAGCCGACCGCGCGGTCGAGCAACTCCGACTGGAGCTCCGCATTGTCAACAATGACCTTCGGGCGCGCCCGGTAAAGGACTTCGGGGTGGCGGCGGAACGTGCCCGTCGCCGAGCAGGGCGCGTCGAGGAGGATGGCGTCGAACTCTCTGCCGGGCTTCCATTTCAGCGCATCGGCAACGACCAGATCGGCACTGAGGTGCGTGCGCTGAAAGTTCTCGCGCAGTCGTCCGAGACGACTTTCCGACGAATCCACGGCAGTGACACGGCGTCCGGCGGCCGCGAGCTGCATCGTCTTGCCGCCGGGCGCCGCGCAGAGGTCGAGGACGTCGCCCAGATCGGACGGGATCAGACGCGCGGGCAGTGAGGCGGAGAGGTCCTGGACCCACCAGCGGCCCGCTTCGAAACCCGGCAGTTCCGCGACCGACGAGCTTTGCAGGCGAACGTGCCCCGGCGCGAGCGACGTGCCGCCATGCTCAGCGGCATAGGCCTTGGCTTCCGATTCGTCGGCAAAGGTCAGGTCGAGCGGCGGGCGCTTCGCAATCTGGCGGCGCGCCGCCTCGACAACCTTGTCACCCCAGGCGGCGCTCCATCGTTCCTCCGCAGCGTCGGGCAATCGCGGGGCATCTCTGACCGGCACACTGCGCCGGAGCAAGGTCCCGAGCACCCCGTGAACGAGCCGCCGCGGCCCGCCATCGACCAGCGGCAGCGCGGTCGCGACCAGCGCGTGCTCGGGCGTTCCGAGGCCGATCTTCTGCGCGAGGGCCAAGCGCAGAACCATCCTCGCCTTGCTGTCGTCCGGCAGCCGCTGCCGGGTCGCGCCGTCGATCAACGCGTCGAGGTCCGGCAGGCGGCGCAGCGCCTCGCCTGCAATGGCGAGCGCGAGCGCATGGTCGGGCGCCGAGAGCCCGCGAATATGCGCGCCGGCGGCCTCCAGCGTGTGACCGCGCCGAAGCACGGCGTCGAGGACCTGCAGCGCGGCGCGCCTCGCCGGCAACCCTTCAACGCTTGGCATTGGAAACCCTGCTCGCCATCTTGGCTCCATGAAACGCCCGAAGCACCTCGACGCCCCGGAATATCTCAGCCCATCCCCGCCGGTGCCGGAGCCCGAGCCCGTCGAGCAGGCGATCCCGCCCGCCGGCGAGGAGCAGAAGCTTGACCCCACCCGCTACGGCGACTGGGAAAAGAAGGGCATCGCGATCGATTTCTAAGCGCCTTCGGCGCGCGGCGGCCGGGTCAGCAAAGCGTCGAGCACTTGATCGACGTTGGCCCGGCCAGCGACGAGCGCGTCGACCGCATCGACGATCGGCATGTCGACGCCTTTCTCCCGCGCCAGCCGCGCGAGCACGGGGGCGGTAAAGGCACCCTCGGCGACGGTCTTGCGGTTCGACAGAAGCTCCGCCGCCGAGCGGCCCTCGCCGATGCCGAGGCCGAGCGAATAATTGCGTGAGCTGGTCGACGAACAGGTGAGGACGAGGTCGCCGAGCCCCGAAAGCCCCGACAGCGTCTCACGCTGCGCGCCGAAGGCGAGGCCGAACCGGCGCATTTCCGCAAAGCCTCGCGCAATCAAGGCGGCGCGGGCGTTTTGACCCAGCCCTTTGCCCTCCACCACGCCGCAGGCAACGGCGAGCACGTTCTTGACCGCGCCCCCGATCTCGGCGCCCGCGACATCGTCGGAAACGTAGATACGGAAGGCCGGCACCGCGATTCGCTCGCGGAGCCGCTCGGCGAGGGCGAGGTCTTCGGCGGCGAGCGTCACCGCCGTCGGCAATCCCTTGGCCACTTCGTGAGCAAAGGTCGGTCCCGACAAAACCGCTATCGGAGCGCGGGGACAAACCTGCTTCGCCACCTTGTGGAGGAGCTGGCCGCTCCTCTCCTCGATCCCCTTGGAGCAGAGGATGAGCGGCTTGTCGCACTGGGGCGCGCATTCAAGGACCGAGCGAAGGTGCTGCGCCGGCGTCACGGCGAGCCAGGCATCGCAATGGAGAAGCTCGGCGATGTCGCCCGTCGCCCGAACAGACTCGTTGAGTGGAATGCCCGGAAGGAAGACCGTATTCTCCTGCCGCTCGTTGATCGCGGTGACGACCTCGGGCTCAATTGCCCACAGCAAGGCGTCCTGGCTGCTCGCCGAAGCCACTTGCGCGAGCGCCGTGCCCCAGGCGCCGCCGCCGATGATCCCGAGCTTCATGCCTTTACACCCGCGCCGCGGACCTTCTCGGCGCTCGCATCGAGCGGCCAGCGGGCGCGCGCCGGTGCGTCGAGATCGTCGGTGAGGTGGGCAGCAAGGCGCTCGGCCCCCGCCCATGCGATCATCGCCGCATTGTCGGTGCAGAGCCATATCGGCGGCACGCTGAACCGCCGGCCTTGCTTGCTCGCGAGCGCGGCAAGAGCGCTTCGGATGGCGCCGTTCGCCGCGACTCCGCCGGCGACGACGAGCGCTGGGGCATCGCTCTTGCCGAGCGCGAGCCGCGTGCGGTCGACCAGGCAATCGACCACCGCCTGCTGGAAGCTCGCGGCAATATCCTCGTGCCGGTAATCGCCCGAGGCGGCGGCGCGCTGGACCGCACTTTTCAGCCCTGCGAAAGAGAAATGCGGCTCACCAGAACCGACGAGGGGGCGCGGCAGCCGAACGGCGCCCGCATCGCCGCCTTTGGCTAACTCTTCTATGGCCGGACCGCCGGGATAGCCGAGGCCGAGCAGCTTGGCGGCCTTGTCGAACGCCTCGCCCGCGGCATCGTCGATCGTTGTCGCAAGGCGCCGGTAATCGCCGACTCCGCGGACCTCGAGCAACTGGCAGTGCCCGCCCGAGACCAGCAGCAGCAAGTAAGGAAAGGCGAGATCCGGATCGACGAGGCGCGGGCTGAGCGCGTGGCCTTCGAGATGGTTGACCGCAATCAGCGGCTTCCCCGCCGCAAGCGCGAGCCCCTTGCCGGCGAGGAGTGCGACCATGACGCCGCCGATCAGGCCCGGGCCGGCGGTCGCGGCTATGGCGTCGACGTCGTCAACCGACAGCTTCGCTTCGCCGAGCACTCGCGCGATAAGGTCGGGAAGGATCTCGACATGCGCTCGGGCGGCGATCTCCGGGACCACCCCGCCGTATGGCTGATGCGCCTGGTTCTGGCCGACCACCGCCTGCGCCAGAATCTGCCCGTCGGCCGTCACCAGCGCGGCGGCGCTGTCGTCGCAGGAGGATTCGAGGCCCAGGATCACAGATGGCAATAAAGTCATTTCGTGCGCGGCCCTTTGCCTCATCCTCCTCAGTTGCACTAGGGGTGGTTGCATGCAGGGACTTCGCCTCGGGACTCGCGGATCGGCGCTGGCGCTGGCGCAGGCGCGCAAGGTGGCGGCGGCGATCGAGACGTCGCAGCGCTGGCCCGACGGCTGGGTGCAGATCGTCGAGATCACGACGACCGGCGACAGGGTGAAGGACCGGCCGCTCGCCGAGATTGGCGGCAAGGCGCTGTGGACCAAGGAGCTCGACCGCGCGCTTCTCGAGGACGAGGTCGATTTCTGCGTCCACTCGATGAAGGACGTCGAAAGCGTCCGCCCCGAGAATATCCATATCGCCGCGGTGCGCCCGCGCGGCGACGTGCGCGATCGCCTGATCGGCGCGACGTCGATCGACGCGCTTAAGCAGGGCGCGGTCGTCGGCACCTCGTCGCCGCGGCGGAAGGCGCAGCTGCTGCGGCTGCGGCCGGACCTTCAGATCGTGACGCTGCGCGGCAACGTCGAGACGCGGTTGAAGGCCGTCGAATCGGGCAAGGTGGATGCGACGCTACTGTCCTGCGCGGGCCTGAAGCGGCTCGACATCGACGCGGGAACTGCGATTCCGACGGAAGTTATCCTCCCCGCCCCCGGCCAGGCGGTGATCGGCATCGAATGCCGGAGCAACGACACGCGAACGCAAAGCGTGCTCAGCACTGTCAACAACCAGATCACGTACGACTGCGTTATGGCGGAGCGGGCGTTCACGCGTGCGCTGGGCGCTTCCTGCGCGTCGCCGGTCGCGGCCTTCTGCGTGCTGGAGGACGGCGATTTGAGGATGCGCGGGCAGCTGTTCAGCGAGGACGGGGCCGAAATGGTGGAGGACCGGGCGGTGTTCGACTGCGGCGAGCTCAACACGCCGGAGGAGCTGGCCCGGTCACTGCTCGCCAAAGCGCCGGAATCGATCCGGAGGCTCTTCTCACCCGAATGAGGCGTCTGCTCGTCCTGCGTCCGGAGCCGGGCGCCAGCGCGACAGTGAAGCGCGCGTGCGAGCAGGGCCTGGAGGCCGTCGCTGTCCCGCTGTTCGAGGTTGAGCCCATGGGCTGGCAAGCCCCCGAGGCGGCGAGTTTTGACGCGCTGCTCCTGACCAGCGCCAACGCCATCCGCCACGGCGGCGACGATCTTGCAAAGCTTCGAGGGCTGCGCGTCTATGCTGTGGGCGAGGCAACGGCGCAGGCCGCGCGCGACGCCGGTTTCGATATCGCCGCGACGGGTGACGCCGGCGTCGACCGCCTGCTCGGGTCGATCGAACCGGATGCGAGGCTACTCCACCTCTGCGGCGACGACAGGCGCGAGCCCGAGGACGCGCGACAGGAGATCACGCTTATTCCGGTTTACAAGGCGGTGGCCGTCGAAAACCCGGATCTGAGCGTTGCGAGGGGTAGTGTCGCGCTCGTCCATTCCCCGCGCGCGGGCCGCCGTTTCGCGCAGCTAATGCCGGAACGTGGCTCGGTCGCGGTCGCCGCTATCAGCGAGGCCGCTGCTGAGGCTGCAGGCACCGGCTGGCAAGCTATTGAAGCGACTAAGGAGCCGAACGACGACGCGCTGCTGGCCCTTGCCGCAAGGCTGTGCAACAACTCGCCCCCGAAATGAACGGCACTCGCACGGGAATGGGATGGGGCGCGCGGCTGTTGGTCGCGCTGGTGCTCGTCATCGTCGGCGCCGCGGCGGCGACCTGGGGGCTCGCCCATTACCAGCCCGCGGCTCGAGTGCTTGGCGTCCTTCCCTCGCAGCAGCCCGTGACCCTCACGCCCAAGCCCGTGGTCGTGAACCCGCAGCCAGCGCCCGCCGCGGCGCCGGCGCAGGATCCGGTCCAGCAACAGCGCATCGCAAGCCTCGAAAACCGCCTGGCCGCGGTCGAAAATGCGACTGAACGCGCGGAGGGCTCAGCCGGCCGGGCCGATGGGCTGGTGGTCGCCTTCGCGGCGCGGCGCGCGATCGACCGCGGAGTCGCGCTTGGCTACCTCGAGAATCTCCTCGTCGACCGGTTCGGCGCCCAGCACCGCGCGGCGGTGGCGACCATCGTCACCGCTTCGCACCAGCCGGTCCGTCTCGACGATCTGGTCAGTGAATATGACGCCCTTGGGTCAGACCTCCGCAGCGGCGGCCCGCAGGACAGCTGGTGGACGAACTTCCGCCGCGAGCTCGGATCGATGGTCGAGCTCCATTCGGTCAGCCGCCCCGCGGCCAATCCCGAAGCGCGCTACGAGCGAGCTCGCAAACGACTGGATTCGGGCAATGTCGACGAAGCGCTCGCCGAGACGATGCGCCTGCCCGGCGCGTCCCGGGCGGGCGACTGGATCGGCAAGGCGCGCCGCTACATTGCTTCCCACCGAGCGCTGGACGAGATCGAGTCTGCCGCGCTCATGCCACAGCCGAACGCACCGCGCTGATCCACGGACTTGGCAAGCGACTTGCTCGATGCGAGTCTCTAAGCTTCTGGCAATGCATGCAAAGTCGGGGGATTAGTGGGGTCATGACGCCAGTTGGCAGGGCTTTGGGACTTGGTTTGGTCGTCGTCGCTACAACGCAGGTCGGCGCCTCGGCCGTTACCCGGGCGGCTCATGCCAAGCCGGCGACGCATCACAAGGTCGCCTCGAAACCGACCGTTCCTGCCCCCGCCTACATCCGCAATCAGGTCGATTCGCTGGGCCAAGGCTTCAATGGCCGCATCGGGATAGCCGTCCGGTCTATCGACGAGGCCTGGGAGACCGGCTGGAAGGACCACGAGCTCTACCCCCAGCAGAGCGTCAGCAAATTGTGGGTCTCGATCACCGCGCTCGACGCGGTGGACCGCGGCCGGGTGACGCTCGGCGACCGCGTTACGTTGACCCGCGACGACCTGACGCTCTTCCATCAGCCGATCGCCGCCCAGGTTCTGCAGGCCGGCAGCTACACGACGACGCTCGACGATCTCCTGACCAGGGCAATCACGACGAGCGACAATACGGCAAACGACAAGCTGATGCGCTCGGTAGGAGGAGCGGCGGCGGTGCGTGCGATGATCGCGCGCAAGGGCCTCGGCGCAATCCGCTTCGCCAATGGCGAGCGGCTTATGCAGAGCAAGGTCGCGGGCCTGACCTGGTCGCAGGCCTATGCGATCGGCGGCAAGTTCTTCGAAGTGCGCGACCAGCTGCCCCCCGCGAGGCGCAGTGCGGCCTTCAACCGCTACATCGCCGACCCCTATGACGGCGCCGCGCCGGCCGCGATCGTCAACGCTCTGGCTGCGCTGAAGCGCGGCGAGCTCCTGTCGCCGCAATCGACCGCTCACCTGCTCGACGTGATGAGCCACACGCACACCGGGCCCAACCGCCTAAAAGGCGGCCTGCAGCCCGGCTGGACGCTCAATCACAAGACCGGCACCGGCCAGGAACTTGGCGGCGTGCAGACCGGTTACAACGACATCGGAATCCTGACCGCGCCCGACGGCAGGAGCTATGCGGTGGCGGTGATGATCAAGAAGACGACGACCCCGCTGCCGGTGCGCATGACCTTGATGAGCAACGTCACCCGCGCGGTGATCGAGCAGCACGACCGCATGTATGGCGGAAGCAGCCGAGCCGCCGGGCGCCGCTAGCCCGGCGGCTCGCCTCGCAGCCGCGCCGGGCGTGCAGCGCGTGCCGACGCGCGAGCTCGAGCTGTTCATCGTCCGCGACTTTCTCGATCCGGAGACCTGTGCAGCATTGATCGAGCGGATCGACGAGCGGCGGCGGCCTTCCGAGATCGCCGACGATGTCGGGATCGCCAACTTCCGGACGAGCGAGACCTGCGACCTCGACTGGCGCGATCCACTGGTCGGGCAGGTGGATGCGAAGATTGCAGCGCTGCTCGGCCTACCGCTCGACGCGAGCGAGCCGATCCAGGGCCAGCGTTATGCGCCCGGGCAGGAGTTCAGGGCGCACACGGATACGTTCGAGCCGGGCGGCTACGACTTCTATTTGCATACCGCAGAGCGGGGCCAGCGCACCTGGACCGCCATGATCTATCTCAACGAGCCCGAGGACGGCGGAGCGACGCGCTTCAAGACGATCGGCAAGACGATCCAGCCGGAACGCGGCAAGCTGCTCGCCTGGAACAACCTGCTTCCCGACGGACGTCCAAACCCCGCGACCCTTCACCAGGGGATGAAGGTCCGCCGCGGGACCAAGTATATCCTCACCAAATGGTTCCGGCAGGGCGGCTAAGGTCTATTCGGTCTTGCCGCCGACCGAGGCCCCCTGCGGCTTCACGTGCACCGTCTTGATGTTGACGAACTCGCGGATCCCGAACGCGCCGCATTCGCGCCCGTAGCCGGAATGCTTTACGCCGCCGAAGGGCGCTCGCGGGTCCGAGCGTACATTCTCGTTGACGAAGCTCATGCCGGCTTCGAGCTCCTGCGCTGCGATCCGGCGCCCGCGGTCGATGTCCGCGGTGAGCACGCCTGACCCGAGACCGAACTCGCTGTCGTTCGCGATCCGGATGGCGTCAGCCTCGTCCTCCGCGGCAATAATGGCCGCGACCGGCCCGAACACCTCCTCGTCATGTGCGGGCTGGCCCGGACGGACGTCGGCGAGCACGGTGGCGGGGTACCAGGCGCCGGGCCTATCGGGGACTTTCCCGCCGAGCAAGAGCCGCGCGCCCTTGGCGACGCTTACGGTGACCTGGTTGTGGATGTCGTCGCGTGCTTTCTCGCTGACCATAGGCCCGAGCTTGGTCTCCTCCTTGATTGGATCGGCCATCTCGTAGGCGCCCATCGCGGCGACCAGCGCCTCCTCGAACCGTTCGAGGATCTGCTTGACGACAATGAAGCGCTTGCCGGCGATGCAACTCTGACCGCCGTTCACCATCCGCGCCTTTGCCGCGAGATTGGCGGCGGCCTCGATGTCCACGTCCTCGAGCACGACATAGGCATCCGCACCGCCAAGCTCGAGCACGCACTTCTTGAGCACCGAACCCGCGGCAGTGGCGACGCTGCGTCCGGCTGCGACGCTGCCCGTCAACGTGATGGCGGCGACGTTGTCGTCCTTGATCAGTGCCTCGACCTCGCGGCTCGGCAGCAGCAGCGTCCGGAACAGGTCGCGCGGCACGCCCGCCTGATGGAGCACCTCCTCGATCGCGAGCGCGCAGCCGGGCACGTTGCTGGCGTGCTTCAGAAGCATGCCGTTGCCGGCCATCAATGCCGGGGCGACCGCGCGGAAAACCTGCCAGAAGGGAAAATTCCACGGCATCACCGCCAGCACGACGCCTATCGGGTTGAAGGTGACGAACGCTTCCTCGCCGTCGAAGTCGACCGGCTCGTTGGCGAGAGATCCTTCCGCATGATCGGCGAACCAGTCGCAATGGAAGGCGCATTTCTCGACCTCTGCGCGGCCGTCGGTGAGGGGCTTGCCCATCTCCTCGGTCATCAATCGCGCAAACTCCTCCTTGCGGGCGCGGAGGATGTCGGCGGCCAGGTGAAGGACTGCGGACCGATCGGCGAAGCTGGTCCGGCGCCACTTGAGGAATGCCTGATGAGCGGCCGCCGCCGCGGCGAGCGCATCGTCTAAAGACGTTTCATCGTAGCTGCGGCCCGACTCTCCCGTGGCCGGGTCGACGGTCTGGATCTTCTTCGCGGTTTCGGGACGGCTCAGCTCAGCTTGTTCGACCATGCGGACCTCTGTTCGGAACGAACGCATAGTCCCATCACGGCGGCGCAGAAAGCGCCGCCGGATGATCCACCAATATTGTGAGACGGCTGGAGCGGGCGAAGGGATTCGAACCCTCGACCCCAACCTTGGCAAGGTTGTGCTCTACCCCTGAGCTACGCCCGCTCGGCCGGAAATGCGGCGATTCCTCGCCGCTGGAGCGCGCCCGCTAACAGCCGACTTTGGGCTTTGCAAGCTCTTGGCGCGGATGAGCGCCACGAATCGGCTGCGAAGAGCGTTCACTCCCGCGATACGCTTGTGACCCGTTGTCCTCCGGCCCATATGGACCGCCGCGATTAGTAGGAGTGCGTAAATCCGTGGCGACGCTGGGTCTCACCGAAGCCGAACGCGAATCGATCGAACGGTTCGAGAAGGACGTCATCGAGCCGTCGATGACCGCGCTGGTCATCCTCGACTTCTGGGCGGAGTGGTGCGGCCCGTGCAAGCAGCTCGGACCGATCCTCGACAAGGTCGCGGACGAATATGCCGGCAAGGGTGTGAAGCTCGCCAAGATCGACGTCGACAAGGAGAAGCTGCTCGCCGCGCAGTTCCGGATCCAGTCGATCCCGACCGTCTACGCGATCTACCGCGGCCAGCCCGTCGCCGATCTCACCAATTACCGGAGCGAAGGTCAGCTCAAGAAGGTGCTCGACCAGCTTCTCGCTCAGCTGAAGATCGAGGCCGAGGGCGCAACGCCGCAGGCGGAGATCGAGCCGCTCGTCGCGATGGGCGAGCAGGTGCTGGACGAGGGAGACGCCGAGCGGGCGGTGAGCATCTTCCGGCAGGTCCGCGAAATGGCGCCCGAGGATCCAGCGGTCGTCGGCGGACTGGCGCGATCGCTGATTGCAAGCGGGCAGGTCGACGAGGCGCGCGGCCTACTGGACGCTGTTCCGGAAGAGCAGGCGAAGAAGCCGGAGATCGCCCGGGCCAGGGCCGCGCTCGAAGTTGCGGCTGCCGCGCCCGCTGCCGACACCAGCGAGTATGAGAAGCGACTGGCGGCGAACCCGGACGACCATGAAGCGCGCTTCGAGCTCGCCTCGGCGAAAATGGCTTCTGACCGCGATGCCGCTGCCGAGGCGCTGCTCGAAATCATCCGCCTCGACCGCGAATGGAACGAGGGGGCTGCTCGTACGCGCTTCCTCCAGTTGCTCGAAGCACAGGGGCTGGAAGACCCCTGGTCGAGTGCCCAGCGTCGCCGCCTGTCGGCGGTCCTCTTCACATGAGCCGGACGATTCGGGTCCCCCTTTTCCCGCTCCCCGGCGCGATTCTTTTCCCCCGCAGCCAGCTCCCGCTGCACGTCTTCGAGCCGCGATACCGTGAGATGGTCCGCGACGCCGTCGAGGGTTCCGGCCGGATCGCGATGATCCAGCCGCGGCAGCTCGACGAGGACAACAAGGCGCCGCTCTACGCTTCCGGCTGCGTCGGCGAGATCGTCAGCATCGAGGAGCTCGAGGACGGGCGGTTCAACATCGTGCTGCTGGGATCGCATCGCTTCCGGCTGGTGAGCGAGGCCAAGACGAGATCGCCCTATCGCTGCGCCGACATCGACATCCAGGCCTTCGACGATGAGGAGCCGCCGCCGCTTTCGCTTGGCGAGCGCGCCGAGGTGGAGCGCGAGGCGCGGCGGCTCGGCGATGCCTTGGGACTCGCCGTCGACTGGGCGGCGGTGAGCCGGCTCGACGACGAGATGCTGGTGAATGCGATCGCGCAGGTCGCGCCCTTCGACGTCGGCGCCAAACAGGCGCTGCTCGAGCAGGCGACGCTCGCCGAGCGGGCCGACCTGCTCGTTCAGCTGATGCAATTCCACCGCGTCGCCGTCACCGGCGGCGTGGAGGTCGAGCCGACCCTCCAGTAGTTAGATTGGCAGCCCCCGGAGCAGCAGGGGAAGGTCGCCGCTGGTGCCGCGCGCCTCGTTCATGAGGCGGTCGCGCAAGGGCGAGATGCGGCCGACCATGCCCATCCCGAAGCGGCGGATCGCAGAGGCAGTCTTGCCGGGCACCCCGTAGATCCGGGTCAGCGTGTCGGTCGCGAAGGCGACGGACAGCGCGTCGAGCGAGCGCCAGCGCTGGTAGCGATCGAGCAGCTGCTTGTCGCCGAGATCGAGACCCAGGCGCGCGCCTTCGACCAGGACCTGCGCCAGCGCGGCGACGTCGCGGAAGCCAAGATTCAAGCCCTGGCCTGCAATTGGGTGGATCGCATGGGCGGCATCGCCGATCAGCGCGAGCCGCTGCGAAGTGATCTGCGCGGCATGATGGAAGCCGAGCGGAAAGGTTGAGCGCGGCGCGAGCATGGCGATGTGCCCGAGGAAGCCGCCCATCGCCGCCTCGGCCTCGGCCGCGAAGTCTTCGTCGTTGAGCGACAGCCACCCGGCAGCATCGTCGTTCGGTACCGACCAGACGATCGCGGAACGGTGACCTTGCGCATCGTCGTTCATCGGAAGCAGGGCGAACGGGCCACTCGGATAGAAAATCTCATAGGCGACATGGTCGTGCGGATGCTCGTGCCGGAGCACCGAGACGATCGCCTGGTGGTCGTACTTCCACCGCGCGACATTGATCCCGGCGGCATCGCGCGTCGCCGAATTGCGGCCGTCTGCACCGACCAGGATCGGCGCGGACAGCTTGCGCCCGTCCTCGAGCGACACGACCACGCCGGTGTCGTCGCGATCGACCTTCGCCGGCCTGGACTTCCAAGCCAGCCAGACGTTCTTGCCGGCCTCGGCTCGAGCCTGGAGGGCCGCACGAAGGTGCCGGTTCTCGTGCATGTAGCCGAGCGCCTCATCGTCGTCGGGATCGAAGTGGAGCCCGCCAGGCTGGAGACCGTCGGCGACGGCGATTCGGCGGATCGGGCAGCCCGACTCGGCCAGGTGGTCGGCGACCCCGATCGCGGTGAGCATGCGCATCGAGCTCGACGAAACGGCGCTGGTGCGTCCGTCAAAGGCGGAATCCGTACGCAGCGCGGGGTCGGCGGGATCTACGACGATAGTCGTCAGGCCGCTGGCGTCGAGCGCGGAAGCGAGCGTCAGTCCGATGAGCCCGCCGCCAAAGATGATCACGTCCGCCCGATCCACGGCATGCCCCTAACCCGTTCGTCGCAATGACGCCACGACTTCGCTTGACCGCAGAGTCCGCGTGGGGGATTCTCGCGACTGGGAAAGATTCTGGGGGTGGGAAATGGCGACCGTTGCCACGCGCGCGCCGAAGCGCGAACTGGCACCTGACTGGCGCGAGGCGCTTGCCGACGCCGTGCGCCGGTTCGCCGTGCGCACCTGGGGCGTCGCGACAGTTCTGCTCAGCATTGCCGCGGCCGTCGCGCTGGCGACGCACAACCCGACCGATCCCTCGCTGAGCACCGCCGCCGGCGGCCCACCGACGAACTGGATGGGCAGCATTGGCGCCTATTTCAGCGACGCATTGCTGCTGCTTTTCGGAATCGGCTCGGCGCTTTTCGTCCCCGTCACGGCGATGGCCGGACTGCGCATGTTACGCCTTGAGCCGGCGGGCCGGACGGGACGCGGGCTTCTGGTTGCCGGCGTTGGCGCGATCCTGCTGGGCACCGCGCTCGGCCTCACCAGCGCCTCGGCGGTCTCGGGACTCCCCGGCGGTTGGGGCGGCGCCTTTGGGCTTGCCGCTGCCCACGCGCTCAGTTCGGCCTTCGCGCTGATTCCCAATCCTTCGATCGCAGGGCCGGCACGGCTCGCGACGCTGCTACTCCTCGCTCTCGCCGGCATCGCGCTCGGCTATCTTGCAATCGGCCTGTCAGCCGAAGAGCGCGGATCGATCGGAGCCATGTTCAAACGCCAGCCACGCGAGCGCCGCGCCGCGCCGCGAGCGACGGAGCTCAGGGAAGAGCGCACAATCCCTGTCGCTCCACCGAAATCGAGTCCAACTGTCGCCGTCAGGGAACCAGCCAAGCCGCCCATTCCCGGAGGGCGGATCAAGGACCGGAAGGCCGCCGCGCAACCGAGCCTCGCGCTTGGCGACAATTACCAGCTGCCCGGCATCGACCTGCTCGCGCCCCCGCCGAAAGACAGCCGGCAGCAGATCGACCGCGCAGGGCTGGAGCGGAATGCGCGCCTCCTCGAATCGGTGCTCGACGACTTCCACGTCCGCGGCGAGATCGTCGAGGTTCGGCCCGGCCCGGTCGTGACCATGTACGAACTCGAGCCCGCGAGCGGGATCAAGGCGAGCCGCGTCATCCAGCTTGCCGACGATATCGCCCGCAACATGTCCGCGCTCTCGGCACGCGTTGCCACCATTCCGGGACGCAGCGTAATCGGCATCGAGCTTCCGAACCCCAAGCGCGAGATGGTGTCGCTGTCGGAGCTGATCGGAAGCCAGGCGTTTGAGGACCAGAACATGGCCCTCCCGCTGATCCTAGGGAAAAGCATCTCCGGCGATCCGGTAATCGGCGACCTCGCGCCCATGCCGCACCTGCTCGTCGCCGGCACGACCGGGTCGGGCAAGTCCGTCGGTCTCAACTGCATGATCCTGTCGCTGCTCTACCGGTACGGTCCGGACGAGTGCAAAATGATCATGATCGACCCAAAGATGCTGGAGCTCAGCATCTACGACGATATCCCGCACCTGCTTGCACCGGTGGTTACCGAGCCCGGCAAGGCGATCCGGGCGCTCAAATGGACCGTCGAGCAGATGGAAGAGCGCTATCGCAAGATGGCGAACCTCGGCGTCCGTGCGCTGCCGAGCTTCAACGCCAAGGTGCGCGAGGCGCGCGGCAAGGGCTCCAAGCTCAAGCGGCGGATCCAGACGGGCTATGACGGCGACACCGGCCAGCCGGTCTATGAGGACGAAGAGTTCGACTATGAGGTGATGCCGCAGATCGTCGTCGTGGTCGACGAGCTCGCCGACCTCATGATGACCGCGGGCAAGGAGGTCGAGTTCCTCATCCAGCGCCTCGCCCAGAAGGCGCGCGCCGCCGGCATCCACCTCATCATGGCGACGCAGCGGCCTTCGGTCGACGTCATCACCGGCGTGATCAAGGCCAACCTCCCTACGCGAATCAGCTTCCAGGTCACGAGCAAGATCGACAGCCGGACGATCCTGGGCGAGCAAGGCGCGGAGCAGCTGCTCGGCAAGGGCGACATGCTCTACATGCCAGGCGGAAAGCAGATCATGCGCGTCCACGGCCCGTTCGTGTCAGACGAGGAAGTCCGCGCCGTCGCCGAGCATTGGCGCAAGCAGGGCGCGCCCGATTACGTCCAAGCCGTCACCGAGGAGCCGGAGGACGGCGGCTATCTGTTCGACGGCCAGCCGAGCGGCGAGGACGATGCCGAGACACAGCTGTTCCGCAAGGCCGTCCAGATCGTCGCCGAAAGCCAGAAGGCGTCGACCTCCTACCTGCAGCGGCAGCTGCGCGTCGGCTACAACAGCGCCGCCCGGCTCATAGAGCGAATGGAGAAGGAAGGACTGGTTGGCCAGCCGGATCATGTCGGCCGTCGCGAGGTGCTGATCGACCCCGACGGGCACCCCATCTGAGGCCTGAATGCTTCGGAACCGTAAGGTTCACTAGGCATTCAATGGCCGAACGCCAGTTTCCCGGCGAACTCATCCAGGAGCTTTGACATGTATTTTCCGACGAAACTCGCGCGCGCAATCGTGCCGGCGGTCGTCGTCCTCGCCGTCCCTGCGGCCGCCGCGGATTCCGCCGACCTCGCCAAGCTGAAGGCGCATATCGGCAGCGTTCAGACGATGGCTGCCGACTTCGTCCAGACCGATTCGCGCGGACGATCGGCAGCGGGCACCATGCAGCTTAAGCGCCCGGGCAAGGTCCGCTTCCAGTACGGAAGCGGCGACCTGCTGATCGTCGCCGATGGCCGCAACCTCTACTTCCTCGATTATCAGGTCGGACAGAAGAGCAGCTACCCGCTCAGCAAGACGCCGCTCGGCGCCCTTCTGTCCGGCTCCGCCGACTTCAACGGCAAGGCCCAAATCCTTCCGAGCGACAACCCGCGCGTGGTGGTCGCCCGCGCCAAGAACAGCTCCTACGGCCAGCTGACGCTCGCGTTCCTGCGCAACTCGTCAGCGCCGGGCGGCCTGCAGATGTACGGATGGACCGCGGTCGACCCGCAAGGGCACCGGACGACGGTCAAATTGTCGAACGTCCGCTACAATGTCGGGGTGCCTGAAACGGCCTTCACCTTCACCCCGCCGAAAAAGAGAAAATAGCCGATAACCGTTTCAAATTGCGACCTGTTCATCCCACTGTCAGGCGCATAAGCGTATAGAAAAGCTCGATTCTGCAAACACCTGGGGTTTCCCCCTGTTACCTGGGTCGCAGAATCCCTCGCGTGACGAACGCTTGGTCGGCCCTCGCTCCATGCCCCCGGAGCGAGGGCCTTTTTCATATCGGTTCTGTCAGGCTAAGCGGTGGTCGTGGCCAAGAAACTGAAGATCGCATCCTGGAACATCAACTCCGTGCGCGCGCGCGCGGCACTGGTCGAACGCCTGATCGCCGAGCAGCAACCGGACATCCTGTGCCTTCAGGAAACCAAGGTGCTGGACGGCATCTTTCCTGCAGAACTGTTCGACCGCCACGGCTATGTTCATCGCCAGCTGAACGGCCAGCGCATGCATCACGGCGTCGCGATCCTGAGCCGGGTGCCGCTGAAGGATCCGGGCAAGCACGACTGGCAGGACAATGGCGAAGCGCGGCACGTCGGTGCGCGGCTCGAATGCGGGATCCGGCTGGAGAATGTTTACGTGCCGGCGGGCGGCGACACGCCCGACCGCGCGCTCAATCCCAAGTTCGGCCAAAAGCTCGACTTCATCGAGCGCATGACCCGCTGGTCGGAGGCACTCAACGAGCCGACCATCATCGTCGGCGATTTCAACGTTGCTCCGCTCGAATGCGATGTCTGGTCGCACAAGGCGCTGCTTACGGTGGTCAGCCACACGCCAGTCGAGGTCGAAGCGCTCGCCCGTCTCCAGCAGGCGCATGACTGGGTCGATATCGGCCGCCGTTTCATCCCGGCGCCGACACGCAATTTCACCTGGTGGAGCTACCGCTCGCCCGACTTCACCAAGAACGACCGCGGCCGCCGCCTCGATCATATGTGGTGCTCACCCGACCTCGGCGCCCATGTGGCGGCGCACGAAGTGCTCGAGCCTTGCCGCCAGTGGGAGCGCCCGTCCGACCATGTCCCGCTCATCTGCGAGATTGAGGTTTGAGCGCCGATTCGGCGACCAGAACAGCGATCGCCATGTTGCGGTCGGGCCGCCCGGTGCGGCTTGCCGGCGATCGGGATCTCACGATTGCCGCCGTCGAGACGACGACCCAGCAGCTCCTCGATCTGCGCGACCCCGATCATCGCTCGCGGCTCATCATCAGCGGCAACCGCGGCGCGGCCCTGAAGCTCGCGAACGAGCGTGACGCCGCCGACCCGCACGCCCCCGTGATCATCGAGCGAGCGTCCTGGCTCGATCAGGACGCCGCGCTCGCCATTGCCGATGCAGGGCGCGACCTCGACAGGGCACCGCTCGGACCATTCCATCCGGTCACGGACGATTGCGTGGACACCGCTCGAACGGCGCTTGCCCTCGCGCGCTCGGCTGGACTGTTGCCGGCCTTTTGGATCCTGGACCCAGCCGAATCGGACCCAAAAGTCGCGCTAGACGACATTTTGCGCGAGCGGCTTTACCCTTCCGTCGAGCTCGTTGCGCGCGCGAAGCTACCGCTCGACGACATGCCGCCGACGCAGATCGTCGCGTTTCGCGCCTCCGACGATGGCGAGGAGCATGTCGCGCTCGTCATCGGCGCATTCGGCGGGAAGCCGCCGCTCATTCGGCT
>Ga0105248_10001271_pt1 | contig 28206 bp, 26 predicted proteins | sample KBSS34metaG_FD_81524 | JGI IMG/M metagenome (GOLD analysis project Ga0105248, IMG submission 81524) | Switchgrass rhizosphere microbial communities from Kellogg Biological Station, Michigan, USA - KBS S3-4 metaG | ecosystem: Host-associated > Plants > Roots > Rhizosphere > Soil | place... | reverse complement strand
TGCCAGGGCGCCAATGCCGGCAAGCCATCCCAACGTACCACCCAATACCGCGCCACCGGTCACGCCGGCGGTAGCACCCTCAGGAGCTTTTGTATTTTTCTCATGCGCGAAATCTTTCGTGCCCGCATTTTCGGGGAAGAGCACGGAGATGTCGCTATTGCGATAACCAGCGTTCTTCAGCGCGTCGACGGCGTTCTCGACACCAGTTCGATTGGTGTAGATTCCAAACGCTGCCGTATTTTTTCCTGCCATTGTCGTACCTCATTTCTGATTTTGCTTTTTGTCACAGCCACAGACGTTCTTCAAGCAGCGAGTCCCCGCAACACGGCCCGAAATTTCCGCCGACTGCCTGTTAAATCTACAGTGCGACATTTTGCTCGTGATAACAGGCCACGTTGTTTTAGTGAAAAGTGCGTCGGCGAACGGTTCACGTACATTTCCGACTTGTTCGAGTGGTGATAATCGGAGGCTCAGACGCCAGCAGAACCGTCGTTTGGTTCTCAGTCATATACCCCGGGTCTACCTGAAACCGAGGTATCCCGCGATAACAAGTACAATCACAATCAATCCGATCAAATAGATAACTCTGTTCATGCGAATCCTCTCATCCGTCAAGCGAGGCGGGTGCCTCCAGCGATTTATCATCCGCACGTTGAGGGCCGTTGAGGTTCCGCCTCAGGATTGGAGGAGTCATTGTGGAACTTTCAACTGCGATTTACTTTGAAGCGTAGACGCGGCACTTAGAATTTCGTAATGAGCGAGAATGTCGCCTGGATCGTTGAAGGTCGAAAGAGAACCGCGAAAGTCAGCGTCTGACCAAAAGCCTCCGCAGCGGACGGTGATGACGTGTACGTCGGCCCGCAGGGCTGCTTCGACGTCGTAAGGCGTGTCCCCGATCATGATTGCTGCGCGTGCATCCTCCCCCGATTTCCGCAGCGCGGCTTGAACGATGTCCGGGTCAGGTTTTGAGGAGTCGGCGTCATCGGACGAAGTGGTCCCTTCAATAAGATCGCGCACGCGAGCCTGATCGAGGAGAAAGGTCACGTCGTCTTTTCCCGCAGAAGTTGCGACGACAAGCTTGATACCGTCCGCGCGAAGCCTCATCAGGAGCTCTCGAGCCCCAGGGGCAGGCTGAAGTGACCCGGCGTACGATCTGAACATTCGATCTTTTGCCTTCTGCAGCTTCTTGCCCGGTTCGCTCTCGGCGTCGAAGCCAAATGCTTCCGGAATGAGCTTGTCCCCACCTTTGCCGATAAGAGGTCGAATACTGCGGATATCAGCAGAAAGTCCCAGAGACTTACCCGCTTCGACGAAGGCCCTCGCATGCGCATCATTGCTAAGAAGCAACGTCCCATCAATGTCCAGTATCACGACCCTTAGTTTTGTCACGATTTATTCCGAGCAGTTAGCGCACCATGACAGCGATGCTCGATCTTTTTTCTGTATTCGCTGCAATCGAGTCGAAATTACTCAAAGACTCCAGCGTAGGTCCTTGCAATTCGCGGCTCCGCCCTGCGGCTCTGTTCGAAATCCATACAGCCTGCAGACACGAGCTGAAACCCATGACTTAAACCTCAATCGTCGCACCTGTGGCAACAAACGACTTGGCTGCGTCGGCATCTCTTGGCTGGGAGATTGCACTTGCCGAAGCGAGGTGCCCGTTGATCATCGTCCGAACAAAGACCGCCGCTTCGTCAGGAATACGCCGATGGGTGAGAACTGCACTTCACTTCGTGCTGGTGACGGGGATCGTCGTGGGACTTGTCACCATTTACTATTTCGTGAAGTTTTCCGCGATCGTCGATGCCCGTCTCGGCGGTGACTTCGTCAAACAGAACGCGGCTATTTACGCGGCTGTTCCGGGGTTTGAGCAGTTGCCCAGCGACCCACGATCTAAAGCGATATCCACGCGGGTCTCGAATCAAACTCCGTCGACAAATTCCGAGCCCCCTTTAATGGCCTACTTCTTTGACGTATCGCGCGCGCGCCGCCGACTCGTCAAATTTGGAGATATACCTAAACCGCTCATCGCCGGAGTGCTTTCGGGCGAGGACCGCGTCTTTTTCAGCCATCATGGGCTCAATCCGAAACGCATTGCCGCAGCATTCATTTCGAATGCGAAAGGAACGGCGCCTCTGCAGGGAGCGAGCACGATCACGCAGCAGTTGGCGAGAAGCTTGTTTCTGAACCGCCAGGTGACGCTACGACGCAAACTCTCCGAGGCGTTTATCGCTGTCATTCTCGAATCACGGTTCAGTAAGGAACAGATCTTCACGATGTATGCGAATGAGGTTTATCTGGGACAGCGCGATTCATTCGCGATTCACGGTTTTGCCGAGGCGTCCAAAGCGTATTTCGGAAAAGAACTGTCGGATATGAGCCTGTCGGAAACGGCGACGATCGCGGGAATCATCCCTGCGCCGAATGCGTACTCGCCAGCGCATCATCCCGATCGCGCTATCGGGCGACGCGATCTGATCCTGAAAATCATGGCCGCTGCGGGCGACATCACCAAAGAGCAGTATGAACAAGCACGGCGTGAACCCCTGAAGATTGCCGGGAACGTCGATTCAACCGAGGGCCAATACCTGGTCGATTACATCCGGGAGGCGTTGCTCAAGGATTTTTCCGAAGACATGTTGATGACAGGCGGGCTGAGTATTCACACGACGGTGGATCTCAAGCTTCAAACATTCGCGAGCGATGCTGTGAAAAGTGGCCTCGCGCTGGTGAATGCACAACTCGCAAGGCGTCACGGCGACCCCAGGGAATCGACCGATCGCTCACCGCAAGCGGGGCTGATAGCGCTGGATCCAAAGACCGGAGAAATCAAAGCAATGGTAGGGGGCACGGAGTATGGCGCCACCCAATACAACCGAATCACCCGCGCTTTCCGACAGCCGGGATCAATCTTTAAGCCGTTTGTCTACGCGGCCGCGATCGAGACCGCCCTTGATGGTTTTACAACAGACTTGAATCCATATGACGATGAGACGTCCTCTCGGATTTCTCCGCTCACGACGCTCTTCGATGAGCCGACAATCTTCTATTCGCGGGATAAGGATTACACGCCGCGGAACTACGGAGGTCAGTACTACGGCCTGGTGACCTTGCGGGAAGCGTTTTTGCACTCCTTGAATATTCCGACGGTGATGCTAGCTCAGAGCATTGGGTACGATCGCGTCGTCTCGCTGGCGCGGCGCATGGGGCTGAACCCGCAGATTCTCGGTTACCCTTCTGTCGCGCTCGGCGCGTTCGAGGTCACGCCGTTGGAGATTGCGGGCGCTTACACCGCATTCGCGAACGGGGGCCAGCGCGTGGAACCTCACGCCGTTCGAAGTGTAATGTCTCACGATGGACACGCCCTGAAGACATACCAGCCGCAACGAGAGACTGTGCTCGGTCCACAGGTGGCATATGTCATGACGCATCTGATGGAAGAGGTGATGAATCAGGGAACCGGAGCGGGCGTGCGCTCGCGGGGCTTTATGCTTCCGGCAGCGGGTAAGACCGGAACATCTCGTGACGGCTGGTTCGCCGGTTACACAAAGGAGTTACTCGTCATCGCATGGGTTGGATTCGACGACGGTAGCGACCTCAATCTGGAAGGCGCGCGATCCGCTCTTCCTATATGGACCGATTTCATGAAGAAGGCTTATGAACTGTATCCACCTCGCGATCCCGCCCAGCTGCAATTCGTCCCGCCGCCCGGCGTCGAGGTGGCTCGGATCGATTCTGGGACTCTCCTTCGAAGCGATCCTTCTTGCGGCGACTCATTTTTCGAAGCGTTCATTGCCGGCACAGCGCCAACCGGTTCATGCCTCGATTCCCAGGTTGCATCCCGTCCGAAAATGTCCGTTGGAACCGTTGAGAACACAAATGAAGGGCACGCATTGGGCGACGGGTTCTAGTCTCTGTGAGTTCTCGTTTCGAGCGGTTTTCGGGCCCGGATGTCGCGCGATCAGTCTCGACGTTTGACCAAACAGACAAGCCGCGAACGTCGACAGATTTCCGGGTTTCCCACTTTCCAAGACTTGAAAGGAATACCTACCGCTTCTCTGCCTTCCAGGCCCATTTCATACCCTCGCTACACACATCCCACCAGCCGTCCATGCTGCGGCCGTCCTTGGTGAGGGTGAGTAAGAACGACCCGGTCTGCTTTCCGGTGGTGGGGCACGTGGTCCCAGTGCTTGTGGTGTTGGTAATCCCTCCCGTGACCTTCGCGAAATCGCCGTCCACAAATCGTCCTTCGAGTGTGCCGTTCACGTAATCGCCGGTGATGCCAGACGGTGTCGCTTTCACACTCATCACTCGTTCGTACCAGTTCTTTTCATATTCCCATTTGAGATTCCAGGTTCCTTCCCAGTCACGAAACGTCAGCACAGTCTGGAGTTGCCCCCCTGGCGAGGCATCTGCTCCTCTGGACGACTGTCCCGCTGGAGACGGGAGTTTCGCTCCTGGCGGCTGGACTACCGGAGGGGTGTTGGTTTCCGAACTTGGTGGGTCCGGCCTGCCAGCTGGCGGTGGCTCAGCCGGCCGCGTGGATTCACCTTCACCGCTGGGTTGCGAGTTGTGATACCACGCGTAGCCACCCAATGCGGAGACCAGAACCGCGACGCCTGCAATGGCGGCAAGGCGCGAAGACGATGAAGGCTTGCTAGACGAAGCGGGTGCAGTCGAGGCGCGAGGTGACACCGACGCCGCTGACGCAACTTGCACGAACGGACGCAGGGACTTGATTAGCACCTGGACATCGGAGTCCCAGCGCGCATGCGTCAACTCGACGCAGTTGCGATACGACAGGTCCTTCAAACTGTCAGGCAACTCCTCGGATCGAGGCATGGCTGCGCCTTGTACCAGGACTGGGACGACCGGGATGTCACGCTTCAAAGCAGACGCTGTTTCGAGGCGAACGAAATCCATTGGGTCGTCGAGCCTTCGGCTGCCGTGTTCGTCAGTGGCGCTCAGCCACTGCTTACCGATGACTGCCAGCAGCACACCGCACGATGCGACGTTGTCGTCGATCGCTCTACGGAAGTCGCGTCCAGCCTCAAGGCCGGCGACGTCCATGAACACTGCATCTTCGCCAAAGTGCTGCTTCAGATCGTCAAACAGGCGGCCTGCCTGACCTTCGGCATCGCTCCGACGATAACTGATGAAAATCGCGCGCATGCGCCTCCCTTGGAAACGTTAGAACGATAGAAGGTATTCGGGCAGTCTGTGAGTTCGCACAGTGCCCAGGATCGTCTCCTGCGCTTCCCACCCATGAGTAGAATCAAGTTGACGTTTGCAGCGATTATCGCCAAACAGATCCTGAATACCCAGGGAAAAATGCGGGAGAGACTCGTCCCGCATTCCGCGTGAGCCAGACGATTGCGTTGGGTCCAAAAAGGCAACGCTGAGGCAGGAGAGCAGCAGCCATGACGGCGTGACCCAAGGGGAGATGCATCTTGTCAGGACGCGGAGTCTCCCGGCTCAAGTTCTCTCAGCAGCTCGACGCCCCAGGCGCTTGCCTTTGGGAGGTGCGCCTCTATCCCTGCGAGATCCTGCACGAACGCGAGGTCTCTGAACCGTTTGTAGACGTCGGGAGGGAGATCGCGATCCAGATAGCGCAGGCCGAAGTCCCAGCGCAGCGGACAGTACCGCATCCGCAGGAGTTCGGCGAGCGGTCTCAGCGTGTAGCTCCAGAAGCAAGCCAGCGCCTCGACATCCTGGCCGCGGAGCACAGCCTTGCGAACAAAGTTCTGGCTCACGAGGAACCAGACTTGAACTTCCCGATGACGCTGGTCTCGCTTCGCCGCCAGCGCGCCTTCGTCCAGCGCCCTCGGGCGCAGCCAATCGCCCTTGTCGAACAGGAGACGCGCCCGGCCGTGGCGCTCGACTTCGAGGTACTGATCCACCGCTCCCGCTCGAAAAAAGCACAGATCGACCAGAAGAAACTCGCCGCTGTCCTTCAGTTTGTAGTAGCGACCTGGCGGAACAACATGGCTGGTGGTGATGGGAGACACCGTCTCGAGTGACGTCTCCGCCGCAGCATAGAGGATGTCAGACGAAACGTCGTCATCGACGAGAAAGTTCAGATCGATGTCCGAGTAAGCATCGACGGCGCTGAAGGCCGCGCTCCCGCCCTCCCATCCCGCCAGGACGGTAGGTAATGGCTTGAGGCCCTGGCAAATCACATCGATGATTCGGGCGCGAAGAGACTCACGGTCGACTTTTGACGATTGCTGCATGCTGCAAGTTACAGAACGCCAAGGCAAGCACGGCCAGGGCACACAATAGCGTTTTGAGCACGAAGATCTCACGCTGCGGGTATCGGACCGGCAGCCACAAGCTTCTTATCACGCGAGTTCACAACGAGATTCAGTCCTTCGAGTGTGCATGCACCAAGTAACAGGAGATCACCTTTCTCCGCAAATACGACTTCATCTATGGTGAACGCCCCGCCGATTCCGATTACTGCAAAGCCGACACTCCGGGTAATTTGTTACCCGTTGGCCATTATGAACGGCAAATCCTTTTTCTCGGGAGCGAATCCGATCCGTTCCAACGTCCCTTCCGGAATCCACGTGTACTCACTCCCCGTGTCTACGAGGATCTTGGAAACGCTGTACTGTTTTTTCCGATCGGCGTGGTTTTGAACAATACAATGCGTATAGAACGTTCCCATCGAGCGGAGTGTAGCATGTAGAGACGACGATGCAGGTTAACCCAAAGAGAAAGGCCGGCTTATTCAGCAGCCCTCAATTGCGGGGGAGGATTTGAACCTCCGACGTTAGGGTTATGAGCACAATCTAATCATGGCCAGTCCTTTCGTTTCATAGCATTTGGTACCCGATGGTGGCCGGTTATAGCCCTTGTTCTCGAATTTTTGTGAGCATTTTGTGAGCATGAATCCGCAGAAAAGTGACTTTCATAAGGGCGTGTATTTCGGACGGCGGTAGGCTGATCTGCTATCCCGCCCATCCTTATATAAGGATGGCTGACCGGTGGTGAGTTCTGAATACTCCATTGCCCTTTATGAGTCGAAAGCAGGCGTTTTCCTTTTTTGCGACTTCCGGGTCGCAAAGACCTCCATGAACAGCACGTCTTGCGGGGAAAACTGAACAAGCAAATCGCTTACGACCTTGGCATCCACGAACGTACGGTAAAACTCCACCGCACCGCCATCACAACCAAACTTGGCGTTCAATCTACTGCCGAGTTAACGAGGTTGTGGATTGAGGCTAAGGGCCTCGAAACCTAGTCTTAGACTCTCAATCCACGATCCGTCACCGGGCAACCTTCCCCAAAGGGCAGTAGTCTGCCGCGCCTGCGATGCATATGCTACCGCTGAATTCGATGAATATGTCGCGGTCGTCGACAATGACGAGAGTCTTCGCCGCTCGTTAAGCCGATTCCTGCGAGCCGGGCATTTTCAGCCGATCGCCTATGAGTCAGCCGAAGCATTCCTGGCGGACACGAAAAATCCGAAGCTTGATTGTCTGGTGCTCGACATACAACTGAAAACAAATTGAGAGCGAGGAACGAATGAAAATGAACATCGAAGAGGTGGTATGGCCGACCGACTCTGCGGGAGCGTCCGTGATGACGCACGACGATATTAGGCGGCTACAGAGAGCAATACACCAGCTCTACGGTTGCCAATCCGCCCATACCGCCACAATTCCCTTAACTGAACAGCGTTGTGGGAAAATCTTATGGCAGGGCGAAGTCCAGATATTTCACTTGCAAGGTCATGGGACTGCGCAACGGTGCTACGCCTGGACGTCCCGGGATAACAACGGCAAGGAACACCACACTGCCGTGCTGGAAGTTCCGCCCGTAGATTCTCCTCGATCTGCAGTCCGAGCTGCATTAGGCGGTGAGTTGCAAGTTGAAGGGCAAGCAAATATGCACGACGACCAGGCAGAATGGAAAGAGTCCACCGACTATAAGCACCTCATAGATCCCATTGGCCGCAACCAGAGACAGGTGGCGGTCGATCACTGGCCAACCTGCCCAAAGGGTAGTAGTTCGCCCGGCACGCCATGCGTATGCTTCTCGTCGAATTCGATGAATGCAAGACCCCGCGTCTGTATCTCGGTCATCGACGATGACGAAAATCTTCGCCGCTCGTTCAGACCGATTCCTGCGAGCCGTGCATTGCCGAAGCATTCCTGGCGGACCGAAACATCCGAAGTTTGATTGTCTGGTGATCGACATACAACTCTATTTATCGGTGTCCAGCTCGCAAATTGACAGTACCGTTTCTGATCGGCGGCCCATTCGACATTCCGGCGGCCGCCGTCGTCGGCCGCTTGACCGGAGCGGCGTTGCTCGCTCTGGCACTCGCATGTTGGAACGCGCGCATTGACGCGGCAAGCCCCTCCACCAGAGGACTGGTCTCGGGTGGGATGTCGCTCTACAACGCCGCCGCTGTCGTGGTGCTCTCATATTCGGGGCTCGGATTGCGGCTGATTGGGATCGGCTTCTGGCCGGCTGTTGTGCTGCACCTGGGGATGGCGATCTGGTGCCTCGCTTTTCTTAGGAAGCTTTAGAAGTAGAAATTGAGCAGAGCTTTACTCCGCCTTGACTATCTTCGCGGTCAAGAGGTTTTCGCATAAGCAGCATTCCAGGGACGGTTGTGTTTGAGCATTGTGTTGAGGATGGTCAGATTTTCTCAAAGAAGCAATGAGAGCAACCATCTTGGGTTTGCCCGCTTTAAGCAGGCGTTGAGGAAAACAATGCTGAGAAAACCGTAAAGTACAGCCTTGTTCGCTCTTCAGATCGGCGAGCAGCCTGGAATGCCCTTTTCTGGAAGTATTAGAAGTAGAGGTTGAACACGGCTCCCACTGCGTTCAATTCCTGGTTCGAGCTCCCGCCGGTACTATTCTGGTGCTCAAAATACGATTCCAATTCGAAATGTCTGCTGATTGGAAAAGCCGAACCGGCAGTCAGCGCAGTCCGGCTCCATTTGCTATATCTGCTGTCGTAGTAAACTTCCGCTCGAACATACGGATTCATCTTCACGCGACCAACTGAGAAATTCCCTTCGGCCGTCAACCTGTTGCGGTAACGCCATGAGTATTCCCCTCCGACAGACCTAAGGTCCATCCGGCTCCGATCCGAGAGGAGCATTCCAATCACCAGGGGAAAGCGAGCCGTTGCTTCCAGGACGCCGCGATGCTCTTTGGAGCCGTCACCTATGATTGGATGAATGTATCGATAACCGACCCGCACCATCAGAGGCCGGTTCTTGGATTCATCCAGTCGGAGCAGCAAAAACTTTGGATTCTTCTTAAGTGGCTTGAGGTAGATATCAAAATTCGGCCCCAATTCAACCTCCGTGGACTCTTTGTTCTCCTTAACAGTCGTCGACAGGAAATAAAGGCGCATCTGGTCATTCAATTTTACGAACGCACTGACTTCCGGCCAGACCTGCTTGGTGGTCTGAGCACCGGCGGGTATCGCAAGTAACAGGACAAGGAGAGCGGCCCATGCATGTCCGCGCAATGCGTGAACGCAGGCTGCCACTGGCCTGTAGGTTCTGAGAAAAATGCTGATGATGGCTCTCATCTTTCTCGAGGTTATGCGGGGGACGATCGCTCCTCGACGGTAGTGTGCTAAAAAGAAAACTGAGACACTACCTCCTCGATTGATGGTTACTGCGCATCGCATTGCCTCTTATAACCCGCCTCCCCACAGATACTGATACCCAAATGAAACGGATTGAAAGTTGCCACCGATAGTTCGGAGGGCGCCGGCGGAATACGCCGCTTTGAAGGCCTGCCTCTTCGTGACCGGTAGGGAAATGGTGCCGCCGAGACGGGAGTTCCTCTGGGTATCCTCGTGTTGGACACCGCCTACCGTCGTCTGTCCACCTCGATAGAAATTAACGTCGAAGGCCACCCACATCCGAGGTTTGATGTCATAACTGAGATGAAACTGGGAATTCCAGATGGGTCTCTGTGTGCGCGTCTTGCCTAGAAAGTTGTTATTGGCTGTATAGAGCCACACACCGGCATAGGCGTCCAGAATGAGACGGGTGCCTTTTAAGGCATGTGAAAGACCCAGTTCGGGTTTGAAAGCCCAACGATTGGTTCCGACGTTGACGGCCTTGGCCGGATCGTATTGTCCGGTCGGCGCCGAAACGATCACACTGGCGCCGAGATTGGTTTTCTGGCGGTAGGCTGCAAATTCTTTGAGCTTCATGGCTTTGGCTCCGTACAGGTTTATCGAGAATCGTGCATAGCTATCCGTCAATCCGGAGCGGTAGACTTGCAAGAATTCCCCAAGGTAATTTCCTTGCAGATGTCCCAAGGCGTAAGGCAGGAGGGCCGAAACATTTGCCGTGCGGCCTGCGACGCCAATCGAGCGGACGTACCCCACCGTTACGCCATGGATTTGCGCGCTCGCCTGGTCGACCGGCAGGGAAGGATCAAAGTTGAGATCGCCTGTCGAGTAGCCATAGTTCGCAACGGCGATATTAGCGCCAGTCGGGGAAACGGAATAGGCCCGCGGATCCAGTTGTTGAGCCCTCAAGGTGGCAACGAAGCCAAGGATCAAAGAAGCAATAACCAGGAAACGGATCATAGATAGACCTGAATCCGCCGCCAGAACATCTGCGAACGGCGCACCGGAAAGCTTTTACTGTCGAGTCGATTGGACGCGTTAGTGAACTGAGAGTGCATACAAGTTTCAGAAATCCAAGTTGCCAGTAAACAGAGTTTTCCAGACGAACATACTTGTCTTACCTTGCAAGTAGGAAATGTCCTCTACGCGATGTTGTGCGGCATGCCAGCCTACTCGGATTCGGCTTTTTCCCAGCTGGTGTCCGGGTCGAAAACAGTGATCGCCAGAGCGGCTGTTGAGGTGTCCGCGCCAAGGTCTTTTTGATAGACCATTCCGTGATCATCAATGATGAAGGTCATTACACCGCTATTCTTGTACTCTGTAGGATAAGCAAGCATCGCAAAGCCATCGCGCATATTGCCATTCACCAGATAGCTCTTCGCGCCGCCAGGCGCTGAAGCCCCTCCTCCCTGTGAGTATCCGAAAGTAATAGCCATGAAACGGCGTGGTTTTGCTTTCTTCAGTCGCGTATCCTTCAATGGCAGCTTGCGCCGCAAGGTCGCCAAGCGGGCTTTTATCGTTCGGATCATCGGACTTCCAGAAAAGCCCATCGTGCTTGCCGTCGGAGCTGATGAATTTTCCGGCATATAAACCTTTGGCTTTCCCGTCATGCCCTTTCGACGCATATTGTTTCTGAGCGTCGACATACGACTTGCACAGCTGCATGGTGCTGAGCTCATTGCCTCCAATGCGACGAAACAAGATTTCCTGCAAACCCGCTGCAGTGTCAAAACGCCAGTTGTTTCCTTCCTTCACGAGAGGAATCGGCAGCGGCCATTCTTCCGCGCCAATACTCAAAATGGTGCGGTCGCCTTCAGCGCTGAGCCGCGCTCTTTCCTGGTATGCGGTCAGGAACAGTTCGCGTGCCTGCTGATCGGCGACTTCGTCGCCGGAAGACAGAACCTTCTTGCCGTCAGGTCCGAGAATGCCAAGAAGTTGTGCGGTATCGTTCGCCTTCACGGCATCCACAACGGCAACCACCGCGTCTTCCGGGGATGAAAACGTCATCTGCGCTGGAGCGGACTCTTTCCTTGCACATCCGGCTAGAACCACCAGCGCCAGAACGAAGGCTAGTGATCGATACCCGCTTCTCATGTGATTTCTGTTCTTCATCGCCGTTTCGCTCCACCGCCCGACACACTGCGTTGACCGCGAGAGCTGGCAGCAGTTGTCGAACTCCTGTTCTGGTACCCCGAAAAAGCGCTGGAACTGGTGCCGGTACGCGACTGGGTGGCCGATGCGCCGGTCGCGGGAGTCGCGCCGCTGCTTCCCAAGGTGCTGGACCTTGAGGCGGCAGTCTGGGATGTCGACGGGGACTTCGCCGTGTTCGGAGTGGCTGCAGGTGTCGTAGTGGGCCGGGCTGCAGGCTGGTTCGCTGGCTGCGTCGTGGGTCGCGGCGTTGTGCTGACGTTCTTCGAAGTGTTGATATTCACATTCACGTTGTTCACGTTATACGACGGCGCATTGATGTTGGCGGGCGCCCGGTAAGTGCCATGGGGCACGGGTCTCGTATAAGGGTAGCGGGCTCCAGGGGGGACACGCCAAGCGCCGCCGACCACGACAACCGAGTGAGAGTGCCACCCCACTCCCCAGGCGCTCCACCCGTAGGGATAAGGGTCACTCATGGCCGCACCGATGGCGATTCCCACCATGAAACCCAATACGGCTGCGGCCGCGGCATCGTTGTTTTTCTCTGGTGGGGGCGGCGGCGTGGTGTAAACAACCTGAGTGTTGTAGACCGGAACATAAACAACCTGCGGATTTGCGGGCTGGATGACGATCACCTGCTGGCCATTCTGCGAGTCGGTCTTTACTTCCTGCTGAGGTGTCTTTTTCAAATTGCCCATCATCTGCGCCTGCTTGCGCAGCCGCTGCACCGAATCCAGAACAGACTGTTGGTCGCTCAGAAAGGCTTTCCCGACTTCGGTAGTCCATGGCATGTTTTTTGCCATCGTCTCGAGAACTTCCGGGAACAGGACGATTGCGGTGAAGCTTGCATCAAACCCCTTTGCGGAGGCCGCTTCCTGAAGTGCTGATCCTTGAAGTTCCTTGTCCTGCTGCTTCAGCCAGGTGCTGACTTCGGTGACCTGCTGGGGGCTGGTTGTGCACGCCAATACCTGCGCGAGCAGTGGGTCGGGATAAAGTGCAATCGGCCCCATCAACTTGTCCAATGCCTGGTCGTTCGCATTTGCCGCGGTCTGAGCCATTGCTGCCAATCCAAGGGACTGAAATGTGGTACCGAGGAACAGGCTTCCGCACAGCACCACTGAAATCAATCGTTTTCCCGTCGGGTGGTTCATGCATCCAAGTCTATTTCAGACATTCAAACGAATGGACCTGTAGAGGCGTGCAGTTCCAGAGCAATAGGTATCCATGGACAATGCCAGTGGCCCTGCCCGCCATTTAAGTCCTTCAGAAGGGAAGTTCAAGCATTTATGAGAGACGTTAGATGAAAAGCCCAAAGATTGTTTTTGTTCTTTCGCTGTTAATTTTGTTCATCGCCTCGGTCAATGCGCATGCGCAGCTTGCGGGCGATAACATTCCGGGTGATTTTGGAGTGAAGTCAGGTTCGCAGGCCCCTCCGGGCATTTACGCGGGGTACCTGCTCTATAACTACGATACGTCCAAGATTGTCAGGAACAATGGAAGTGAACTGAAATTGACGAACGGCGCTATCAGCGCATGGGCACACATCCCAATATTTTCCGTAGTCACGCCAAAAAAGCTTCTCGGCGCCAACTACGGCGCGCTCATCATTCCATCTATTGCGAACCTGGCTATTGAAGCGCCGCGGGTTGGCTTGCAGTCGGGCTCCGGTTACGGGGCAGGCGATCTCTATATGCAGCCGGTCAACCTGGGCTGGCAAACGAAACACGCGGATGTTCTCGCCTGGTACGGTTTTTTTGCGCCAACTGGCGAATATGCTCCGGGAGGTCAATTCAACCTGGGGAAGGGAATGTGGGCGCACGAACTGGCGCTCGGCTCCACGGTTTACCTCAATGCAAAAAAGACAATTAACGTATCCGCGCTGGGCGCCTACGAGATCCATACGAAGAAGAAGGATACCGATGTCAAAGTAGGCCAGATGCTCACCATCGAGGGCGGCGTTGGAACAACAGTAAAGCAAGCTCTGACCTTCGGGATGGCCTACTATGCGCAGTGGAAAGTTACTGAAGACACAGGACTGGGTTTGCCGCCCCTGGTTGATGATAATCTCGGCAAGAATCACAACTTCGGGTTGGGGCCAGACGTGACCATGATTCTTCCGTTGACCAAAGATCTGAAGAAACTTGCCATATTGAACTTCAGGTACCTCTGGGAGACTGGCACCCAACTGGACACCCAAGGCGGCACCGTGATGTTTTCTGTGACCTTCAAGGTGAAATAGCCGACCACAAAGGGCGAGGTTCAAAAAGTGGTCGATGACGGACGAACGGTCAATCAGGCTCTCACGAAGGGAAGCCACGGAACGGAAGCCGCCAGGCTTTGGGGCGTGCTGAGGAACGGTATCAACGACCTGGCGCGGGCGTACGCGATTACTCCACTTGGAGTCTGACGCCCCGAGTTAGGCCAACTGCTTAAGATATTCAAAAAGCGGCAATGCGTTGAATGACCCAGAACATTGCAATACCGCCGATGGCATAGGGCGGCACGAATTGGACCCAGCGCGGTACGGGAATGCTCATGCGCCGTGCCAGCGCCATTACCGCGAGCACCGCGCCGATAAACATGAAATGGCCTGTCTCGACGCCGAAGCTGAAGAACAAGAGCGCTGTCGGAATGTGTGCGGCCGGCAATCCGATATCGCTCAGGCCGCCCGCGAATCCCAGTCCGTGGATCAGCCCAAACGCGAATGCCACGACCCACGGAGCTTTCGCCGCCAAACCTGAAACTCCGCGTTTCCACTGCACGATCTCTGTTGCGACAAACACGATGCTCAGAGCGATAATCGCTTCCACCGGCTTTGTCGGCACATGCACGAAGCCTAGCGTGACTGCCGTCAGCGTGACACTGTGCGACAGGGTAAACGCGGTTGCCGTCTTGACCAGTTTCCAGCCTCCCTGCGTAATGATGAGCAATGCCAATATAAACAACAGGTGATCCCAACCCGTCAGAATGTGCGCAACGCCAAGTACGGCATAGGTGCTGGCAACCTCCCAGATGCCGGGTGAAGTTTCGACGACGAACGATGGAGAGGAAGGCGTGAGCCTCGTCGTTTGTGTCGTGCCGTCAAGATTTGTGAGGCGTACCAGTACGTCGGTGATCGTTAGCGGTAGACCAATCAGTTCAATTCGTTTTTCGGCCAGACCTCCACGGACCTCAATGAATCGTCGCTCGACCAGTGAGCCGGGAAGCTCCTGAATCGTCGGTTCGGTGACGTTCCGGACGTCATCCGGGAATTTCAAAAACACTTGAAGGCGCGCTCCTGCGTTCACGGGCGTGTGCCAGATCGCCCTGTAGCGGCTGGCGGATGTCTGATCGATCTGCAAATACGCGGGGCGTGATTCGTGAGCCTGGGCGGCTGGCACTGCGAGAACGAGTTGGAACAACAAGATCAAATACGAGGGACGAAACCGTGGAAACCGGCGCCTCTGCTCTTGCTCCTTCATAATCCTGTCATTGCATTTGGATTTCATTTGGCCGCCGGCAGAATGATTTCGTACCGTGTTTTCATCGCTTCGAAAGTCTGACGTTTTGATTCGGTGCGTTGATCGGAGAGCCATTCCGACTTGAGTTGTGATGGATCGATTTCGTCAAATACCGGCTCTCGCCCTGGCGTCGTTGCTTCGATTCGGACGAGGTGCCATCCGAGTCCGGACTCGATCGGTCCCTGCCAAACTCCGGTTTTCAGTTTCAAAATCGATTCCGCGAACGCGGTTCCAAAGACCCTGGCCACCTGTTCCTGCGAATTATCCGCATAGTATTCCTGAAACATGAACCGGTCCGATGAAGCTGCGCTGACATCCGCATTACCCAGGAGCTTTTCAAGAACCCGTGCGGCATCGTTCCGCGCTTGCGGACCTCGCGAGTCGGGAGAGAAGTAGAGATGGCGGAAAGTAATAAGACCGGGGAGTGCAAATCGGGCCGAGTTCTTTTCGTACCAGACTTTGAGATCCGCCATGGCAGGAGCGCTTACCGTTGAAACGTCTTCTGCGATAAATTCCATCTTCTGCGCTATTCGACGCTTGATGATCTCGTCACCCTGGTCGAGGCCCAGAGCCATGCCCTCGCGAAACAGGATCTCCTGCCGTACTCGCTCATCAATCAGGCCGCGCATTTCGGCGGCTGTGGGGGCCCTTTGCCATTGTGCCTGCCAGCTCATTTGGATCTGGTTGAAGTCATTGGTGGTGAGCTCAATGCGATTGGAACTGGTCTGCGGTAACGCGGGCCTGATCAGGCGGTATCCGATGAACAGAGCGACGCCGATCAGGAAAAAGTGGAACAGGGGCTCGCGCAGCCATCCTTTCACCCGCGAAGGCTCGACTGCATGCACAATCGCAGGTTGCCCCGCTCTAACCAGGATGGGATTGATGTCGTCGGTTTGTTCCACTCCGCCTCCTATCGTTTCGCAATTGCGGTTGGTGCGATTGACGGATACGCCTCTTTAACTTCATAGTTGGCATATCCGAATTCGCCAGAGCGGGCGGCCACGTATTTGCCGGCCGACTTGAAAACAACCAGCTCAAAAGGAAGTCCGCCGATGCTGGTCGAAACACGCCCGTTTGTGATCTCAAATTGAGCAGGAATCTTTTCAGCCTCAGCCAATAGTTCGCCGATTTGATCGGGTGCCGATGGCCTCTGGTGGACTCGCTGGATCGTCCGGATTCCATCCTTGCGAAAGACGATTTCAAAGCGCTCTCCGGTCACGGTATTTTTCACCGCCAAAGTCTTGCCGATAAGCAAATTCTTCAACTGGGCATTGTCAAGCGGAGTAGCACCATTCTTGCTCAGAGCCGCAACCGTGCTTGCCTTGTCACCTTTGAGTTCTGCAGTCTTACTCGGCGTATACCAGATCGGCGACGTCCAGGCCCGCTGCTGTTCGGTGGCAGGAACACGATCGGGCGGGGTCACTCCCAGCTTCGCAGCATCGTAGGTGCTCCACCGTGGTGTTGGTATTTGCAGAACTCTGACGTAGTAGAAGGCGTGGAGACTCGGGTCGAACTCCGGATCCTTCCAGACTTTCTTTAACTCGACGGCGCCGATGGTGTTCTTGTATGTTGCGGTCTTGATATCGACCGTGTTGCCGACGGCAGGAACCTTGCCTGTCTTTGGATCCGGCTTACGATCGCCGGACCATGCGACGTCAAACACCTTCTCAAATATTTGTCCACCCTTGGTCCATCCCTTGACGATTTGAATGCGATCGAGATTCCCGTCTTCCGGATCCTTTGTGGCCCAAACGATGAAGAACGGAGCATCTCCCGTTTTCGCCGGTAAGTCTGCTCCCATTGGGACGCCATTCTTGTATCCGGCCTTGACCCAGTCTTTATCGTCCAGGGCATTTTCCTTGAAATCCCAGCCGCCGAACAACCGGACCTTAATGCGCACACCGCTTGTCCCGAACACCTCTTTGCGTTTCATCGCGTCAAAGATCGATTCACGTGTGTTCGACTCCGCCCAGACTCCGCCGAGCGCGGAGAGGCCTGACTTGAGAACCTCCATCCCGGACTCCACCTTGCCCGCGAGCCTCTCCTTCGGCCCCTGATCGAGCATGCCGTGCGATCCGAAGTTGTCGGCCTGTGAATAGGCGACGACCGTATTGTGCGAATCGCTGGCTCCGATGACGCCCATCTTGTAAGGGTTGTAGCCGCGCTGAACCTGCATTGCCAAACCATTCTCGTAGGCCTCCCGGATATAGCTGCCATTGAGTTTTGATTTGCTGTCTGGAACTCCGAGCAGGAAGTTCATGATTTCAAAGTTTGCGAATTCGTCGTTTGGCGAAAGTGCCGGATGCGTTTCAGAAGCTCCCTTGATCTGCTGGATCTCCGTCAGCGGTTCGTTGTTGATACGCTCCTGCGCCCAGGCCGCATCGATGGGCCGCCCCTTGCTGTCAACGTCGAGTGGAAACATGATGCCGTTGCTCAGGTTCGCGTTATGCGAAATAGCAAGTAGTTCATTCCCCGCCTTTCGCTGGCCGTCCATCCATGCCCACAGGTCCTCCGGATTTGTCGAATCGATAGCGGTGTACGGCAAGACCGGCACGTGTTTGGAGTCCCTGAAGAACACGTTGCGGTGCATATTTTGAAAGTTCGGGGTCGCGGTCCATTCATATGCGGCAAATGTCGTGAACTTGCCGGGCTTGTAGTACATATCGGCGATGTCGTTATTCTTCTTCCATACGCTGCCTGCGACGGCAGGATCCAGGAGTTCCTTGATTGGCTCACGCTTTGCAAGGCTGCCTGCAATCCACTGGAAGACCGCGTTAAACTGCTCCGGAGTGTCCGCCTTTACCTTTTTCGCGATTGGCAGCTTGCTCAGATCGGAAGTCGGGTCGTTGGCAAGTGCGATCACACCCGCATATTCCGAATGGTCGGTCACTCCCTGAAAATCGAGCGGACGGCCTTTCAACTGAACCTCGAATCCCGCGGGATGCTTTACGGGCATTCCCATCGAATATTTGTAGGCGTCTTCCGGCGTCGTGATGTGATTGCCGATCAGATAGGCATCCATGGACCAACTCGTGTGGGTGTGTGTCTGGCCAAAGAAGACGTCGCGATCCGGATTGCTCGGGACCGCCTGCTGTTCGGGCTGGCTCTCAACGCCTGGAGCCGTCTTGGCGGTGTCGGACGGCCCCTTTTCCGTCTGTCTGCACGCTCCCAAAACAACCACCGAGCCAATACACACTACCGCGATCAAAACTTTGCGTTTCATTAGGTCTCCAATCCTTCACAATTTGTCTCCACCTGATTTCCCTGGAGCAAATTACGAATTCCGCAAGGGCTTCATCCAAGGCTTCGGAATTGCCGCAGTACCGGCCATTGTTTGCGCGACAGTCGAGTGGAATCTTCGGGTCGGCCGCATCACAAAATCTCTATTAAAGTGACAATCTGCGCTCTAGCGTTCAGCACACGTTATTTTTATTTCTGACTTCGAGCTGAACTATTGTCATGCGATTCCGTTCGGAGCGGTACTGTACAACAATGCAGGTTAGTCAGGGGTGGCAAGAGTCTTTGGCCGTTGGCTTGTCCGATACCTATCTTCGGCGACAGTTGCCGCGGCTTCCGCTCATCCTAGAGTTGCATCCGAAGTAACAACGTAGTGAAAACCAAATCATTGTTCGTCACATCGGCGTTCATGGAGGGCGGGCCGGACTGGCGCTGCTTGTTTCGCCAGCGTTGACAATATCGTTTCTGATCGGCGTCCCATTCGACATTCCGGCAGCCGCAGTCGTTGGGTTTAAGGCCTAATTTAAATGATGGCCAGTCCTTTCGTTTCTTCGTTTCAAAGCATTTGGTTGGTCCCGGGCGGCAAGACGCGGTTGATAGATCCAGCACTCAGGTTGTGCGCAAGAGGCCTGTCAATGAACTCCTCATTCGCCCATGGTTAGGACGGCTCGAAAGCGCGCTTTGCCGCTATTCATTTGTTCGTAGGCGTCCGCCACGCGGCTAAGCGGATATTTCTCGATCATTGGGCGCACGCCGGCCAATACACTGAATGCCAACGTGTCCTCTGCATCTTTCGCCGTGCCGGAGTAGGTACCCGCCACGGACCGGCGCCCCGTTATCAAAGCCGCGGCGCTTACTGTCAGAGGCTCGTTGGGAGCGGCTGGAACAACCAGCTTGCCGTTCGGTGATAGTCCATCCAACAGAACAGAAATCGCCGTTGCGTTCGGTGCAGTCGCCAAAATCGCACGCGCACCGCCAAGCTTTTTCAATTCCGCAGGTGCATTGCCTGCAGCCGAATCGATGTAGTAATGCGCACCCAGTTTCTTCGCCAGCGATTCCTTGTCCTTGCCCCGGCCGATGGCTACAGTCTGGAATCCCATTTGACGTGCGAACTGAATTCCGAGGTGTCCCAGTCCGCCGATGCCGTGCACTGCCACCACGTCGCCGCCGCGCGCACCTGAATGACGAAGCGCGTTGTAGACGGTGACGCCCGCGCACATGAACGGCCCCGCCTCTTCGGCCGGCAAGTTATCGGGGATCGCCGCCACGGCCGCTGCCGGTGCGATCATGTAGTCGGCGTACCCGCCGTCGAAATCGAAGCCGGTGACCTTGCGGTTGACGCACATCGTGAAATCCCCAAGCCTGCATTGTTCGCACACGAAACAATGTCCGCCATGCCAGCCTATGCCGACGCGTTGACCTTTTCTCCATTCCGTGACGTTGCTACCGACTGCATCGATGCGTCCCGCGACCTCATGACCCGGCACCCGGGGAAACTGAAGCCCTGGCCAGGCACCTTTCTTGACGAAAACATCGCTGTGGCAAACGCCGCACGCCTCCACTTTGATGCGAACCGTTCCAAGGTCCGGCTCGGGGATATCGCGCTCCACCAATTCCCAATTTCCGTCAGGCCTGCTGATCTGTGCTGCCTTCATTTTCTTATTCATGGAAACTCTCCTTTGAATCTAGCGGTATCGAGAGTGCGAGGGAATAACCTGAGTTTCGGTTTGGGGCTCTGATGGATTACCGCACTCTTTCGAATGTCATAGTGGGCTCCTTGCAAAGAGCGTTAACCGCGAGGCCGGCGCCTGGTCTTCCTTTCCCACAAGCGAAAGCCACCGGCAAACGCGCTTTGGTTGTCGCCCAGTCGAGTATCCGGCGGAAGCGCTTTGAGGTGCTTGATACTGCCGCCGCCAAGCACGACGTACTCGACTTCGAGGGCGTTCTTGAGCCGTTCAACGATGTCGGCCACGTAGCGACGCCAATTCTTTTTTCCAAGACGCTTAAGACCGCGACGGCCAACATAATCCTCGTAAGTCTTCCCTCGTTTGTAGGGAAGATGTGCCAATTCCATAGGCGCAAGGATTCCGCCGACGATCATGGCTGCGCCCAACCCAGTACCCAGACCTAAGAAAAGCATCCGTCCCCCCTGGTAACTTCCGAGGGCCTGCATGGCAGCATCATTGATAACCTTGACCGGACAACCGAATGCCTTACGGAAATTAAAACCAACCCAGCCGCCGCCCAGATTGTGTGGCTCGCGAAGTGGCCGTCCATGGATCACAGGACCGGGATATCCGACCGTTACGTGTTCATACTTCCAGTCTCCGGTAATGCGTTTCACATCGCGAACCATTTTGTCGGGAGTCATGGCCGGTCCCGACGGAATCTCGCGCGGCTCCTGGTGTCCTGTAGCCAAAACTTTGATGTGCGTTCCTCCTACATCAATCACCAGCGTTCGGGCTTTCCCAGAAACAGTAGTCTCACGACTTTTTTTCAACATGACCGCCGAACTCGAACCTCATTGCGGAAAGCAACTTGTTAGCGAAGTCTTCTTCGCCCCGGGATGCGAAGCGCTGGTAGAGCGCCGCACTCAAGACTGGCGCTGGAACTCCTTCATCAATGGCCGCCGATACGGTCCAGCGTCCCTCACCGGAATCGGACACACGGCCCGAGAAATTGGAAAGATCTTGCTGTCTGAACAAGGCGACTGCAGTCAGGTCTAGCAGCCATGACGCGATCACACTGCCACGACGCCAAACCTCAGCGACGTCGGCCAAGTTGAAGTCGTATTGGTAATTTTCCGGATCGCGCAAAGGAGTCGTCTCGGCGTCGGGCATCTGAGCCTGCTTGCCGACATTGGCGTGATGCAGAATGTTCAGGCCCTCAGCATAGGCCGCCATCAAACCGTATTCGATGCCGTTATGAACCATCTTCACGAAATGGCCGGCGCCGGATGGCCCGCAATGCAGGTAGCCTTCCTCAACCGTACTCGAAGATGTCTCGCGCCCAGGTGTGCGCGAGATATTGCCACGACCCGGTGCGAGCGTCCTGAAGACGGGTTCCAGATAGCGGACCGCTTTAGCCTCGCCTCCGATCATCAGGCAATAGCCGCGCTCGAGACCCCAGACGCCACCACTGGTGCCGACATCAACGTGGAAAATTCCGTTGAGATGGAGCTCCCTTGCGCGCCGGATATCGTCGATATAGTAGGAATTGCCTCCATCGACGATGATGTCATCTTTCTTTATGTGCGTACTGAGATTGTGCAGCGTGTCATCCACGACGGCCGCGGGCACCATTAACCACACTGCGCGTGGGGGTTTTAATGTGGCAACCAACTCTTCCAGCGAGGCGGCGCCGATCGCACCTTCCTTAACCAACTCCTTTACACGTTCCTGTGTTCGGTTAAAGACAATGCATTCGTGGCCACCGCGTATGAGACGACGCACCATATTCGCGCCCATTCTTCCTAAGCCGACCATTCCAATTTGCACTTTGAGGTTCCTCCCCCTGGTTCTGGCAGGTCAACCTGCTGCCGAGCTGTTCTCTCGATCGCGGGATCAAATATGGTTAGACTGGACGTCAATCCCGTAACTGATAACTCGTCTCTGTACCGGCGAAGTGTGCCGCTCGCCAGGAGTTCGCGCGTGATGTTGTCCAGCCACGACTTTGACCGAGATCATGAAGCTGCTGTGTCGCTTTCATTATTCCTCTCTTTCTTGCCCTTGTTTCCTGGCGCCTAACAACATGGACAGATTGTATTCAACGAGATCACCGACTCGCTCGATCGTGATGTCCGCTGCTGGATTGGAGGCAATGATCCGGGGGTTGTGCGCGTAGTGTCCCTGCCGAGGAAATACCGTCGTCAACTGGTCGCCGAGGAGACGTTTCATCACAGCCAAAATATGAAGTTTGTCATCGACCATGACGTAGTGCCGAGCCATGTAGAGAACCCTCACGTCATCCAGCATCTGCTCTTTGTGGATATAGATCAACACTCGCCCTTCGACGGCTTCCCACAGCCCGGAACGTTGAACTTTGCGAGGTTGAAAGACCACGTCGCCGTCGGACAGGATGACGGTCGGCCCCCATTTTCGGAGATATTCAATCGCGTCCAGTGACCCGGGATACAGGCGTTCCTGAAACGGATAGTCCACCAGGAACGAAGACACCATTAAGAGACGCGGATCGTGCGTGTCGCCGGCGCGGTAGCGCTGCAGCGCACCGAGGTAATCGGCATAGCCGAGTTCAGCACGTAGTTGGTCGAAGATTGCCCAGTATCGATCGCTGCTTTTGGTGCCGAACTCTCCTTCGAGATACTTCTTGAGGTCGGCTTGGATGTGGTCGTTATCAAGCAGCGTATTATCGACGTCCAGCAGAAAAACGACTTCATTTGGAGTTGTCATAAAGCTCTTCTTCCTTAAGATCGCGCTCATAGCGTTCCCGCGTTGCACGCTCCGCGTCAATGCGTCGGCCTGCTGCCATTGCGAGACGACCAATCGAGACTTGTCGTCGGCGATTACAGCCGGCGCATTTCGCTCGGACCTGTTCTACAGGTTAAATGTTTTTCCCACCCAGGTTCCGCCCTTGCGAAAGCGCAAAGAAGACATTCCTCTATTGATCGAATACTTCGTCAGGAAGTTTGCCGAAAAGATGGCGAAGCATATCCACAAGATCGAGAAACGTACATTGGAACTGTGCCAGGACCATGCTTGGCCGGGCAACATTCGCGAATTGCAGAATATCGTCGAGAGATCGATGATCCTTTGTACCGGTGGGGACATTTTCAATCGACGAGGCGTGGCTGTCGATTCAGGGCAAGTGACTCTGAACGTTCTCAATGTGGCTTCACGGTCGCGGCGTCTTCGGTTTGGTGCGAAACGCTTCGGTCGCGCAGACTCAACGTCACAATTGCTCCGATAACCGCAAGTACCAGCAAGCCGGGCCCCGCATAGGAAGGAACAACAGATCCAGGCCCAGCAAACGATCCAAAGAGAAGGCGCCCGCGCCCGTCCAGGAAATGGCCACTGCGGCGACGGCGTACAGAAAGGGCAACTCAATCCCGTTGCTCATCGCAAAGAATCCGTTCCTCACGTGCACGCTGATCATCGCGACGAGCATTGCGGAACCAGCAGCGGCAGCGCCTAATGGCGTGAGCAGGCCAGCAGCAAGAAGGACACCTCCGCAGAATTCACTCAAACCCGCCGCAATTGCAAAAGGAATGCCCGGGCGAAATCCGATGATCTCAAAAAAGCCACCTGTTCCTTTGATCCCGTATCCGCCGAACCAGCCGAACAGTTTTTGAGCGCCATGAGCCGCCAATGCCAGGCCAAATGTCAGTCGGACAAGAAGTATCGCCGTATCCATAACTATTCTCCTCTCCTTACCGGTCAGAAGTTGATCGCACCCATACGGCCAGACTCGTAATCCTCGAAGGCTTCACGAATCTCCTTTTGGGTATTCATCACGAACGGGCCATAACGCGCGATCGGCTCATTCAGAGGTAGCCCCCCGATCAGCAGCACTCGGCCGGCAGTTTGGTTCTCGCGTGGCGCTTGAATCCGCACTTCATCCCCGCCTTTCTCGAAGGAAACCATGTGCCCTCTCGGGACGGGTGCGGCACCGTCGCCGAAAACGAGAGAGCCGTTCAGGATGTATGCGAAAACGTTGAAGGCCGGACCAACCGGCTGGACAACCTTGCCGCCGGGCTTCAGTTTGAAATCCAGATAGAAAATCGGCGTCCGGGTTTCAATAACTGCACGAGCCCCGAGAGATTGACCGGCTATCACGCGTACGTCGACGTTGCCATCAGAAGTCCCGGCTGAAGGTATCTTCTCGGCCGGAATTTCCTGATAGGTGGGCCGGACCATCTTGTCAGCTCGTGGAAGGTTGACCCAAAGCTGCACGCCGTGGAGCGTTCCCCCAGTCTGTTGAAATTCCGGGGACGGTTCCTCGGCATGGATAACGCCTCTTCCCGCCGTCATCCACTGGACGTCGCCCGTATTGAGCCTTCCCTGATGACCTTGTGAGTCCTTGTGCCGGAAGCTTCCCGACAACATGTACGTCACGGTTTCAAAGCCGCGGTGCGGGTGATCGGGAGCTCCTTTCGCTTCTCCGGGCAACACATTCATGGGGCCCATTTCGTCGAAAAGCAGGAATGGGTCGAAATCGGCCAATATCCCTGTCGGGAATGGCCTGTGCACCAGGAAGCCTCCACCCTCGAGTGTGGAAATGCCCTTGATGACATTGGAAACGGAACGAATCGCCATAATCACCTCCACATGATTACTTTAAGTAACTGGTTGTATTTGTAAAGTAGGCACTTTAAAGTAAGCAGGTGAGGAGATAGTGACATGCGCCGATCGCAAACACTTCCAGAACGATGTCCGAAGCCAACCCACGAGTTGCTCCAGCTTTTGACTCGACCTTGGACGATGCACATTCTGTGGGTGCTGAATACATCGGGCCCCACGCGGTTTGGCGCACTTCGGCGCCAGATTGACGGAATCTCCTCACGCCTGTTGACCGAGCGGTTACGGGATCTCGAGGAGAAGGGGTTTGTCTTTCGCGATTACAAGCCGACGATTCCGCCTACCGTGACTTATGGCTTGACCAAGCGCATGCAGGAAATCGGTGTAGCCCTCGACAAGCTCGACGAACTTGCTCAAAAATGGCAGCAGGAAGACTCCAAACGAGTCAGACGCAACGCGAAGGGTGTGTGACTTCTCGGAAACCCTTTCGGCACCGGGCCTGTTCGCGGTGGGCTTGTGCGCGCTGGAAACGTGAAATGCGTAGCGCCCGCAGTGAGGAAGGGATCGATTGCAATATCCTTTGTGTTTCAGATACTGAAGGAGTAAGGGGGACCGAAATGACAGAAGGAGCCTGCAGTCATATTGATGCGATCGAGACAGTAAAGCATCCTAAGCGTCAAGAGTGCGAGGAATGTGTGAAGATTGGCGCGCGGTGGATGCACCTGCGCGTGTGCCAGGAGTGCGGCACTACGCGCTGCTGCGACGACTCCCCGAATAAGCACGCGTCAAAGCATGCACGCGCGAGCAAACATCCTGTAATCGCATCCGGTGAGCCCGGAGAACGCTGGTTGTATTGCTATCCGGATGATTCCTTTGCGGAGTATTGATGCGATAGAGAGTTGAAAGCATTACTTAGTGCCAGGAGTGCTTTTACGGAAACATGTCTGACCCCAGGATGAAGCGGGTCCAGGAAGAGGTCGTGGGTGGTGTTGTTAACGCGGATACTGGTTTTCACGTCGATCAACTCGTCTCTGATTTGCACACATAATAGGAAGTCTTCTTTTCAACGCCTAAGGCGGCACCCGAGAACGCTAGGCGTTCCGTAGGACAAATGCAGATTCACTTTGTCAAGCTGCCGTCGGCAATCGTGTGACCTGGCGTTGACGGGTTTTATACAATGATCCAATGCCCAACAGTTTCAACACAACTACCGCCGCCGCGTCAGAAGGCATTGCCTTTCCTCATCTGACGCCAAGAGATCTCGACCAACTGCGGCCATTCGGCACACCATGCTCCTACGAGGACGGCCAGGTGGTTTTCAGCGCGGGAGACGACGCTGCCGATTTATTCATCGTCGAATCTGGCGCGATGGAGATTCTCAATCCAGCGCAAGACAATCGAAGTGTCGTCACGCATGGCCCCGGTCAGTTCTCAGGTGACATCGATCTGTTAACTCGCCGGCCGCCTCTGGTGACGGGTGTTGCGCGTGGACACACGCAGCTCATGCGCATCGACGGTGTACGCATTCGCGAGGTATTGAACAAAGTCCCGCATTTCGGCGAGATTCTACTTGCCGCCGCCGTGGAGCGACGGCGCCTCTTGCTGGAGACCGGCGCTGTCGGATTGAAGGTCGTTGGGCCCGGAAAGTGTCGGGACACGATGCTCGTACGCGAATTCCTTTTTAAGAACTTCGTTCCGTTCATTTGGCACGACTCGGTTTCGGAAGAAGGACAACGACTCATGACGAGTTGGGGCTCGCCCACACACTCGCCCGTCATCGAGTTTGGAAATGGGCGCCGTTTGATCAATCCGTCGCTTCGTGACGTGGCGCTCACTGCAGGCGTATGGCGCGACTGCCCATCGGACGCTGTCGATCTCGTTATCGTTGGTGCGGGCCCCGCCGGAATTGCAGCGGCCGTTTACGCGGCCTCAGAAGGTGTTTCGACTGTCGTATTGGATCGCCTCGGCCCCGGGGGGCAGGCGGGTGCATCGTCCAGAATCGAGAACTTCATTGGTTTCCCAAATGGTCTTTCGGGAAACGAACTCGCCACGCGTGGAGTTCTGCAGATGCTGAAGTTCGGCGCGAGGATGGTGGCGCCGGTCGTTGTCAACCAAATCGATTCTGCAGAGGGTCCGGACGGTTTTCACACCCTTCACCTGGACTGCGGTACGCAGCTTCGCACCCGCACAATACTGGCAGCGACAGGCGTGAGCTGGCGGCAACTCGGCGTCGAAGGTTCGGATCGATTTGAATCAGCTGGCGTCCATCACGCTTGCACCAGCGTGGAAGCCGGCCTTTATGACAATCAAGATGTCGCCGTCGTGGGGGCAGGAAACTCCGCCGGTCAAGCAGCGATGTTTCTCTCGGAATGTTGTCGCACTCGCACCGTACACTTGTTGGTGCGCAGACGTTTGGGTAAGGACATGTCCGATTACCTTGTCGGTCGCATTCATTCATCCCCAAACATTTTGGTGCACGAAGGTGTGGAAGTCGCGGGTATTCACGGTGAGCGCCGATTGGAAAGCCTCACTCTTCAGGAGTTCAATCCGAACCGCGGTGAACCGGCGAACCACGAGAACGGTACTCAAACTATACCCGTATCCGCTGTATTCGTCTTTATCGGGGCGGAGCCCGGTGGCGCGTGGCTGCCGGATGCAGTCGCTCGTGATGCGCTAGGTTATGTGCTGACGGGCGTCGATGCACTCAAGTCTGGTCGTTGGCCGCTGACCACTCGCGAGCCCTGTCCGCTTGAGACTACAGTTCCGGGGATTCTCGCCGCGGGTGATATCCGATCCGGTTCTACCAAACGTGTCGGCTTCGCCGTCGGAGACGGCTCACTCGCGGTCACTTGCGTCCATAAGCTGACCGCGATCCGGCAGTAGTTACCAACCTGAACGGAAGTCTGATTGTGGATTTGCGCAGAAGAAAATCGCTCACCAATTGCGGGAGAAGTCCTGTCGAACGGGGGCCGGCGATTTCATTCCAGATCCTGAATCCCGAACGCATGTACGGCGTTGGCCTCTATCCTTATATATAGGTTCAAAGCTGGGGGCGATGACCGGAAGCGTGTCCTTCTGCGATGACGCATGAGGGGCTTTCACGAATGTCGTACGGAAGATAGCGAGCGGAGCCTATTATGGTTCGTCCACTAATAGGAGAACTATTCGCTATGTCGAAATTCAAAGTCGGCGACCGCGTCAGGATTCTGCCCGGAACGGCAATACCCTTCGTCGGTGTGGAAGGCACCATCTACGGAGTGCAGCCTCACGATGGAGGCATAACAACTATGGATCGGCACATCGTCGTGTTTGAGCGGAGGGAGAAGCGGTCGTTCTATAGCAGGGAACTTGAGCATATAGAGAAAGTAAAGTAGAAGTTTTTGACGCAATCCTGACTTGCAACAATGCTTGGCGCCATTTCGCGACGACAACTAGTGAGAAATGCGGGCTAG
>Ga0105248_10001269_pt1 | contig 28212 bp, 29 predicted proteins | sample KBSS34metaG_FD_81524 | JGI IMG/M metagenome (GOLD analysis project Ga0105248, IMG submission 81524) | Switchgrass rhizosphere microbial communities from Kellogg Biological Station, Michigan, USA - KBS S3-4 metaG | ecosystem: Host-associated > Plants > Roots > Rhizosphere > Soil | place... | reverse complement strand
GTCTTCGGCCCCAGGCGCAGCGTCGCCGAGCGGCCGGGGTGCCAGGTGGGTCCCGCATCGGGGAAGACCTGAAGATTGTCGACCGGCGCTCCTGCCGCGTCGAGCAAGGCGAGCACTTCGGCTTTCGCGTCGAACGCGTCGAAGCCTTGCCCCTTGCCGCTCTGCCAGGCGCGGGCGGTTCGCTCGCCGGCAAACAGGAAGGCGAGGGTAGGGCGCTCAGCGTCCGCGAGATAGCGGCGGCCGATCTCGAACAGCCGCACCGACGAAGCGCCACGGTCGAGGTTCCGGCGCGATGCGGCAATCAGGCCCGGCAGGAGCGAGGGCCGCATAACCTTTATTTCCTCGCTGATTGGGTTGGCGAGGCGCCATTCGCCGCCGCCGAAGGCCGCAGCCTCGGCTTCGGAGATGAAGCTCCACGTCACCGCCTCGTCGAGGCCGCGCGCAGCGGCCGTCCGGCGCACTCGACGCTCGACGAGCTGCGAGCGCGTGGCCGTTGCCTTTGCCACGCCCGGCGCGCGCTGAAGTGGCGTCGAGGGAAGCTGGTCGTAGCCGGTGATCCGCGCGATCTCTTCGACGAGGTCGGCGGTTCCTTCGACATCGCGCCGCCATGTCGGGACCGTCACGGCGTTGCCGTTCACCTCGAAGCCGAGGTTGTCGAGGATGGCGCGCTGGCGATCCTCCGGCACGTCGATCCCGCCAAGCGCCTTGGTGCGGCCGAAATCGAAGCTGATCACGCGCCGGTCGAGCGGCGGCTGCCCGGCGCGTACTTCCGCCGACGGTTCGCCGCCGCAGATGTCGAGGATCAGCCCGGTGAGGATCGCCAGCCCGTCGTCGAGGAATCCGGGATCGACGCCGCGCTCGAAGCGGCTGCGCGCATCGCTGGTGAGACCGAGCGCCTGTCCCGTGCGCGCGATCCGCTCGGGCGTGAAATAAGCGATCTCGAGCATGACGTCGGTAGTTTGCTCGCTGACGCCTGAATCCTCGCCTCCCATGATCCCGCCGATGTCGTGGACTTGGCGCTCGTCGGCGATGACCGTCATGAACGGCTCGAGCGTATATTCCTTCTCGTTGAGCGCGAGCACCTTTTCGCCCTCGCGTGCCGCCCGCGCGTTGAGCCCGCCGCTGAGCTTCGCAATGTCATAGGCGTGGCTGGGCCGGCCGAGGTCGATCATCACATAATTGGTGATGTCGACGAGTGCCGAGATCGGCCGCTGGCCCGCCGCCTTGAGCCGCCGCTGCATCCAGTCGGGCGAGGCGCCGTTCCTGAGGCCCTTGATGGCGCGCCCAAAGAATGCCGGGCATCCTTCCGGGTCCTCGACGCGGACTGGCACGGGGCAGGGGAAGCTGCCCTCGATCTGGGGAACGCCGAGCGGCTTCAGTGTGCCAAGGCCGGCCGCGGCGAGGTCGCGCGCGATGCCGCGCACGCCCATCGCGTCCTGCCGGTTGGGCGTGACGTTCACGTCGAACACCGGATCGTCGAGGCCCGCATATTGCGTGTAGGCCGTGCCAACTGGCGCATCGTCCGGAAGCTCGATGATGCCGCTATGGTCGTCGCCAAGCTCGAGCTCGCGCGACGAGCACATCATGCCCCGGCTTTCGACGCCGCGGATCGCCGCGACCTTCAGCGTGATGTCGCTACCCGGGATGTAAGTGCCGGGCGGGCCGAACACGCCGACCATGCCTGCGTGCGCGTTGGGCGCGCCGCAAACGACCTGAATCGTCTCGCCGGTTCCCGCATCGACGCTCAGCACCTGGAGCTTGTCGGCCTGCGGATGCTTCTCGGCCGTCAGCACCTTCGCGACGCGGAACGGCGCAAGCGCTTCCGCGGGGCTGCTGACCTCCTCCACCTCGAGCCCGATGGCGGTCAGCTTGTCTGCGATTTCCTGGGCAGAAGCATCGGTGTCCAGATGCTCCTTCAGCCAGCTCAGTGTGAACTTCATGCGCCCACTCCCGCCGACAGCGTGGGCACGTCGAGCGCCCGGAACCCGTAATGCTTCAGCCAGCGGATATCGCCATCGAAGAAGGCGCGGAGGTCGTTCATCCCGTACTTGAGCATCGCCAGGCGATCGATCCCGCAGCCGAAGGCGAATCCCTGCCACTCGTCGGGGTCGAGGCCGAAGTTCGCGATCACGCGCGGGTGGACCATCCCCGATCCCAGCACTTCCATCCAGCCTTCCTGCCCCCCGACGACGCGCCGGCCCTTCTCCATCGACCAGCCGACGTCGACTTCCGCCGAAGGCTCGGTGAATGGGAAATAGGACGGGCGCATCCGAAGCACGACGTCGTCGCGCTCGAAGAAGGCGCGGAGGAAGGTCTCAAGCGTCCACTTGAGATGCCCGAGCGTGATGCCCTTGTCGATGACGAGGCCCTCGACCTGGTGGAACATCGGCGTGTGCGTGGCGTCGCTGTCGGAGCGGTACACTCGGCCCGGCGCGATCACGTAGAGAGGTGCGCCCTTGTTTTCGGCGGCTCGGATCTGGACCGGCGAGGTATGCGTCCGGAGCACGCGGGGCTCGTCTCCCGCGTCGCGCGGCTCGAGGTAAAAGGTGTCCTGCATCGCGCGCGCCGGATGGTTCTCCGGCATGTTGAGCGCGGTGAAATTATACCATTGAGTCTCGATCTCCGGCCCCTCGGCGACCGAAAATCCGAGGTCGGCGAAGATTTCGGCCAGTTCGTCCATCACCTGGCTGACGGGGTGGACGGAGCCGGAGATGGTCTCGGGCGCCGGGAGCGAAAGATCGACCTTCTCGGTCGCGAGCTTGCGCTCCAGCTCGGCGGCTTCGAGCGCCGACTTGCGGGTGGATAGCGCGTCAGTGACGGCCTCGCGCAGCGCGTGGATCTTGGGCGCCTCGGCGGTGCGCTCGTCCGGGCTCATCTTTCCGAGCGATTTCAGCTTGGCGGTGATCTCACCCTGCTTGCCGAGCAGCCGCACGCGCAGCGCCTCAACCGCGGTGAGGTCGCCCGCGCTACCGATTTCGTCGATGATGTCCTGCTCAGCCATGGCTCCGCGCTCTAGCCGTGCTGCGGCGCAAAATGCAAAGCCGTGTGGTAGAGAGCCGCAAATGAGCCGCTGGCCGCAGCTGAACGTCGAGCGCGATCACGAGACGCTCGCGCTTCTCCATCTCGCCGCGCAGATGATCGGCAAGATTCGGGTCGCCCATGCGCCCTGGGTCAATCACGGCTGGCACGTTGCACTCCAGCCCAACGCGCGCGGGCTCGCCACTTTGCCCACCGCCGCAAGCGACGGGCGCACCTTCACGCTGACGCTCGACCTTTGCCGCCACGCGATCGTGCTGTGGATCAGCGACGGCGGGCGAGAGGAAGTGCCGCTCAACGCCGGAAGCATCGCCGCCCTGCACCGGCGCCTCGTTCGTATCCTCGATGCGCATGGCCTTCCTTCGGACTTCAACGGGCATCCCAACGAAATCCCGGAGGCGCTGCCGTTTGCCGACGATGGCACGCGGCGTGAGTACAACCGCGATTCGGCGGAGTGCTTCCGGGAAGCGCTCGCCGCCATGCTGCCCGTATTCGCGCGCCTTCGCGCCGGCTTCACAGGCAAGGCGAGCCCGGTCCATTTCTGGTGGGGAAGCTTCGACCTTGCGGTGAGCCGCTTCTCCGGCCGCAAGGCGCCGCCGCATCCGGGCGGCGTCCCGGGCCTGCCCGACCGGATCACGCGCGAGGCCTATTGCGACGAGGTCAGCAGCGCCGGCTTCTGGGCCGGGGGCGTCACTAAGGCCGAGCCCTTCTTCTACACCTACATCTACCCTGAGCCTGACGGCTTCCGCGATGCGAAGGTCGCGCACGGCAGGTTCGACGAGACTTTCGGCGAGTTCGTCCTGCCCTATGCCGACGTCCGCGTGGCGGAGGAGCCCGACCGCATGCTGCTGGAATTCTTCCAGTCGGCCTACGATCGCGCAGCCGACCTCGCCCATTGGGACCGCGCAGATCTGGAGCGCGAACCGGTGGCGCCGAGATAGACAAACGGATCTCGCGTACCGACGAGCGGCGTTCGTCGAAAACCGCGCGACAAATGTAGCGCAGGCCGCGATCCTCTCCCCGAGCGAGGGAGAATGTATGCGCAGCGTCCTGATCGTACTTGCGTTCGTCGTCACCTGCTGGGGAGTGCCGGCCGCCGCGGCGCAGCCGAGCCACCCGACTGATCTCACCGCCGACCAATGGCGCGAGGATCTCCACTTCATGGTATCGGAGATGAAGTCGCGGCACCCCAACCTCTATCACCAGGTCTCGCAACAGAAGTTCGACGCCGCGGTCGCCGATCTCGATCGCCGCATCCCGCAGCTGCAACGCAACCAGATCATCGTCGGAATGATGCGGATCGTCGCCATGGTCGGCGACGGCCACACGCGAATCGACCCGCGCAAGGACAAGGCGTTCGGCTTCCGCTCGCTGCCGCTGAGGCTCTACTGGTTCGAAGACGGTATCTATGTCCGCGCGGTAGACCCCGGGCATCGCGACCTTCTCGGAGCGCGGGTCGAGGCTGTCGGCGGCGTGCCAATTGCCGCAGCGATCCATCGCGCGTCCGAGATCGTGTCCAAGGAAACGATCACCAGCGCCCACCTGATGGTCCCGCTTTATCTTGCCATGCCCGACATGCTCGAGGCGCTCGGCCTGTCGGACAGCCGCGATTCGGCGACAATGAAGCTGGTCCGTGGAGGCAAGGCTTGGACCGCCCGAGTGCCGGCCAGCGACGTGGCCGCGCCCTGGCCGCCGGACACTGACGGTTCCTTCATCGACACCGACGGCTGGCTCGACGCGCGCAGCGGGCCGCAACCTGTGTGGCTGCAGGCGCCGCTCGATTACCACCGGCTGGTTCCGATGCCGGACCGCAGCGCACTTTATGCGCAGCTCAACATGATTACGGACACCAAGGACGAATCCCTGCGCGCCTACGGCCAGCGGATTCTCGATCAGGCTCGCCAGTCCAACCCGCGCGCGCTCGTTCTCGATCTTCGGCTCGATCAGGGCGGCAACGGCGACCTTCGCAATGGCCTCATCGCCAATCTCATTCGCGCCGAGGATGAAGATACGCGGCTCTTCGTGCTGGTCGGCCGGGGCAGTTTCTCCGCGAGCGAGTTCGTCCTCGACGACATGGACCGCCTGACCGGCGCGCTGTTCATCGGCGAGCCTGCCAGCTCACGGCCGACCGGTTATGGAGACGCCTATCGATCGCTCCTGCCCAACAGCGGCATCAGCGTCCGGACCTCGATCAAATATTGGCAATCGGGGCAGGACATGCGGCCGTACATCCCGATCGACATCGCCGCTCCGCTCACCTTCGCCGATTATGTCGCGGGGCGCGATCCAGCGCTCGAAGCGGCGCTCGCCTACAAGCCCGCGCCGACGCTCGGCCAGCAAATCGCAACGGCCGCAAGCAACGGAGGCCCGCAAGCTGCGCTGAAGGTGGCAACGACCTACGCCGACGATCCGGCGCACCGCTACAGCGACGTCGAATGGAAGCTGATCGTCGCCGAGCAGGAGGCCCTCGCCGCCAAGCAGGGGGACGCGGCGCTCGAAGTCGCACGGTGGAGCGTGAAGCGCTTTCCGCGCAACAGCGACCTTGCGACCGTGCTCGGGCTGATCGCGAGGCAGCAGGGTGACAGGGACGAAGCGCTCAGAGCCATCGAGGCCGCCCTGGCGATCGATCCGAGCAACCGATCCGCGCAGTCGATCAAGGAGTCGATGGCGAGATAGAAAAGGGCGCTGCGATCGCTCGCAGCGCCCTCCTTGTTCGTTGACGAAGAGGCTTAGGCCGCCTTCTTCGAATCCTTGCCTTCAAGCGCGTTCTTCGCCTGGGCGATGATGGCGCTGAACGCCTCGGCCTCGTGCATCGCGATGTCCGCGAGCACCTTGCGGTCGAGGGTGATGCCGGCGAGGTTCAGCGCGTGGATGAACTGGCCATAGGTCAGCCCTTCCGCGCGGACCGCGGCGTTGATTCGCTGGATCCACAGAGCCCGGAAGCTCCGCTTCTTCACCTTGCGGTCGCGATAGGCGTACTGGCCGGCCTTTTCGACGGCCTGCCGGGCGACGCGGATCGTGTTCTTGCGACGGCCGTAATAGCCCTTCGCCTGTTCCAGGATCCGCTTGTGCTTTGCGCGGGTGGTAACACCCCGTTTGACGCGTGCCATGTTGCGCTAGCTCCTTACTTCAGGCCGTAGGGCGCCCAGGCCTTCACGCGCGCCGTGTCGGCGTCGGCGAGAATTTCGGTGCCGCGGTTCTGACGGATGTACTTGGCGTTGTGGCTGATCAGGCGGTGGCGCTTGCCAGCGACACCATGCTTGATCTTGCCCGTCGCCGTGAGCTTGAAGCGCTTCTTGACGCCGCTCTTGGTCTTGAGCTTGGGCATTTTCGTCTCCTTGTGTGCCCTTCGCTTTTCGCTCAGGACGACGTTTATCCAACCGCCACGGCATGCCTTTGGCCGGGCCATTGGTCTTTCCAACGATCTGGAAAGCGCGCGCCTATAGATGCGGATCAGCGCTCTGGCAAGCTCACCAGGGGAGGTCGGAGCCGTTCCGCCGCAGGAAGCGGCCGCTGTCATCCAACGTGAGCCGGTCGATGAGCGCGCGCATGTCGCCGACGCTTTCCTCGCTCGTGATTTCCGCGCCGGCGCCGCCCATCCGCGTCTTCACCCAGCCGGGGCTCAACAGGACGCATGTCACGCCGCGCGGTTTCGCCTCCATCGCGAGCGAGCTCCACGCCATGTTCAGCGCGGCTTTTGACGTCCGGTAAGGCACCCAACCGCCGCCATTATCGCCGATGCTGCCCATGCCACTGGAGATGGCGATCGCCTTGCCTCGAGCCTCCGCGAGCTTCGGAAGCAGGGCGCATCCGAGCTGGTAAGGCGCGATGGCGTTGGTCATCATCATGACCTGCCAGTCGCGCGCATCCCCGGCGCTCGCCGTATTCATCGGTTGATTGGTGCCGGCATTGGCGATGAAGAGATTGAGCGGACCGTCGATCCTGAGCGGAAATGCAGCGACCGCGTCGGCGTCCGATAAATCAAGCGTTTCAATGCGCAGCTTCAGCTGGTCGAGCTCGGGGCTCGATTGCCGCGCCGTGGCGATCACGTCCCAGCCGTCGGTGGAATATTGGCGCGCGAACTCGACGCCGATGCCCCGGTTCGCGCCCGTGATCAGGACTGTTGGCATAAAGGCGGAACGCCGCAGCGGCGGAAAAGGGTCAGGATCGTTGCGAAACGTTGAGGCTGCCGGCCCCCGCCGGCCCCAGCATTTCAATGCTCTTGGCCGATCCGTCGAGCCAGCTGCGCCATTGCGGCGGGCTCAGTAGCGCCACGCCGCGGCCGTGGTAGGGCGCGATGTCCGGTCCCGGCTCAACCGTCAACATCGTGAAAGCTTCGCCCACCTCCGGATTGCTGCGGACCAGTCCCGCGATCGCGACCTCGCCCTCGGCCGGTTCGAACAGCCAGCAATCCTTGCGCTTCTGCTTCGGGTCGGCGGGCGCCGTATATTCGTAGAAGCCGTCGACCATCACGAGGCAGCGGTCGCGCGAGAACTCGCGCCCGTCGGAGCGCATGTTGAAGACGGGCTTGCCGCCCGGCGCCGGCCAGGACCAGCGGCGCTCGACCAGTTCGGCGACGCCGCGGTCGCGATCGAACTTCACGATCGGACCTCTCTCGGAGATGCGGATGTCGCGCGGCTGGAAGTTCGGGACGCCCTCCGGGAAGGTCAGGGGAACCTGGAGGTCGGCGAAGAGGCGCCGGATCGCGTCCGGGTTTTTCTCCATGCGGTAGAGGTTGCACACCGCCCGGAAGCCTTAGTCGAACAGGCTGGAAACCGACGCCTCGTCCGAAATCCGCTTGATCGCCTCGCCGAGAAGTGGAGCCATGGTCAGGCGCCGGATCTTGGCTTCGATCGGGTCGGGCTCGCCGCTCCAGATCGTGTCGGTGACGACCAGCTCGCTCAGCTCCGAGTTCGACACGCGTGCCGCGGCCGCGCCGGAAAGGACGCCGTGCGTACAATAAGCAAACACCTCAACCGCGCCCTGCTGCTTCAGCGCCGCCGCCGCGTTGCAGAGCGTGCCGGCCGAATCGACGATGTCGTCGATGAGGATGCAGGTGCGCTTGTCGACGTCGCCGATGATGTTCATCACCTCGGATTCGCCGGCGCGCTCACGGCGCTTGTCGACGATGGCCAGCGGGGCGTTGTTGAGCCGCTTGGCGAGGCTGCGCGCGCGCACCACGCCGCCGACGTCCGGCGAAACCACGATCAGCTCGCGGTTGCCGAAGCGCGCGCGGATATCAGTCGCGATCACCGGTGAGGCGAACAGATTGTCGGTCGGAATATCGAAGAAGCCCTGGATCTGGCCGGCGTGCAGGTCGATCGACAGCACTCGGTTCGCGCCGGCCGTCGTGATCAAGTTGGCGACGAGCTTGGCGGAGATCGGCGCGCGCGGGCCCGGCTTCCGGTCCTGCCGGGCATAGCCGAAATAAGGCAGCACGGCGGTGATCCGCTTGGCCGACGCGCGCCGAAGCGCGTCGATGCAGATCAGCAGCTCCATGAGATTATCGTTCGCCGGATAGCTGGTCGACTGGATGACGAAGACGTCCTCGCCGCGCACGTTCTCGTTGATCTCGACGAAGATCTCTTCATCCGCGAAGCGGCGCACGCTGGCGTCGGTAAGCGGCATTTCGAGATAGTCGGCGATCGATCGGGCCAGCGGCAGATTGCTGTTCCCGGCAAGCAGTTTCATGTCGCTGGTCTCCGAGCGGCGTTCGGCCCCCGCCTTAGCTTCCCGTTTGCGGCGGTGCAAAATCGATTCCGAGCCGGCGCAGCGGCGAGCCCACGAGTCCGGACGCCAGCGCCACCTGGAAGCTCGTCATCGGCCAGATTTTCGAGGCGGGGCCCATCAGCCAATCGCGTGCGGGCGGGATGATGCGGCTGTCGGATTGATAGACCGGCGTCAGAAGCGCGGTCAGCAGCTGGTAGAGGCGAACGTGCGAGCGGCGCATGCTCACCACTGCCGCAAGGCCGTCGCCTACGCTGCCGGCCTCCCGAAGCGCTCTCGCGAGCGCGAAAGCGTCAAGGAGCGCCATGTTCGCCCCTTGGCCGAGCTGCGGGCTCGCCGAGTGCCACGATCGCCGATGTGGATGAGCCGATCACCGGCCGGACGATGGATCGTCTTGTGCGCATAGCGGGCGAAGGTCAGCTCATCGTGCGAGCCGATCTGGTCGAGCAGCGGCGAGGTCGCGGGCCAGAGCGAACGCACGTCGCTCTTCCAGCTTTCCAGTCCGGTCGCGAGCCAAGTTGCATGATCCTTCGCCCGCAGCGACCAGAAGAAACCCGCCTGCTCCCCGCCGATCGGCAGCACGCCTGCCATGACGCTCGCGCGGCGATAGCGCTGGCTGAGCATGTGCCGATCGAACTCGTCGCGCGGCAGGTTCACGTTCGTCCACAGCGCGCCGTAGCGAAGCTCGCGGCCGACGTCGGGAGAGAGCGCGCTCCGGGTGCCGAGCGCATCGACGGCCAGGTCGAACGGACCCTCCGCGGATCCGAGCGCAAAAAGGAGGCGAATGCCATCGGAGCGGCGTTCGACACCCGTGACCTCGCGCCCCGTAGCGATAGCCGCACCGTCACTCTTCAGCGCATCGTGCAGCAGCGAGAAGAGCGCGCTTCGATGGATCCCGACGCCAAAAAGCCGACCGCGCATGCTCGAATAGCGAACGTCTAGCACGGTGCGGTTGCCGGCCTTGCCGCAGAGCCGGTCAATTCGCTGGCCCGCGGCGATCGCGGCCGTGGCCAGTCCGAGCTGATCGAGGACCGCGAGGCCCGTCGGCTGCAACATCAGTCCCGAGCCGAGCGGCCGCGGCTCGTCGAAGCGTTCGAATACCATGACCCGATGACCGTCGCGGGCGAGCAGCAGCGCCGCCGCCATCCCGGCCGTCCCGCACCCCGCGATCGCGATGTTCAACTGGCGAACGGCCGTTTCCCCCTGTGGTAATGGCCTAGCGTCTGCCGGCGCGGTCTGGCCAGCGCCAAGGTTGCCGCCGCACAGGCGCCGCCCTAGATCGCCGACATGACGGACCGGCTGCGTATCGCTTTTGCCCAGATGAACCAGCGCGTCGGCGACCTCGACGGCAACGCCGGGGCGATGCTCGAGATGCGGCGGAGGGCAGGGGATGCGGACCTATTGCTGTGCCCGGAGCTGCATCTGATTGGCTATCCGCCCGAGGATTTGGTGCTGAAGCCCGAGTTCGTCCGCCGCGCCCACGAATGCACCGATGAGCTGGTCGCGGCCACCACCGAGCCGGGCCCCGCGATGCTGATCGGCACGATCGTCGCCGAGGGCGGGTCGATCTACAATGCGGTAGTTCTTGCGGACGGCGGGCGAGTGCTCGGCCGGACTCTGAAGCGCGAGCTGCCCAATTACGGCACCTTCGACGAGAAGCGCATCTTCACGCCGGGCCCGCTTCCCGAGCCGATCGAGTTCAAAGGCGTGAAGCTCGGCGTGCCGATCTGCGAGGACATCTGGCAGGAGATCGTCTGCGCCCATCTCGTCGAGGCGGGGGCCGAGATGCTGCTCGTCCCGAACGGCAGCCCCTACGAGCTCGACAAGGACGATACGCGCTACCGGCTGGTGCGGTCGCGCGCTCTCGAGACCGCGCTTCCGATCGCTTACCTCAACCGCGTCGGTGGCCAGGACGAACTGGTGTTCGACGGGTCGTCCTTCATCGTTCATCCGGACGGCGAGCGCGTGGTGCAGCTGTGCGACTGGAATGAGGCGCTTCTGCTCACCGATTGGGAGCGCACGAGCGCGGGCTGGCGCTGCACGACCCGCGAGACGCATGAGCTCGATGCCTTTCCGGAGGACGTCTACAAAGCGATGATGGTCGGCCTGCACGATTATGTGCAGCGCAACGGCTTCCCGGGCGTGATCCTCGGCCTGTCGGGCGGGATAGACAGCGCGCTCTCGGCAGCGGTCGCGGTCGACGCGCTCGGGCCGGACAAGGTTTGGGGCGTGATGCTCCCGTCCAAGTATACGAGCGACGAGAGCCTCGAGGACGCGCGGGAGTGCGCTCGCATGCTCGGATGCCGCCATGACGTCGTCGCCATCGCGCCGGCGGTCTCCGCCGTCGATGAAATGCTGCCCGACATGAGCGGGCTTGCTGCCGAGAATGTCCAGGCGCGGCTGCGCATGGTGGCGCTGATGGCGCTGTCGAACTCGGGCGGGCAGATGCTGCTCACCACCGGCAACAAGAGCGAGATGAGCGTCGGTTATGCCACGCTCTACGGCGACATGGCCGGCGGCTATTCGGTGCTGAAGGATGCCTACAAGACGACCGTCTTCGCGCTCTCGCGCTGGCGCAACACCAACAAGCCGGAAGGCGCGCTCGGGCCGGATGGGCCGGTAATGACGGAGCGGGCAATCACCAAGCCGCCGACGGCCGAGCTGCGTCCAGGCCAGAAGGACGAGGACAGCCTTCCGCCTTATTCGGTGCTCGACCGGATCCTTGAAGGCCTGGTCGACGAGGAAATGTCGGTGACGGAGGTCGCAAACGCGACGGGCGAGGATGTTGCGCTGGTCAGCGACATCGAATCGAAGCTGCTCCGGGCCGAGTACAAGCGCCGCCAGGCGCCGCCGGGCGTGAAGATCGGCACGCGTAATTTCGGCCGCGACCGGCGCTACCCGATCAGCAATTTCTTCCACACCGGCCCAGCCAGGAAAATTTCGCGATGAGTGTCGTCACCCGCTTCGCGCCGTCGCCGACGGGCCGGCTTCACGTCGGAAATATCCGCACGGCGCTGCACAATTTCCTCTTCTCGCGGAAGAACGGCGGCACCTTCATCCTGCGCGTCGACGACACCGACCGCGAGCGCTCGACTGCCGAGTTCGATGCGGCGATCCGCGACGATCTCGAGTGGCTCGGCCTCGCGCCCGACAGCGTCGTCCGCCAGTCCGAGCGCTTCGCCTTGTACGAGCGCGAGTTCGAGCGGCTGCAGGCGGGCGGCCGGGTCTATGCCTGCTACGAAACATCGGAAGAATTGGAGCTTCGCCGCAAGGTGCTGCTCGGCCGAGGGCTTCCGCCGGTCTACGAGCGCAAGCCCGCCGATGCTCCTGTGCCCGAAGGCCGCGCGGCGCACTGGCGCTTCAGGCTCGATCATGATTCGCCGATCGCCTGGACAGACCTAATCCGGGGCGAGCAGAAGTTCGACCCCAAGCTACTGAGCGACCCCGTCGTCCGGCGCGAGGACGGGAGCTGGCTCTATCTTCTCCCGAGCGTGATCGACGACGTCGACCTAGGCGTCACGCACGTCGTGCGCGGCGAGGACCATGTTTCGAACAGCGCGGCGCAGATCCAGATGTTCGAAGCGCTTGGGAGCAAGCCGCCCGAATTCGCGCACGAGGCGTTGCTGGTCGCGGCGGAAGGCAAATTGTCGAAGCGGCTGGGGTCGTACGGCGCCGAGCATCTGCGGCAGGAAGGCGTTGAACCGATGGCGCTCCTCGACGTGCTCGCGCGCATCGGCACCTCGCAGCCAGTCGAGCCGATCGCAGCACTGGATGAGCTGGCGGAGACGTTCGACTTCTCCACCTTCGGGCGTGCGCCGGCGCATTTCGATCCGCACGACGTCGAGCTCGTCAATGCGCGGCTGCTCCATCATCTCGATTATGCCGCGGTCGCCGACCGCTTGCCGGAAGAGGCCGGTGAGCAGGACTGGCTTGCTCTTCGCGGCAATCTCGGACGGCTCGCTGACTTTTCTTCGTGGTTCGCGGTGCTCCACGGCGACATCGACCCGCCGGAGCTCGCCCACGACGAGCGGCTGCTGGTGAAGGACGCCGCCGCGATGGCGGAGAAGCTCGACTGGTCGGCCGAGCCGTGGCGCGCGCTGACTAGCGAGCTCAAGCAGACGAGTGGCCGGAAAGGGCGTGAGCTGTTCCACCCGCTTCGCCTTGCGCTGACGGGACGGGACAGCGGACCGGAGATGGCGCCGCTGCTTGCGGCCATGGGCCAGGACCGCGCCGTCCGCCGCCTCGAAGCCGCCGCGCGCCGCTAGCATCGGGAATTTGCCTTCTCTGCAACAAAGGTGCTTTAACCGCGTCAGGTTATATTGTAACATGCAGTTGCACGGAGCCGCTTTGGGAGAGGAGGTTTCAAGATGCTTGCATATGCCGCGAGCCGCCCCCGCGTAGGCGTTCGCCAATCCAGCCCCAACACCTTGCTGTTCATCATCCTCGGCCACATCGTCCTGTTGGCGGTGGCGATGAGCGTGAAGGAAGCGCTGCCGCCGATAGTCAAGGACGGCCCGATCACGATCTACAAGGTCCCGATCGACAAGCCGCCGCCACCCATTCCTCCGGAAACGAAGCAGCCCAAGACGTCGACGAACACGACGACGTCGCGGGATCATTCGCAGCCCCAGGTCCCGACTCGCACCGAGCCGCAAGTGCCGCTCGGCGGAGCTCCCGGCCTCGGGTCGAGCGGCGGGACCGGCACGTCGCAACTGCCTCCGCTGCCGCCGCTCCCGCCCGCACCGCCGGTCGGCATCAGCAGGGGCGCGACGCTTCTCACGCCGCCGGCTGACGTCAGGCCGCCCTATCCGCAGTCGAAACTGATCGCCGAAGACGAGGCCACGCTGAAGCTGCGGCTGACGATTGACGAGCAGGGCCGCGTCGTCGCGGTCGATCCGGTCGGACGCGCCGATCCCGTCTTCCTCGCCTCCGCGCGCCGGCACCTGATGGCGCACTGGCGCTACAAGCCGGCGATGAAGGACGGGCAGCCGATCCCGACCTCGATCGTGATTAGCCTTCGCTTCGAACTCGGCGTCTGACGTCGAACGGGCTGGCGGCTGCCCCCCGCCAGCCCTATCTTCACTACGATGTCCTGGTTTCCCCGTCCGTCGACCCCGCGCGCCGCCTTCCGCGACCTCGCCGCCTTCATGCGCCAGCGAAGCCGCGAGCAGGTGATCGGCGCATGCCTCGCCCTGCTCGCGACGGCGATCATCGTCATCGAATTCCTCGTCGACCCCTATACCGGCACCGCGACGCCGCCCCAGGTCGTCGAGGTCGAGCTTTATTCGCCGAACCGGACGGACGCGCAGATCAGGGCCGACCAGATCAAAGACCAGAAGGCACGGGAAGCGGCTAAGAAGGAACGGCAGCGCCAGTTCCAGAAGCTCGGAAACGAACTCGGGATTGAGTGACGATAAGTCATGGATGAGTCAGGCGGTCGCGCTGGGCGAGGATGCCCGCGGCCGCTCGGCGCCCAACCCGAACGTTGGATGCGTGATCGTCTCCGGCTCGGGGCGAGTCATTGGCAAGGGAGCGACCGCGGCGGGCGGACGTCCGCATGCCGAAGCCGTCGCGCTGGCCGAAGCCGGCAAGAAAGCGGCGGGAGCGACGGTCTACGTGACGCTCGAGCCCTGTGCGCACGAGAGCGATCGCGGGCCGGCGTGCACTGACCTCCTGCTCGCGGCGAAACCCGCGCGCGTGGTGATCGCGCTCAAGGATCCTGATACGCGCACATCCGGAAAAGGCATCCGCCGGCTGCGCCGCGCCGGGATCGACGTGACGCCCGGCGTGTGTCGCGATGCGGCGCGCCAGTCTTTGTCCGGCTGGCTCACGCGGCTGGAGCTTGGCCGGCCGCGCATCACGCTCAAGCTCGCGCTCTCGATCGACGGCAAGATTGCGCTTCCCTCGGGCGAATCGAAGTGGATCACCGGCGAAGACGCGCGCCGTCACGTGCACGAAGAGCGCGCGCACACCGACATGATCCTCGTCGGGCGCGGCACCTATCTGGCCGACGAGCCGCGCCTCGACGTACGCCTGCCAGGGCTCGAAGAGCGCTCCCCACGGCGCGCTCTCCTGACTCGCGGCGAAGCCGTCGACGGATGGGAAATGCTTAGAAATCCGCGGGATGTGTGCCGACTTCATGACGTCAACGACCTCCTCGTCGAGGGCGGATCGGCGACGGCGACGGCGTTCCTCAGCGAAGACCTCGTCGACCGAATCATTATCTATCGCGCGCCGATCATCGTCGGCGAAGGCAAGTCGAGCTTCGGCTACGTCGGGCTCGACGCGATCGCCGACGCGCACGGACGCTGGCGCTTCGTCGACGAGCAGCGGCTCGGTGTCGACCGGCTCGAAGTTTACGAGCGCGTGCGGGACGCTTAAGCGGCGGCGATGTTCACCGGGATCGTCACCGACGTCGGCACCGTCCGAAGCGCCGAGCAGCGCGGCGACCTCCGCCTCGTGATCGCCGCCGGCTACGACATGGACACGGTCGAACTCGGTGCGTCGATCGCCTGCTCGGGCGCCTGCCTGACGGTCGTCGACAAGGGCGAAGACTGGTTCGCCGTCGACGTGTCGGGCGAAACCGTATCGAAGACGGCTTCCGGCCACTGGAATGAAGGCGCCCGGCTGAACCTCGAGCGGTCGCTCCGCATCGGGGACGAGATCGGCGGACATATCGTCACCGGGCACGTCGATGCCGTCGCCGAGGTCATCGAGATCCGCCCGGAAGGCGATTCGAAGCGCGTCACCATTAGCGTTCCGCGCGCCCTGGGTCCGATGATCGCCGCCAAGGGCTCGGTCGCGCTCGACGGCGTGTCGATGACCGTCAACGACGTCCGCGACGCCGAGGACGGAAGCACCCATTTCTCGATCAACGTGATCCCGCACACCGGGCAGCACACGACGCTTGGCGACTTGGCGGCGGGGCGACAGCTGAATGTCGAGGTCGACGTGCTCGCCCGTTACATCGACCGGATGCTTGCCGCCCGCGCACAATAGGAACACATCTGTTCCTCCTTTTTATCACACCGCAATGTGATATGCGATGGTCATGAGCACCAATCTCATCGAACAACTCGAGGCAATCGTCTCGACCGGCGAGGTCAGCCGCGCCGGCCTCGCCCGCGCCGCCGGCCTCCATCCCAATTCGCTCCGCAAGCTCGGCCAGCCAGACTGGAATCCGACTGCCGACACGCTCGTCCGGCTCGAAAAGCTGATCCAGCGCGGCAGCGCCGAGGTGCTGGTCGGGCCCGAGACCATCATCAACGAAGCGCGCAACGGCCGGATGTTCATCCTCGTCGATGACGACGACCGCGAAAATGAGGGCGATCTCGTCATCCCGGCGCAGATGGCGACGCCCGATTCGATCAACTTCATGGTGCGTCACGGCCGCGGCCTCGTCTGCCTGGCGCTGGCGAAGGAGCGCGCGGACCAGCTCGGCCTCGAGCCGATGACCCGCACCAACCGAAGCCGGATGGAGACGGCCTTCACCGTCTCGATCGAGGCGCGCGAAGGCATCACCACCGGGATCAGCGCCGCCGACCGCGCGCGCACCGTCGCCGTCGCCATCGACGCGTCGAACGGGCCCGATGCCGTCGTCTCCCCCGGCCATGTTTTCCCGCTCGTCGCAAAGCCCGGCGGCGTGCTGGTTCGCGCGGGCCACACCGAAGCCGCCGTCGATGTGTCGCGGCTGGCCGGCCTCAACCCGTCGGGCGTTATCTGCGAAATCCTGCGTGAGGACGGGACCATGGCCCGCCTCGACGACCTCATGGATTTCGCGCGGCTGCACGGCCTCAAGATCGGCACGATCCGCGACCTCATCGCCTACCGGCTCAAGAAGGATCACCTCGTCGAGCGCGTCGCGACCGCGCCTTTCACGGCGGAGAGCGGGAGGCAGTGGCAGGCGCAGGTCTTCCGCGACAAGGCGAACGGCGAGGAGCAGATGGCGCTCATCTACGGAACGCTCGACCCGACGCATCCGGTGATGGTGCGCATGCACAGCCTCGACCTTTTCGCCGACGTCTTCGGTGAGAAGGGGCCGAAGGCGGGCATGCTGCACGGCGCGATGCGGATGATCGAGGAAGAAGGCTCGGGCGTCGTCGTGACGCTCCACGCGGCTGCGCCCGGCTCGCTGTCGCGCTCGATCGACCTCCGCTCCGGCAAGCCGGCGGAGATCGGCGACGCGGTGCGCGGCTACGGCACCGGCGCGCAGATCCTCGCCGCGCTCGGTATCCACGACATGGTGCTTCTGTCCAACTCGCGCCACGCGCCGGTCGGCCTGTCCGGATACGGCCTCGCCATCGTCGAGGAACGCCCGATCGAGGTGCAGGGTTGATGTCGACGATCCTGCTGGTCGAGGCGCGCTTCTATCCGCACCTCAACGACATGCTGCTCGACGGCGCTCGCCGCGCGATCGAGGCGGCGGGGCACAAGCATGAGACGCTGACGGTCCCGGGCGCGCTCGAGCTTCCGGGCGCGATCGCACTTGCCGCGCGCAGCGGGCGCTTCTGCGCCTTTGTCGCGCTCGGCGTCGTCATCCGCGGCGAGACCTATCATTTCGAAGTGGTCTCGAACGAAAGCGCGCGCGGTATCATGGCCCTCACGCTGCAGGGTTATGCGGTCGGCAACGGCATCCTCACCGTCGAGAACGAGGCGCAGGCAATCGCCCGCTGCGATCCCGCTCAGCTCGACAAGGGCGGCGGCGCGGCGAAGGCCGCGCTGGCGCTGTTCGAGCTGAGGGAGACATACGCGCCTTAGGCGGCTTCCGCCTCGGCGAGCGTCGGATAGTCAATGTAGCCTTCCGCACCGCCCGAATAGAAGCTCGCCTCGTCGCCCGGACTGAAGGGCGCACCAACCGCGATCCTATGCACCAGGTCGGGATTCGAAATGAACGGCCGTCCGAAGCTGATCGCGTCGGCGGTGCCCTCTGCCATGCGCGCGCGGGCGCTCGGCCCGTCATAGTCGCTGTTGAGGATGATCTTGCCCGAATAGAGCGACCGCATTGCCGGACTTACCGGCGCCGTCGGGATTGAGCCCGCGGAGGTCGGCTGATGCGCCTCCCGCAGCTCGATCCACGGCACGCGCAACTCTTCCATGCGGCGTGCGACGGCCTCGAATAGCGGCAGCGGATTGGAGTCTTCGACGCCCTGCGACAGGATGTTTGGTGAAAAGCGGATGCCGACGCGGTCGATGCCGATGGCGTCGCCCACCGCTTCGACGACACGGCTCGCGAAGCGCAACCGGTTTTCGATCGAGCCGCCATATTCGTCGGCCCTGAAGTTGGCGCCGTCACGCAGGAATTGGTCGAGAAGATAGCCGTTCGCCGCGTGAATCTGGACGCCGTCGAAACCGGCCCGGACGGCATTGCGTGCGGCGGAGACATAATCGCCGACGATCCGGCAGATGTCGCGAGAGGTCGCGGACCGGGCTTCGACATAAGGCTTCTTCCCGCCATATGTGTGGGCGTAGTCCGGCGCGGTGGTCGGCGACGACGAGATCGGCTGCGCGAGTCCGAGATCGGGATGAACCAGCCTCCCCATGTGCCACAGCTGGGCGATGATACGGCCGCCGGACCGGTGAACGGCATCGGTAACGAGCTTCCATCCTTCGACCTGCGCATTGTTCCAGAGCCCCGGCGCATCGGGCCATCCCAGCGCCTCCCGGCTGATTCCCGTTGCTTCGGAGACGATAAGCCCGGCGGTGGCGCGCTGGGCGTAGTATGTCGCCATCATGGGGTTCGGAACGCCGTCGCGGTTGGCGCGTGCCCGCGTCAACGGAGCCATTACGATCCGGTTGGGAAGCTCTAGCGCGCCAAGCTGGAGGGGAGTGAACAAAGTCGACATTCGCGTTCCTTGCCTCAATCTCTGTTAACAGCAGTGGCGGCGCACATAGTTATCGGGAGGTGCCCTTCAACGGCGAAAATCCGCGAATATCCATAAGCCAGACTTATGCCTTTCTGTCTTTGAGGTGCTTCCGATGCGCGCGGGAAGCCCCTAAGCGCGATCCGTGAACAGCCGTCATCCCCACCATTTGGCTTTCCCCGCGCTGCTGCTCGGCAATGTCGCGCTGGCGTTCGGGCCGTGGCTGGTGCGCCTCGCCGATGTGGGGCCGGTCGCAGCCGGGTTCTGGCGGCTCGCGCTTGCGCTTCCGTTCCTGCTCGTGATCGGACGCGTTGCGGGCCAGCCCGCGCACTGGCCGCGGCGGGCGCTCGTCGTGACGGTGGTGATCGCGGCGGTTCTCTACTCGCTCGATCTTGCCGCCTGGAACGTCGGCATCCGCATGACCAAGCTCGCCAACGCGACCATGTTCGGCAACGCCGGCAGCTTCGTCTTCGCGATCTACGGCCTGATCCTCGCGCACCGGGCGCCGTCGCTGAAGCAGAGCTTGGCGCTGATCGTCGCGGTCGGCGGCGCCGGCCTGCTTATGAGCGGAAGCTACGAGCTTAGTAGTCAGAATTTCGCGGGTGACGTGCTGACGCTGATCGCCGGCCTCTTCTACGGCGGTTATTTGATCTTCGTCGAACGCGGCCGGACCGAGCTCAAGCCCCTGCCGCTGCTCATCCTCGCGACGGCCTTTTCCGTCCCGATCCTGCTCGCCATCAGCGCCGGGCTCGACGAGCGGATTTGGCCGCACGACTGGACGCCGGTGCTGATCTTCGCGCTGTCGAGCCAGGTCGTCGGCCAAGGGTTGCTCGTCTATTCGATCGGCACCCTGCCACCGCTGGTCGTCGGACTCGCATTGCTGACCCAGCCGGCGATCTCGGCGACGGTCGGCTGGCTCGCTTACGGCGAGACGCTTTCCACCACCGATATCAGCGGTGCAGTGGCCATCGCGCTCGCGCTCATCGTCGTCCGCCTGCCCGATCGGGGCTTGCGCGCATCGGAAGAGCCGCCCAGTTGAGCGCCATGACGGACCCGAGTCCACTCGAGAAGCTGCGGCGCCAGCTGGCGCTCGCCGTCGGCGAGAATGCCGTGTTCGACGGGTGGACTCAGGCCGCGGTCGATTCCGCCGCGCAGCAGCTCGGCATCGACGTCCTCCAGGCGCGCCTCGCCATGCCCAAGACACAGACGGGCATGATCGATACCTACGTCCAGGCGGTCGACCGCGGGCTCGACGCATATTTCACGACCGAGCGGCTCGCGGCGCTGAAAATCCGCGAGAAGATCCGCGCTCTCGTCTGGCGCCGGCTCGAGATCATGGCGCCGGCGCGCGAGGCGGTTCGGCGCGCGCTCGCCATCCTCGCCATGCCGCAGAACGTGCCGTTGGCGCTGCGCATCTCGTGGCGCACGGCCGACCACATGTGGCGCATCGCCGGCGACACCAGCACCGACTTCAATCACTACACCAAGCGCATGACGCTCGCGGGCGTGTACGGTTCGACGCTCCTCGTTTGGCTCAACGACGACAGCGAGGGCTGGCAGGAAACCGCCGCCTTCCTCGATCGCCGGATCGACGACGTGATGAAAATCGAGAAGCTGAAGGCCGAATGGCGCGGCTCGTCGGACCAGCGGCTCAGCCTTTCGCGCTTCCTTGGTCGATTGCGCTATCCCCCTCGCTGACCGCCGCTTGACAAGGCGGGCATGCGCCTGAACCTCTGCGCGATTCTTTCGCGGAGGGGACTGTGCGTACAGCGTTTTTCGGACTGCTTTTCATGACGATCGGCTCGGCTGCGGCCAATGCCCAGCAGAGCGCCGTTCCCGACGACCCGTACATCTGGATGGAAGACGTGTCGGGCCAGCGCGCGATGGACTGGGTCAACAGCCATAATGCGAAGACGCAGGCCGTCCTCGAAGCCGACCCGCGCTACCAGCAATATTATGAAGAGGCGCTGGAGATCGCGCAGGCGAACGACCGCATTCCGTACGGAAGCTTCCGAGGAAACCAGGTCTACAACTTCTGGCAGGACGCGGATCATGTGCGCGGAATCCTGCGGCGCACGACACGCGCTTCCTACGAATCCGGCAAGCCGCAATGGACGACCGTCCTCGACATCGACGCGCTCGCCAAGGCCGAGAAAGCGAACTGGGTCTTCAAGGGCCTGAGTTGCGCGCGCCCGGCGGAGCGGCGCTGCCTCGTCAGCCTCTCGGACGGCGGCGAGGACGCAGTCACGATCCGGGAGTTCGATCTTCCCACCGCCAAGTTCGTCGCCAACGGGTTCATGCTCCCCAAGGGCAAGCAACGGGTCGACTGGCTCGATGAGAACACGCTCCTGATCAGTCGTGAGTGGCATAAAGGCGACCTCGGGCGAACCGGCTATCCCTACATCGTGAAGCGCGTGAAGCGAGGTCAGCCGCTGTCCGCCGCGGTTGAGCTCTATCGCGGCAAGCCCGACGATGGCGGCTACGGGGTAACGCCCTACGTACTTCGCGATGGTCAGAACCGCACCCTGGCCGTGATTTCGCGTCCGCTCGATACCTTCCGCGCCGAAACTTATGTGGTCACGGCGAAGGGCGTCCGGAAAGTCGCGATTCCCGAGAAGAACAGCCTTTCGGACATGGTTGGCGGCCGGGTCATTGCGCAACTCGACGAAGACTGGACGCCGGCCGGCAGCCCCGACGAACATTTTGCCGCCGGCTCGCTCGTGTCGCTCGACCTCGCGCAGCTGAAGGCAGATCCCGCGCACCCGAAGCCGACCCTCATCTATGCGCCCGGCCCCCGCGAGGCGCTCCAGGGAGTGAGCTCATCGAAGAACGTGCTGCTCGTCTCGACTCTCGATAATGTCCGCGGGCGCACGTTGCTCTTCACACCGACGGCCAACGGCAAATGGCGCCAGAAGGCGATGGACCTGCCGGATAACTCGACGTTGTTCGTTTCGGCCGCCAGCAGCACCGACGACCAGGCGATGATCGGTGTCACCAACTTCCTGACGCCGCCCTCGCTGTACCTTGCCGACGCGGCCAAGGGTACGGCGCACGAGATCATGTCGCAGCCGGCGAAGTTCGATGCGTCGGGCCTCGCCGTCGATCAGCGCGAGGCTACCTCGAGCGACGGGACCAAGATCCCCTATTTCATCGTCTATCGCCGCGACATGCCGCTCAATGACGACAATCCGACGCTCATCTACGCTTATGGCGGGTTTCAGAGCGCGCAAACGCCCACCTATTCGGCGACTCGTGGCAAGCTGTGGCTCGAGAAGGGCGGCGTTTACGTCCTCGCCAACATTCGCGGCGGCGGCGAGTTCGGGCCGAAGTGGCATGACGCCGGCCTCGGCGTGAATCGCCAGCTGGTCTACGACGATTTCGCGGCGGTCGCGAAGGACCTCATCGCTACCAAGGTCACAAACCCGCGGCGTCTCGGCATCGAAGGCGGCTCGAACGGCGGGCTTCTGACTGGAGTCCAGTTCATCCAGCATCCGGAGCTGTGGAACGCCGCGCTCATCGAGGTGCCGCTGCTCGACATGATCCGCATCTCGAAGATCGCCGCTGGGGCATCATGGGAAGGCGAATATGGCAGCGTCGAGAACGATCCGGCGATCCGCGCTTTCTGGGAGAAGACGTCGCCCTATCAGAACCTGCGGCGCGGCGGCCGCTATCCGGTGCCCTTCATCTTCACGACGACCAAGGACGATCGCGTCGGCCCGCAGCACGCGCGGAAGTTCGCGGCGCGGATGGAGGAATATGGCCTGCCCTTCTATTATTATGAGAACACCGAGGGCGGCCACGCGGCGGGCGCGAACCTCAGGCAGGTCGCCCACACCAGCGCGCTGGAGATGGTCTATCTCACGCGTCAGTTGATGGACGGCACGGCCCCGGCGACACCTCCGCTTGCTCGCTGAGGGCAGGGACGGGTTCACTGTGCGACAGGGATTTGCGCTATAGCCATTCCCACTGGTTAATGATAATCACTCGCAACAATGAACGCGCCCTTCCAGCCTGACACGGTAAGTCTCGACACGCTCAAGGTGGGGACCAAGGCGCGCGTCTTATCGATCGACTGGGACGGGCTCGACGAGCCCGAGGCCAATCGCCTCAGGCATTTTGGCTTCGACGAAGGCGTGACGGTCGAGCCGCTTCACCTCGGGCCGTTCGGTCGCGACCCGATCGCGATCCGCGTTGGCCGGATGACCGTTGCGATTCGCCGCAAGCATGCCGGCGCCGTCCGGGTCCGCCCGCTCTAGCAGTGAACCCGCTCCCGCTCGTTGCCGTCGCCGGCAATCCCAATGCCGGCAAGAGCGCGCTGTTCAACGCGCTGACCGGCGCGCGCCAGAAGGTCGGCAACTATCCCGGAGTCACCGTCGAGCGGCACTCCGGCCGGCTGACGCTCGCGGACGGGCGACCGGTCGAAATGGTGGACCTCCCCGGCTCCTACAGCCTCGATCCGGCGAGCCCCGACGAAGCGGTCACTCGCGACGTGCTGCTCGGGCGCCAGACCGGCGAGCGTCAGCCCGACGCGCTGGTCATCGTCCTCGACGCCTCCAATCTCGACAACCATCTCCGCTTCGCGCTGCAGCTGATCGAGCTCGGCCTGCCGACCATCGTCTCGCTCAACATGGTCGACCTCGCACGCCGCGACGGGCTCGAACTCGATTCGAAGCGCCTCTCGAAGGAGCTCGGCGTGCCGGTCGTCGAGACGGTCGCCGTGCGCCGCCGCGGGATCCAGGAGCTTCACGCCGCGCTCGACGACATGCTGTCGGCGCCCCAGTGCGGCGTGCACAAGCATGTGAAGAGCGACATCGTGAACCTTCAGCGGCGGGCGCGCGAGATTGCGACCGCAGCGGTGGTTAGCGAGACTCCGGTCCGCCGCTGGACCCACCGACTCGACGCCGTGCTCCTCCACCCTGTCGCCGGGCCGCTCATCCTCGCCGCGATAATGTTCGTGATGTTTCAGGCGGTGTTCGCCTGGAGTCAGGTGCCGGTGTCGTGGATCGAAGACGGTGTCGCCTGGCTGTCCGCCGCGGCGAGCAGTGCGCTTCCTGCCGGCCTTCTCCGCTCGCTCGTCGTCGACGGTGCCGTTGCCGGTGTCGGGGCAGTTATCACCTTCCTGCCGCAGATCCTGATCCTCTTCTTCTTCATCCTCCTGTTGGAGGGCACCGGCTACATGGTCCGCGCCGCCTTCCTCATGGACCGGATTATGCATGGCGTCGGGCTCTCGGGCCGCGCCTTCATTCCCCTCCTGTCTAGCTTCGCCTGCGCGGTGCCGGGGATCATGGCGACGCGCACCATCGACGACCCCAAGGACCGGCTAACGACAATCCTCGTCGCGCCGCTGATGACCTGCTCCGCGCGGCTCCCGGTCTACACGCTCATCATCGCCGCCTTCATCCCCAACACCCGCCTCACCTGGGGCGTTGGGCTGCAGGGCCTCGTGATGTTCGGCCTCTACGTCACCGGCATCGCAGGCGCGCTGCTTGCTGCCTACGTGCTCCGCCGCGGCGTGCTGAAGGGAAGCGGCAGCGGCTTCATGATGGAGCTTCCGAAATATCAATGGCCGCCGCTCAAGGACGTCGCCATCGGCATCCTCACCCGCGCCCAGATCTTCCTCAAGCGCGCCGGCACGATCATCCTCGGCACCACCGTCATCCTGTGGGCGCTCGCCAGCATTCCGCAGGCCGGGCCCGGTCAGAAGCAGAGCGAAGTCTCGATCGCGGGTCACATCGCTTCCGGGATCGAGACCGTCGTGAGGCCGATCGGCTTCAATCACGACATCGCGCTCGCCTTGCTTCCGGCGATGGCTGCGCGCGAAGTCGCCGTCAGCGCGATCGCCACCGTCTACTCCATCGATTCGGCTGATGACGAGGCCGGTGCGCAGACGCTCGAAAAGCGGCTCCACGGCCGCTGGACGCTTGCGACCGCGCTGGCCTTCCTCGCCTGGTTCGTGTTCGCGCCGCAGTGCATCTCCACCATCGCCGTCACCCGCCGCGAGACCAATGGCTGGAAGTGGCCGCTTTTCATGGTGACTTATCTGTTCGCGCTGGCCTATCTCGCAGCAGGGGCGACCTATTGGATCGCCGTCGCAGCGGGACTCGGAGGAACATAGGTATGGCTGGCGTGAACAAGGTGATTCTGGTCGGCAATCTGGGCGCGGACCCGGAATCGCGCTCGTTCAGCAATGGCGGTGAAGTCGTCAACCTGCGCATCGCGACGTCGGACACCTGGAAGGACCGCGACGGCAACCGCCAGGAAAAGACCGAATGGCACTCGGTCGCCATCTTCAATGAAAACCTCGGCCGAGTCGCCAAGAACTATTTGCGCAAGGGCTCCAAGGTCTACGTCGAAGGCCAGCTGCAGACCCGCAAGTGGCAGGATCAGTCAGGCAACGACCGCTACACGACGGAGATCGTGCTGCAGAAATTCCGCGGCGAGCTGGTCCTGCTCGACAGCCGTGAAGGTGGTGGCGGCGGCCGTGGCGGCTACAGCGAGGACTTTGGAGGCGGCGACGATTTCGGCGGCGGCGCTCCGGCGCGCACGCAATCCCGTCCGCAGCCTGCGGCGTTCGACACCGATCTCGACGACGACGTTCCTTTTTAAGCTTCGTCGGGCTTCCTGAGCTTCGCGAGCGCGGCGAACGGGCTCGCCTGCTCTTCGGTCAGCACGCCTGCTTTCTTGAGCGCAGCCTCGGCGCCGGCGCTTCGCGGATAAGGATCGATGCTGAGCGCGAGCGTGTCCGCGATCGCGCTGCCGAGGTCGATCGAAGCACCGTCGTAGAAGACGGTGTCGCAATCTTCCTCGCCGAGCTCGATCTCTTCGTCGGGTCTGCTGTTTTCCGGCTCCGGCATGAACAGGAGCGCGAACGGCTCGTCGACATGGGCCGCGACCGGGTCGCCGGTGACGACGCAGCTTTGCTCCAGTGTCGCCACGATCCGCCCTTCCGCGCGGACGATAGGGCCGGTGCGCGTCAGCACGGCATGCGCGTCGAGGCGGTCGAGGCTGCTGAGGCCGAGCCGCTCGGCGATCGACCGCCGTTCGCCTTCATCGGCAACGAGCGCCAGCCGCTCGCCGTCGCGGACCTGGTCGAGCCGGAGTTGATGCGCGAAGCGCTTGTCCATCACAGCCTCCCCTCCGCAATCGTGTCGATCGATGCTTGTTCGAGGCCGGCCCAGAAACGCCGCAAGGCGCTGGCCGAATGGTCGAGCGCGTCCGCGTTCGCCTCGCCCTTGTACAGGCTCTCGGCCGTCGCGACGGTCCATTCGGCCGCGCCCGGCACCGCCGAGCGCCACAGATCATTGCGGCGCGCCAGCGAGCCGACGAGCTTCCGCACGGTCTTGCCCAGCGTCGGATCGCCCTGTCCCAGCTCGCGATGCTCGGCTTCCATTGTCTCGATGAACCGCTCCGTCAGCGCCACGGAGGCCTGTTCGCCGTCGCGCTCCAGCCGCACGAGTACCAACGCCGTCACGGTCGCAAGTACCGCGAACCGTCCGTCGAGCGTGTCCGGCACTTCGCCCTCGACATACCAGTGCGGCTCGCGCGCGATTCGGGAGACGGCATCGAACAAAGCCGCCCCGCGCCTGGGCTCGGCCGTTAATCTCCGGAACAGGAAGTCCAGCATAGGTCCCTTGCTTGATTGGGGCTGCGGGCAGCGGTCTTGCGCTTTGGCGCGGGCCGCATATTGAGGGCCGGGCGCCGCCATGCAAGGCTGGCAAAGGCGACTGCGCCTCTTCGGCAGCGCCGGCAAGAAGGAACCAAGGACGCGATGAAGCTCGGCATGTTCAGGATCTCCACGATCGCTCTCGCGGCGGTGCTGGCTTCGGGTTGCGCGAGCAACCGCGCGCACAAGGGCGCAGTCATCGATCCGCAGGTCGCAAGCGCGATCCAGCCCGGCGTCGACAACAAGGCGTCGGTGCAGAAGCTGCTCGGCACGCCGACCTTCCAGGCGCAGTTCACGCCGAACGACTGGTATTATGTGTCGCGCGACACCAACCAGCTCGCCTTCCGCAACCCGCGCGTCACCCGCCAGACGGTGATGCTCGTCCGCTTCGACCAGGCCGGCAACGTTGCCTCGACCCAGAACACCGGCAAGGAGCTGGTGCTGAACCTGAACCCGACCAAGCGCAGCACGCCGACGCTCGGCCGCAAGAGGAGCTTCTTCGACGAAATCTTCGGCGGCATCGGCTCTGTCGGCGCTCCGGGAGTGGGCAACCCCAAGATGTAAACCGGGCGCCGCTTCCTAGCGCCCGTTTCTTCGCTTAAGCCGCGGCCATGACCGCGACCCCCGCCGGCATGACCTATGCCGATTATCTGAACCTCGATCAGCTCCTCTCGGCGCAGCAGCCCTTGTCGGATCTCCACGACGAGATGCTGTTCATCGTCATCCACCAGACCAAAGAACTGTGGATGAAGCAGATGCTTCACGAGCTTCGGCTGGCGATCGGCCTCGTCAATGAAGACCGCTTCGCCGAAGCTTACAAGGCGATGGCGCGGATCAGCCGCATCCAGGCCGTGATGACTCTGTCGTGGGACGTGCTGTCGACCCTCACGCCGGTCGATTACATGAAGTTCCGCCATGTTCTCGGCACCAGCTCGGGCTTCCAGTCTGCCCAGTTCCGCGAGATTGAATATCGGCTGGGCCTCAAGGACCCGGCCTATCTTCAGCATTACGCCGAGGGCTCGTCGGAACGCGCGAACCTGCAGGATGCGCTCGAAACGGCGAGCCTTCGCGAAGCGGCGATCGCCGCGCTCGAGCGCTCGGGGTTCGACGTCGGCGACCGCTCGCCCGAGGCGCTCGCCGCCGCCTGGCTCCAGGTCTATCGAGACGCCGAGCGTTGGTTCGAGCTCTACGAGCTCGCCGAGAAACTGGTCGACATCGACGACGCCCTCGCCGCCTGGCGCCACAAGCATGTGCTGACCGTCGAGCGCATCATCGGCAACAAGCGCGGCACGGGCGGCTCGGAGGGCGCGTCCTACCTCCGCTCGACGCTCGACAAGCGGATCTTCCCGGAGCTGTGGTCCCTGAGGACCGAACTTTGAGTTTCAAACCTTGGTTCAGCCGAAGCCTCGGGGCCGATCCCGAGCGGCTGCACTTCGCGGCACACAGCCATCATTTGTGGCCGGATGCGAGCTTCGAGGGGCAGGTGCTGGCGTGGGATGATGCCGCGCGCCTCGCCGACCGCAAGTGGGACAAGGTGATGGACGTGGTCTGGCCGGAAGCGCAGGCCAACGTCGCTCGCGAGCTCGGCACGAGCGATCCGGACTCGATCGTCTTCTCGTCGAACACGCACGATTTCCTCGTCCGGCTCGTGACAGCGGCGCCGCGGAAGAGCGCGCGCCTCCGCGTGTTGATGAGCGACGGCGAGTTCCACAGCGCCCGCCGCCAGTTCGCGCGCTGGGAGGAGGAAGGCTGGATCGAGGTCGAGCGGATCGCGACGGAACCGTTCGCAGCATTCGCCGATCGCTTCCTCGACGCCGCGCGGAGCGGGGGGCACGACCTGATCCTCGTCAGCCAGGTGATGTTCGGCAGCGGCCTGGTCTTCGAACAGGTCGATGAACTCGCCGCGCTCGGGAGCCCCGACGGCCC
>Ga0105248_10001268_pt1 | contig 28225 bp, 23 predicted proteins | sample KBSS34metaG_FD_81524 | JGI IMG/M metagenome (GOLD analysis project Ga0105248, IMG submission 81524) | Switchgrass rhizosphere microbial communities from Kellogg Biological Station, Michigan, USA - KBS S3-4 metaG | ecosystem: Host-associated > Plants > Roots > Rhizosphere > Soil | place... | reverse complement strand
TCCGGCCGACCTGCCCGACCCGGTGAAGATCGTCTCCATCGCCGAGCCCTGGATCAAGGCCACCATCCTGACGCCCGACGAGTACCTGGGCTCGGTGATCAAGCTCTGCCAGGATCGCCGGGGCTCGCAACGCGAGCTCAGCTACGTCGGCTCCCGCGCCCTGGTGGTCTACGACCTGCCGCTCAACGAAGTGGTGTTCGACTTCTACGACCGGCTGAAGTCGATCTCCAAGGGCTACGCCTCGTTCGACTACCAGATCGAGGACTACCGGGTCGGCAACCTGGTGAAGATGTCGATCCTGGTGAACAGCGAGCCGGTCGACGCCCTGTCCATGCTGGTCCATGCCGAGCGCGCCGAGGCCCGCGGCCGCGGCATGGTCGAGAAGATGAAGGACCTCATCAACCCGCACATGTTCCAGATCCCGATCCAGGCGGCGATCGGGGGACGCATTATCGCACGGGAAACCGTGCGGGCGCTGCGCAAGGACGTGACGGCCAAATGCTACGGCGGCGACGCCAGCCGCAAGCGCAAGCTGCTCGACAAGCAGAAGGCCGGCAAGAAGCGGATGCGCCAGTTCGGCAAGGTCGAGATCCCGCAGGAAGCCTTCATCGCCGCCCTGAAGATGGACGCGGACTGATCAACCGTGTCCCGGAAGCCGTGCAGCGGCTATCCGGGACCCATGCGCACTGCGCTTCAGATGTCATGCGTCACGATCGCACCACGCCACGCATGCCCCCGCCAGCCCTGTCACCGTCAGCCCTGTCACCGTCAGCCCTGTCACCGTCAGCCCCGCCATCGTCAGCCCCGCCATCGTCAGCCCCGCCATCGTCAAGGCCGACGTCAGCGCGCTTCGCCGTGTGATGCTCATGGATCGTCCCTGCCCAACCATTCTTTGAAAAACAAACTATCTTGGCCGCACCATCCGCCAAAGCGCCAGCACATAGATGAAGACCGCAAGGTAGAGGGCGGTGAACATCCAGATCGGCAGCGGCCAGAACACCAGGCGGTTCACCCAGCGCATGATCAGCGGATCGGCGCGGCCGCCGGTCAGCTCCGCCTGCCAGATGGTGAGGAAACAGGCCTGGCCGAGCGCCGCTTGCAGCGCCACCGCCGCCAGCGAGGCCAGATGCAGCAGCCGCAGCCAGTGGATCCGCACGAAGCGCCAGTCCAGCCAAGCGCCCAGCGGGATGGCCACCAGCCCCGCCACGTTGAAGGCGATCACCCCAAGGTGCAACGCGAGCACGATCTGGCCGGCTAGCGGGCTCATCGCGAAAGGTTAGTCCATGAGCCGGCGGCTGGCGAACGCACCGGCCAGCTTCGCCCAATTACTGCCCAAAGCTTGACTACAGAGACGGAGCCGTCTTCATCACGCCCAGCGAAAGCTCAAGGGGTTTGTTCCAGATGCGCACCATCATCGTCCTCGCCGCCGCGGCCGCGGCCCTGTGGGTCTCCGGCTGCAACACCGTCGCCGGCGTCGGCCGCGACGTCTCGGCCGCCGGCCGTGCGGTCAGCAGCACCGCCGAAGACGCCAAGCACTAGGCGCTTACGGGGGCGTCAAGGGTCGCACGGCCGGTGCGACCCCTTGGCCCGCCCTCTTACGTTTTGCATCGCAGACGCCCATACTGCGGGCATGGCTGAGATCGTTCACCCGCTCATCCGCTCCGTAATTCGCGGACTGAAGGGCCGTTGCCCGGCCTGCGGCGAGGGCAAGCTCTTCTGGCGCTACCTGAAGGTCTCGGCCCACTGTCCGCACTGCGACCATGACCTCGCCCGCTACCCGGCGGACGACGGCCCGGCCTATCTGACCATCCTGCTGGTCGGCCACCTGCTGGTCGCCCCGCTGCTGATCTTCCCGATCATCTGGCAGGCGCCGGCGATCTATTCCGCGCCGATCATCATGAGCACGGTCGGCGTCATCACCCTGCTGGCGCTGTCGTCGATCAAGGGCGGCTGGATCGGCCTGATGTATGCGCTCGGCGTCAAGGACCGCGACGCGGCCCTGCACACGGCGGACGCCGTCGACTAGGCCCCATCGGTCCGATCCAGGCGGGTCTCTCCGGAACCTGCACCCTCGCCCGCCGTTCGGACGGTGAAGGTCGGGGTGACAAGGAGAACCACACCATGGGTCTTGGAACCATTCTGATTATTGTCCTGATCCTAGCCCTGATCGGCGCACTGCCGAGCTGGGGCTACAGCCGCAACTGGGGCTATTTCCCGAGCGGCGGCCTCGGCCTGGTGCTGGTCATCCTCATCGTGCTGGTGCTGATGGGCCGGCTGTAACGAGGCCTCTGGTCCAAGCGCAAAACACGCTAGCATCTCTCCTGCAGACGGCTGGGGGGATGCATGGCGACCTTGGAGACCGGCGCGGCCGAGGCGCCAGCCGAACCGACGCTGTCGTCGCTGGCGCGGATCAACGCCATCGTCGGCGGCTCGGCCGGCAACCTGGTCGAATGGTACGACTGGTTCGCCTACTCCTCCTTCGCCCTCTATTTCGCCCGCCATTTCTTTCCCAAGGGGGACCAGACCGCCCAGCTGCTGCAGACCGCGGCGGTGTTCGCGGTGGGCTTCCTGGCCCGCCCGGTCGGCGCCTGGCTGATGGGGCTCTACGCCGACCGGGCGGGACGGCGCGCGGCGCTGACCGCCTCGGTGGCGCTGATGAGCGCCGGCTCGTTCGCCATCGCCCTCATTCCCGACCACGCCGCGATCGGCGTCGCCGCGCCGGTGCTGCTGGTGATCGCCCGGCTGGTGCAGGGGCTGTCGCTGGGGGGCGAATACGGCGCCAGCGCCGTCTACATGACCGAGATGTCCGGCAAGGGCCGGCGCGGCTTCTGGTCGTCCTTCCAGTTCATGACGCTGATCGCCGGCCAGCTGACGGCGCTGGGCGTGCTGATCGTGCTGCAGAGCCTGCTGACCCCGGGGCAGCTCGAGGCCTGGGGCTGGCGCATCCCCTTCGCCATCGGCGGCCTGCTGGCGATCGTGGTGTTCTGGATCCGCTCGGGCCTCGCCGAGACCCGCGCCTTCCTCGCCGCCCGGGCCGAGGGCGCGCAGCCGGTCCGCACCGCCATGCTGATGCGCTGCTATCCGCGCCAGACCCTGGCCATCTTCGGCCTGACCTGCGCCGGCTCGCTCGCCTTCTACGCCTACACGACCTACATGCAGAAGTTCCTGGTCAACACCGCCGGATTCACCAAGGACACCGCGACGGCGATCACCGCCGGCGCCCTGATCGTCTACATGCTGGTGCAGCCGCTGATCGGCTGGGCGAGCGACTATGTCGGCCGACGCAATGTCATGGCGCTGGGCTTTGGCCTGGGGGCGCTGGCCACCTACCCCGCCTTCACCCTGATCGCCGACAGGCCGTCGCCCTGGACCGCCTTTGCGGTGATGAGCCTGCTGGTCGTCATCCTCTCGGGCTATTCGGCGGTGAACGCGGCGGTGAAGGCCGAGCTGTTTCCGACCCATCTGCGGGCGCTGGGCGTCGCCCTGCCCTATGCGCTGGCCAACGCCATCTTCGGCGGCACCGCCGAGTATATGGCGCTGTGGTTCAAACAGGGCGGCGCCGAGAGCTGGTTCTACATCTACGTCGCCGTGGCGATGGGCCTGGCCATGCTGATCGCCCTGCGGCTGCCGGACACCAACGCCACCGAGCTGATCCTGGAGGCCTGACGCTGTTCCCCTTGACCCTACTCAGCCCGCTGAACTTCGCGGCCCTGGCCTTCTTCGTGATCTGTTGGCTGGGCTATCAGCCGATCCTGCGCACGCTCGCCCACCACCGCGGCGGGGTGATCAACACCGACATGACGGTCATCCGCACCGCCTGGATGCGCAACATGTCCGCGCGCGACAACCGCTTCATGGACGGCCAGCTGCTCGGCCATGCGCTGAGCTCGGCCTCCTTCTTCGCCTCCTCCAACCTGATCCTGATCGCCGCCATCGCCAGCGGCCTGTTCGGCGGCGAGCGCACCTTCCGCTCGGCCTCCAGCCTGGTGGTGCTGCAGACCTCCTCGCGGCTGCTGTTCGAGGGCCAGCTGGCGCTGGTGCTGGTCACCCTGGCCCGCGGCCTGCTGGATTTCATGTGGTCGATCCGGCAGATGAACTACTGCCTGGCGGCCTTCGGCGCCTCGCCGCTGGTCGCCACCCCCGAACAGCAGAGCCATTATGGCGACATCGCCGCCCGGCTGCTGAACCCGGCCCTGTCGTCCTTCAACCAAGGCGTCCGCGCCTACTATTTCGCCCTGGCCGCCGCGGCCTGGCTGTTCGGCCCGGTCGCCTGCATCGGCGTCACAACCGGCGCCATGGCCCTGCTCCTCTGGCGCCAGCGCCGCTCCCGCGCCGCCCTGGCCATCGCCGACCTGAGGAAGCTGCTGGAGGGCTAGGCCAAGGCCAGCCCCAGTTCGCGCCGCGCCGCCCGGGTCAGCTTGGCGGCGACCAGGGCGTGGGCCGTCCGCAACCAGTCCGCCACCTCGCCGTCGTCCAGCGCCGCCAGATTGTCGAAGCGGACCCATTTGGCCCGGGCCAGATAGGGCGCCGGCCGCGCCTGGCCGCTCTCGACCAGGGCCTCGTAGGCGATCTCGCTGACCTTGAGCGACACCACGCGCGTCGCCGCATCGGTCCAGGCGAACATCTTGCCGCCGACCTTGTAGACCCGCTGGTCGCCCCACTGGACGCTGCAGATGGCGGCCGGCAGCGCCAGCGCGGCCGCGGCGAAGGCCTGGGGGCTCAAGATGGCCGGCCTTTTGCCGCGGCCTGGAGAGGGGCCGGCGGTTCGCGGCGCGTCGGGCAAAAGGTCATCGCAAGGCTCCGTTCCGATTGACCCATGATGGGGGTAAAGCCGCGCTCATGCACGCCGCGCGCGCGGCGGGGCGCGGGCGACCTGGCAGATTTCGCCCGACGCCGATCGCCTGCCGCCCCCTTCAATCCCATCCGATTGCGGATCGCGGCCAACCGCCGCTTGCCCCGATAGCCCGCCTCAGTGTATTGCGCGCCTTCCGCCGGGGGGCCCGCCCCTCCGATGGTGTGGTGAGGTGGCCGAGTGGTTGAAGGCGCACGCCTGGAACGCGTGTATAGGGGAAACTCTATCGAGGGTTCGAATCCCTCTCTCACCGCCAATTCCCCTCAGGGATCGGCGCTTTAGCCGCCGCCGACCCCCGGATTGGAATTGGCAGGTTAACTCAGCCAAGCCGCAAAGGTCCCTGCCCGCCCCGCTCTTCAGGCCGCGACGGTCGCCTCCGCCCAAACCTGATACGCCGCGGCGCGGAACTGGCGCAGCGTGTGCCGGCGGATCAGGTGGGGTTGGACGTTGAAGCAGTTGTAGACGGCGGCGTGGGTGGCGAGGAATCTCTGGGCTGGGCCTGGGATTTGAACCGTTGCATCTTCCGCTCGCGTCGGCGGATCGGCAGGTGCGAGTTCTCCGCCCGATTGTTGGCCCGCATGCCGCCCGGCCGGTGATGACCCTCAAGGCCCACCTCCCCGTTTCCCGCGCCCCCGAACGAACCTGACGCTGGCGTCATTCTCGCCTGATCTGGATTGCACGAACAGCAACGCGCAAACGTCACTTACGGTTTGTATCTCGCCCGCACCGCAGGCGCGGCTAAAGGCCCGCAAGCGCAAGCACCCTGCGCCGAACGCTTACGTGATTAGGCCTTGCTCGGCCAGAATGGCGTGCATGGGCTCCAGCTCACGTCGGTAGTTGCTCCAGCCCCCGACGGAGCGCCGGTGGGTCGGCTCGCGAACTTGGCTGGCGCTCGCCGTCGTTGAAGGCGCGTTGTTGCGATGAGGCTCTGCACAGGCCGCTTCCCACTCCAGGCCGCAGTGCGCGACCATCCGGCGGGCCTGCCCCTCGACGTCGTCGACCAGGGCTTCATATTCGATCTCAAGTATGGCCTCCGGATATAACGCCTTCCAATGCGCCATCAGCCGCTGATAGGCGGCTATGTAGCGACCGAGTTCCTCCTGATCGTAGGAAAAGGGATAAGCGTCGGCGAACCAGGTCTTCAGCATGGCATAGCCGGCGTCCATCGGATCACGGCGAAGATGGATGATCTTCGCGCCCGGGAGGGCTCGCCGGATCAGGCCAATATTGAGGAAGTTCATCGGAAGCTTATCGATGAAGCACCGCCCAGCCCCGCGCAGTCCCGCAAGACGTTCCAGATACGCCCTGCCGAGCTCCGCGGGGTCGATGGCCTGGGCGGCGGCGATCCGGTGCTCAGCGCCTTGTCCCTGCCCCAGGATTTTCTGCATTCCCGCCATCATCGCGTGGGGGAAGGCGCTCAGTTCGCCCAGGGATTCCACCTGCGAGTGACTGGACAGGATCCGTTCGGCGAGCGTCGTGCCGGTGCGCGGCAAGCCCAGGATAAAGATGGCGGCCGAGCCTTCCGTGGATTTCGGGTCAACCGCAGCGCCTTGGGCGGGAAATGCTGCGATCAGCGCCTCCAACATCCGCACGTCCCGATCGACCTGATAATTCATATGCGACCGGCGCAGTGCCGCGCCGCGAGCCAGCGCCACGAAGCTGCGCGCATGATCGCCGAGGTCCTCCAGTTCCTTGGCCAGCGCGTAGAGGAGCTGGCCTTCGCCCCGCCAACTTCCCACGCCGCGGGACAGGCGGGCGCGAATGGCGTCCACATGATTGTTGTCCAGCGTCTGCCGGCGCAGACTGGATCGGATCAGCCACGCCTCAAAATGATCGGGGTCGCGTGCGATCACGCGGTCGCAATCGGCCTCGGCCGCGGCGAGATCGCCCAGGAAGCGCCGCTCCATCGCCAAGTTGAACAGGTGCCTGGGATCGTCGGGCGCGAGGTCGACCGCCCGTGCAAAAGTGTCGAGCGCGATATCGTGACGGCCAGCCGCCGATAGTACCGTGGCCGCGTTTCCTAAGGTCGCCGCGGAGACGTCCGGCATGGAAACCGACCGCATCGCCGCCTCGGCCGCCACGCCGGGATAGCCGTTCGCCAGCGTGCAGCGACCGAGCAGACTCCAGGCCCAGGGTAACCGGTCGTCCTGTTCGACGAGGGCGCGCGCGGCGCGCACCGCCTTGGCAGGGTCCCCGGCTTGCAGTGCCGCCTCCGCCATCAGGTGCAGCGTGGCGCTCGATCCTGCGCCGCGCGCGTGGATATGTTCAGCAACCGCGAGCGCATCGGCGGCGCGCCCGGCGGCGAGCAACCGCCGCCCGTGGCCGATTTCCGCCTGCAAGCCGGCAGGCGCCGTCATCGCCGCGGCTCCCGCCCCTGCAGGTTGGACATGATGCCGACGCCGGGTCGCACTCCCAGGCCCTCCTATCTCCTTGTCTGGGGCGTCTCGCGCCGGCGCAATGGCACAGAGCGACGATCTGTCTTTAATGGAAATCCGGGCTACGCCAAGTGTCCACACCGCCCATTACCGTCAGCAGCACCTTGGTCTGGCGGATCTTCGTCGGGTCGATCTTGGTCAGATCTTGCGAAAGGACGGCAAAGTCGGCCAGCTTGCCCTTGGTCAAGGCGCCACGCACCGCGTCGTCGAAGGTGGCGTAGGCGCCGTCCCTTGTGTAGTGGCGCAGCGCCGCTTCAACCGAGATACGGCCGTTCGGATACCAGCCGCCGAGCGGTTTGCCGTCCGCGGTCATGCGGGTGACGGCTACGGCGATCCCTTCCATCGGCGAGAAGGTGAAATTGTCCCAGTCACTGCCGAACGCCTGCGCGATTCCGGCATCGTCAAAGATCTTGAACGAATCCGCATGCGATGCACGCTTCGGCCCCAACAGCGGGTCGAAATTCTTGAGGACGGTTTCGTCGGGGTTGGCGAAGATCGGCTGCGTGGAAGCGATCACCCCGAGGTCATGGAAGCGTTTGAGATCGGGCAGGTCTGGAACTTCCGCGTGCTCGATACGATGACGCCTGCCGGTCGTGCCGTTGACCTTTTGCGCATATCCGAAGGCGTCGAGCGCCTGGGCGATGGCCTTGTCGCCGATCGCGTGCAGCAGCACCTGGAAACCGAGCTTGTCGTACAGTGCGACCGTCTGGTTCAGCTCGTCGGTTTCCCAGAAGGGGATCCCGGTGATGTTGGTCCCGACATACGGATCGTACATGGTGGCGGTCATCGCGTCGACGGTGCCGTCCAGCACGCCCTTGATCGCCACCACCTTGAGTAGCGGTCCACGCAGCTTTGCGCGCAGCTGGACGTACGGCGCCACGTCCGCTTCGGTGATCGGCCGTGCGAGATGATGTTGGAGCGAATAGGGGCCTACGCCAGGGACCATGACCATGGCGAATTGGAAACGCTGTTTGAGGGTGTTCGCTGCGAGCGCCCGCTCGAAAATCGGCACGGTCTCAGGAAAGGTCATGGCGTCCTGGAGCGACGTCAGTCCGACCTGCGCCGCCTCATCCATGTGGGCCAGAAGCGTGTGGTAGCGCAGATCGTCGCTCTCCGGCGGAATCTTGCTAGCGATCAATCCCTGGGCGGCCTCCTTGAACTCGCCTGTGGGCTCGCCGCTCTTGGCTTTCATGATGTGGCCGTTGGGCGGATCCTGCGTGGCCGCGGTGACGCCCGCCACTCGGACCGCGGCGCTGTTGGCCAGGCCCATGTGCGCGTCACGCTCCTGCAGATAGACGGGTCGGTCGGGGACGACGGCGTCGATATACTTCTTGTCGGCGATCTGGTTGGGGAAGATCGAATAGCCCCACCCCTTGCCGGTGATCCAGGGCAGGTCCGGGTGCGCCGCCGCGAACGCCTTGAGCCGGGCCTGGAATTCCTCAAGCGTCGTGACGTCGTCCAGGTTGATCGCGTTCACCGACGGCCCGGGGAAATGCACGTGGGCGTCCTGGAAACCGGGCGTGACGAAGCGGCCCGCAAGATCGATCACGGCCGTGTCCGCCGCCGCCATCGCCTTGATGTCCGCATCTTTTCCGACACCGACCAGCGTGTCTCCGGAGACCGCCAGGGCTTCCGCCCAGGGCTGGGCGTCATCGCCGGTCCAGATACGCCCGTGCAGGAAGATTCGATCGACGTGGCCCGCAGGAGCAGGCTCTGCCCAGGCCGGCAAAGTCAGCAGAGTGGAGGCCAGCATGGCGGAGAGCATTGTCTTCATTCGCACGTCGAGGCTCCTGATGGAGATGAGCAGATGAGAGGATATTTTTCGGGGAGGTAGATCTTCAAAGCTGGGCGGGAGGTCGGTGCTACGCCGGCCATGGCCAGCCGCGTGCAGCACCTTGCGGCGCCCTTCTCCCGAAGGGCTTAGCCTCCTAAGTGGCCGCCTTCCCGAGCTTGAGGTTGAAGCGGATGCCCGCCGTGATCGGCCGGGAGATGAAGATCGACCGCTGGCGGTTCGCGACGTCGGGCGTCAGCGAGTTGATGCTGGTGACGCCTTTGATGTTGAACACGTTGTCCACGAAGGCCGTTGCCGACCATTGCGGGGTTTCATAGGTCACCGACGGGTTCCACATCGCGTAACCCTTCAGATAATATGCGGAGGACGTGCTGCTTGCCAGGTTGCGCAGGACCTTCGATCGATAGTTGCCGTCGATATGGAGCAGAAGCGCACGATTGCTCGAAAGTTCATGGCGATAATCGACGCCGAGGGTCGCGCTGTGCTTCGGCGTGCCCGGCGTCGGGCTGCCCGCAGCACCCGAACCTGCGATTCCGCCCAGCTGGTCGGTCAGAGAGGCGTTCAGCGTGCGGATCTCGAAGCTGTCGGTCAGCTTGGCGTCGGCGTAGGCGTAGCCGAGGGTCACCGACAGCGCGTCGGTCACTTGCCAGTTCGATTCGAATTCGAAGCCTCTGGAACGGGCCCGGCCGCCATTGGCCACAAAGGGCTGCCCCGAGGCGACAGTCACCAACGGAAGCTGAACGTCCTTCCAGTCGATCTGGAAGATCGCGGTGGAGAAGCTCAGGGTCCGGCCCAGCCGCCCCTTCAATCCCAGCTCGTAATTGTTGATCTTGTCGGCCTTGTAGGTGTTCAGGTCAGCGCGCTCGGCAAAGGGTCCAACCACGGGCAGCGCGTTGGCGCCGCCGCGGCGGAAACCCTGCGAGAACGTGGCGTAGAAGCGCACGTTGTCGATCACCTCATAGGACGTGTTCGCCTTGAAGATGTGATCCGACGTTTTGCTGAGGCTGTCGCCCACAGCCGAACCCGAACCCGGACCGAAGAGGATCTCGGCCTGGGGCAGAAGGAAGGACGCCTGATCCCTGAAACGTTGCCAGAAGAATCGGGCGCCGCCGGTCACCTGCCACCGATCGGTGATGTTGTACGTAAGTTCGCCGAACAGGGCGAATTCGCGGAACCGTTGCGTCTCCGTGGTCAGGAAATCCCGCTCGTTGTTCGGCAGCTGGAAGTCCGCCGGCAGCGGAAAAGGACCGAACGGATTCGTTCCGGCCGCACGGCGCCAGGCCGAATACCCCGGCATGATGTCGTCCAGATCCAGGTGGCGCTTGGTATCCTGAAAAAAGGCTCCGAGGACATATTGCAGCGGCGTCTTGCCGCTGGACGCCAGGCGAACTTCCTCAACATAGCCCTTGTAGCGATTATGATCGATCGCCTCTTCTATGAAGCGCGGGCTACCCACATAGAATACTCCATAGCCAGAGGTTTCCCCCGCCCCGGTATTGTCGCGGCTGGCCACGACCTTCTCGTCGAAATAGGACGACGACGAGGTCAAGGTGGCGAAGCCGAAATCCAGGTTTCCATCAAGGTTGATAAGATGTGTGTCGCTCTTGAGGGGATCCAGAAGGCGCTGGGACCCCTGGTACCGGTCGTTCCCGTTATAGCCCGGATTGACCCCGCCCGAGCCGCCGACATCCGTATGCTGATACTGGTAATTGAGTTGCAGATCGAGGTTTTCGGTTGGTGTCGCCCGGAGTGAGACCCGGCCGAAGTAAATATCGTCAGAGTTTACATTCTTTTTGGGCTCGATGATCGGCGCCCCGTCGACGATGTCGGCTGGATTGGCGTTGACGGCTGGGCCGTGAGCCCCGGCGCGCTTGAACAGAAACATCTGGTCGACATAACCGCCGCCGTGCGAATAGCTGCCGACTGCGCGCAACGCAACCTTGTCACCCAGAGGCGCATTGACGATCAGGTCGCCGGACCCGCTCGCGGAGCCCTTCCTGGTGCTGGCCAGCGAACCATCTACGGTCGCGGAAAAACCGTCCATGGTGGGCCGATTGAACAGGAAGCGGATCGTGCCGCCGAGCGAACCGGAGCCGTAGAGCGTACCCTGCGGTCCACGCAATATCTCCACGCGCTCGACGTCTTTGATCGCCATGTTCACGTAGAGCGGCGCTTCACCGATATAGGTCGACACCGCATCGGCTGTCTGCGCTGCGGGACTGAGTCCGCCCGCGCCGCTCGTGGTGATGCCGCGGATGACGATCGTATTGTTCATCCCCGCTTCACGCGGACCGCGATCGATGATGGCGACGCCCGGCACGCTGTGCGCCAGCTTCACGATGTCGGTGACGCCGTTGCGGCTGAGCCCCTCCGCCGTCACCGCCGAAATATTGTACGGCACGCTGGAGATGGATTGTGCTCGGCGGCTCGCGGTGACGATGACCTCGCCAATCACGTCCGCCGAGCCTTCAGCACCGGCAGAGCGATGCTCAGTCGCATCGGAAACGTCACCCGCGGCGAACGCCGCTCCAGGCATGGTCAATGCCGTTCCGGCAAGCAAAGCGGCAACGTAGCTAGAAATCATGGTGTAACGCATGTCCTTACCCCTCCTAGGATATGAGTTAACTTCAATCTATTGCTGTTGTTTTCAATGCATCCAGCAGATTTCTAACCTCATTGACGCATCTTTTTCTTTCACTGCGTATATCTTTTGCTTTTGGGATGTCTTGCGAGGCGCCCGATCATCATCGGGCCGAGTCGCGCCGCAGGGCCTGGCACATGCAGTGCACTGCGCCGCCGCCCAATGCCACCATGGAAACGTCTGGATCGAATACCTCCAGTCCCTCGGACCGACACAACTTGATGAGGTTTCGACTCGTCGACGGAATAAGCACTCGCCCGGCCCCAAGAGCGACAACATTCGTTCCCAGCTTCATTGCGTCGGCATATGGAATGGGCAGAATACGAATGCCCTTCCCCTTCAGCCATTCTACAAGTTGCGGCTCGACGGCCTCCACGCACACGACGGCGAGGTCCTCCGCCACCATGCCCATTTGAACGTCGAGATGGAGAAAGTGGGGATCAAAGGCGTAGGTATGGAATTCCCAGCCTTCGGCTTCGAACCAGCGCCCGATCTGCTCCACCGCGGGCGCGATCGAGCGTTCGCCGGAGTATCCGCACGCGGCGACGCCCGGCTTCAGCACCATGAAATCGCCGCCCTCGACATTTCCCGCCGAGACGATGTCGTAGATCGGGATCTCATTGTCCAAGTAGAAGCGCAGCACCGAGCCAATCTCTCCGCGCCGATAGGATTTTTGCAACTGCATGATGATTGCCCCCCAGGGCGTCATCACGCTGCTGTCCCGTGCGAAAAGCTGATACGGCAGCTCTGCATCAGGGGAGAGGTAGTGGACCTTGACGCCCGCCTGCTCATAGGCATGGATCATCTCGGCGTACTGGCGCTTCGCGACGTCCTTGTCGAATTTCAGGCCTAGTCGCTCGGTGCGTTGAGCGACGGCGTTGCCTGCCTGCCAGCTGAAATTGTCTATCGGGCCCACCAAGACGTCGCGCAGAACACCGTATTCGCTGTCTATTCCCCATCGGGATGACCGCGGGGTTTGACCCCCATCGATTCGCGCGCGGAGGGTGGAGCTCATCTTTCTTCTTTCTTGTCGTTGGCGACCGCGAGCATCGCGTGAAGCAGGACATTCGCCCCGGCGGCCAGATCCTCCGGCGACGCCGCTTCGCTTTCATTGTGGCTGACGCCCTCGGCGCAAGGGACGAAGATCATCGCGGTGGGGGCAAACTTGGCCGTATGCAGCGAATCGTGACCCGCGCCGCTGATGATTTCCCGCGCCGACAGACCAAGCGATGCGGCGCTTTCGGCGATCTCGCTGACCAAGAACGGGTCAAAGACCGTGGGCGGCATGTGCCAGATCTGTTCGACCTGCGCGTCTATCTGATGCACCGTCGCGCTTTCAGCGATGAGCCGCCTGAGGTCCGACACCATGACCTCGAGTTCCTCGGGATCCGGGTGTCGGATATCGATCGAGAGTACGAGCTTCTCAGGCACGGTGTTCCGGGCGCCCGGAATGGCCTTTACGTCTCCGAACGTCGCTCGAGCCCAAGGCACCCCGGCGTCCGCGAGTGCGAACGTACCCTCGACGATCCCGATCAGGGCGCGCCATGGATCACGCCGCATGTGCATCGGGGTGGGGCCGGCGTGAGCGGATGCGCCGGTGAGCGTCACGTCGAACCAGTAGGCGCCCTGAATCCCCTCGACGACGCCGATCGTCGTTCCCTCGCGATCGAGGATCGGCCCTTGCTCGATGTGCGCCTCGAAGATGGCGGCGCACTTTCTCGGCTCGGCGGCCAACTCACCTAAATAGCCGATGCGCCGCAGTTCATCTCCGAACGTCAGGCCGTCCTTGTCTTGCCGACTGTAGGCGAATTCCAGGTCATAGGTTCCGGCGACGACGCCCGATCCCAGCATGGCGGGCGCGAACCTGCATCCCTCTTCATTTGTCCAGACGGCGACTTCGAGGGATCGCCTGGTCGCCACCTTGGCGTCATTCAGGGTCTCAAGCACCTCGAGGCCAGCGAGGACGCCGTAGACGCCGTCGAACTTTCCCCCTGTCACCTGCGTGTCGAGGTGACTGCCCGTCATCACAGGCTCCGCCCCCGGATCGGCGCCCTGCCGTCGCGCAAAGATGTTGCCGACCTGATCGACGGCGATCGTGCAGCCCGCCTCCTTCGCCCACCGGACGAAGAGGTCGCGGGCCTCCCCGTCGAGCTCGCTCAGAGCCTGCCTATTGCAACCGCCGTTCGGGGTGGCTCCAATGGTGGCCATCTCCTGCAGCCGCATCCACAGTCGCTCCCCGTCGACGCGCAAGCCGCCGAGGGCAGTCTTCGACATTTCCGGCCGGGGTGCGTGAGTGACTATCGCTGCTCTCCTGAGTGGAGCACTGAGCGACGAACGATTTTCGCAGCTCCGCTCAGCCCCAAGAGGTAGGACGATTATTCAAACCTTGGTTCTCAACATCCGAAACTGAGGCGACGAAATGTCGAACTTGTCACCGGCGCGATCGCCGTCGAGGTCCAGCCGGGAGCGTTGTAGACGAGATTGTCCGATCAAATGCTCGCGGCTGGGAAACAGCCTGGCGTTATTTATCGGAAAATCCGCAGATCGACGAAATCGGCCATCGCACGATATCCCTCGTCATTCGGATGCAAGTGATCCCCGGAGTCATATTGCGCCTGAAGGCGGCCCGGGTATTCGGGGTCACGCATCGCCTCGTCAAAGTCGATAACGGCGTCGCACTCCCGGCTGCTGCGGATCCAGGCGTTTACCTGCTGTCGCAGCCGTTCCTTCTCTTCAGAGAAGTGAGAGAACCCTTCGAACGGGAGCATGGTCGCGCAGGCGACGCGAATCTGGCGCTGATGAGCTCTCGCGATCAACTGGCGGTAGGCCCCGACGAGGTCCTCAAACGTCGTCAGAACCGGATCGTCCGGCCTTCGATCCTCCGAGGCGATGTCGTTGATCCCTTCAAGAAGGATCACGTGCTTGACGGAGGGGAGCGACAGGACATCGCGGTCGAAGCGGGCGAGCGCGGAAATCCCCCATCCATCGGCGAGCAGCTGATTGCCAGAAATTCCAGCGTTCACGACGACGCCATTCGACGCGGAGTCTCTCCAAAGTCGCGCCGCGAGCAGATCAGGCCATCCGCGAATCTCGGGTGATTTGGCTCCTGCGCCGTCAGTGATCGAATCCCCAAAGGTGACGATCGCTTCCCGCCGTCGGGATTTCGACAAGGCCAGAACGGCCGAGACGATCGGTCGGACAAACAGGGGCTGAGCGCTCCGCAGAGTGGCCGAGCCCGTCTCGTCGAATTTCGGGCAGTATTCCGTCGGCCGGGCGCCGTCCGCCTGCGCGTGCGTAAACGTCTCAGGGAGGTAGACACTGACCAGAAGGTGCGAACCCGGCTTCACCGGAATCGAAATGGGATCGCTAAGGGCCGGTGCTCCGGCAGGAATGATGACCGAAGTCGATCCTGCGAACGTGACATCGACAAACCTGGGGGTCGTTCCCTGCTGCAGGGCCGCCGTGAGGTGACCGATGCGCAACGGCGTCGCTCCCGCCTCATTGGTGAGGCGAAGCGCGATGGCGTCACCCTCGGCCCAGAGCGTGAATTTGTAGCGGACCGTGCCGCGGATCTCCTGCGGCGGTGGGATAATTTCAGGCGGGACGTCGACGATCGGAGCCGCGGGCGACGAGAGAAAGGCCGGCACCCAAACAGCTTCACCGCTCACAGTCACACTGTCCCCGCTTTGAGTCCAAGGATCGCCGCCGCGAGCAGAATGAACTTCCGCGTCATCAGCCACAGCTCAAAGCGCTTGGCGTCCTATCTGACAGCCTCCCCGAATCTGAGGTTGAAGCGCAACCCCGCAGTGATCGGCCGGGAAATGAAGATCGCGCGCTGGCGATTGGCGACGTCCGGCGTCTGGGAGTCGATGCTGGTAACGCCTTTGACGTTGAACACATTGTCCACAAACGCCGTCATGGACCAGCGCGGCGTGTCGTAAGTCACCGACGGGTTCCACATAGAGAAACCTTTCAGGTAATAAGCGTCCGTCGTACTGCTCGAGAGGTTGCGCAACACTCTTGAGCGGTAGTTGCCGTCAATATGAAAAAGAAGCGCCCGATCGTCCGGGAGATCGAGCCGGTAGTCGATACCGAGTGTTGCGCTGTGCTTCGGCGTGCCCGGCGTCGGACTGCCTGCAATGCCCGCGCCGGCGATTCCTCCCATCTGATCGGTCAACGCGGCGTCCAAGGAGCGAATCTCGAAACTGTCGATCAGCTTGGCGTCGGTATAGGCATATCCAAGGCTCACCGACAGCGGATCAGACACTTGCCAGGTGGCCTCCAACTCGAAACCTCTTGATCGTGCCCGGCCGCCATTGGCGACGAAGTCCTGCCCAGAGGCTACGGTCTGCAACGGAAGCTGAATGTCCTTCCAGTCGATCTGGAAAACTGCCGTGGAGAAGCTCAGGGTTCGCCGCAGCCGTCCCTTCAGGCCCAGCTCGTAATTGTTGATCTTGTCGGCCTTGTAGCTGCTCAGTTCGGGTCGCTCGGCGAACGGTCCCACCGAGGGCAGCGCGGTGGCGCCGCCGCGGCGGAAACCTTGCGAAAACGTGCTGTAGACATGCAGATTGTCCGCCATCTCGTAGGACATATTGGCCTTGAAAATGTGATCCGATGGCTTGATCTGGTTGTCGCCGAAAGCCGAGCCGGAACCGGGGCCGAAAAGTATCTCGGTCTGGGGCAAAAGGAAGGATGCCTTGTCCTTGAAGCGCTGCCAGAAGAAGCGACCGCCGCCGGTCACCTGCCATCGGTCGGTGATATTGTAGGTGAGTTCACCAAACAGCGCGATTTCGCGGAAGCGCTGCGTTTCTTCGGTCAGGAAATCCCGGTCGTTGGCCGGCAACTGAAAATCCGCCGGGAGCGGGCCTGCGTCTGGACCGAACGGGTTGGTCCCATCCGCGCGACGCCAGGCCGAGTAGCCCGGCATGATGTCGTCCAGCCGCAGGAACCGCTTCGTGTCCTGAAAGAAGGCGCCGAGAACGTATTGCAGCGGTGTCTTGCCATTGGAGGTCAGGCGAACCTCCTCAACGAATCCCTTGTTTCTGTTATAATCAAGAGACTCTTCGATGAAGCGAGGGCTACCCTTATAGAATACACCGTAGCCGTTAAGCTCTCCGGGACTTGTATTGTCTCGGCTCGAATTGATCTTGGCGTCGTAATAGGACGACGACGAAGTCAGGGTGGCGAAGCCGAAATCGACGCTGGCGTCGAGGTTGACCAGATGAGTGTCGCTTTCGAGGGGATCCAGGAGGCGCTGGGATCCCTCGTACCCGTCATTTCCGTTATACCCGGGATTGACTCCGCCAGCGCCGCCGACCTTCGTATGTTGATATTGGTAGTTGAGCTGCAGGTCGATATTGTCGGTGGGTATCGCCCGCAGGGATACGCGACCGAAGTAGATATCAGACCAGTTCACGTCCTTCTTGGGTTGGATGATCGGAGGGCCGTTGAGAACGTCCGCGGGATTGGAGTTGGTGGCTGGACCATCGACTCCGTCTCGTTTGAATAAAAACTTCTGATCGACGTAACCGCCGCCATGCGAATAGCTGCCGACGGCGCGTAACGCGACCTTCTCACCAAGCGGTAGGTTGACGATCAAATCGCTGGAGCCGCTGGGAGAACCCCTCTTGGTGCCGGCCACTGACCCGTCGAAGGTCGCCGAAAAGGCCTTTGTACTGGGCCGATTGAAGATGAAGCGGATCGTACCGCCAAGCGAACCGGATCCGTATAGCGTGCCCTGCGGCCCGCGCAGCACCTCCACCCGTTCGACGTCCTTGATCGCCATGTTCACGTAGAGCGGCGCTTCACCGATATAGGTCGACACCGTATCCGCGGTCTGCGACCCCGAGGCGAGCGCGCCCGCGCCGCTGGTCGTGATGCCGCGTATGATGATCGTGTTGTTGACGCCCGCTTCGCGCGGACCGCGATCGACAATTGCGACGCCCGGTACGCTGCGCGCCAGCTTCGCCAGGTCGGTAACGCCGTTGCGGGTGAGCGCTTCCGCCGTCACCGCCGAAATATTATAAGGCACGCTAATGACAGATTGGGCCCGGCGGCTCGCGGTGACGATGACCTCGCTCGCCGTGGGAATTGCCGTGTTCGCGATCTGGGTTTGGTTCGCATCGGAAACACGGTCCGCTCCGTCCAGCGCCAACGCCGTTCGAGGCGCCACCAACGCCGTTCCAGCAAGTAAAGCGGCCGTATAGGTAGACGTCCGAGCGCGGCGCATGTTCTTACCCCTTCGAATAGATGCTAATTTAGAGCAGTCGCCCCCTTGTGCTTTTACCCCCTAGATTGGCCGATGCACGGCTCTATTATTTAAAATACGTTCCAGCAGAGATGCTTGATCGACTACTCCTGCTCTCCTGATCGAAGGACGCTCCGGTATCCCAGGTAGGCTAGGTGTGTTATTTAAAATTTGGTTTTCAACATTTGAAACTAATGTGACGTCATATCGAACTTGACCGCTGCGAGGCGCCGGTCGGTCGTGACGGCCTGATCGACGTCGGCGGGTGCGAAGCTTTTCGGATGGCGGGGTCAGTTGATCCAGACCGCCTTGGTTTCAAGGAAGGCCTCGACGCCTTCCGGGCCGCCTTCGCGGCCAAAGCCGGAGAGCGCGAAGCCGCCGAAGGGAAGAGCCGGATCGACTGGGTTGTGCGCATTCACCCATATCGTCCCGGCGCGCAGCCGGTTCGCGAGAGTGCGCACCGCGCCCAGATTGTTCGACCAGATACTGGCGGCAAGGCCATAGCGGCTGTCATTGGCGCACTGCGCGACCTCTTCCACGTCGCCGAACCGGGCTACGGCGAGCACCGGCCCGAAGATTTCTTCGCGCATAAGTCTGCTGTCGGGATCGAGATGCGTGAAGATGGTTGGCCGGACGAACCAACCCGCTCCGTCCCAAGGGGCGCCGCCAATCCGCTGCGCGCCCTTGCTGGCGCCTTCGTCGATGTACCGGCGAACCCGGTCGCGTTGAACGGCGGAAACGAGCGGACCCATGTCGGTCGCCGGGTCAAGGCCGTGACCGAGGCGGAGCGCCGCGACCCTTGCGGCCACCTTCTCGAGCAGGGCGTCGTGAATATCGGCATGAACATAGAGCCGGGCTGCGGCGGAGCAGACTTGGCCAGCGTTGAAAAAGAGTCCGTCAATCACGCCCTGCGTCGCCAGGTCCAGATCGCAGTCGGGCAGCACGATCATCGGTGACTTGCCGCCAAGCTCAAGCGTGAGCCTGGTCATATTGTCCATCGCCGTCTTGCCGATCCGTATGCCGGTCGCCGTCGACCCGGTGAAGCTGATCTTGGCCACCAGCGGATTGCGGGCGAGCGCCTCGCCGGCGACGCCTCCCAAGCCGGTCACCACGTTCAGCACACCCTCGGGGATCCCCGCCTCGAGCGCGAGGGCGCCCAGGCGCAACGCCGTGAGTGAGGTCTGCTCCGCCGGCTTGAGCACCACCGTGCAGCCTGCCGCAAGCGCGGGCGCGACCTTTTGCACGGCCATGCCAAGCGGAAAGTTCCAGGGCGTGATCGCCGCGACCACTCCGACGGGTTCCTTCATCGTAAGCGCCAGGGGTGCATTGGGCGCCGAAACCGTCACGCTGCGCCCGTCGATCTTCGTCGACCAGCCGGCCATGTAACGGACGCATCGAACGGCGTCAGGGACGTCGATCTCCCGCGAGATCGTGAGCGGCTTGCCATTGTCCAGCGTCTCGATCGTGGCGAGCGCCTCCGCATCCTGCTCCATGAGGTCGGCCAGGCGATGGAGCCGGGTCTCGCGCTCGGCGGGGGAGAGGCGCGACCATCTTCCGTCGTCAAACGCCCGCCGGGCCGAGTCCACGGCGAGCGCAACGTCTTCAGCCTCACCCGCGGCGATCGCCCCCAACTTTCCACCCGTGGAAGGCTCCGTCACGTCTATCACTCTACCGGAGAGGGCGGCCCGCCATTTGCCGTCAATCAGAAGATTGTGCGATTGGCGAACAAAGTTCTTTACCGAATCAATCTCGACCAAGTCCAGGAGCTGCCCCAGGCCGAACTCGGCGGTCGTCGCGGACGTTTCGTCCATGAATAATAACTCCGCAGATATTGCCTTTGGCGCACAACTGGCGCGGCATTTGCGGGCATTAGGATAACAATACTGCCGCAGGCAGACGTCGGAAGGTATCAACCTTTTTAAGCTAGATGCCGAACTGTCGTGATGTATGGCGAACGGTAGGGCGCTTATGGGAACACGCAAGGTAAAGTTGGGGCGGGTAAGCGACGTCGACATCCGCTTGCTCCGAATCTTCAAGACGGTGGTCGAATGCGGCGGCCTGGCCGCGGCGGAGATTCAGCTCGGCATAGGCCGGTCGACGATCAGCACACATTTGGCCGATCTGGAAACGCGGCTTGGTACGCGCTTGTGCGACCGCGGGCGCAGTGGCTTCAGCCTCACGACCAACGGCATGAAGGTGTTCACCGCCCTCACGGGGTTGATGCACTCGCTCGACGACTTCCAGCACGAGATGGCTGCATTGCACGGGATTGTGAGCGGCGATCTAAATGTCGGGCTGGTCGACAATCTGGTCTGGGACGCCGACCTAAATCTAAGCGGCGCATTTGCAAAATTCTCAGAGCTTGCTGAAGAAGTTAATCTGGTTGTCCAAGTTTTATCTCCCGACGAACTAGAGAAAAGGTTGATAGACGGTTCGATTCAGGTCGGCATAACGCCGATTATGCATCAAATTCCAGCCCTTCAATACAAGCGAATATTCGAAGAAACGAGCTATCTTTATTGCGGGCGCGGCCACCCACTCTTCAGGCGTTCTGACGAGGAAATCGATGACGTCACGCTGTCCCGCTGCAGCTACGTCCGCAAGGCCTACACCGTGGACTCTGCGTTCCAGGAGAAGAATGACATGCTTCAACACCATGTCAGCGCCTTCCATGTCGAAGCGATCGCGATTCTCATCCTGAGCGGCGCCCATATCGGCTTCCTTCCCGAACGCTACGCTGCAAACTGGGTGCATAAGGGGGACCTGCGCGCGATCAGGCCATCGGAGTGGCGGGCCGTGTTTCAGTTCGGCGCCGTCACGCGGAAGAGCAGGTCGCCTGCCGCCGCGGAAACGGAATTCGTGAAATGCTTGTTTTCCGCGGCCAAGACGCCCGACGGGACGGCCAAGTAGCGGGAGCGGCGGCTCCGACCTGAAACGCCTGCGATTTAAAGCAGGCTGCGCCTCGGACCATTCGGAACAGCAAGGACTTTCATCGGAATATCCGAAGGTCAATGGAAGCGGCCATGGCGCGATATCCGGCGTCATTCGGATGCAGGTGATCGCCGGAATCAAATTGCACCCGAAGGCGGCGCGGGTTCGCGGGGTCACGCATCGCCTGGTCGAAGTCTATGAGTGCGTCGCATTCCCGGCCGTCTCGAAGCCAGGCGTTTACCTGCTGCCTCATCCGTTCTGTTTCCACCGAGGAATAGAATGAGCCTTCGAACGGGAGCAGCGTGCCGCAAACAACATGAATGCCGCGCTGATGCGCTCGTGCGATCAACTGCCGGTATGCTCTGACGAGGTCCTGAGATGTCGGCGGGAACGCGCCGCTCGACCCTGTTCGCACCGAGCCGATATCGTTCACCCCCTCGAGAAGGATCACGTGCTTGACGGAAGGCAGCGAAAGGACATCGCGATCGAAGCGGGCAAGAGCGGATATCCCCCAACCATCGGAGAGCAGTCGGTTACCTGAGATTCCGGCGTTCGCGACGATGTCGTCGGACGCGCGCTCTTTCAGAAGTCGGGCAGCCAGCAGATCCGGCCAGCCGCGAATATCGGCTGACTTGACCCCGGTGCCGTCCGTGATCGAGTCGCCAAGCGTGACGATCGCGTCCCGCCGCCTCGACTTCGTCAAGGACAGAACGGCGGAGACGATCGGGCGTATGAACAAGGGCTGCGCGTTCGACAGGGACCCTGACGCTGTTTCGTCGACCCTTGGGCTGTACTCCGCCGGACGGGCGCCGTCCGATTGCGTGTGCGTGTAGGGCTCGGGCAGGTAGACGCTGACGAGGAGGTCCGAGCCGGGCTTCACCGAGAGCGGGATGGGGTCGCTCAGGGCTGGGGCGCCCGCCGGGATCACCAGCGACAGCGATCCTCCGAACGTAACATCGACAAACTTGCGTCGCGTTCCTTCCTGCACCGCGGCGGTGACGTGACCAATCCGCAGCGCTTTTGTTCCCGCCTCGTTGGAAAGTCGCAGCGCCAGACGCTCGCCGTCCGCCCACAGCGAGAGCTTGTACCGAACCGTGCCGCGGACCTCTTGCGGTGGCGGGATCACTTCCCGCGGAACATTGATGATCGGAGCGGCGGGTGACGACAGATAGGCTGGCACCCAAACGAGCCCGCCACGTCCATCCGCGTCGGCCGCCCCGGCTTGGAGTCCGAAGACCGCCGCCGCGACCAGCGTGACCCGCCACGTCTTCACCCACCACTCAATCATCGCATCTCACATTTGCTAGTCGCGCTGCCAACTCCTGTCATCTTCCCGCTGGGAGGCGATGAGGAGCATGTCTTCGGCAGGCGCCGGAAGCACGCGAGCGCCCCGGCCCTCATGGCTCCAAACGCGGCCAGGCCGTCGCTGCTTATGCCGGGGATATGCCGGAGTCGATCATTGGAACAGATTCCTGCCATTGGAGCGTCCATACCGTCTCGGTTCGCATCAGGGTCATCGTGGTCTTTACCGTGCGCAGATCCGCCTACTGAAAATTGAGGCGGTCCGCAGGTAGATTCGCTGGAGACTATATGGCTGATCAACCGTTCGCGACGTCGCCGCTCGGTCGAATGGTTTGAGATTTCCCGACGTCACATTGCAAAAAGGGCACGTAATTGGTCAATGCATGCCGATAGGCTCCCTTGCGTGGAAGACGCCGATATGAATTTGACCAATCTCCTCGAACGCCGTGATAAGTCCTTGGGGGCAGGCGCCGAACTGTTCTACAGCGACCCGATCGAACTGGTCCGAGGCGAAGGCGCTCATCTGTTCGATCGGACGGGCCGGCGCTACGTCGATTTTTACAACAACGTCCCCGCGGTAGGGCACGGCAATGCGCGCGTCGCCGACGCGATCTCGCTGCAGCAACGGACACTCAATGTCCATAGCCGCTACGTCCACGAAGGCGTAATCGCCTATGCGGAGCGCCTCGCGGCTTTGCACGCCCCCGCCATCGAAAGCTTCGTCTTCAGCTGCAGCGGCACCGAGGCGAACGAGGTCGCCATCCAGATGGCGCGCATCGCGACGGGCAAGCGCGGCATCGTGTGCACCAATGCGGCCTATCACGGCAACAGCGATCTGGTGGGACGGCTGACCAACGTGGGTCGGGGCCAGCCGGAAAGCGCAGATGTCCACGCCTTCCCCTTCCCCGATTGCTATCGGCCCGTCGTTTCCGGATTGGGCGAGGAAGAGCTCGCGAACGAATACCTGGCGCGGATCAGCGACGCCATCGCCCGTTTCGACGCTTCCGGCGCGGGGTTCGCCGGCATGCTCATCTGCTCGATTTTCGCGAACGAAGGGCTGCCGGATTTGCCCGCCGGCTTCATGAGGCGCGCCGCCGACCTGGTCCGCGATGCGGGCGGGCTGGTGATCGCCGATGAAGTGCAGGCAGGGTTTGGCCGCACCGGCCACTGGTGGGGCTATCAGGCAACCGGGTTCACGCCCGACATTGTCGTGATGGGCAAGCCGATGGGCAATGGCGTGGCGATCTCCGGCACCGGTGCGAGCCACGCAATCGTCGACGGCTTCCGCGCCAAGATGGACCACTTCAACACGACCGCCTCAACGCCGCTGCAGGCCGCTGCAGGCATGGCCGTGCTTGACGAGCTCGAACGGAATCGCCTGCTCGACCACGCTCGGGAACTTGGCCAGTTTCTGAAGGAGGGGGTCACCCGGATCGCCGCGGGCAACGCGCATCTGGGCGATGTGCGCGGACGCGGGCTGTTCATCGTCGCCGACGTCGTCACCGACAGGGAGACCAGGACGCCGGATCAGGCGCTTGCGGCCGCCATGTCCGAGCGCCTGAAGGATCTCGGTTTTCTGACCGCCACCGCTGGCGCCCATAAAAACCTGGTCAAGATCCGACCGCCTCTGGTGGTCTCGCAAGAAGACGTCGCAGCTTTCCTGACGACCTTCGAGGCCGTGATGCTCGAGATCAATGCCGCATGCTGACCGTCGACGCCTTTCGTGAACCCGCTCACGCGGCGCTGCAACAATTCGGCGTAGAGGCGGCCGATTTGATCCTGGCGGCTCAAGCGGAAAACGTGACCTTCAAGGTCGTCGACAGAGCAGGCGATGCCTATACGCTCCGTTTTCACAGGCCCGGCTATCATGAGCTCGAGGAGCTGGAAGGGGAGCGGATCTGGACCAGGGCGCTGGCGCAGGCCGGCATCCAGGTCCCCGAGGCGCTCGCGACACTGGATGGCCGCAACTATCTCGAAATCGAGGTGCCCGCCTTGGCGCAGCGGCGCTGGGTCGGCTTGGCGCGGTGGGTCGAAGGACAGATTTTGCTTCCCATCGTGCGGGACGAACAGGCGCCTGTAGACCAGTTGCGCGCCTATTTCCGCAAACTGGGCGCGATGATCGCGGCCATGCACGATCAGGCGACGAACTGGCGGCCGCCTGCCGGCTTTCACCGCCGTAGCCTTGACGCCGACGGCTTGGCGGGTCCGAACCCCTCCTGGGGCCGGTTCTGGGAGCATCAAATCCTCTCGCCGGATGAAAGCGCCTTGCTAGCCGGAATGCGAGACCGGCTCCACGCGGTACTGACCCGGTATGGCCGGGAAAACGCGCGCTTCAGCATCATCCATTCTGATCTTCATCCCGGCAATGTGCTGGTCGATGGCGACGCGCTCGCGGCGATCGATTTCGACGATACGGCGTTCGGATGGCATATGTACGATCTCGCCGTCGCCGTTCATCAATGCCAGGATCTGGCGCACTTTCCCGAGATCTACGCCGCTTGCCTGGAAGGCTATTGCAGTGTCAGGTCCGTGGCCGAGGAAGATCTGCTGATGGTCCCGACATTCCTGCTGATGCGGGGTCTGGCCGAAATCGGCTGGTTCGGCGACAGGCCTGAGAATACGACGCCCGAAGAGATGATGGCGATGAAGGATTTCGTCGTGGCGCAATGCCACGCCTACAATGCGGGCGTCCTCACAGCAGATATCGACTCTTTCAGACGTCCGTAGAGCGGCGGCCCCACGTTTGATCCGCTGCTCGGGCTTGTGGGGCCGGAGCCTGGTCTTCGTCATGCAGGCTCCGGCTTGAGCGCCCGCAGGACGGGCTCGGCCTCGTCGAGCGCCCGCCGAATTGTCGCCACCAGCCGGTCGATTTCGCCGTGGCTGATGATCAGCGGCGGGCAACAGGCGATGGAGTCGCGGATGGCGCGGACCATCAGGCCGTGTTTGACGCACAGATCGCGCACCACGCCGCCGGCCACGCCGTCCTTGTCCAGGAACCGCAAGTTGGTCCCCTTCTCGCGGACGATCTCGACGGCGCCGATCAGCCCAAGCGACCGGGTCTCCCCGACCAGGGGATGGGAGTCCAGGGTCGCGAGCGCCTTGGCCAGATAGGGCCCGGTGTCGTCCCGGGTGCGTTCGACCAGGCCCTCGCGCTCCAAGATCCCGATGTTCTTCAGCGCCACCGCGCAGCACGTCGGGTGGCCGGAATAAGTGAAGCCGTGGACGAAATCCCCACCCTTTTCCTTCAACTCGGCGACGATGTGGTCGGCCACCCCGACGGCGCTGACCGGCAGGTAGCCCGATGACAATCCCTTCGCCATGGCGATCATGTCCGGCTGGATGCCGAAATGCTGGTGGCCGAACCACTGGCCCAGGCGTCCGAACCCGCAGATCACCTCGTCGCAGATCAGCAGGATGCCGTACTTGCGACAGATGGCCTCGACCTTCGGCCAGTAGCCGTCGGGGGGGATGATCACCCCGCCCGCGCCCTGCACCGGCTCGCCGACAAAGGCCGCCACATTCTCCGGCCCCACCGCCACGATCCGGTCTTCGATGGCCTGTGCGGCTCGATCGGCGAAGCTGGCCGGCTCCTCGCCGAACGCCTCGCCAAACCAGTAGGGCTGCATGACGTGCTCGACGCCGGCGATCGGCAGGTCGCCTTGCTCATGCATCCGCTTCATTCCGCCCAGGGAGACCCCGGCCACGGTTGAGCCGTGATAGGCGTTCCAGCGGCTGATGAAGACCTGGCGCTGGGGTTGGCCCTTCAGCTTCCAGTAGTGGCGAACCAGGCGAAAGATGGTGTCGTTGGCTTCGGAGCCCGACGAATTGTAGAAAACATGGGTCAGTGCGCCCCCCATCTTCTCGGCGATCTTGGCGGCCAGCTTCACGGTCGGCGGCGTCGCAGTCTTGAAGAAGGTGTTGTAGTAGGGCAGCTCCAGCATCTGGTCGTAGGCTGTCTGCGCGAGTTCCTCACGCCCGTAGCCGACGTTGACACACCAGAGCCCGGCCATGCCGTCCAGCAGGGCGTTGCCGTCGCCGTCATGAATCACGCAGCCCTCGGCGCGTGTGATGATACGGCTGCCGCCCAGCTCGGCGATCAGCCGGTGGTCGGCCTGAGCGGGCAGGTGATGGGCCAGGTCCAGCCGCCTCAACTCCGTGACGTCGTGGTTGCGGATCGGGACCATCGGCTTACTCCTGGGTATCGAGCGGCGCGCCGCGCAGGGCGCGCGCGAAGAGCTGAGACATCCGGCTCTGCGGATGGGAGTCGGTCCGCCCTTCGGGGCGCCGCTGGAAGTCCGGCGCCGGCGAAGATCCTAACCCAGCGACGGGATGAGCCATGGTCCTAGCTCAGCAGCACTGCGGGCGAGCAGGCGTGCCAGGTCACCCAGACGGCCTCCCCCTGGGCGAAATCCTCCTGATCCCAACGGGTCAGATTCGACCTCAGGACTTTGATGCAGCGGAAGCCTTCGATCTCCACGTCGAAGACGCTTTCGCTGCCGAGATAGGCCTCTTGACGGATTGTTCCGGCGACCACGTTGGCCCCGGCCGGTGCGTCGCTCAGGTTGGGCGGCGCCGACCCCTCGGAGCGCTTCTTGAGCTCGATCTTCTCGGGCCGGATGGCGGCCCAGACCGTACCGTGGCGCGCGCCGGTCACCCCGTGATCGAGGTAGATGGGGCTCGGCAGTTCCGGCGAGGTGATCACCGCGTGGTCGGGCTCGTCGGTCGTGAGCTCCCCCTCGAACAGGTTCACCGACCCGATGAAGTCGGCCACGAAGCGGCTACTGGGGAACTCATAGAGGTCGCTGGGGGACGCCACCTGCTGCAGCAGCCCGCGGTTCATCACCGCGCAGCGGGTGGCCAGGGCCAGGGCCTCGTCCTGGTCATGGGTCACCATGATGAAGGTGATGCCGACCTTTTCCTGCAGCGCCGACAGCTCGGTCCGCATCTGGTCGCGCAACTTGGCGTCCAGCGCCGACAGGGGCTCGTCCAGCAACAGCACCCGGGGGCGCTTGACCAGAGCTCGGGCCAGAGCCACGCGCTGGCGCTGGCCGCCCGACAGCTGGTCGGGCTTGCGCGAGCCCAGGCCCGTCAGCTGCACCAGTTCCAGGGCCTCCTCGACCCGTTGGGCGCGCTCGGCCGCGGGGACGCGGTCGACCGTCAGGCCATAGGCGATATTGTCGGCCACGGTCATGTGCGGAAAGACCGCGTAGGACTGGAACACCATGTTCACCGGCCGCTTGTTGGGCGGCACGGCGGAGATGTCCTTGCCGTCGATCAGGATACGACCTTCGGTCGGCGTGTCGAAGCCCGCCAGCATGCGCAGCAGAGTGGTCTTGCCGCACCCCGAGGGTCCCAGGAGCGAGAAGAACTCGCCCTCGTTGATCGCCAGGTTGACGTTGTCGACCGCCACCATCCGGCCGAAGCGTTTGGTGACGTTCTCGAAGGAAATGATGGGCCTGGCCCCGTTCATGCCTTGTCTCCTGCGTGGCCGGTCGTGGCCGCGGGATCGCCTTGCAGCCGGAGCGCGACGGCGGTGAAAATCACGGTCACCAGGATGAGGACGGTCGAGGCGGCGTTGACCTCGGGCGTCACCGAGAACCGCACCATGGAATAGACCTTCACCGGGAAGGTCACCGTATCGGGCCCGGCCGTGAAGAAGGTGATCACGAAGTCGTCCAGGCTGAGGGTGAAGGCCAGCAGGGCCCCGGCCACCAGCGACGGGGCGATATGCGGCACGATCACGTCGCTGATGGTGCGCCATTCCCCGGCGCCGAGGTCGCGCGCGGCCTCTTCCATCTCGCGGTTGAAGCTGGCCAGCCTGGCGCGCACCACCACCGCCACGAAGGGGAACGAGAAGGAGACGTGGGCGATGATGATCGCCCCGAGGTTGAGCGGCCACGGCATTTCCTGGGGCCAGGGGAGGATGCGGGCGAAGAACACCAGCATGGCGACGCCCATGCAGATCTCCGGCACCACGATGGGCAGGGCCAGCGCCCCGTCCAGCACCGTCTTGCCCGGGAACCGG
>Ga0105248_10001266_pt1 | contig 28239 bp, 25 predicted proteins | sample KBSS34metaG_FD_81524 | JGI IMG/M metagenome (GOLD analysis project Ga0105248, IMG submission 81524) | Switchgrass rhizosphere microbial communities from Kellogg Biological Station, Michigan, USA - KBS S3-4 metaG | ecosystem: Host-associated > Plants > Roots > Rhizosphere > Soil | place... | reverse complement strand
CGCCGTGCGCCGCCCCGCTGACGGAATAGTTCCAGTAAGGGAGCGTGAATGAGTCATCGGCGAGGACCGCTCGGATGATCGACTCGAAGAAGAGGACGTACATTCGATGCCACGGAAGGAAATAGTCTTCCGGCTGTCCCATGTGGGACTGGCAGGTGTTCCACATCTCGTTGGCGAGCGAGCGCTGCGGGCTTGGCGAAGCGCCGAAGACTGTAGTGAGGGTCGCGGGTTTGGGAGTGGGAATGAAGTGCGTGTACCACTGAAAGGTCCAGCTAAGAGGCGAGGTCTTGGGCGTGGCCATCATCTTAGCCACTGCGGTCGCATACTTCTTCACCATCGCCTGGCCCTGCGGGGTGGTGACTTCAAAACGGACAGCGGCTGTTTGTGCGAAGCCATACTGGTTGAACCAGGTGGCGAAAGGTATTGCTGCGGAGGCCCGGACGAAATCTCTACGGCTGACGGGCATGCCTGTCTCCTTCGAGTTCGGGGTTGTGAGCCGGATGATTGCTCGACGGAGCGGCGATGTCAAGCAGCAATTTGATCGCCGCGACTCTGAGAACCACCGAAGTCGACAGCGTCCCGGCAAGGATGTCAATTGGCGATGAGTTCGATGCTGCCGACAGAAGGGGTGTACTCAGGCGGTGCGCCGGGCACGATGCTGACTTGAAGGCCCCGTAGGTTTGGACTCGCATTGAGTAATCCACGAACCAACTCGGTCACTTCAAAGACGAACGGGCTCCCCTTTGCCCCCGTGCTCACGGAAAAAAAGTTGATATAGCCAACACGAGAAGCATCGGACCGAGTAATTGTGCCGATGGGCTCGAGATAGATGGCATACGAAACCCCGGGTGGGCGAACTGCTTGAAGCTGAGATACGCGAAGAGAAAGCCGGACACTGGACCGAAGAGCGTCGAGCTCCTTTTTGACTGAATCGCCAGTGTGCGGAGTAAGAGGAATGGAAAGGTCCGAGGCGGTCAGATCGTAGCTTCTACCAGCGGTTGCGATGACGTGCGCGTCTTTTCGTTGGGCATGAAGGAACTGCCCGGCCAATAGAAAGGCAGCTAACGGAGTGAGCACACATAAGGCGGTTTTGACTGAGAGCCGCACCGAAAATTCCTCTTACGCTATTTGACGCGAGTCATTTGATCCCGTCTGTCGGACGATTATCGGAATTCTGACCATAATAGTCCGATATTTCTATTGATATAGGACTGTTATTGTCTTATATTCAAAACATCGAAGTTCGAAAGGGCGTTTGCGGCGATTTTTCGATGCAAGCGAGGCCTGGGATGGAGAAAGAGCAGATCCCCGCGGGTTATCTCTTGGCGGAGACCGCAGGGACCTGAGATCTACAGTCGCGAACGACCGTAGGTTTATCTGCGATTATAGGATGCGCTTCTGCTGCACAGCGAATCCCTGAATCGCCCTCGATTCATTCCATACATCCTGATTAGCCGATTGTGTCTCGTGCAGTTTTGACCACCGGGCCGAGTTGGCTCTAAGCGGTTATTGACCCCTCGTGCGGGAATTTGGGCCGGAAAGGGCTGGAAGTGTGGAGGAGCAGCGATGAAGAAGAGCGCGAGAAGCGAAATTCTGCGGCGTAGATTTACCGGATCGCGGAGCTGGTTGGCGGTGGGAACTCTGGCCGCGTACACGGTGATGGGATCGAGCCGTCCAGCTCTTGGGGCGACCAAGCCAGGCAGTGAGCCTGGCTCCGGCGCAGGTGGCCCGGTGGCAAATCTTCCCGTGAAGCGCTTCAACATTGCTGCGGGTGGACTGGATGACGGCATCAAGACGTATGAGCAAGCAACCGGTATGTCGGTTCGAGTGGAACTTCCGGACGGAACTCTGGCAGGTTTTCAGACTAAGGGTGTGACTGGTTTGCATACTGCGGAAGATGGGATGCGGCTTCTACTGGAAGGCACGGGGTTGAGTTATGCGGCGCAGGGCACTTCGACGATCGTGGTGAGTCTGCGCGCCAAGGAATCGGTCGATGTAACGACATCACCGAACTCAATCGCATTGGGACAGTTTACGGAGACGCTGACGAACACGCCGCAGACCGTGAATGTTGTTCCGCAGTTCATCATGCAGGAGCAGGCAGCAACCACGGTTCGTGACAGCCTGCGCAATGTTCCGGGGGTCAGCATGGCGGCGGGCGAGGCCGGAGCGCAAGGCGACAACTTGACCATCCGCGGCTTCTCAGCCCGCAATGACATGTTTATCGATGGCATTCGCGACTTCGGGTCGTACTATCGCGACGCGTTTAACTATGAGGCGATCGAGGTTCTGCAGGGACCAGCGGGCGTTGAGTTCGGCAGGGGTTCCACCGGTGGAGTCATCAACCAAGAGTCAAAAATGCCCGTTGACCATGATTTTGTTCGGGGTACGGTTCAGCTGGGCACGAACGCAATGCGCCGTGTGACTGCCGACATAAATGAACCATTGACGGACCTTATCCCGAGTTCGGCGTTCCGGTTGAACGCGATGGGAGCCGAGTCGAATGTGGCGGGCCGCGACTTTGCAAAGCTCAGCCGCTATGGCGTAGCACCGTCGATCGCTTTCGGAATCAATAAGCCTACTCACGGATCAATCGCGTATCTCCACGAGAGCGAAGACAGCGTTCCCGACTATGGCCTTCCTTACTTCGGTGCGGTTCCGGTGAAGGTGAATCGGAAGACGTTCTACGGCTATGCAAACGAAAGCAACCTGAAGACAGATCCTGATATCGTAACGGGACAAATCGAACACGTTTTTTCGCGCGGAATTGTCTTGCGGTCGACCGGCCGTTGGGGGAACTATCCGCGAAACATACGAGTAGTAGAGCCGCAGGTGAATACGACGCCGACTTTCTCAGTCGTGAACGGCGTAGGTGTAGCCACGTGCTCTCCGACGGCAGCGACTCCCTGCTACACCATGAACACGCCGCTGAGTCAGTTGAAGACGCGCCGGAATGTGATCACGCGCAACTCTACAGAAGACATTCTGTGGGAGCAGACGCAGCTAATCGGCAATGTAAAGATTGGGCGTCTGGATAACAACTATGTGGTGATGGCAGAGGGTGGCCGCGAGCGTTCGCGTCCACAGAGCATCACGTATCCAGCGACGATCTACACGCCCGTGCTGTCGCCGAATGCCTACGACGTGTTGCCTTCGCCGACGGTGGGAGCGCGCACCTATGTGACCTCTTATGCGTATGGCGTCTCCGGCATGGACACGATGAAGGTGACCCAGTGGCTGCAGCTTTCGGGTGGCGTGCGCTTCGACTATTTCTACACGACGGTTGATCCGACGGCCACAACAGGCAAGTTGTCACAGCTCATCCAACAGCCGACCTATCGCGGAGCGATTGTCATCAAGCCTGCCCGGAACGGCAGCGTGTACTTCGACTACGGAACATCGTTCAATCCCTCGGCGGAATCGCTTTCGTTGAGCGCGAACAATGTATTGCAGGATCCCCAGCAGAATGAGACCTACGAGGCCGGCACGAAGTGGGACCTTATGCATGACCGGCTGAATGTGAGCGGGGCGTACTTCCGGACAAATAAGGACAACGTTTACGAGACGAATCCTCTCGATACGACGCAGTTCCTCAATGTCGGCGGCCAGAGAGTGCAGGGCTTCCAGGTAGGCGCTCTGGGCCACTTGGCTTCCCACTTCGATGTAATCCTCGGCTATGCCTATCTGGATGGTGTGGTGACGAAGAGTATTCTCAACGCATCGCCGTTTGCCTCGCTGTTCAAGCCGAACGATCCGGTGTTCGGAATCTACCCATACTTCATCTCGCCCAAAAACTTCCCGCTGGCGAATGTTCCTCGGAACTCAGGGAATGCGTGGATCACACATAACCTGCCGTGGCGCTTCGTAGGTGGCTTCGGTGGCAATTTCGTAGGCCCGAGACGAGCGAGCTCGACCGCCATGATTGCCGTTCCGCAGGCCAATCTGGAACCCGTCTCAGCGACGCCTATAGCGTTCAAGGCGATGAACGGATACTGGATCTTCAACATGATGATCCGCAGGCCCATAAGCGATCGTATCGACTTCCAAGCGAACCTGATTAACCTGACGAACAAGTTCTACATTGATCAACCACACCCGAACCATCTGATTCCCGGCGAAGGATTTAGCGCTCAGTTCAGCGTCAATGCCCACTTCTAGTTGTTGGAAGCCTGACAAGGAGACGATGAGAGAGATTTAGGAGTTCTATGTTGATTACGATTCCAGATGTTTTGACTTCCGATCAGGTGCGACAGATGCGCGCCAAACTGGATGCTGCCGATTGGGTCGATGGCAAGGTCACAGCCGGCTATCAGGCACAGCGCGTGAAAGAGAATCATCAACTCCCGGAGGGACATCCGGTGTCCTTGGAGTTGGGCGAAGTTGTCCTCGGTGGACTGGCGCGGTCGCCAATGTTTATGTCGGCCGCGCTTCCACTGCGTGTATTTCCCCCAATGTTCAACCGCTACACTGGCGGTGGTCACTTTGGAACACACATTGACACCGCAATCCGGCAGTTAGCTACGACAGGGCAGAGGATTAGAACAGATGTCTCAGCGACGCTGTTCTTGACGGCGCCAGAGGATTACGACGGCGGGGAGCTCATCGTAGAAGACACATACGGAACGCACAGCGTGAAATTGCCGGCAGGACATATTGTGCTCTATCCAGCGACCAGCCTGCATCGTGTAGAGCCAGTAACTCGAGGCGCCCGGGTTTCAAGCTTCTTCTGGATTCAGAGCATGATTCGCAGCGATGCGGATAGAACGATGCTCTTCGATCTCGACCGCTCGATTCAGAAGCTGGCAGTGGATTTGCCCGGTAGTCCAGTGGGCGTGCAATTGACCGGGGTGTACCACAACCTGCTGCGTCGCTGGGCAGAAATGTAGACTTGCCTGTTCTAAGCGCCGCTACCTAAGATGGACTGCTGAATCGCCAGAGTCATTCGAGGTTCATTAAGGTGCAGTCAAAGCGTCGGTGGATGGTCGGTGGGATCGTCTTTCTGCTGTTGCTGTTTGCGCTTGAGGTAATCACGACAGTCCGGCAGGAGTCGCTCACGTGGGATGAGGGCGATCACATCTTCGCTGGCTACATGTCGTGGAAGACCCATGACTATGGACTGAATCCTGAACATCCTCCCCTCGTGAAGTTGCTGGCGACAATTCCGCTACTTCACCTGCCTCTCCGTGTGCCGCCGGATCAGCACCGGTTCTTTAAAGGTGAGGCGTACTTCGATGGACGTGACATGCTCTTCGGCAACGGCCCAGAGTACGGCGTGGAAACCCTGACATTTCGCGTGAGGATGTTTGCTGGTCTTATCGCGCTGCTGTTGGCAGTGGTAGTTTTCCTGACGTCACAGGAGATGTTTGGGCCGGGTGCAGGCTTCCTGTCGCTCGCCCTGCTCGTGTTCGAGCCCAATGTGGTTGCGCATAGCGCGCTGGTGACGACGGATATTGCCGTGTCTTGTTTCATGCTGGCCACGGTCTACGCTTTCTATCGCTATGCGAAGCAGCCGTCGTGGGGCCGGCTGGTTGTAGCGGGATTGTCGGCTGGGCTTGCGTTGGCGAGCAAACACTCTGCAGTGTTGATCGCCCCCATGCTGGTCGTGCTCGTTGGATGCGAGGTTGCATTCCGGTTTCCAGAGAAGGGTGAAGAACGTGAAACGCTGGCGCATCGTGGGGTGCGAATGCTGGGTGGCCTGGTAGCGATCGCCCTTATTGGTGTCGTAGTGCTTTGGGCGTTCTATGGGTTTCGCTACAGGGCTCGACCCGCGGGAATGACACTGGCGCCCACGCTCGCAGAATATGTGACGCCGCTACGCGCGACGGAGGCGAAGGGAATCTTGCTGCTCGCCCGCTTGCGCATGCTGCCGGAGTCTTATCTCTACGGACTTGCCGATGTACGCGCCATGGCCAACGGAATGCCCAGTTTCTTCTTCGGCAAGGTCTATCTGCATGGCGTGTGGTTCTATTTTCCTTGCGTCCTTGCGATCAAATCAACGATTGGATTTATTGGATTAGTACTGGCAGCGGGAAGAGCCTGTATCGCGGCCAAAGTGAGACGCTGGCGCGAAATTCTATTTGTTCTGGTACCGGTGGCTGTCTACTTGTGGACGGCGATGACTTCGAACCTGAACATAGGTGCGCGGCACATTCTTCCGGTGTATGTGTTCTTGTGCGTCTTCGCAGGTGCAAGCTGGGCGTGGGCGCGCCGGCCGGGTGGTGGATACAACCGGGCTGGCATCGGTGTTGTTGGAGTCCTCTTGGTGGCCCATACGTTTTCGTCAGCAAGGACATATCCCTACTACATGGCGTACTCGAACGAGATGTGGGGCGGCCCAGAGCATACTTACAAGCACCTGACAGACTCGAATGCTGATTGGGCGCAACAATTGATCGAGGTGAGGCAGTATCTGCAGAAGCGCGGCGTGAAGGAATGCTGGTTCGTATACTTCGCGCAGCCTTTGATCGACTTCAGAGGTTATGGGATTCCGTGCCAGCCGCTGCCGGCCTTCGACTCGATCTCAGTGGATGCGGTTTACGACGTCCCGCCTGTGATCAAGGGACCTGTGCTGATCAGCGCGGGAGATTGGACGGGCTTTGAGTTTGGCTCGGAGGTGTTGAATCCCTATCGAGCGTTCAAAGACGTGAAGCCTTCCGGGATGATTGGATACGGCGTGCTGGTGTATGATGGCGAGTTCGCTGTGCCGCTGGCTTCAGCCTATGCCCATGTGCAGCGGTCGGCGGCACTGCTAAAGGAGAAGAAGGTGGACGCTGCGCTTACGGAGGCCCAGCAGGGAGTCGCGATAGCTCCGGACGCCGTTCAAACGCAGGTAGCGCTTGGAGACGTGCTGAAGGCCGCGGGACGCGGTAGTGAGGCGAATGCTGCGTATAGCCGGGCGCTCGCAGTGGTCGCCACGATGGAGCCGGGGGCACGCGAGTCGTGGACGGAGAAGGTGCGAAAGAAGATGTCGGCCTAGTTTCAAAGAAATGTTCTGAGGCGTATTTGACAGGGTTCAGTCGGTGTTGTAATTAACAAATGTGTTATTTAATTAAAGAGTTAAATAAACATGACTCGAATTGACGAATCTCTCGACATAACGTTTGCTGCGCTGGCGGACTCAACCCGGAGGGCGATTCTGGCGAAGCTGGCGCTGGGTGAGGCCTCGGTGACGGAACTGGCTGAGCCCTTTGCGATGAGCATGCCGGCGATCTCGCGGCACCTGAAGGTGCTGGAGAGAGCAGGACTGATCTCGCGTGGACGCGAGGCGCAGTGGAGGCCGTGCAGGATTGAAGGGCGCGGATTGCGGCAGATTGCGGACTGGATGGAGGAGTACCGCGGGATATGGGAGGCGAGGCTGGACCGCATGCAGAGCTATGTCGAGGCGCTGCACGCAGACGCGAAGCGTAATTCGAAGAAAGGCGCGGTGCAGAAGAGGACGAAGAAGGCTGCGCGCTGATGATACACGGCAGGACGATATTCAAAACGAAGGAGACGGACATGACCCAGGGAACAGTAGCGAATGTATCGGAGAAGGAGCTTACGGATATTCGCGTGATCAACGCTCCTCGCGAACTGGTGTGGAAGGTATTTACGGAGCCGGTGCACGTGGTGCAGTGGTACGGTCCGGATGGTTTTACGAACACGACGAAGTCAATGGATGTCCGCGCAGATGGTGAGTGGATTCATACAATGCATGGGCCGGATGGAACCGACTATCCGAACCACGTCGTGTATCGCGAGGTAGTTGAGCCGGAGCGGCTGGTGTATGACCATATCTCTGCGCCGTACCACCGAACAACGGTGACCTTCGAGGACCTGGGAGACGAACGGACGAAACTGACGTTCAGCATGATCTTCGATACAACGGAGGATAAGCGCTCGACGGTAGAGAGATACAAGGCTGATATCGGTCTCAAGCAGACGCTGGGTCGGCTGGAGCATTACCTGACGAAGATGCAGGGTTGATGGTAATGCGGTTGAGGATGCAGGGATGGTGCATCCTCAACCGCATCAGTCTCGAAGATCGGTTATTCAAGAGGCTGATAGTAGCGCGATTCGGACGCGGCGCAGGACTGGCAAAGGATCTGGCCATCTGCGCCGCGTACGTTCCGATCGTAGTTGATTCCCTCACCGCAGACTGCGCAGGTGATACGTTGCGATTTGTAGCCCGGCATCTCACGTGGATGAATCGGCACACGTACCCACTGCTCGCTGAAGAGGTCGAAGTCTGGAAGCTCGCGATAGGCAAGCATCTGCTGCTGGTTCTTGTTCTCGATATCCGGGTAAAGTTCGCGGGCTCGCTGCTTGGACGATTCGAGCGCGGCGATGCGGATACCTTTGTACGTGGGCGTGTCACCATTAGGATCTATAGGGAAACTCAGGTCTACGAAGGTGGCAGCCATCTTTCCCCAGTCGCGAAACTTCAGGGCGCGTTTGCCAAGACGGCAGCCGGTGACGACGGCGATGGCATCGGTTGCACACCGGTCGATTTCTACAAAGGTGACAAGGCGTTTGCGATCGGCCCCTCGCGGATCGTCGATGCCAAGTCGCTGGCAGCCGAGCATAGCGAGGCGAACACCGAGGATCTGTCCGGCGCAGAGGTGGCCGTGGGCGAGTTCGGCCTGGCGGAGGAGATCATCAAACGGCTCCATGAGACGATGATAGTCCCGTGGTGTAGGGTTATCGTGCACAGAGACAAAGTGGAGGAGAGCGGTGGAACAGCTGTGGAGACACCTTGCCCTGGGCTTCAGTGCGCTGTTGCCAGTGGTGAATCCACTGGGTTCGGCGTTGGTGTTCCTTGGATTGGTGGGATTGCAGCCGCCGTCGGTCTACAAGTCGCTGGCGCGGCAGATTGCCATCAACATGGTTCTGTTCTTTACAGTGATTGAGCTGGTCGGGTCGTATCTGCTGACGTTTTTTGGGGTGTCGATCTCGATCGTTCAGTTTGCCGGTGGCATCGTAGTAGCGGCGATTGGGTGGTCGGTTCTGAATCAGCCGGACAACGACAAGTCGAAGGAATCGGCGGGAGCGCAGGCGGCGAGTGAGAATAGATCTTCTGATTGGTCGGCGAAGACCTTTTATCCCCTGATGTTTCCGATAACAGCTGGACCGGGATGCCTGGTTGTGATGATTACGTTGAGCGCGCATGCCGGCGGTATGACACTCACAGAGAATCTTCTGGCTAGAGCGGGGCTGATGATTGCGGTTCTGATCATAGCTTTGCTGGTGTATCTCTGTTACGCATATGCCCCACAGATTACGCGGAAGATCGCTCCATCGACGGTACAAGGCATCGTGCGAGTGATCGCGTTCATCCTGCTGTGCATTGGGGTACAGATTGCGTGGAACGGCCTGGATGCGCTATTGAAGCCTCTGATCGGGCATCACACTTGAGACCTAAACTGTGCGCGGATCGACGGCGACGACCACTTTGCCGTGCCCGTGGATAGTGCTGATATAGGCGTCATTGGCCTGGGCAAGGGGAAGAGTGGCCTTTACCCATGTGCGGAGCTTGTAGGTATCGATAAGCGCGGCGACTTCCATCAGTTGGCGCTGATTAGGCTCGACGATGAAGAAAGCATTCCGGATACGTTCATCGGTTGCATTTTCGTGAGCGGCCGATACCGTAATAGCGAACCTGCCGGGTTTGACAAGCGGAAGCGAACGCACAAGCATGTCGCCGCCAACGGTGTCGAAGACAATATCGAAGGGCTCCGCGAGGACATCCTCAAAGCGCGTGGTGTGATAGTCGATGACCTGGGCGATGCCGAGTTGCCTCGCGAAGGCAGTGTCCTGTCCGCCGGCAGTGCCCGTAACGTGGGCTCCGTGGAGATGCGCAAGCTGTGCGGCGAAGAGGCCTACAGATCCTGCTGCGCCGTGGACAAGGACGCGATCTCCTGGGTGCAGGTGGCCGCGATCAAACAGCCCCTGCCATGCGGTCAGCGCGCTGATAGGGACCGTTGCGGCCTGGGTGGGCGTTAGCGTGGTCGGAGCGGGTGCAATGGCTGCTGGAGTGGTCAGGCAATACTCGGCGAGCGCTCCGTCGGAGAACCAATCGTTCATGCCATAGATGTGCTGGCCGATGGTGAACTCCCTAACGCCTTCGCCAAGTGCCGCGATGCTGCCGGCGAACTCGTGCGCGGGAACGGCGCCTTTTCGCGGATTGCCGGACTTGTCGTGAATATGGGGATACCAGCCGAGTTCCGTGCGAATAGTGCCAGCGGCGGCGACGCGGACAAGGACTTCACCGGGGCCGGGCTGGGGCTGTGGGATGGAGGCTTCCACCAACTGGGCGGGCTGCGTGGAGTCTGCCAGTCGCATGACCTTCATTCGTCTTCTCCGGAATGCGTTTGTCAACGATGCTACACCGGAGCGGAACGCACGATGATACGAAGTTCAGTTCCCGTCGTCGTTGTCTGCCTCTTCGATGATAGAGGAGGTTCCCACGACGTCATAGGTGAAGGCTTCGCCGCCGGTGGGTTGAATCATTACGCGCAAGGGAAGCCGGTCCCATTTGGCTGGCTGGCACACAGGGATGAAGTGGTTGGGCTGGGGCCATTTGCCAATGAGCTTCCGCACGACGGCACGATGAGCGCTCAGTTGCGCGACGATGACATAAAGGTTCGCGCCTTTGGATGTATTGGCAGTTCCGCAGTAGGCTGCATAGTCGCGGAACCAGACGGCGTTGGAGACGACGGGATCGAAGTCGGGAAGGTGCAGCGCCGTAATGTGACCGTTAACGCGATCGACTGTGATCCAGGGGCCAGGCTGCCAGATCCAGTGCGGAACGGTATCGGTCGGGAGCGCGTCATTGACATGAAGCGCACGCCGGATAGCAAAGGTGCGGTCTGTGATCTCGTGAAGCTCGCCGGTTGTCCACTCTCTCTGGTGGTCGTCGACAAAAAGAGGCCTAACCTTGATGCTCGAGGTCTCATCGACCTTCTCGTCAGGAGTGGCATCGGGCTGGGTGTAGGGGACTCGGCGTACTGCGCCGAGCGAAACAGTGTGAGTCTTTGGGCCTTTGGTGGCTGCGAACACGGGCGTAGCAATACTCAGCAGAAGAAGACCAACATGGAATTTCATGGATGACTCTAAAGGGAGTTTGGCCGGCTCTGCGATGTGTTTGTTTCGAGAGAGCCGGCCGGGTGAGAAGAATGCTCGCGGAGGTTACCGCGGCTGAATCATTGGAATGCCAACCATGCTACCGAAGGCAGGCCAAACGTGGGTGGGATCGGGATGGTACTTTTGGGGGGTGGAATAAAAGGGGTTACATGTGGAAGAAATTTCAGGAAGAAGGGAAAGAGCTTCGGGGGAGTGTTGAGGAAGGTTCAAAGCCTGTGGAATTCATTGTGAATCCCCGGTAAGTCGTGATGCAGTGCGGAGTAGTATCTTGAAAACAGAGCGTTCTGCCTGCAGAGGCGGCGCTTCGAGTGTAGCCCGCAGAGGGGTCATCTCCAGCAGTCAGGAAAGGATACAAACGAATATGTGGAAACCGAATCAGCCGGGTAGCAATAGCCCCTCAACTCCTGAACCGTCGCGGCCGACTCCCCCGGCGCCGAGCTATGAGGCTCCGCGTGCGGCTACGCCCGGCGCAGGGACTGCAGCAGCACCTTCGACCGGCGAACAGGCGACGATTGGAAAATCGCTGGTCGTGAAAGGCGAAGTGACTGGCTCCGAATCGCTGTACATCGATGGCAAGGTGGAAGGGGCGATCAACCTGCCCGGAAACCGTGTGACTGTGGGCCGCAATGGCCAGGTTGCAGCAAACATCGTTGCTCGCGAGGTCGTGGTTTTAGGCAAGGTTCGCGGCAACTGTCAGGCAAGTGACCGTGTGGACATCCGCAGCGAGGGTTCGCTTACGGGCGATGTCATTGCAGCGCGTATCTCCATTGAGGATGGCGCATTCTTCAAGGGCGGCATCGACATCCGCAAGCCCGGTGGTACAGACCTCAAAGGTGGCTCAGCACAGCCCGTCAGCACCCCGGAGCCAGTGGCCGTCGAAGCTTAGGCAATAACGCAAGATTTGCACAAGCGGCCTCGGCTCCTGAAGCCGAGGCCGTTTTGCGCTTTGTGGGCGCTCAAAGATTGCGAGCGATAGTTACGATGGCTGCAACGGCGAGTGTGGCATAGATCGCCTTCGACGAAGGCTGCGGCAAAGCTATTTGCTCGTGTGACAAAATGCGACGGACATACATTCCGGCGTACATCAGGGCGATAGGCGTGAGCAGGATGATAAGCGCATTGAGCCGAAGAGCCTCCGTTAAGTTGCCGTGAACAATCGCAGCCAACGCGCGTGTAGCACCGCAGCCCGGACAAAGAATGTGAAAGTAGTAGTGGATTGGGCACTGCGGATAGAGGCTGTACTGTGTGGGCGGAAACGCTAGAAGAAGAACGGCGCCAAGGAGAATCAAGGCAGCAAGCCACGCCGCTCGCGCAAAATCGACGAGACGAAAGCGCCCGGTAGCGATCACGGCTAGTATCCTCTGTAGCGCATCGCCTGCTTCATCTCGTTGATGCGGTTGAAGTGATACTGAAAGTAGAGCCCTCCGAAAAAGAAGGTCATGATGGGTCCCAGACGAAGTCCGACAGGATCTGGACCATTAAAGTGCTGTTCGAGCGAATTCCTCATTGCGAAGCGGAAGACGATCAGGAGCACAAGGGATGCAAGGCTGACGAGGATTGACAGCGGAGAGTTGTGCGCGTGACCTCCCTGCATAATTGCAGCGCTCGTTCCCATTGAGGCTCCTACATTGAGAACGGACAGGATGACATAGCCGATGAAGTAAGGAAAGGCCTTGGTCTGCGGCTGGACACGCTTCATCCACAGCACCTGCACCAGGTCCCAGATCACAAAAAAGATTCCGCAGGTGCAAACGCCGATGAGAAGGACAAGACCCCAGTGCAGATTCGGAGGATCTGGGTATGGAGAGGCGGCGTACGCTGCGGGCTGGACGTAGGGCGCCGCTGCAGGTACATAGGCAGGGATTCCGGTGCCGGAAGTTGCTGCGTCGAAGGGGGCTGCCGCGCCAGCCGAGGGATTCAGAATCTGTGCTACTGGAATCCAGTCGGGAGAGTCGTCAGATTTCGCCATATCGGTAAGCAGGACATTGCCGCTGGCGACATAGCGCTGCAGATCTTCGAAGGTGTAGGGACCGTAGGTCTGGCCTTCGCGGGAGATGTGATAGGGCATGGCTGGCTCCTATGGGTGCAAACCGATGAAAACACGGAGTACAGCGAAGCACAAGAGGAATAGGAGTTAGTACCGGAAGACCGCCGTAGGATAGAGGCGAGCGAACAGAGGGATCCGATGGATCGTCAAGCGCACTGGGACGGTGTCTATCTCCAAAAGGCGGCGACGGCGCTGAGCTGGTACAGGCCCCACTTGGAACTGTCGGTCGAGCTGATCGAGCGTGTGGCGGAGACGAAGCGGGCGGCGATTCTCGACATTGGCGGAGGAGCTTCGACGCTGGTGGACGACCTTCTTGGCGCAGGCTTTGTCGATCTGTCGGTGCTCGATATTGCTGAAGTCGCATTGAATGCCTCCCAGCATCGGCTGGGACCGGCTGCCAAGCAAGTGACATGGATCACGGCGGATTTTCTCAACGCCAAACTCGAACCGCGACGGTACGACATCTGTCATGACCGGGCAGTCTTTCACTTTTTGCAGGCGGTAGAAGACAAGGCGGCATACATCGAGCAGATAGCGCGCGTTCTCCGGCCTCAGGGGTGGCTCATCCTTGCGACATTTGCGCTCGATGGTCCGGAACGGTGCAGCGGTCTGGAAGTGTCGCGATACGATGAGGCTGCCCTGAAAAAGATTGTGCGGAATCGCTTCGAAATCATCGAGTCGCGGCGCCACAGCCATCACACACCGGCAGGAAAGGCTCAGGAGATGATGTACTTCGTGCTTCGACTAAGCACATCTTCTCCTGCAAATACCTAGAGCGTCTGATTGTCTGCAGTTGCGAGTTGCGTGTCCTTTGCTGCGCGGCTGATCGCGATGCGCAGGTCCGTGACCTTGTTGAGCGCGAAGGCTGCGGGCGTCGTCGGAGCTGTGACAGCGATGAAGTCGGCGCGATTGACGTCCTGGAGATAAAAGCTAGGCCGTGCGTCGGGGGCGGCTGGAGCAACCTCGACATGGCTCATCTCAAGATTGTTGATATGCCGGAGAAAGAAGCCCTGCGATGGTGTGGTCCCACCGAACATCGGGGGGTCGGGATAGCCGTCTTCCTTTTCGGGCATCACGATCTTTGCGTCTTCTGCAGTGCCTCCGCCGAGGTGCTGGATGTAGATGTTGGAAAGCCTGATGTCCCGAATGGCGTGACCCGGGATGCCGCTGAGGATGGTAGAGATGTGCGGCGCCGTGTTGTAGCTGACCACATTGTCAACGAGGATACGCTGCAACGTGCCGACCTTAGTGCCCCCCTTAGGGCCGCGAAGGCGCGCACCGAGCCTGAAGAAAAGCGGAGCGTTGACGACGTCGCGCATGGTGATGTTTGAGATGGCGATATCTTCGCAAAGCGCGCCGTCTTCACTCTCGAGCGCAAGCCCCTCGCAGCCGTCGAAGACGCAGTTGGAGATGGTGATGTTTTTGAACCCGCCATTGGACTCCGTACCGCACTTGATGCGTCCGTTGTGAGCGACAAAGGGAGCGTCGGGCGCCATCTTTTTATACGTTCCATCGAGCATGGTGCCCAGTTCGTAGGATCCGGCAACATAGCAGTTGGTGATGGTCACGTTCTCCGTAGCACGCGCGTAGCCGAGAGCGTAGCTGGACTTGGGGCAAATGCCGTCGTCCCACGGTGAATTGACGAAGCAGTTGGAGACCCGGACATTGCGGCAGCAGTCAATGTCGATACCGTCGCGATCGGTGTCGATGGTGATGTTGTCGATGGTCAGGTTATCGACGCCGGTGAGCAGGAAGCCGAAGTGGCCACCCTTGAGGATGGAGAAGTCGCGGAACAAAACGTTGCGACAGTTCTTGAGCGCGATGGCCTTATTGCCGACTCCGGCTTGTTCTGCCTGGTACATCGTGTAGTTGCCGCGCGGCGGACGTTGGGGGCGCGGCGGAGCGTTGGCAGGACGCTCGGGCCCGAAGCCGCGGCCGTTCTGCGCCTGGTTCGCCGGGCGCCCAGGACCCGCGCCATAACTGAGGCCTTTTCCAAAGATCAGGCCGGGTCCGATGATGGAGACGTCCTGGATATCGACGCCCCAGATAAGCGAGTTCTTCCAGTGGTTATGGCCGTAGTCCTGGTAAGCGTCCCAAGCGGTATTGGGCTCAGCGGCGTCGTAGGTCCCGCCGTTGTAGCCGGTCGTCTGGCCGGGCAGCGGTGAGGCGGCAGCCTCGAGAATGCAGCCCTGCGATAGATAGAGCGAGACGTGGCTTTTAAGACGAATGGAAAATGAGAGCCAGGTTCCAGATGGGAAGAAGACTGTACCTCCGCCCACGGCAGCGGCTGCTTCTATCGCCTTGTTGATGGCAGGGGAGTCGACGGTCTTGCCATCACCCACCGCGCCAAAACTTCGGATATCGAAGATAGCTCCGGCGGGAAAGGCGGCTGAGGTCTTTGAAGGCGCGGCGAAGGCTGACGGGGCTGCGGCGATCGATGCGACAGCGAGCCCCATGCTTCCGAATTTAAGTAATTCGCGGCGGGCAGGATTCATGTTGTCCATAACCACGCCACTGTAGCAGAGTATTGGTCCGACCAGAAAGAGGGGTCCTGGCCAATTCACAGGACTTCATTCAGTAAAACCAAAGAACCTTCGCTACCGCGTGGACGATGTGGCCATTCGATCCAGGTCGAGGTTAAGCTCCAGTACGTTGACCCGTGGTTCTCCTAGAAAGCCGAGCTGGCGGCCTTCAGTGTGCCGCGTGACGAGTTGGCGAACAGTCGTCTCTGACAGCTTGCGTTCGCGGGCAATCCGGGCGACCTGGAACTCCGCGCCTGCCGGAGTGATGTGCGGGTCAAGACCGGAGCCAGATGCAGTGACAAGGTCAATTGGGATCTCCGCATTCGAGCTGTCAGTCTGCAATATGGAGGCGTCTGCCGCGACGCGGTCGATGAGCTTCTTGTTTGTCGGTGCGTAGTTCGAGCCGGAGGAGTTGGCCGCGTCGTAGCCAGAGCCTGCGGCAGATGGGCGCGAATGAAAGTACGTAGGACCCGTGAAACTCTGGCCTATGATACGCGAGCCAACTACAGATCCATCTTTGTAGATCAGCTGGCCGTTCGCCTTGTCGTGGAAGAGGAGCTGCGCCACGCCGGTGACAACGAGCGGATAGACAAGCCCGAAGAGGACAGTGGTGGCAACGGTGTAGAGCATTGCTGTGGTGATGTGGCGTCGCATTGGAGTCTTCTTCGCCGGTTCTGGCGGCTCAGGAAGAGAGACAAAGAAGTCAGGCTTCTCGGATTGGTTGGGGACGGTAGCACTTCTTTGTAGGCGGATCATCTTGGTCTTCCTTATGCGAGGTGAATCGCGGTGATGAACATATCGATAAGCTTGATTCCGACGAACGGGGCGATGATGCCGCCGAGGCCGTAGATGATAAGGTTGCGGCGCAGCAGGGCCTCTGCGGACATAGCCTTGTAGCCGACTCCGCGCAGCGCGAGCGGGATAAGGCCGATGATGATGATCGCGTTGAAGATAACGGCGGAGAGAATCGCGGATTGCGGCGTTTTGAGGTGCATGATGTTGAGCGCGCCGAGTACAGGAAAGGTCGCGGCGAACATCGCCGGGATGATGGCGAAATACTTGGCCACATCGTTGGCAATGGAAAAGGTCGTCAGCGCGCCGCGCGTCATCAAGAGCTGCTTGCCGATCTCAACGATCTCGATAAGCTTCGTTGGGTTGGAGTCGAGATCGACCATGTTGCCGGCTTCCTTCGCGGCCTGCGTGCCGGTATTCATGGCGACGCCTACATCGGCCTGGGCGAGCGCAGGGGCGTCGTTTGTACCGTCGCCGGTCATCGCGACGAGTTTGCCTTCAGCCTGCTCACGACGGATGAGGTCCATCTTGTCCTTGGGTTTTGCTTCGGCTAGAAAATCGTCGACGCCAGCCTCGCGCGCAATCGCGGCAGCGGTCAACGGGTTGTCGCCTGTGATCATGATGGTCTTGATGCCCATGGCACGCAGCTGAAGAAAGCGCTCTTTCATGCCACCCTTCACGATGTCCTTGAGGTGAATGACACCGAGGGCCTGACGGTTTTCGGCGACGACGAGCGGGGTACCTCCGGTTCGCGCTACCATTTCGACCGCCATCCGAACCTCATCGGGAAGTTTGCCGCCGTTGTTGTTGAGGAACCCTGCGATCGCGTCTGCCGCACCTTTACGGATGACGCGACCGTCCAGATTTACACCGGACATCCGCGTCATAGCGGAGAAGGGCACGAACTCCGCGTTGAGCTCGTGCAGTTCGCGCCCTCGCAGACCGTAGAGCTCTTTGGCGAGAACGACGATCGAGCGGCCTTCAGGAGTTTCGTCCGGCAGTGAGGAGAGTTGCGCAGCGTCCGCAAGCTGATCTTTGCTGACACCGGGTGCAGGGATAAACTCCGCAGCCTGTCGATTACCCAGCGTGATGGTGCCGGTCTTGTCCAGCAGCAGTGTGTTTACGTCGCCTGCTGCCTCAACTGCACGGCCAGACATAGCCAGTACATTGTGCTGCACCAGACGGTCCATGCCCGCGATGCCAATTGCCGAGAGCAGGCCACCGATAGTTGTCGGAATCAGGCAAACGAGCAGTGAGATCAGCACAAAGACCGTCTGTGGTGCGGTGGAGTAAATCGCAATCGGTTGCAGCGTGACGACGGCGAGCAGGAAGATGATCGTAAGTCCGGCCAGCAGGATATTCAGCGCGATCTCGTTAGGCGTCTTCTGACGCTCGGCGCCTTGAACGAGCGCGATCATGCGATCGAGAAAAGTCTCGCCCGGGTTTGAGGTGATACGAACAGTGATCTGATCCGATAGCACGCGCGTCCCTCCGGTAACTGCCGAGCGATCTCCTCCAGCCTCGCGGATCACTGGAGCAGACTCTCCCGTGATCGCAGATTCGTCAACCGAGGCAACGCCTTCAAGGATTTCGCCGTCGCCCGGTATCATTTGACCGGCGACGCAGAGGCAGAGATCGCCAGCGCGCAGAGCGGAACTGGGAACGCTCTCGGTTGCCCCGTCGCTGCGCAGACGAACCGCAGTGGTCTCAGCCTTGGCGCGGCGCAGGGCATCGGCCTGGGCCTTGCCGCGGCCCTCTGCCATAGCCTCTGCAAAGTTAGCGAAGAGCACCGTGAACCAGAGCCAGAGGGTGATCTGGAGATCGAAGCTTAAGGTGTTCTTGTGCGCAATCAGATCGCGGAAGAGATAGATGGTTGTGACGACGCTGCCGATCTCTACGACGAACATGACTGGGTTCTTCATCATCCTGCGCGGGTCGAGCTTCGCGAGTGCGTCTACAAGAGCGCGGCGGACAATATTTGCATCCCAGAGCGAGCGTTTTTGCGTATGTGCCATGTTGTTTCTCAGAACTCTTTCTTTTGACTAGAAGGCCGTGCCGGCTTGCAGGAGGAGGTGCTCGAGGATCGGAGCGAGCGAGAGCGCGGGAAAGAAGGTGAGCGCGCCAACGATCAGGACTACCCCGACCAGCAACACAGTGAACAGTGGCGTATGCACTGGAAAGGTCCCGGGCGAAGGCGGGGTGTACTTCTTTTGCGCGAGAGAGCCCGCCACTGCGAGCATCGGGACGATCATGAGAAAACGTCCGACGAGCATCGCCGTGGCGAGCGATAGGTTGTACCAGTGCGAGTTGGCGCCGATGCCTCCAAACGCCGAGCCGTTGTTGCCTGTGGCCGACGTGTAAGCGTAAAGAATCTGCGAGAGGCCGTGTGGTCCGGGATTGCTTATACCGGCCAGCCCTAGATTCGGTGTCATCAGCGCGGCGGCAGAGAAGCCGAGAATCGACAGCGGGAAGATGAGGACATAAAGCATGGCCATCTTCACGTCATAAGCCTCGATCTTCTTGCCGAGATATTCCGGAGTGCGACCAACCATGAGACCGGCTATGAAGACCGCAAGAACGACAAAGATTAACATGCCGTAAAGGCCAGCCCCGACGCCGCCGAATATGACTTCGCCGAGCATGATGTTCACCAGCGGAACCAGGCCACCAAGCGGCATGAAGGAGTCATGCATGCTGTTGACCGCGCCGCAACTAGCATCCGTCGTCACAGTAGCGAAGAGTGCGGAGTTGGCAATGCCGAATCGGACCTCCTTGCCCTCCATATTTCCGCCTGCTTGCAGTGGGGAAGCGTGCTGGTCGATGTGCAGTGAGGCTGAATGCACCAAAGGATTTGGCTGTGCTTCGGCGTAATAGGCGACTGCAACGCCCGCAGCAAACAGAACGGACATCGCGGCAAATACGGCCCAACCGTGCGCGGGAGAGCGTGTCATGCGGCCGAGCGTAACGGTGAGCGCAGCAGGAATCAGGAAGATCGAAAACATCTCGAGCAGATTCGAGAGCGGCGTCGGATTTTCAAACGGATGCGCACTATTCGTATTGAAGAAGCCGCCGCCGTTCGTGCCGAGCATCTTGATGGCCTCCTGCGAGGCGACCGGGCCTTGGGCGATAGTCTGCGTGGTGACAGTCTGGGTCGTTGCCTTTCTATCCGTGCCCGTCGACGTTACAGACTGGGGTTGCACAAGCTTTGCCGTGTCATAAGGCCGAAAGTTCTGGATAACGCCCTGCGACACAAGAAGCAGCGCATAAATAAAACACGTCGGAAGCAGTACCCAGAGGCACGCGCGCGTAGTGTCGACCCAGAAGTTCCCGAGTGTCTTCGACTCGCGCCGTGAGATACCGCGAACAAGTGCGATGGCGAGCGCGATTCCGACAGCCGCAGAAAAAAAGTTGTGATACGCGAGGGTAAGCATCTGCGTGAGATAGCTCATCGTCGTCTCGGGTACGTAGGACTGCCAATTCGTGTTCGTCGTAAACGATGCGGCCGTGTTGAGGGCAAGGTCGGGAGCCACGGCGGCGAGATGCTGAGGGTTGAGGGGAAGGATGTTCTGCAACCGCTCGATCGCGTAGGTGGCGAGCATGGTGACGAGACTGAAGATGAGCATGGCGAAGCCGTACTCAGTCCAGCACATCTCATGATGCTCGTCGACACCCGTCAGGCGATAGAGCAGCTTCTCGACGGGGCGAAGGACAGGGTCGGCAATGGTATGTTTGCGCTCGAAGACCCGCGCCATGTATACACCAAGCGGAGTTGCGCAGGCGAGCACGAGCAGGAAGAAAAAGCAGATTTGAAACCAGCCGTTTGCGGTCATTTCGTGTGAAGCTTTCCGTCGTTAGAGACTTAGAACTTTTCCGGGCGCAGGAGCGCATAAACGAGATAGGCCAGGAGGGCCGTAACGATAGCAGCGAGAAGGAGAAGCTCAGACATCAGCGAACCTCCTTCCCTGTCAGCCGATCGCATCCTTCGATGTACGCGATTGCGATGAGGAAGAAAGCCACTGTTGCGCACAGGCATCCTGTATCCCACATGTTGTCGTGCTCCTATTCAGGCGTGCTTGTGCGCGCCAATCCCTATGGAAAGCGTTTGGGCATAAAGAGTGGGTAGGGAATTCGTAAAGAAGTCGTAAAGGCGGGCTCGGAGTTCTCCTAAAGCTCGTCGCTTCCGGTTGGACGGAAACGGTAGCCGATCCACGGTTCAGTGAGGATGTAGCGCGGCTCCTCGCCCGTTTCGATCTTTTTGCGTAGCTGTCCGATGTTTACGCGAAGATACTCCGGTTGATCGGCGTTGGTTCCCCACACCGCGTGGAGCAGCACACGGTGTGTCAACACCTGGCCGGGGTGTCGAGCGAGAACGACAAGCAGATCGAACTGTTTCGGAGTCAGGTGAATCTCCTGATCGCGAACGACAACGCGGTGTTGCGGGAGATCGATGACAAAGTCGCCGAGCGCGATAACAGGCTTTTCCTCGGTGGCTGCCGCGATGGAGCGGCGTAGCTGCGCCCGCACACGGGCCTGCAACTCCTGAATGGAGAATGGCTTGGTCACGTAGTCGTCCGCACCTGCGTCAAGGGCTTCAATCTTCATGCGGTCCTGATTGCGCACGGAGAGCACGATGATGGGAACTTGCGAGACGGCCCGCAACTCGCGGCAAAGTTCTACGCCATCCATCTCGGGCATGGCAAGATCGGTGATCACGAGGTCGGGCTTCCACTCATGCGCAGTCTCAAGACCCTGTACTCCGTTGGCGGCCACACGTATCGTGTAGCCCTGGGTCGAGAGCGCTGTCCGCAGCACACGAGTGATCTGCGGCTCATCGTCGACGATAAGGATCTTCGAAGGCTCACGTTCGTACGTCGTCATTCCCGCTCCGTGTGTTGCGTAACTATGTGGACGTCCACATTAGGGGCCTCGCGAAGGAAGTGCTGAATAGCCCAGTAGTAGAGATACTTCTTGAGGCCGCTAACCGCGGTGCGGCCAAAAATCACGTGAGTAATCCGTTTCTCGCGGACGAATTGAGCGGTCGTGTGGGCGATGTTCTTTCCCTTAACAACGAAGATCTGCGCTTCGAGATTGCGGGCGAACTGAAGATTCGCGTCAAGTGTGCTCTGTTCGTCCTTGTCACGGTCGCGGTCGGTCTCAATATGCAGCACATAGAGTTCTCCCCCAACGCCTTCCGCCACTCGCGCGCCGCGGGCGATAAGCATCTGCGACGCGCTGCTTGAGCTGATACAGACGAGCACGCGCTCGCGCACAGCCCAGTTGTCGCGGATGCGCTTGGCATCCATGTAAGCGGTCAGAGTGCGGTCCACGGCCTTGGTGACGTGCTGCAGCGCGAGTTCGCGCAGAGCTATCAGATTGCCGCGGCGGAAGAAGTTCGCGAGCGCCTTCTCGGCGCGGTCGTGGCCGTAAATATCACCGCGTCGCATGCGCGTCTGCAACGCCTCCGGTGTCAGGTCGGCCATGACGATCTCATCGGCGCGTTGGAGGAACCAGTCCGGTACCGTCTCGCGAATCTGAATGCCCGTGACGCTCTGAACGGTAGGAGCCACGCTCTCAATATGCTGAACGTTCATCGTGGCGAGCACGTCGATGTTTGCAGCCAACAGATCGAGCACATCCTCGTAACGCTTGCGGTGTTTGCTGCCTTCAATATTGGTATGTGCGAGCTCGTCTACCAGGACGATCTGCGGCTTGCGCGCCAGGATGCCGTTGAGGTCCATCTCCTCGAACGTGACACCTTTGTAGTCGATACGGCGGCGCGGCACTTGTTCAAGTTGCTGGGCAAGCTCAGCGGTTGGCACGCGACCGTGCGACTCAACGACGCCGATCACGACGTCTTCACCACGCTGATGGCGCCGAATAGCCTCACTGAGCATGCTGTAGGTCTTTCCAACACCGGGCGCATAGCCGAGGAAGAGCTTGAAGGTACCGCGCGTCTTTTCAGGAGCGACCGTCTCGAGCCACTCCTCTGGAGTCTTGGCACCGGGAATGGAAGGTTCGTGCGTTGGCATCAGGAGTTAGGATAGTTCCGTGCGACGATCGGTCAAGTGGAGTCTGGTTCGGTATGTCATTTCAACGGCGGCTTTAGCTGCCATTGTAGCGGTGTACTTTCGCTGGGGGCATGTCAACGAGACCACGGTTGCACTGACATTGCTGATCCTCATCCTGCTGGTCTCGGCCAACTGGGGTCTCCGGCATGCAATCTATTTGTCGTTTCTGGCTTCGGCGGCATTTAACTTTTTCTTCCTGCCGCCGGTACTTACGCTTACCATTCGCGACGGACGTAACTGGGTGGCGCTGGCGACGTTTCTGGTGACCGGCATAGCCGCCAGCCAACTCGCCGAACGCGCGAGGCAACAGGCAAAGATTGCTCGGCGAAGGCAGCGCGAGGCCGAAAGGCTCTATGAATTTAGCCAGCAGATGCTCGTAAAAGCCAGCGTAATCGATCTGGTAAACGATCTGCCAGCAATGATCGCGGGAGTCTTCAATCTGACGGGAGCCGCGATTTATCTGCGTGAGAAGGATCGCGTATACCGGTCCGGCCCAAACTACATGGATGTCTCTGCAGCTGAACTGCGCGACGCTGCTTTCTCCCGCGAACATCGGCGCGAAGAAGAACGTGATGTCACGCTTGTTCCGATTCTGCTGGGAACGCGACCCATCGGTTCGCTGGGGACTACGGGCTCGCGCGTTTCGCCGGAAGCGCTGGACGCCGTCTGCGGCCTGGCGGCGATTGCGATCGAGCGCGCTGGAGCGGTTGAAACGCTGACACGCGTTGAAGCTTCGCGTGAGAGTGAACGGCTGCGAAATGCTTTGCTGGACTCGGTCGCGCATGAGCTGAGAACACCGCTGACCTCGATTACCGCGGCCGTAACCAGCCTGCAGACGGCTCCTCTCAACGAGGCTGACCGCAGCGAGATGCTCGAGGTCATCGAGCAGGAGGCGAAACGTCTGGACCGTCTGGTTGGACAGGCAATGGAGATGGCCGAGCTCGACGCGCACGAAGTGCATCTGGATCTCAAGTCGCACGCTATGCGCGAGGCCGTGGAAGAGGCGATATCAAGTACGGATGGCGCGCTGAAAACGCATCCTGTCGATGTCAGGATTCCTGATTCGCTGCCAAAAGTTGAAATCGATCTGGAGCGAATTGCCAAAGTGCTTGAGCACCTCCTGGAGAATGCGGCAAAGTATTCACCTGAAGGAAGCCCGATCTTCGTGAGCGCGGAAGTCGCCAAAAACAGATTGTGCACCAGCGTGTCGGATCGCGGCGCTGGGGTCGACGATTTTGAGAAGATGATGATCTTCGACAAGTTCTATCGCGGTCAGGGACAGCGCTATCGTGTTCAGGGAACCGGTATGGGACTGGCGATTGCGAAGGCGATTGTAGAGGCGCATGGTGGGACGATTGAAGTTACGAGCCAGTCCGGACAGGGGTCTGTGTTTACGTTCTGTCTGCCACTGGACAAATCTGCATCTTAGGTAAGGGCTTGATTGAATCGGCCACGTTCAGGAGACTTGCAGGATGGCTAGACCTTGTTTTCTGGTAGTTGACCGGGAGTTTCCCGGAAGCATCTCGACGCGCAAGCTGGTACTCGAGACGGCGAAGTTCAATGTAATTACTGCATATAGCGGCAACGAAGCATTGGAGACAATGCGACGGTTTCCGGCGATCGACGGCGTCGTGATGGATGGAGAGATCGACGATGTCCCGTCGGAGTACCTGACGCGGGAGTTGAAAGCGATGTCGCCTAGGCTTCCGGTAATCGTGATCTGCGCACCGGGCTTTGCGGATTGTCCGAGCGCCGATGTACAGCTGGAATCTTTTCAGCCGGCGAAGCTACTTGAGGAACTGCGCAAGTTGAAGCCTCGTGAGTCTGATGAGATTGAGAAGCACGATGAATCCATCAGCAGGGAACAATTGAACTGAGTACCCTCTCAGTTGGCAATCGCATGATCCGCAACGAGATCAACGCCACCCCAAGCCTTCTGTGACGTCCATTGCTTCGGCGGCGCTGACCAGAATTGATCCGAAACGACTAGCCCCAGCGGAAGCCACGCGGCGCTACAGAGGTAAAGACTGCCGGTCGAGATGTATGTTTCGCCGATGGACGGCTGGTGGCCTGCGAAGCCGATGGTGAGCCAGCCCTTCGCGTCGAAGGTGCCAGGCGCCTCGACCATCCGACGCATCACAGCGGTCAAAGCGGGACGAACCTGCTCCGGTGCAACGCCCGATGGAAGCTGATGGCGAAGCGACATGTCGGCCAGGTGATGAAAGGCTCCAAAGCGGTAAGCCAGCGAACGGCCGATTGCCGGAAATGTTCCTTCAGGGCTGATCATGCGCTCCTGAACCGCTGCGTAACGCTGGGCGCGTTCCAATATGACCGCACGAAGGCCATTCCAGTGGTCAGCATTACGGTGACCCGCCTGCGTCTGCATTAGGTCCAGGATGGCCAGCAGCATGGGCTGAATCACAAAGCTGTTGTAGTAGTCCCAGTGAAAATGGGGACCGTCACCGTAAGCTCCGTCTCCCGCATACCACTGCTGATGCTGTTCGATCGCGTAGTCGACGCGCAACGCGTCCCAGTCCTCTCCCACGAAACAGAAAAAGGCTTCGACGGCCGCGGAAAAGAGCAGCCAGTTATTGTGGCCGGGAGTGACAACTCGTGTCGCTCGAAACGACTCGATGACGCGAAGCTGCACCGCGCGGTCGAGCTTACGCCAGAGTTGCTCCGGCGCTCGGAGGATGGCCAGCGCCAGAAACGCAGTATCGACCAGCGATTGCTGGTTCGTTCCAAAGTTCATGTGATCAGGCGATGCAGTGTCCGTTCCGTTAGCGATTCCCTTGCGTGCCAGATCTCGAAACTTCGTCTGCAGTGCAGCCTCTGCCCCGGAGCAACCGTTGAGCTCAAGCCACGGCGCGAGACCGCACAACAGCCGGCCGAACGCCTCCAGGTGCGTGCACTCGCGACGCGACTCGATCTGGCCTGCGGCGCATTCGATGGGCATGGTAGCGCGCAGCTGATTTCTGCCAAGCGCTTCAAGCAACGGAGAGGAAATGCGCTCCACTGTGCGAATCCAGTATTCGCGGTCGTTTTCGCCTTGCGGCGCTGCAGCAGGAAGAGCTTCAGAAAACAGCGTTGGCGGAAACGCTGCCGCTCCGCTAAGAGCGACTGCTTTGAGCAGGCTGCGGCGGGAGGTGTTGCGAGAGGTCAGAGACTTCACTGCAGGTGTTCCTTTATCTGCTATCGAGCGGTTTGCGTGCGAAGTGATACAGCGAGTAGGCGAGCAGTGCGAACATAACGACGCTGACGCCATCATGGTGCAGCAGGTTGTGTTCGCTGAAGCGCGGAATGGTCTTGTCCGTTGCGGCTTCATACAACTTTACGCCGACACCCAGCAGGCCGACGATCCCACCAGCGGCAATCAGGCCCGAAGCATATAGCGATCCCGAGCTGATCTCAGACTCAACCTCCGGGCTCCGCAGAGTGATTTCGTTAGGCAGACCTGTGGCCGCGTTGAGATGCGTGGGATCGGTGGGATCGAACTCCGGATGAGCTGCCAGCCACGCGTTGCGATCGCGATGCCATAGCTCCAGCGAAGCCTGATGCTCAACCTGAGCTTCGCGTTCGAATTGCTTCTGCGCGGCGCGATCAACGAGCCAGCGCATCACTCCGCCGACAAAGATCGCGAGCGTCGTCCCAATCGAGAGGTATGCTCCCACAGCCAGGGTCAGCGATCGGATCCCAAGCAACTCCACCATGATGACGAGCGCTACACCGAGCAACACAAGCGACCACGGCAGCTTGCGGCTGAGGATGCCATTGATCACCGTGGCCATCAGTCGACCTTGCGGCGCTGCGGCCTTTTCGCTGCCGATGCCCTGTGTCCACTGGACTTCAATGTCGCCCGTGGCGGGGTTGTAGAGATACTTGCCGTCGGCAAGAGTCGTTGAGCCGATGGCATTCAGCAAGAGATATTGCTTTGCGTTATTGAGTTCAGTGTGCGCGGCGGAAGGATTGGAGCTGTCAGTAAGCGAGATGCGGTCGCGTGAGAAGTTCCCCTGGTTCTGCACTCCATCGGGAAGGGCAGCCAATGAGATGGCGATAGGCTTGGGCATCCGCTGGAAGCTCTCGAGGCCCTTGTTCATCGCATTCAGCGTTGTCCCGATGGAGAATACCGAGATGATGACGCCGATCATGATCGCGAGCTGCTGCTTCCATGGTGTGGCGCCAATCAGGTAGCCGGTCTTGAGGTCCTGTGCCGTGTCGCCTGCATTTGAGGCGGCGATGCAGACGATGCCTCCAATGGTGATTGCGAGCGCTCCGAAGGCCGGTGCGGTCCAGCCCTTTACGAGGAAGATGGCTGCGGTTGCCATCAGCGTCGCAATCGTCATCCCCGAAACGGGCGATGCGCTGGAGCCGACGATGCCGACGATCCGTGCCGAAACTGTCACAAACAGGAAACCGAAGATAACGACGAGAATGGCGGCGGCGAAGTTCGCGAGCGCTCCCACCTGCGCGCCGGGTACCGGCTTGAACTGAAGAAAGAACCACAGAAGGACGACGAGGAGAACGGATCCCCCGATGACGACAGACCATGGAAGGTCATGCTCCGTTCGCGATACGTCAGAAGCAATGCCGCGCGCTTCGCCTTTGTTTTTGCCGATGGACTGGAAACCCTCGATGAGGGCTGCGAGGATGGTCGGGCCGGTGCGCAGGAGGGTAATCAGTCCGCTGCAGGCAACCGCTCCCGCTCCCATGGGCCGCACATACGTTCGCCAGAGATCAGACGGTGACATGTCCTTGATCAGCGTCGTGCCCGGATACAGTGGCATGTTGAGGTGCGAGCCGAAGAAGTAGATCGCCGGCATCAGCACCAGCCAGGAGAAGACTCCGCCCGCAAGCATCACAGCCGCCACGCGCATGCCGATGATGTAGCCGACGCCGAGGTACTCGCTGGTGACATCCGCTCGGATCGCTCCTCCCTTGAGCAGATGCTGCGAGCCCATATCGAAGGACTCGTTCGGTGTGGAAGGGAAGAGGCCGAAGAGGTTCTCGTTCTGGAAGAGCGTGTAGAGGCCGCCTAGCCCGAGGCCGAGGAAGACTCTGCTGGCGAAGGATCCGCCGCGCTCTCCCGCCATCAGGACGTCCGCGCAGGCTGTGCCTTCAGGATAGGTTAGTGTTCCGTGTTCTTCGACGATCAACTGCCGTCGCAGCGGAATCATGAAGAGGACGCCGAGCCATCCTCCGAAGAGAGCGAGGGCGAAGATGCGCGTGGACTCGAGGTCGAAGCCCAGGAAGATCAGGGCCGGCAGGGTGAAGATCACTCCAGACGCGATGGACTGGCCGGCGTTGCCGGTGGTCTGGACGATGTTGTTTTCAAGTATGCTCGCTCGTCCGAAGGCGCGGAGGATCGAGATGGAGAGGACTGAGATCGGGATAGAGGCCGCAACCGTAAGTCCCGCTCGCAGTCCGACGTAAACCGTTACGGCTCCGAAGAGGATTCCGAAGAGCGAGCCCAGGATGAGGGCGCGGGCCGTGAACTCCGGGCGCGACTCCGTGGCCGGGACGAAGGGGCTGAAGGTGGGGCGTGTAACGGTGGCCATCGGTCGGTTCTCTCTCTGCACGTCGGATGTCGGGTTTACGACTGCAAGGGAGTGTAACAGCGCCGATTGCGATCTGCGCGGTTGCTGTCCCTCCCCTCCCCATATTCGTGCAAAGTATTCTAAATAAGATACTT
>Ga0105248_10001264_pt1 | contig 28271 bp, 48 predicted proteins | sample KBSS34metaG_FD_81524 | JGI IMG/M metagenome (GOLD analysis project Ga0105248, IMG submission 81524) | Switchgrass rhizosphere microbial communities from Kellogg Biological Station, Michigan, USA - KBS S3-4 metaG | ecosystem: Host-associated > Plants > Roots > Rhizosphere > Soil | place... | reverse complement strand
AGGCGTCAATGGCGCGATTACGATTGACACGTCGTTTATCTACGGCACGCGCCCATCAAGCGGCACGGGCACGCGCAGTCTGAAAGCGGGCGGGGCGTGGAATACCGAACAAGTGCTCGCGGCAGGCGGATTGGCGACGTTTACGGTGCCACAATCGACCAAGATCAACATCACGGGCAACCTCACGATCACGGCTTCTCGCATCTTTTCGATGGCAGGCGCGACGACGGCCCCCCTCTGGTTCAGTGCTTATAGCATCGGCGGCACACCGGGAGACCTCGACAACGACACTACGAATGCGCTCACGAAACCGCTGTGGACTGTCTCTGGTAACTTTCTCTTGACGGCCAGCGGCGCACATCAGTCGTGGAGCGGCCTAAGCAGCACGGGGTCTCGTAACGCGAACATTTGGGCAATTTCTGCCGCGAACATCCGACTGATCCGCTGTCGCGTGACAAACACCAACAGCGGCACGTCCACGAAAGCGGTCGCCTACGGTGTCAATGGGCAGGGGGCGTCCTCGTACTATTGCTATTTCAAGACGCCTAGCACGGCGACGGCTGACGGCATCGTGTCTACCGTGGCCTCGTCAGTCACCTTTCACGGTTGCGTGTTTGACACGGGAGGACAGTCTGGCGTCAATGGCACGAGCGGATTGAACATCTTCCGTCGCTGTGTCTTCCTGTTGAACCCGATTGGTGTGTTGCTGACCACGGGAGAAGTGATTGCATCGGATTGCACCTTTTATGGGTGTGCGACGGATGGCATCAAATGGTCGGGCACGCCAGCAACGGCCGGATCGAGTTTCCCAGGCTCAGACATTTCGGGATGCCTGTTCTCGGGCCTCAACGGCAGCACAGCCACGACGAACGGCATTAACAACGCGAGTGGCACGAACACGAATGCGATCTTCCGCACGAATAACGACTATTACAACGTGACCAATACAGAAGTGGGTATGGGCGATGCGTTTGCCTTCTTCCCGCAAACCGACAGCAGCGCCGTGGCGACGAGTGCCACGGACATGACGCCTGTGTCGGGGTCGAACGCGCGGCAGCATGGGTTTCCTGGTATTTTCGAGAACGAGACGTTTAGCAGCTATCCAGACATTGGGTCAGTGCAGCATGTGCCTGCGGGATTGCTCGTGCATCCTGGGATGGCTGGCGGGATGAGGGGCTAGGATGAAGCTCCAAAAAGCCCTCGGGTCCACGTCGGAGATTTGGCAACTGTTTATTCAGGATTCGTCCTCGACGGTTGGGGCCGGGCTGGCAGGATTAACGAATGCCTCTGGAAGCCTCACGGCCTATTATCATCGGGATACGGATACGACGGCGACGGCCATTTCGCTCGTCTCAATGACGGTGGGCACATTTACCTCGTCGGGATTCAAAGAGATTGATTCAGCCAATATGCCTGGGTGGTATCAGTTCTGTCCGCCGAATGCGGCATTGGCGAGCGGGGCCAAGTCTGTAGGTATTGTGCTCAAGGGCGCGACGAACATGGCGCAGCTCAACATTGAGGTACAGTTGACGGCCAGTAACGTGGATGATGGCGTGCGCCTCGGATTGACCGCGTTGCCCAACGCGGCGGCCGAAGCCTCGGGCGGGTTGCCCACGCTCTCGGCCGCACAAGGCAGCAACGGCACGATTCAGGCGAACGTGCATCGCTGGCTCACAAGCACGCCGAACGCCTTGCAGTCAGGGCGCGTGGATAGTTACCTCGGCGCGGTGGCGTCTGGTGTCATTGCGGCGGCGTCCTTTGCCTCTGGGGCGCTGGATGCGGTCTGGAGCACGACGAGTCGCACGCTCTCGACGGGCGCAATTGTGGCCGGGACGTTTGCGGCCAATGCCCTTGATGCCGTGTGGTCAACGACGACGCGCCTCTTGACGGCAGGGACAAACATCGTACTCGCCAAGGGCACAGGCGTGACCGGCTTTAATGACATCGCCGCCACAGACGTGGTGAGCGCCGGGGCGATTACGACGACGAGCGGCAAGGTGGCGGAAGTGGTCCTCACAGACACTCTGACCACCTACACGGGTAACACCGTGCAAACGGGCGATGCCTACGCGCGCATTGGTGCGGCAGGCGCGGGCCTGACGGCGCTGGGCGATACGCGCATCGCCAATCTCAACGCGACCGTGGGCAGTCGCGCCGTGCCGGGCGATGCCATGGCGCTCACGACGCCATATAACACGCTATTGACCGACGTGCAAACGCAGGTCGATTTGCTGTCCGCCGATCCGGCGAGCGAAGCGGACGTGGAAGCGGCGATTGCGGCCAGCACCGTGGCGATAGAAGCGGCGATTGCCGGGGCGACGATTACGCCCGCGTCGGCTGCGGCGATTTCTGAGGCGGTTTGGACCGCTGACAAGCGCACGCTCAAGGCCGCGACTCGGCCGTTTGGAGGATAAGGGATGGCGTTTGCGTTCGCGGCGATTCCCGAAGGCGTCAGTCTCTACATCGTGGGCAATGGCCCCGATGGGCCGAGCCTTGCGCGGACGATTCCGCCGCCGAGCGAGCTGACGCAGTTCGGCGTGGGATTGGCGCTCGCGCCGGATCGCACGGTCTGGGCGCTCTACGATACGACCGAGACGCAAGGCGGCGCGGCGACGGGGAATAGCGTGATTCGGCGGTTCAATACGAGCGATGGGACGCTGGTGGAGTCGCACGATCTCGACTTCATCGCCGGGGAACGGATGTGGTTGCGCGGCTTCCACGCCTTGCCCTCGGGCGATCTGGTCATGGTTAACCGCACGACGCGGGATCTGGTACGCGTGAACTCCTCTGGCGCATTGCAGCAAACCTATGGCCTGAACTTTGTGGGCACGATGGACGCTTGCCTCAGCGCGGACGGAGCCACGCTCTATTACGTCGAACCCTATCTCGGAGACGATAGCGTGGAGCCGTTGCGGGTGCGTTTGCTCGGCTATCGACTGGACACCAATCGCCCGTGGGGCACCTATGGGGCCGATGTCGTCACCAATGGCACGTTCTCAGGCTCGGCGTCTGGCTGGACCCTCGGCACTGGCTGGGCCTATAGCGGCAACGGCGTCACGCACAGTGCGGGCACGGCGAGCAATCTGAGCCAATCGATTGGCAGTCTTGTGCTCGGCACGACGTATGAAATCACCGTAAGCGTCCACAGCACCGCCGGATCGGTGCGCGTCTGGATTGGGCGCTCGGACCAACAGCCGAATTACGTCGATGTGTTGGCGAGCAATGGCCTCAACCAAAGCGTGCGACTGGCGATGACGGCGCAAGGGACCACCGTTGACGGCGTGTTTGTGCGGGCCACGAGCGATTCGGATGCCAAGGTGTCGTTTGTGAGTGTCGCGCCCATTATTACGGGCGTGGCGCGGATTGAGCCGCCAGTGCAGTACGCCTACAACTCATGCCCCGTTACGGTGTCGCCTGCGAAGTTCGCCTATGCGACTCCTGCGAACGACGCCCTCTTGGCGTTGCCGTTTACGGGCGCGACGGTGACGGGCGCAGTTGCGCTCAACGGCGTCGATGATGGCCTTTCGCGCGCGGCCCCGCTGGACATCACACAGGATTGGACCACGGCGCTCTGGGCGCAAGCGCCGCAAGCCTCGCATCTGACAATGGTGGTCTGGCGGTGGAAGAATCCCGACAACGACCATTACGTGCAAGTCTTGATCGATCCGACCGGCGACAGCGGCAATCCCGGCTATGTCGCCAGTTATGACATCGGATCGGGCGATACGGTCATTGGCACCTATCCCTTGAGCGATGAATGGGTCTACCTCGTCATTGCCTACGGCTCGGGGTTCTTGGAGCTCAACGTCGGGCAAACGGTCTGTGGCACGGTCGCGGAAGACTTGAGCGGCGAAGATCCGTTCACCGAGGAACAGATTGCCGCCATTGGCCCGAACGCCGGGATGAATATCTCCTGTGTCGCCTCATGGCAAGAGGACATGACAGCGGTTGCGCCCGGCCTCTACGCCGAGCAGATGTTTACGCCGACGTATGTGGCGCGCGACACGCTCGTGGCCTACACGCCGCTGCGCTCGGCTACGTCGCTCGGTGACGCGCTCCCGCCGAACCTGCATGGATGGGTCGCGCTCGGGGAAACCGTCTCGACAGACGGGCCGCCCATTGCGAATCAGACGTTCTATGGCGGCGGCGAGAACACCGTCGTCAATGACGCGGAACTCATCTACGGATTGGCCTCAGACATCTCCCAGAATCGCGTGTGGATGGTGTATGACCGCGATGCGCCGCACGACGAAGACTTGGGCACGGCGACATGGGAATCATCAAGCGCGCGACTCTTGGCCGATGAATCGGTGTGCGAAGTCAAGGACGATTTTGACATCGGCGGCGCGGTGGTGGGCTTGGCCCCGCCGTCCAGTCCCGTGCCGGTGATTCCGCTGCCGACGAAACAGTGGAAACTCCATCGGCTGGATACGAAGCCGCGACGGGAGCAGTCTGCGTAATGGCGACTCCGCGCCCACGGGCGACTCGGCAACAGGATCTTTCGGGCGACTGGCCCGAGGTGCGGCAGGGCTTAGCTGACGACATTGACCATTTCGTCAACGTCATTAATCGCGTCTCGGCGTCGAGCACCGTCAACACGACGGACATCGAAGCGCGGCTCGCGGCGATTGAGGCGTTACTCGATAGTGTCATTGATTAGGGCATGTGATAGAATAGAGGATGAGCATGGCTGACTATACCCCCACCACTGGCGGCGGCGCGGAAGGCGGACCCGATCCGTGGGGCCGGATGCCCGGCGATCCGCAGTATGGTGTGCCGCCCAGTGGCGGCGATTCGGGCGGCGATGGCACGAACGGTGCTCCGGCTACGGGCGGATCGATGCCTCCGTCTTCGGCCGAACCGACCTATTCGTCCATTCCCGTGCCGGGCGCATCTGACCCTTCAGCCGCGCCAGTCGGATCGTCGCCGTTCTCGACCTATGGTCCCACGGGTGCGCCGAGCGCATCCACGCCGTCTGGTGGTGGATCAGCGGGCCTCGGCGGCGGATGGGACACCTACGCCACAGACCCTCATTCCTTTGAATATGGACTGATGACGGCCTTGAAGCACGGCCTGACGGGCGATGCCGCCATTCACTGGATGAACAGCAACGGCTGGGCGGGCGCGGAAAATCCCGCAGGCGGGGGCATTCAGTACTACCCCTCTACGGGGCAATATGGGCTTCCTGGGGGCTATTACGCCGCGCCGGGCGCGGGCGGGCTGGATTTGATTCGGCGTGCGCCTGGGGGGACGCCTAGCGCCTCTGGAGAGCCGGGATGGGCTGCGTCTGGCACTGGCGGGTATACCGCACCGCCCGGCGTTGGCACGCCCTTTCCGAGCGTCAAGACGCCCGAGAGCGACAAACTCTTTCAGATGCTCATGCAGCGGGCGCAACAGGGGCTGCACATCAACCCGAACGACCCGACGATTCAGGCGCAGTTGACGCCATTTATCGCGCAGCAGCAGAACGCCATGCGGAATTCGCTCGCGGCGCTGGCCGAGCGGCAGGGGCCGAGCGCCAATCTGAGCGCCGAAACGCGGCTGGCGAATGAGAACGTCGGCAAGAATACGAGCGCCTTTGAAGGCCAGTTGATGCAGCAGGAACTGATGGCGCGGCGGCAGGAGATTGCCCAAGCGCTCGCACAGGCCCAAGCACTCAATCAGGACGAAGAAGCGCGCGCGCTGCAACAGCAGTTGGCGCAGTACGACAATGCCCTCCGCTATGCCCAACTCGGGGAGCAGGGCCGGGAATTCGATCAGAACTTGGCCCAGCGCGGGTATGAGTTCGATACGAGTAACCAGACGCAAATCGGCTTGGCGTAGGGAGCATCTATGTCCTTTGGTGACAACTACACGCGGACGCCCGGATCGTACGACTTCAACGGCAGACTCGTGTCTCCGAACGATCCGGGACAGAACCCCTACGGCGATCCGTCTGATGACACGAACCCGTCACAGGCGCTCGCGGCACAGTGGGCGTTTCAGAACCAAGGTGATGCCACGGAAGTCGGCAGCGACTTCAACGCCACGCCGTTGGCGCTCTATTTGGCGAGCATGGTCGCGGCTGGGGCATCTCCGGGTGTGGGTGGTGCGGGTGCAGCCGAACTCGGCGGGGCACCGGCTGGCACGTCGGCACTAGCGACGGCTGGCGGATCGGGCACTCTGGCGGCTCCAGCGGTCGGGACGCTTCCAGCAGCGCTTCCGGGCGCGGCCACGTTGGGCCATGTCGGTGGCGCAGCGGCCACGGGCGGCACGCTGTCTCATCTCGGACAGGCGCTGACGACAGGTGGACGCATGGTCGGCGCTGCTACTAGCGCAGACGCCCACAATCAGGGACTCGAAAACGATTACGGCTTGCGCGCGAATGAGGACCAGAACTCGTGGGCCGAAGAAATGGCCAAACTCAAGGCGCAGAACGATGCCCTTGGGCTAAGCGCCTACAACGCGAATGCCAATGTGGGCCTCGGCGCGTTTGAGGCGAACACATCGGCACAGACGGCGCTTCAGAACGCGCTGATCAATCGCTCGAAACTGGAGCAGGATCAGCGGAGCACGGGCATTCGCAACCTGTTCAAGATGTCGGCGGCCAAGAACCCGTCGCGTGGGCCGTTCGACCAGAAGGGACCGCCCGCGCTCGATCCGCAGTATGTCTCGACGCTTCAGGCAGTCGGACAGCAAGCGGCGGACGCGCTGGCGAAGGGGCCGACGTATGACGCGGCCACAATGCCCGCGCCGAGCTATGGCACCTATACCGCGCCCGCGCCCTACGTCGCGCCGTCGTTCACGCCGCCGACGTATACGCCGCCGCCCGGCTTCAAGATGCGCAGCGGCACGTTGTCACAGGTGGGCGAATGGCTCGGGCCGACGCTGAGCATTCTGGGGAGTTACGTCTAATGCCGCCGCTTCAATCGCCCGGAGGGGCCGCCGTCGCAGCGATGGCCGAAATCTTGGCCGAACGCGAGCGCACCAAGCAACAAGCACTCGTGAATGCCCATACGGCGTTGCAGGATCAACTAGATCAGCAGCGAGAAGTACGACAGGCACAGGCGCAGCAAGAGGAAGCCGCGTATCGCCGGGATGTGCTGCATCAGAATCAGGCGGACAAGGCCAAGCAAGAAGGGGCCACGCTCGCCAATCGCATGGTCACGGAAGACCTGACGCTTGGGGACATTCCGAACGATCCGAAAACGCTGGAGACGCTAAAAACCTATCGCCCCGATACGCTCGAACCGCTCGGGACCGTCTTGCCGTCTCAAGGCGTGGGACCGGCCGAGCCGCGCCTGGGCGTCACGGGACCGGCCACAGCGGTGCGATTCATAGGCACATCCAAGGAACAGGCCGCCGAAAAGAAACTGGCCGCCCAGAAGCAGGCGCAAGAGCAGTTCTACGCGATGGTCGATAATGCGCGGAAGACAGGCGTGCCGCTTGATCCGGTCCTGACGAACGCACAGTGGCGCGAAGCGTTTCCGACCGCTGGGAATCTGCCGGAAGGCACGATTCAGCCGAAACCCACAGGGCCGAAGGATATTCTTCTCCAAAACCGAGATGGGTCGTTTACGAATCTTAGCACGGGCCAGAAATCGACCCAATACGACCCAGCCACCCAGCAGATCGAACATGCGCCCGCAGCCCCGGCCGGTGGTGCATTGCAGAACGTGGCTCCAGATGAAATGGACATGCTGGCGCGTGATTATGTTCTCAAGGGACCGAGCGCGTTGGCGAACCTTGGTATCGGCAATTCTGGCATGGCGATGAAGCAAGCGGTCATTGCTCGTGCCGCCAAATACGACCCCAAGACGGGCCAGTTCAACGCGTCCATACCGCCGAACTTGCAGGCGCTTCGGACGCAGTACGCGTCGGATCAAGTCGCCCTAACGAATCTGGAGAAGATTTCGACAGCGGCCGAAGCGTTCACGAATACGGCGGAATACAATCGGTCGATTCTTGACCAAATCGCGAAGGATATTCCAGACACGGGCGTGACGTTTCTGAACAAGCCCTATCGCGCGTTATCGACAATGTTTGGCAGCGAAACGATGGCGCGTCTCGATGCGATTCGCCAGTCGCTGCAAAACGAATATGCCCGCATTGTGTCCTCTCCCGGCATGACGGGCGTGGTCACAGACACGATGCGATCCAAGCTCGATCAGATCCTGAGTCCATCAGCGACGGTGGGACAGATGAAGGCGGCCCTGGACACGCTCGCGCAAGAGGCGGGGAATCGACGGAAGTCCTATCACGAACAATCTGAGGCGTTGCGTCACAAGCTCGATCCGCAAGCTGAGACAAGCGGGATGCCGCCCGCGCTAACAGCCCCGTCTGTCGCGCCCGTGGAATACGTCCGCGATCCGAAGACGGGTCAGATTGTGAAGAAATAGCCATGCAGAATCCCGCGACCCAAACCGTGCAATTCGAGGGACGGCCTTATCAGTTTCCGGCCGATGCGACCCCAGAAGAAATTGCGAAAACGCTGAATGATCTCCATCCAGCGCCACATTCGGACCAGTCTGCCGCGACCGAATTGTTGGGCGGCATTGGTACCGGTCTGAAAAATGACGCGCAAAGCGTGGTCGGGGCGGCCAAGTACCTTTCTATGCTGCCATCGGTCGTGCCGCCAGCCGTGGCGATGGCTTCGCAGGCCATGCAGGGGCAATCGCCTATCTCGTCAGACTCGATGCCCGCACGGATGCTGCAAGGCCAGATCGCGCCACTCAAGCAGGCGGTTGGCGATTACCAGCAGGGCCATTACGGCGCGATGCTTGGACATGGCTTAGCGGGACTCGTGCCGGGAATTGGCCCACAAATCTCTAACCATGTCGATGCCGTCAGCGGTGGCCAAGAAACGCTCCCTCATGCGGTCGGCGAAGTGGTTGGAAGCGCGTTGCCAATGGCCGTGGCTCCGGGGTTGCGATTTGCGGGGCGGGCGGCAGGCCCGATGGGCGAAGCCATGACCTCGGCGGCCAGAACAGTAGCCCCTCCGCTGGCAACTGTCTCGCGGATGGCGTCAGAGTTCTCGCCATTACACCCGTTTCGATCGACGCTTGGTATTGTGACGCGCGGGTTGGAACATCTGAGCGAATCTCCAGAAAAGGCCGCTCCGGTAGAACCGACACCTATGCCGCAAGGTGGAGGATTGCGCCTTGGCGTTGCGCCAGAAGCGCCCGTGGCGAGCCATGCGGTCGAAACGCTGCCAGAGGTCGAAGGGCGCTTTCGGCCAAGCCTCTCGAAAGATGTCAACGAATTATCTGGACTGTCGAGCGGCGACATGAAAGCGATTCAGGACATCATGAATACGGCGGCCGAGGCGGGGCGCAAGATTTCCGTGCAGGAAGCCACGCAACTCATGATGAATCAGCGCACCGGACGCCAGTACGCGGTCCATTATCTCCCGAAGAAACTGGCGAAACTGCCGGACGTGCCAGAGGACTACGAGCCACAGGTTGGCCCCGGCGTGAATCCGTTACTGTCAGCGGCGCTGCTGAAGCGGATTGGATTGGGTGGACAATAATGGCTGAAGAAGATACCGGCCTCACGGTCAACCTGCCAGTCTGGGTGCGCTCGGCGGCCGTGATGGGCGTGCCGTCGCTGATTACGCTGGGATTAACGTGGTGGTTGGCGACGACGCTCTCTGGGCAAGTCGTCAAGACGAACGAGTTGCTGACGCAGCACGAAGCGTCACGAAAAGACGACGCCCATGTGCTGACGCTCTACCTTGACAGTATCTGCAAAAACATGGCGAAGGACATCGCGGGCATCAATCGCTGCGATTCCGCGCGGCAGATTCTTGAGCAGAACAATGGCAAGGACAAGTAAATGTTCTGGCTGGTATTAGGACTGGCGCTGTTGGTTGAGGTGGCCCTGAAGGCCATGATTATGAATCAAATCCACCGGGAAGGCCAACGCGAAGCCCGTCGCGGCGAAGTGGTCGAGCAGGTCCACGCCATGCTGTGCGTCTGGGCGAACACATGGCCAGAGGCCGATGTCAAGGCCAAACTGCAAGCGGTCATGGGCCAGAAGGTGGAATATCAGCGGCGGGCGTCCGATCCGGAGGATGCCAATTATTTGGCCGCACGGGCACATTAGCGCTTGACATCTGGCGCAGCGCCTGTGATAGAATACCCGCATCGGAGGACAGATGCGCCACTGCTATCGTCACAACGACTTCAGAAACGACTGTCAGGATTGCCGCCGTTACCGCGACGAAGACGACAACGACACGAGCAGCATCCTCAATTCGGCCATTTCTTCGGGGATCAGCGCAGCGTTTGATAGCGCCTTTAGCTCACAGCCCGCGTCTCTGCCAGACATTGCCACGCCAGACTTTGGCGGATTTGGCGGCGGGGATTCTGGAGGCGGCGGCGCGTCGGGGTCGTTTTAACATCGCCTAATGGGTGCTAGGCAAATACGCTCGGAATAGCCTAGAAACGCCTCCTCCCCATCGAGTTCCTTTTTATGACACGTCCGACCATCGACACGACGCCCAAAGCCTTCCCCGCCGAGCCTTCTGGCGGATCGCGCTGTCGCTGGTGCGGCGCGAAACTGTCGTATCATGCGCTGTCGGATCTGGAATATTGCCTGTCGGCCATGCGGCATGAAACGCTTGATCCGTTTGGGCCAACGATTTCACGCAGAGAACTTGAGAAGGAGCTAGGCGCATGACCGCGCATGGGCAGATTGTGGTAGCGCTATGTCTGGCATATGCGATAATGGTGGCATGGCAGATTAGGCGTATTTTCAGATGACAGCCGACGCGCTTATTTCCGTCGTATGGGGCAGCATTGCCATCGGCGTCCATATCGGAAAGTTAGCTGGACGAACGCGGTCCAAGGCATATCATGTGATTGTCATGGCCATTTGGATTGCTGGACTGGCGACGTGGATGTGGAGGATGGCTAAATGACCGTGATCGGCCTCTGTTGCTCGTGTGGACATCGCGTCAATGCCGTCTCGTTTGGCGCGGCGAACATGGCGCTGTCGGCACACATCATTTACGCCAACGATCCGAGCCATGTGCTGTCGGCTCCGAAGCAGGCCAATGGCTGAGGAATCGCCCGCGCCGCTCAACACCCCGCGCATCGTCTACGTCAGCGACTGTGGCCCCAAGGCCAGATTGTGCTGGAAACTAAATCCCAAGAACCTGATAGAACGCTGCGATCGAAAGGCCAACCATCCCGGCGATCATGCGTGGGTTCGCAACATCATCAACGGAGACTAGTATGTCGTTCCATTGGGCGTGGCCGTATTGGCCGATTGAATCAAAAACAAACGACTTTTGGACATCGGTCACTGAGCCTCGGCCGAAACGAAGAACCGTAGAGAACTTCGGACAATGCGAACAATGCCAAGGCACGGGCGGCATCAAGTGGCAAGACACGGTGAACACGGCGAGAACCGGGAAAGTGAACTGTAACAGATGCTCTGGGACCGGCGTTGTCGTCACTTCTCGGGTCACAGAGGAATTCTAGTCGCATGCTGCAAACCGGTCCGTGGAACATCTATTGGGGCGACGGCGACGAACTGGACGGCAAATTGCGCGTGACGGTGCGCGGCGACTTGACCAAGGAACAAGCCCAAAGTCTCGCCCACGCCATCCTTGAATGGGCGCGCGATGGCAGTGAGAAAGCGACGTTGAAGATTATGCTGAACGCGCTGGATCAGCGACTGAAGCGATTGGAGCGGGAACATGGCAAGCATTAAGGAACTCGAAAAACGCGTGAAGGACTTGGAAGAACAGGTCAAGCGTATGTCGCCAGCGCCTGTGTTCGTGCCCACGTACGTGCCGCAAACGCCGTGGCCACAGTGGGTCGAAGGGCCATGCGATACGCCGCCGCATTGGCCGAAGATTTGGTGCCAAGGCTAATGCGAACCCTGTTCGAATCTTTTCTCATCTGGCTTGGTTGTATTGCCATCCTCGCAGGCGCGTTTGTGGCGCTGTATGCGCTGGGGCGGTTTATGACACAATGACCAAGGCGATTAACCGCTTGCTGTGCCTCTGTTTCGGCCATAACCGTTGGGCCTGCTGGCAGCACGGCGATAGTATCGAGCGGTGCTGTTTGCGGTGTGGCAAGTCGGAGCGCCTGTGACCGAGGCGCAAAAGGCTGAGTTAATCCGCCTGATCATGCAGCGGCGCATGGCGTCGTCTGGGCTGGCCGTGTTTGTCGATGCGGTGACGTTGCGGGCGCTGATTGACCAAGCGTTGAAGTTCAAGGTGAGCGAATCATGATTAGTTTCGCGCTAGGATGGTCATTTGGATTCTGCCTCGTGACGATGGTATCGGCGGCCACAGAAGGACGCTATGGCCAAGCGGTTGGAGCGGCGATATGCGCGATTATTTGCGTTGTGGCCTTTGCTAGAAATCTATGACCGCGCATGGACTGGCCGTCTCGGCACTGTTTCTGGTGTACGTTCTACTGGTGGCGTGGCAGATTAGGCGTATTTTCCGATGAAGTTTTCCCCTGGCGGCCAATTTATCCTTAATACTGATTCGCAGAAATACACGTCACTATTTTGGGACTGGCTCGATCCCGGCATCTCCATCGGCTACGGCGGCTTCAACACGTCGCAAGTGGGCCTGTTCACGTACGCCTACGCCACGGGGTCATCTATCCGATTGGGCGATTACGGCGTAGCGAACGCCCGCGCCATGTACGCGGACGGGAACGGTCGATGGATTGCAGACCTCATCACTGGCCCCTTGGACAGCGAAGGGCACACATGGCCTGACGCGGAACGGCTCGCCGTGGGGATGTCGCCGGAAGGCGATCAGGTGTTTATCCGCAAGCCGGGCTTTGACGCCTTTATTGTGCGCCGTCCAGATGGCGCTGAAACGGTCCACGAGGGCTTAGGGGCGATTAGGCCCGATTCCGTGACCATGCGCGCAGGCGTCATCCTCTACACGTCTGGGGCGACCCTGAAGGCGATTGGCTTGCCAGATCCGCCGTGTCCGCCGACAGGGGTGCATACCTTCTGCGACAATGGCCCCGCATTGGCTCCGCGCTGGATCTGCGGGTATGTCTCGGCGCTTGGTTTGTGCGTCTGGCCGTGGGGCGCGTCCTATGGGCATTGCCTCTCGGCGTCCGCGTTCGACTACTACGCTGACGTGGACTATTCGACGGGCGTGCTGCGAGTGGCGAGCGCCGAGAGGCCCGATAATTCTGGCTTGCGTCTCTACGAAATGAGTCCGGATTTGACCATGTTCCGCCTGAATGGTGGACCGTGGCAAGCGAGTCCGGTTATCAATCTGTTTGAGCCGCCCGTGCCGCCTGTGACCTTCCCGCCGATCCGCGACTTCAGCCACGCCATTTCCATCGCGCCGTACAAGGACCTGGACGGCACGTCTGGCTCGGACTCGGAAGTGGTCATCGACGGCAATGCCCAAGCGGCCAATCGGAAGTGCTGGGTTGGGTTCGATCTCGACGGCGGGAGCACGGCAATTCGCCGAGCGTTCTCCCAAGGACGCCTCTACGGCATCGCGGCTGAAGGCTTCGGCCCGAGAGGCTACGACGCGGCGCGCAAACTGGCGGACACGCTCGAAACCCGTATCGCGTGGTGGAGCGATGGGCCTGACCTTGTGCCGCCGCCGCGGGGCCTGAACTCGTGGGACCAAGTGTGGCATGAATGGTTCTGGCATATCGAAAAGGGCGAAACGCTCGTGAATGCGAAACGCCGCTGGACCGCCGCGTTCAATCTGGCGCTGGCTAGTCCTTGCGTCAACCTCGGCGGCATCCCGCAATACTTCACGCGCGGGCTGTTGACGGATCAGCAGACGGTCGATACCATCCGCGCGGCGCTGGATCTGTTTGCCGGGAACAGCCGCTTGGCGGTCCTTGCGCCGTTTGAATTCTCGCGGATTAATGGTATTTCGGGCAACGCCAACGTACGCGAGATGTACAATAGACTCTTGACCGCGAATAAGAACGGCGGACATGGCGTGCCGGTGTTTGCGCCCGTGCTGACGACGAAGTTCCCACAGGCCAAGATCCTACAGGTGGCATAATGACAAGCGTATATCTTGTGTGGGTGCTAGATGAAACATGGAATTGGCGAACGTCCAAAGTAACCAAGATTGAAGTGGAGTAGCGAATGAAAGTATATCTGAAATTGCGCGGCAAGTACATCGGCGTCGATCCGCATTTCCCCACCGTTGTCTACGCCGACAGAACATCGGCCAACGGCTGGGAAAGTGTCGAGTTGTCCAAACTCGGCAACAACTTCTTTTCCGCCAAATTCCACGACGCCAATGTCGTCCTGTCGATTCAGGCCGATGGCACGATGGGCACGCGGCCGGTGGATCAGGTCAACGATTGGGAGCAATTTGTGTGCGTGTCCATGCCGAGCGAGTATCATGGACAGCCAGATCAGCTGTTTCACCCGATCCACGGAACGATCTTGGAAATTGAGGCGCAGTCGTGAATCCGACTGACCACTTCACCACCTGTCGATGGGACGTTGACGATGACGGCATTTATCAGACAGAATGCGGCCATTCGTTTGTCTTCACCGACGACGGGCCGCTAGAAAACAAGATGAAGTTTTGCTGTTACTGCGGCTTCGGCCTAGATGCCGATCCTGTTGGCAACAGATCGACTATGCGCGCAGTGGCCGACTCCCATCTCGGAGCGACCTGTGAGTAGTTTCCCCCAGGCCTCGATTTACGGCAGCGGCACTGGCGTCTTCCCGTGGCCGCCAAAGCTCCGCGACCCGCTCCCTCCGCCTCCGGTGCCCGCATGGGACCGTAACGGCCAGATCGTATGGTCGCGCTTGGCCTATCGGACGCAGTTGCCCCCGTGGGCTGGCAATCCTCCAGATGTCCGCATTTACCGTGGCGGCTTCTGTAATGACCGCGTGCCCGGCCTGCAATGGCTTCCTGGCATGGGCGGCCAAGACAACCAAGGACCTGGCGGCCCGATCTGCATGGATCTGGACATCTTTCGTTACCGCGATGCCGAGTCGCACCGGAAGATTTTTCAGGCGCATCAGGATCGCGGGTATACGCATTTTCAGTTCAGCCTAGGCGATGCCGATCGGCGCGGGTGGACACCGGGCGAAGTCGCGGCGCTGTGCCGTCGTTGGAAGTCAGAATTCGGCGGCTATTGTGACATCTGGTTTCTTGGGGGCGGGCGCGACGGAGACGATGGTTGGAAATGGTGCGCCCGTGACCAATTCTGGCCCTACTGGCAGGCGCTGACGGCCCCGTGGATTGAAGCGCTAACTGGATGTTTTGACGCATGGTGCGTGGGATGGCAGTTGGAAGGCTTTAATTCGCCAGAAAGCCTGTTTACGGTCATTGCCGGATTCTGCGCGATTCCGGAACTGGCGCAGTCGGCCGTGCGTGGCTATCACAACCTATTCGATGCCGGGGCATGGTGGTCGGACAATACGCCCTATCACAACCGCTTTGAATTCTGGGCGTATCAGGAAGCGCATGGCCTCTTGAACCGTCTGCACTATCAGGTGAATACCGAGTCGCCACGGAACGCGCCGTCGTTCACAGAGCCGGGCGGGACACAGCCGGGACTGCACGATGTCCTGCGCGCTATGCGCGGCAATCTTCGGGTTGACATTTTCGAGGACTGCGCCCAAGATCAGTTTGACGATCCGCTGGCGCGACCAGAATGGTCCGGAGACATGCGAGGACGGATTGACATTGCGTCCATTGGCGACAACGATACCGATCCGAGCCAGATTGTGGCAGGCTACGGCAATGGGTGTAGAGATTTTTCTGGGATTGGTATATAGTATCGGCCAATGACTATTCGCAGAACAATGCCAGAATATAATTCTTGGATGGCCATGAAGGGGCGTTGCGACTGTAAAACACGCAAAGATTATCCAAGATATGGAGGCCGAGGAATTCGCGTGTGCAAAGAATGGGCAAACGATTTTGAGTCATTCTTGCAATGCGTGGGGCCGAAACCTTCGTCTCTACATAGCCTAGACAGAATCGACAATAACGGCAATTACGAGCCCAGGAATGTTCGATGGGCCACCAGTGCAGAGCAGCGGCGAAATCAAAGGCGTCCGACATTCGCGCTAACTGGCCGTCGATTCGGGAAACTGGTTGTCGAATCACTGGCAGGCGTACGGACAAGAGGGCCGTCTAACAGGCGCACGATGTGGAATTGTCGATGCGATTGCGGTAACAACCTTGTTACTGCCGGTGCATCGCTCGTAAAAGGCGGATGCAATAGTTGCGGCTGTTCAAGAAAGAGCAAACGCCGTGTCGATTAAGCGCACCCTAGCCGACGTGCGCCAAGCGCTGCAAGATTTGGGCTTCACAGACTCGCAGTCGTGGGAGACGCCTGCCCTGGCCGTCAAGGCGCTCGGAAACACCTTGGGCGAACGGGAGCGGGAAATCCTTGACTTGCAACGGCAACTTGCGGCACAATCAGATAAACAGGAGACACTATGACCCGTCTGGCAATCGTTCTCTCAGTCATTAGCCTCTCGGCGTGCGCCTCCCTCCCCAATACCATGCGCCAGATCCACACCGGCCTGAATCAAGTGGAGGACCAAGAATCGCGCCTCTGCCACGGGGCCGATTTGCTCACGGCGACTCCGCCCCTAAACACCTGCCAGTCGCCCCTTGCGCCGCCTGTGGGGCTGTCGAATGCCAAGCATCAGGCGCTGAGTCGTCAGATGGCGACGGTGGCCACGGCGAACGACGCGGCGGTGACACAGATTCAGGCAGGCGTGCCAACGAACCCCTTAGCGCTCGTGCAGGCGCTGGCGGACCTGTGGGCCGCGCTCCAGAGCCTGCGGACCTCTGACGCCTCGGTGGCGCTGTCCATGACCGTCCAGCGGACACAGGGGCATGTGGCGAAGGCGGCCAAGCAAGCGGCCAAGGCGTCCAGCGATCCCGTCTACGCGGCGATTCTGGCCGACGATGCGGTGCGGCTACCGGTGCTGAAACAGGCGGGGAAGCAGTAATGCCTTGCAAACACCATAACTGCGTGCGTCCTGCCTCATGTGATGAATGCACGCTTGAGCAGCGATTAGCCTTTGCAAAAGAACAGGCATCCTTAGTGCCGCAACTAGAGGCCGAATTGGAGTCGCTTCAGCCAAGCAGATTGGCGCTCAAGGCGTTAAAGGCCATTGAGTATTTCCACTATGTCCATGCGGGCGACTTCTGCCATTGGTGCGCTAACCCTCGAAATATCGGCCATGCGCATGATTGCCTGCGCCAGCGCGCCATCGCGGCGCTAGAGGCCAAATAGTGGCAGGCTACAGCCTTAACAAGACCTGTAGCGCCTGCCGCCAGAAGATCCGCAACGACAACACGAGCGGGCGCTGTGGCAAGTGCCGCACATCGGCCACAGGATCGGCCAACACGGATCGTTTGAACGATTCGCTCTCCGTCCGTGGCGATGCCGCCGAGTTAACCAAGACGACGGATCAACGCGTTCGCACCTTGGCCGATCTGATCCGCGTCTGCGAGATTGACACAAACGAATGGCAGATTGAGCGGTGGATTGCCAATAAATGGGCCGTGGGCGCGGTCGATCCTAAGACCGGATCGGTGGTCACGACGCCGCTGTTTCAGGTGAAGGCGTGGCTAGTCCTTAATCGGCCGGTGATGGGCGCCACGGCGCGGATTGCCGAGTTAGTGGCCGACGCCAAGCGGCAGATCGGACCACGCTCACAAGTCAAACTTAAACCTTCTGGACCCCACATGCTTGAAGTGGCCATCCCCGACCTCCATCTCGGCAAGCTCGCGTGGGCACCGGAGACGGGAGGCGCGAACTACGACAGCAAGATTGCCGTCAGGTTGTTCCTTGAGGCACTGGACACGCTCATCGCCCGCACGGACAGCTTCAAGTTCGAGCGCGTGGTGTTCCCTGTAGGCCACGATTTCTACCACAGCGACTCCAAACAAGGCACGACGACCAAGGGCACGATTCTCGACACGGACAGCCGCTATCACAAGAGCTTTGCCATTGGGCGTCGGCTCATTTCGGACGCCGTTGACCGCCTGCGAGAAATTGCGCCGGTTACGGTCGTGATCGTGCCGGGGAACCATGACGCGCTCTCGTCTTTCCATTTAGGCGACTCTTTAGCCTGCCTCTATCACAAGACGCCTAGCGTGACGGTGCTGAACGATCCGATTCCTCGGAAGTATATTCACTATGGAGCCAACCTGATTCTGTTCACCCACGGCGACAAGGGCAAGCGCCAGCAACTCCCCTTGCTCATGGCGACCGAGAAACCCGCCGAATTCGGGGCCAGTCGCTACAGAGAGGCGCACGTCGGGCATACCCATGAGCTCCGCGTGCAAGAGGAAATGGGCGTCAGGATTCGCATCTCGCCCGCCTTGTGTCCGCCCGATGCGTGGCACTCGGAGAACCACTACTTAGGCAATGTCCGTAGCGCCGAAGCCCTCGTGTGGTCGCGCCAGCATGGCAATATCAGCGTGGCAACCTACACCGTGCCGGAATCGCGCGATAAAACCGCTTGACATTCGGCCCGATCTGCGGCCATACTCTCATCGACACGTCGCCTCTGATGTGTCGATTCTTCTGGGTTTCATCGACACATGAAACGTATCGTTTGCGACGTGGACGGCGTTCTGGCCGACTGGAATACCGCCTTCCGCCAACTCCTCATCGACGCCGGGGCGGAACTGCAACCGTTCGCCAACGGTAGTCTCCACCCACACGTCTGGGACTGGCCGACCCAACTTGGGGCGACAGAGGCCCAGATTGGGCAGGCGAAGGCGCAACAGGTCGAAGCGTGGTGGATGCACCTTGAGCCGGTTGAGGACTTCACGATGGCCTGTAGCGCCCTGCTGGGCCATCTCTGCCGCACGCAGGAAGTGACATTCGTCACATCGCGCTCAACCCCAGGCGTACGCAACGCCACAGAATGGTGGCTGCGGCGCTACGTCGGCAAGCGCCATGTGCATGTCGTCGTCGTGCCGAGCGGGGACAAGACGGGCGTACTGCAAGGGATTCAGCCTGACGTGGTAATTGAGGACCACTTGCCGACATTGATTAATTGGGCATATGAACAGAGCACCGCACGAGGATGTGTCCTCGTGGAGCGACCTTATAATCAGCCGCACTCCTGCTCGGCTATTGGCCGAGACGTGCCAATTACCCGCGTGCCGTCCACGCTGGCGGCGCTGCGGCTGGCGGAAACGGAGTGTCAGTGACCGGCAAAGGCGACCGCAACCCCAAATTCAAAGCCATCATCGAGGAGATTCTGGATCTCCACGATGCGAAGTCGCACGACTACTCCGAGGACGCCGATCCTCTGTCGAACCTGAAACGCTGCCAAGCCTTTGGCGTGCGCCCATTCCTCGGCGTCATGGTGCGGTTGACGGATAAGTGGTCACGGCTGGAACAGTTGGTAGGCGGCGGGAAGACGGCCAAGAACGAGTCGATTCGGGATTCACTGATCGATAATGCGATTTACAGTTTGTTGGCCGTCGTGCTCTTTGACGAGGAAACAGAACGGAAGAAGCGGGCAGATTAGTCGAAGTTGATCACATCGCACAGCGCCAACATGATCTCGTGTTCCACCTGGGCCACAATGGCTTCGCGCTCTGGCGTCTCGGTATGCTTGAAGGCGCGATGGACACCAAAGCGTGCGCCTGCCTCGACCGCCCGCGAGATGATCTCATAGACGTTCGGCTTGAGGTCGAGTTTCTTAGGCATCGTCTTTCCACCGTTCAATCCACGCCTGTCTCCGTTCGCTCTATGTGCCCGTCAGGCCATTGATCTCGTCCATCCTGGCCCTATGGCCCGGTTCTTCGTCTTGCAGCGCCTGGATGACCGATGGCGGGGCGTAGTCGATATACTGGCCACGCTGTCCGATATAGCCAAACGCCCTAGAGCCGTCGCCAAGTATAGGGATCGCTGGCATGTGCTCGCCCTTTATGAGTAGATCCACGATACATGGATCGACGCGGGTTGTGTCAACCCACATCGTGCCGCTATTGGCCCGGTCTTTAATCCAAATCGTCCAGCACGACGTGACCGAATCCGTCGCCCACTGGCCCGTCTTGCGGCTGCGCTGATGGGCCACGCGCGGTAGATAGAGGATCGCCGTGGGCGGATGTTCTAAGAGGAACGTGCGCCGTGGGCCGGTTTTCAGCGGCTCGTGCCATGACAGGCGTAGGTACATAGCCACGCCGACACTGGCGCTGGCTAAGGCGTTGGCGATGATGGGTGTAGCGAGCGAGAAGGGCGGATTGGACACCACGAAATCCATTGGGCCGCCGTCTGCCCACGCCTTCGGATCACAAGCGTCCTTGGGATTCTGACACCAGCGGGGATCGAGGTCGTTGCCTTCCCATTCGCAGCCATCGCCGCCAATGGCTCCGATAATCGCCCCGTCGCCCATGCACGGCTCAAAACATTGCCCCTGAATCGGCCAGCCGTGGTCCTTGAGCCATGTCGCCAGATAGCGCGTGAGCGACGGTGGCGTAGCGTAGTATTCGTAGTCTATGGCCATTGGCGATTCAACTTTCCAGGCTTCATGCTACGCCGAACGCCCCTATCAAACTCGATGACATCGGCCGCGCTGCGGAGCACGACCACGGGCCAACCGAGCGCCTGCAAATCCTCTTGCGCTTTGCGAAGTTTGCCTTTGCCGGTCTTAATTTCGCACATCCACAAGCGGCCAGTAAATGGCAGACAGAAAATCGCATCCGGAAATCCTCTGCCGACCGTTGCCGTGCTGCGCACCTTGTAGCCAAGGCGTTCTAGTTCGGCTACCACTTCTGGATGGCTATTATCTATTCGGCACGCCCTCACGACAGCTCCGCCCGCGTATCGCGCCGATGCTTTGCGTGCTCAATGAGCGCGTCCGTCCATGCTTGACCCGTGGCGCGCAAGTCATCGTCTGATAGATCGGCCACGTCAATGGCTGTCTCGCCATCTATCGATCTCATGAAGTTTGGCAGAATGGGCAATTTCATCGCGCACTTGAGCTCTAGCAATATGGTTCCTAACGTCATGGCCGCGCCTCAAGCGTAGCCATGACGCTCTGTTTGAACAATTGCACCGCACGCGTTGAGATAGCCTTCCGTGCCGGTTCATTGTCCTCAATTTCGCCAGCGGCTTCCCGCGACACGTCTTCGACCATCGCCTTGATGACGAGCGGGATGTCCTTCATGTCAACCGTCTTGTCGTCCCGTGACGCCAGCACGCCGTCGATCACATGCTCCAAGCGCATCGGCGTGACCCATTCCGTCGCAATGGCTTCCGCGCCTGCCAACTTTTCGCGCCGCGACGGGTCCATTTCGACATTCGGACGCCCGCGCTCCGCAAACTCGGCCCGCTTGTGCTTGGCGATGATGCGATCGCCGCGCCAGTCGGTCACTTCGTAGACCGGACGCAACACGACACCCTCTCGAATCTTCGGCTCGGCAATGCCGTTACGCACCGCCTGCGTGGACGGCTTGTCGCGCTCGGCATTGATCGCGTCCATGTCCGTGCTCACAAGGGCATAGTCCACGAATTCAAGGCCCAAGCCTTGACAAACGCCCGCCGCGTGCGGCACCGGCAGCCAGGATGTGCCCTTCTCGCCTTCGACCTTCACGTCAAAGGCCACGAACTTCAGGTTCGGCCCGTAGGTCGGACTCATGCCCTGTTGCTTGCCGCCATAGGCTTCCCCGTAGACCGTGCAGGCCATCGTGGCGTATCGCTCCCGAAACGCGCCCGTCAACGCCTCGGCGTCAAAGAGCGCCACAAAGCGGTCGTAGGACTCGCCGCCGCTGAAGAATTTCAATGCGCCATCGCGCCACGCGACATGGGCCGAGGTACCGTGAATCTTTTCCAGCGCAAAGCACCGACGAAACTCTAGAATTTCTTGCTGTTTGTAGAGATTTGGAATGTGAAGGTATCCCATTTACGCCACCACCTCGGAATCCTCGATCCAGAAACAAATATCCACGTACGCCCCTTTGGCTCCGACGATTGGATGCACATTAGCATGCTGTGGCACCGTATACCGCCGCAACCCGTCGCGGTCCTTGTCTAGCGGCAGCAGGCGCTGGGCGGCTTGTTTGTAGGCGTCGGCGCTGTGCGCGGGCTTGGGGTTGTTCATTTCGTCTCCTTAGTCCAGAAGGTGCCATCAGCCTTGTAATGCGCGACAGCGCTCCTAATCTGTCCTACGCGCACAAGTCCAGATGGCGTCACGCGAATTTCAACGGTCTGCTTCGGGGTCACAAGATGCCACCAGAGGCCGAGTTTAGGATCGTCGTGGATGGCCACGAAGTCAAACACGGCGCTGCCTTCAGCAGATGATACGACAACGCCGTTCGTCTCTAGGCGCATACGGCTCACGACTTCTCCTCCGCAATCGGCGTAATCCGCGTATAAGCCTTCGACGGCTTCGCGCATCGCTTCATCGCGCGCTCAATCTGGCCGATGGACACCTGTTCGCCCAAGAGCGCCAGCCGAAGATCCTTTGTCAACGGACTGCGCGGATCGTCCGTGCCCCCTAATCGTGCTATATGATATCCCTCAATGTCAAGCGTTTTTAAGCCTGAGATGGCCCTAAGCTCCTCCACAGCGGCTGATTTTTTCGACCGCTCGGATTCTGCGGCTTTCACGGCAACATCGGCGGCCTGCCATTCGCGGACGGCGATTTGCAGACGGCGTACGAGCGAAGGGTAAAGTCCTGCGCTCATGACCGCGTGAGATACCAATAGAGCACCGCCAGCAGGCACACGGCCAAAGCAGCCTGAAGCACGGCTTGTAAATTCGGTCCAATCTCAATCATAACGCCTCCAATCGCGCCAGTCGCGCTTGCAACGCCTTCAGCCGCGCTCGCATCCGATAGGACGGCGACTCGGCCAGTTGAAAGTAGTCCACGAGCGCCTTGGTCCGATGAATATGTTCCCCAAGGCCCATGCCTTTGGCGCGCCGCGACCCCACGCGCGGCTGCTTGAGCGCCACGCGATTGATCGCCCGTCGCGCCATGCGCTTGACGGCATCGATGTTGGCACTCGCAGGCACAAGGCGCATTTCGTCTAGCCAATCAAAACAGACGGATAGGTCCGGAGCTGTCAGGATGGACCGCGCCAGCCACACCATCGGATCGGCCGCCGTGCCGACTAACACCGCGCGGCCGTGAGACTGTGCGCGCTCGAAAAACTGTCCCGCCGTCTCGGTCATTCATCCTCATCTCGCGTCCGCCGCTTTAGGTGCAATGCCTCGCGCGCCACGTCTTCGTCTTTCGCGGTCGCGCACCGACGACAGAGGACATCACCGCTCGGTTCGCGTTGCAGGTTCGTGTAGCGCCAACTGTTCGGAATGTGGCGTCCGCAGGAGGGGCAGATCATGGGCTCACCAGCTATTCGCCCATGCGACGAACAACAGAAACAACAGGAACAGAATAGCCGTTCCATAGGCAGGCAGCAGCACCAGCCACCACGACCATGCAATGACCCCGAGTAGCTTCATGGTCACGAACAGTAGCGTCAACAGTCCAGGCAGTCCAACTCGCATGTTATCTCCTTGTTACCTCGACTCCAAACAGCGGCCCGTAATGCTTGGCGCACCAGCCATAGTTCGTTTCATCGGGCACTACGAGTCGGCCAGTGTCGTCAAAAAAGGCTCCAGTGAGCCATGTGAGCGCCGAGTAGCGTGAGACGTTATGCCGGTCGCAAAGGCGTTGCACTTCTGGATCGAGCACATCGCGTGCGAGCGTCGGTTCTTTGGGGCCACAGATCGCCTCGTCGTTCCAACGCTCCGACCGTAACCACCCGGCCGGAAGTTTAACATACGGCATTCCCGGTTCGCGCATGGCCTTCTGCCATTGCGCCGTCTGAATCTGCGCCTCAAGCGAGACCATGATTCGCTTGAACAGCGCCTCGTCAGGGTTCAGTTTGTTCCACGCCTTGAGCGCATCCTTCTTGCCGTCACGGCGGGGGTATTTTGCCCAAAAAAGATCGAAGCTAGTCCCCACGGACAACCACCTCCGCTGGCCCCTGATAGCGCACCCACACCTGTTGGCCCTTGCGCGCCTTGGACAGCGACGTTCCAGCGATCCTGTCTCGGCGCGACCGTAGCAACTTCACGCCCAAGGCAGGTCGGCGCATCCGACGTAACAAGAGATTGGCCGAGGGAATGTGCTCGTCTGCCACCATGAGGATGTCATGTCGCGTGGTGCCAAGCGGCGTCACAACGCCTCCAACGCCCGCTGATATCGACTCCAGACCACTCCGAGTTCCGGCGCAATCTGCTTCAGCATCTGCTGCGCGAATCGATGCGCTTGCTTATGCGGCGCGTCGGGATGGTCGCCCGGTGCGCCTTGGTAGTCGCTGTCGCCAGCACGACGGCGTTTGCCATGCGCCACGGCGAACGCTTGGATCTGCTCGCTCGTCACGCCAGCCTGTTTACACAGGGCCATTTCGATCTGTTGGCCGAGCGCAGTGAGTAAATTGTAGCGCCAGTCTCGGAGATCGGACACGGCGATCTGCCACACGCCTTCCACGGGTTCTTCCCATTCAGCAGGCGTATCGTATGACTGTTCGCCGTGAGGCACAGCCGTAATGTCGATCGAGGGATGAAGCACGCTCCGAGTTGTCGCTTCGCCAAAGCTCGCCGCGACACGATCCAGTCCAGTCGGACGCGCCGCCAGGATGCGCTGCGTGGCGAGTTCGGCGTCGAATTGGGCTTCGTCGGCCATGCCCCCAAGTTCGACATAGCGATGGTATGTGAGCGTGTCTGGCATGACCTAGCACTCCGCCACAACTGACACAAAGCGTAGGGCAGGCCAAATGGACGCGGCTTTCGACAGCGCCTCGCCAATCGACAGCGCCATAACCCATTCGCGTCGGCCACACTCGTCTGTGACATACCAGCGCTTACGCGGGCCGCACGAATCGGACGCCGCCCTGCATGGCTGTCCGCTGATGGCGACAACTGCCGATTCAAAGCCCTCTCGCAATGTCGCCAAGCGATCGGCGTCTGATCTATTCTTCTGCTCCTCCTCGCGAGCGGTCTTGATAAAACCACGCAACTGTGCAATCACGTCAGCGTTATTCATGTGTCCTCCTAAAACAATGGCCCGTCGCCGCTCCGCACATCAAAATGGCGATTCTGTCGCCGTCCAATCGTCGGCTACTACGTCCTTCGGCTTGGGCGGGTTCTGGCGATTGCGCTTGGCCCAACCTCGGGCCAAAGCCGCCGCCTTCCGGTCGAACTCCGCTTTGGGTTTTCCGCCAGACGTGAGTTCTCCTGTCGCCTCAGACTTACTAGCGAAATAGTCGTACGCGAGAGCCAGCAATTCTAAAAACTCGGCAGGAGCCTCGGACATGCGACGGCCCTTCATGCTGTCGCCCTTCCAGTCCTTCGGGTCGAACTTGATTTCTTTGTCGCCGTATTGGCTATCCAGATCACGGTCGCTGGCGACCTCTGGGAACTGCGCCACGAGGCGACTCAGCTTGCCGTCGATGGCGATCAACAGTCGCATGATTTCGTCAGACATGGCTAGTCAATCTCCTCTGGCGCAAGCAAACCAAACAACACGTCCGGATAGACGAGCCGCGCAAGCTTGGACGACGCCCGAGCCACAAGCATGTCAGCCGGGGAACGGTCATATCCACCCTTGGGCTTAACGAGTCCGGCCTTGAGTGCATCGGCCATGCTGTAACTGAGCGAGACTGGTTTATCGCTCCCGGCCCGCTTCGTCTCGAAAGTCGCCAGGTCGTCCGTCCGCTCCGTGCAGATGAAGTACTCGGCTTTGCCCGACTTCAACACGAGCGCCCGCATGGTATCGGCCGCGAGCGTCGGACGGCCTTCGACGACATGAAACGCCCGCAAACTTGCCATTGCCTGCAAACCGAATTCTCGCCCTGCAAGGATAGTAGTCATGACGGCACTCGGGGAGCCATACGCGCTGTAGAGACGGCTACGAAACGCCGCGTCGGCCAGTTTGAACGCATCGCCCAGTGACCTTGGCTCAAGCTGCATGTTGAACGGGATCGCGGGCATCAACTCGGCGTCCTTGACCACAAGCGCAGTCTGTCCTGCTTCCTCTCGGACCATCGGCAACGGTGTTTCGTTGGGTGCAATGGGTTCTACTTCCTCTGTCGGCATCTGTATTCCTCTCGCAATGGCTTCGTCCATTAGGGCCAGTTCATTTTCAAAATCTCCCATATCAAGCGGCTGTCTTTCTTTTAGCACGTCATCGAACTGAACGGGCGCGTCGGTCCTCAGTTCGATCAGTTGCCGCACTGTCGCCATGCGCGGGTAGAAGTCGGTCAATGACTGGCGCACGGCTGGCGTGAATTTCTTCGCGCCTTCGTCGGACACCAGCACTTCGTATACTTTATCAAGGCTTCCGTATTCCGTCAAGAGGTTTACGGCAGTGACCGGACCAATACCCTTCGCGCCGACAATGCCGTCGCTCGAATCGCCGCACAAACTGAGGTAGTCTCGGACCTGTGACGGCTTGACGCCGAGTTTACCGAGCACGAATTCTTCGTCCACGACCGCGCCGAGCGTTTTCTTATTGAGCGATACAGCCTGCACGGTCGGACCAATTAGTTGCAGAAGGTCTTTGTCTGGGCTTACGACAAGCACGCTCGCGCCCATCTCGACCGCCCGCATGGCCCCAGACGCGATAATGTCGTCGCCCTCGTATCCAGGCACTTCCCAGACGGGAAAGCCATCCTGCACCAGCGTCTCACGCGCCAGCGTCAACTGGTGTTGAAAGAGCGCCGAATCGTCTCGGTCCTTGCGATTGGCCTTGTACGACGGGTCGATGTCCTTACGAAAGTACGGCGGCTTGTCGCAGCAGATGGCGACGTGCGGATACTTGCCGACAAGTTCGCGGATCTTGGCGACGATGCGAGTCGCGGCGGCTTCGGGGTTACTAGAACTTGAGTTCTCGATCCAGATCGGAAACGAAACTCCCGATAGGTCCAAAAGGACGATGGTTTTCGGTTCGCTCATGACAGCGCCCAACTAACGATTTTGCCAATAATCCATAGGCACAAGACGCGCGCAATCACGCCAACACCCACGGCAATATTACAGAGAGCCTTTACGGTCAAGTCGCCTTGCTCCGGTGTCACTGTTCCTCCTTCGTCCGCACAATCGCCGTCAGGACATACCTAGGCAGCTTGCCCACCTTGCCGCGAAGCGTGAACGTCAGCGTCACCCGTTCGCGCGCCTCCTCGTCCACCATGACGCGCTGGAGTTCTGGGACCACGTTCGGCACGATGGTTGTATCCGACAAGCCAGGATAGATGGAGAGGCAGACGGTATAGGCTTTGTCTCCGGTCGCGTTCATGCCTTCAGCACTCCGCATTTGAGCAATTCCGCTCGCGCCTGATCGCTGAGGTTCAGCGTGCAATATTCTGACGGGCAAATCGCGGAGACCGTGCCGTTCAGAATCGCGGAGACCGTGCCGCTCCGAATCGCGGAGACCGTGCCGCCCAGAATCGCGGAGACCGTGCCGCCCAGAATACGCACGATCCTGCCCGATCGGATCTCTCGGATCTTCGCGTTCCCGCCCACGATCCAGCAACCATCGAGAATCAGCGGCTTGCTGTCGTCTTTCAGGATCATCCGCGCCGCCTTGTCGCGCATAGACGCCTCGACTTTGGCCGCGACATCGGGCCACCACGACGGCGCGGTCTCTTCGTCCAATTTGAATGTCCATTGCTGCGGGTCCATCCAATGCGCCTCGTCGTCCTGCGTGGGCGAGAGTTCGCACTTGGCAAAGTGCTGATGATACGATCGCGTATCAGGCAGCTTGAAGTATTCGATCAATTCGCTGTGCGAATCGACCATCGGATGCCATAGGATGTCGCCGTTCTTGAGCGCGATGGCGGAAAAGAAATTGCACATGGTCATAACCTCCGTCGCAGAGTATGGCTTGCGATGATGCAGATGTCAAGCGAATTAGACCAATCCCGTCAAGTCTTTTTCTCCCACCACGGCGCAGCGGAAAAGTCTGAATTTTCCCTCCCCGCCCGTCGGAATCGCCGCGATGTCCTGCGCCGTAAACGCCACAATTAAGATCCTATAGCCGCTAGAGTAATGCCGCAAGCACCAATCCAGCGTGGCGACATGAATCCCGCGCGAACATGACTCGTTCGCATCCGTATCGGCATCAGCCACTTCGTACGACTGGCCGATCTGATAGGTGATACCGCCATTGAATGGCCCGACGCCATCAGCCGTGACGAGCTTATAGGCGTGAATGGTTCCGGGCTGATCCAGCAGCATCAACAGCGGCGTGCAACGCGCCGGGACGATATTTTCCGCCCCCCCACAGGTTCGCCCCCGACAGGTTCGCCCCCGACAGGT
>Ga0105248_10001262_pt1 | contig 28284 bp, 28 predicted proteins | sample KBSS34metaG_FD_81524 | JGI IMG/M metagenome (GOLD analysis project Ga0105248, IMG submission 81524) | Switchgrass rhizosphere microbial communities from Kellogg Biological Station, Michigan, USA - KBS S3-4 metaG | ecosystem: Host-associated > Plants > Roots > Rhizosphere > Soil | place... | reverse complement strand
GCTCCGCGACGGCGGCCATCATGAACACCAGGAACAACGGGAACAATGGGAACACGTACCAGATGTTCTGCTGCGCCTCGACGATCCCGACCAGGGACAGGGTGCCGGCGAGCATCACCGCGGCGGCCGCGGCGAGCACCAACGGCAGCTCGTACGCGATCAGCTGGGCGGCGGCGCGAAGGGCCCCCATCAGCGAGAACTTGTTCGCCGAGGACCAGCCCGCCATCAGCACGCCGAGCACGCCGATCGACGACATCGCGAGCACGAAGAAGATCCCGATGTCGAGGTTGAGCGCGAAGATGTCGCCGCCGAACGGGATCACGACCAGCACGACGAGGTACGGCACGAGCGCCACGCCCGGCGCGATCGAGAACACGGCCCGGTCGGCGGCCGCCGGGATCACGTCCTCCTTCTGGATGAACTTCGCGCCGTCGGCCATCAGCTGTGCCCACCCGTGGAACACGCCGGCTTCCATCGGCCCGAGCCGGGCCTGCATGTGCGCGAGCACCTTGTGCTCCATGTAGCCGACGGCGAGCGGCACGACGAGGAAGATGATCAGCACGACGAGCGCCTTGATCACGAGCGCGAGCCAGTAGTTCGAGACGTTGCTATCCACCACGGACGTCTGGGCGAGGAGCATCACTCGTCCTCGTCCTCCTCGCCCTCGACCGCGCCAGGCCAGGGCTTGGCCTCGCGGCTCATCAGGGCGAAATCCTTGCGGAGGGGGTGGCCCTCGAACGGCTCGGACAGCAACAGCTTGACCGGCCGAGGGTGGCCCTCGACCGCGATCCCGAACATCTCCATCAGCTCGCGCTCGTGCCAGTCCGCGGTCGGGAACAGGTCGCTGATCGTCGGCACCGACGGCTCGTCGTGCGGCAGGCGCACCTTGAGCCGGACGCTGTGCTTGTTCGTCGTGGAGAACAGTTGCGTCACGACCTCGAACCCGCCCTCGTCGCCGAAGTCGACGCCGCCGGTGAAGTCGCAGAAGTCGCAGCCGAACTCGGGCTCGTCGCGGCAGAACCGGACCGCGTCGTGGTACCGGTCGACCGGAACGGTGGCGACGGCGTCTCCGAACGCGTCGGCGACCTCGACGTCGTCGCCGAAGCGTGCCCGGAGCCGCGATCCCAGATCGTCAGGAGACAGCCGACGTCCCACTCCGGAACTTCTCCTGGATGTCTTCGTTCTTGATCTTCTCTTGGAGCTGCACGATGCCGTGCAGCAGGGCTTCGGGGCGGGGCGGGCAGCCGGGCACGAACACGTCGACCGGGATGATCTGATCGACGCCCTTGGTCACCGCGTAGCTGTCCCAGTACGGACCGCCGCAGTTGGAGCAGGAACCGAACGAGATCACGTACTTCGGCTCGGGCATCTGCTCGTACAGCCGGTTGATCACCGGCGCCATCTTGTCGGTCAGGGTGCCGGCCACGAGCAAGAGGTCGGCCTGGCGGGGCCCATGCGCGAACGGGATCACGCCGAGCCGGATGAAGTCGTTCTTGGCGGCCGAGGCCGAGATGAACTCGATCGAGCAGCACGCAAGCCCGAAGTTGAACACCCACAGGCTGTAGCGGCGCCCCCAGTTGAGGATGAACTTGACCGGCTTGACCTTGGGCAGGGGCGTCTTCTCGGTGATCACGCCCACTTGAGGACCCCCTTGCGCCAGGCGTAGAGCAGGCCTACGCCCAAGATCGCGATGAAGATCGTCATCTCGACCACCGCCGTGTACCCGAGCGACTGGAACACCTTCGCCCATGGGAACAGGAAGACGGACTCCACGTCGAAGATCACGAACAGGAAGCCGTAGACGTAGTAGCGGATCTGGCTCTGGGACCAGCCATCACCGACGGGGTCGATGCCGCATTCGTACGTCAGCAGCTTCTCGGGCCGGGGACGGCTGGGGGCGATCAGCCGCGCGGCGGTGAAGGCGACGATGACGAGCAGCGCTCCGGCGAGCACCACCGCGAAGACCACCCCATAGGAACCGAAATAGGTCAAGGATCCGCACCTTCCCCAGCGCGGCCGTATCCTAACAGCGCGTCTGGCAGCTCCTGGTCCTCGACCGCTGCGCCGCAGCGCACAGCCAGGAACCGCGCCAGCTGCACCAAGGCGTGCTGGGCGTGTCCCTCCGGCAGCCGCCGCGCCAACCCGACCGCCCTCGTGACCTCCGACGAGACGCCGGCTCGCGCATGGTCGACGGCGCCGCTGGTGCGGACGATCTCGAGCGCCCGGTCCAGGAGCTCGCCGTCGGGCGGTCCGGCCGCGAGGATGCGCCGGAGCTCATCGCGGTCCGGCCCATCGCTCAGCGCGTGCAGCACGGGCGTCGTGTACACGCCCTCGCGGATGTCGGTGCCCGGCTCCTTGCCGAGCTCCAGCTGGGTCGACGTGATGTCCATGATGTCGTCCGAGAGCTGGAAGGCCAGGCCGAGCGACTCGCCGAACGCGCCCAGCGTCTCGAGGTCCACCGGCGCGGCGCCGGAGACCATGCCCCCCATCCGGCACGAAGAGGCGATCAGGACGCCGGTCTTCCGCTTGATCACCTCGAGGTGATCGTGCTCGGTCTTGTTCACGTCGCCTGCACTCGCCACGTCGCGGATCTGCCCGTCGCACAAGATCGCGATGGTCTGCGCGAGCAGGCGGCAGACGTCCGGCCCGAGGTCGGCGGCGAGCTCGGAGGACCGCGCGAACAAGAAGTCACCGGTCAAGATCGCGACCGTGTTGTCCCATCGGGCGTTGACCGACGGCACGCCGTGGCGCGACGTCGCCTCATCCATCACGTCGTCGTGGTACAGCGTCGCGACGTGGGTCAGCTCGATCGCCGCGGCGCCCCGGATCAACCGGGGATCGGTCGGATCGCCGAAGTAGCCGGCGAGTAGGACGAGCATCGGACGGAAGCGCTTGCCGCCGGCGGCGAGGAGGTAGCCGGCCGTCGTACCGAGCACGTCGGAGTCCGCCTCGACCGCCTTGGCCAAGACGTCCTCGACCCCGTCCAGGCGCGGCCGGATCTCACCCTCGAGGCTCTCGTCCAGCGCGTCCAGTCCTGGGATCACCCGTCGCATCTGCTCACCACTTCAGGATCGAGGCCGACTCGATCACGCTCGACAACAGCCGGGGGAACACCCCGAGGACGATCACGGCGAGAGCGAGGACCAGGCCGGCCACCTGCGGCACGACCGACCGGTCGTCGTCGACCGCGACGTGCGGCGCGCGGAAGTACATCCGCACGACCACGCGGAGGTACGCGTACGCGGCGATCACGCTCGCGAGCACGCACACGATGACCAGCGGCCAGTTGCCGGCGCGGATCGCCGCGCCGAACACCGTCAGCTTCGCGATGAACCCGACGGTCGGCGGGATCCCCGCGAGCGACAACAGGAAGATCGTCAGCAGCGCCGCGAGCCCCGGGCTCCGCTCGGACAAACCGTCGTAACTGTCGTAGGAGGAGGGCTCCTCGGTCTTCACGCCGACGAGCATGGTCACGCCGAAGGCTCCCACCGTCATCACCGAGTAGGCGATCAGATAGAACATCGCCGCGCGGATCCCGATCATGTTCGGTGAGGTCAGACCGGCCAGGATGAACCCGGCGTGCGCCACGCTCGAGTACGCCAGCATCCGTTTCACGTCGCGCTGGGCGGCGGCGAGCACCGCCCCGAGGACGACCGAGACGATCGACAACGCGTAGATCACCGGCGTCCAGGTGGTCGTGAGCGGCTGCAGCGCCACGTCCAAGACCCGCATCAGCGCGAAGAACGCGGCGACCTTCGTCGCGGCGCTCATGAACGCGACCACCGGCGTCGGCGCGCCCTGATACACGTCGGGCGTCCACATGTGGAACGGGGCGGCGGCGATCTTGAAGCCGAACCCGATCACCAGCAGGCCGAGCGCCAGCAGCGCGAGCGCCTGTGAGCCGGTCTGCCCGCCGAGCGCGCTCACGATCGCGGGGATCTTCGTCGTGCCGGTCGCGCCGTAGGCCATCGCGACCCCGTAGAGGAAGAACGCCGACGAGAACGCGCCGAGCAGGAAGTACTTCATCGCGGCCTCGTTGCTGCGCCTGCCGCCGAGTCCGGTCAGCACGTAGAGGGACAGCGAGAGGATCTCCAGGGCGATGAACACGACGATCAGATCGTTGGCGGCCGCGATCAGCACCATCCCGGCCGTCGCGAACAGCACGAGGGGGTAGAACTCCCCGCGGAAGGCCAGGCGCCCGCGCGCGGTCTCGTGGGTGTAGTGGATCACGCCGAAGGCGGCGGCGATCACCAGGACCACCGTGGCGACCACCGTGAACCGGTCGGCCGCGATCGCGTCGCCGAGCACGGTCGGGTCGCCCGTCCAGTTCCAGAGCCCGATCGCCGCGATCCCCGCCCCGGCGAGGCCCGCGAGCGCGAACACCAGATGCACCGTGCGCGCGCTCTGCCGGGCGAAGGCTTCGTACAGCATCCCGACGATCGCGACCCCGCAGAGGATCAGCTCGGGGATCACGGGCTGGAAGACGAGCACCGGCGTCGGGATCGGCGCGTCCGGGCCGGTCGGCGGGGTCGCCAACGGCGACGGCGATGGCGCCGCCTGCGCGAGCAGGTGGAAGACGACCATCATCCGCCGCTCCCCGCCTGGGCCGTGACCTGGGTCGCCGGGATCACGGTCGTCGCGTGGTCGGGCGAGACCTGCTCGACCACCTGCTTGGTCGCCGGGTCGATCGACGTCGTCAGCAGCTTCGGATACACGCCGAACACCAGCAGCAGCGCGAGCACCGGCGCGATCACGATCACCTCACGCAGCGACACGTCGGGCAGCGTTCGATGCTCCTCGTGGATCGGCCCGTACGCGACCCGCTGATAGGACCACAACAGGTAGATCGCACCGAGCACCACCGCCACGCTCGCGAGCGCGCCGAACAGGTGACTCACGGCGAACGTCCCAACGATCACCAGGAACTCCCCCACGAAGCTGCTGAGGCCCGGCAGCCCCGCCGACGCGAACACCGCGAACAGGAAGAACCCGAGCAACCAGGGCATCTGGCTCGCGAGCCCGCCCATCTTGTCGAGCTGCCGTGTGTGGGTGCGTTCGTAGACCATCCCGACCAGCAGGAACAGCGCGCCGGTCGCGAGACCATGGTTCACCATCTGCAGCACGCCGCCGGTGACCGACTGCTCGGTCAGCGCGAACAGGCCCAGCACGACGAACCCGAGGTGCGACACGCTGGAGTACGCGACCAGCCGCTTGACGTCGCGCTGGCCGAGCGCGCACACCGCGCCGTAGATGATCCCGATCACGGCGAGCACCTCGATCGCGGTCGCGAAATGCTTCGCCGCCTCGGGGAACAGCGTCAGCGTGAACCGGATCATGCCGTAGGCGCCGACCTTCAACAGCACACCCGCCAACAGCACCGAGCCCGCGGTCGGCGCCTCGGTGTGCGCGTCGGGCAGCCACGTGTGCAGCGGGAACACGGGCACCTTCACCGCGAACGCGATGAAGAACCCGAGGAACAGCCACCGCGCCGTCTGGACCGGCAGCGTCGCCGACGCGTCGGCGAGCGCCCGCAGGTCGAACGTGCTCGCACCGGTGTGCGCGTACAGGAACAGGATCGCGACCAGCAAGAACGCCGAGCCGGCCATCGTGTACAGGAAGAACTTGAGCGCGGCGTACACCCGCCGCTCGCCGCCCCACCCGCCGATCAACAGGTACATCGGAACGAGCAGCGCCTCGAAGAAGATGAAGAAGACGATCAGGTCCAGGGCCAGGAACGTGCCCAGCACCGCCGTCTCGAGCGCGAGCATCGCGATCATGTAGCGCCGCACGTCGGTGGTCACCGTCCACGACGCGAGGACCGACACCGGGAACAGGAACGTGGTCAGCAGGACGAGCCACAGGCTGATCCCGTCCACGCCGACGATCCATTGCAGCCCGATGCTCGGCACCCACGACGCCTGTTCGACCAGCTGGAAGCCGGGAGCGCTGTGATCGAACCGCCCGAGCACCGCGATCGACAGCCCGAAGGTCACGAGCGTGACGAACAACGCCAGCCACCGCGCGGTCGCGTCGCTCATCTCCCGCCCGCCCACCACGATCGCGAGCACACCGAGCAACGGGAAGAAGATCAGGACGCTCAACAGGTGCCCGCTCATCCGCGCACCCCGATGAACCCGAGCACGAGCACCGCGCCAAAGAACAGCACGAGGGCGTACGTGCGCACGAACCCCGTCTGGAGGAGCTTGCCCTCCGAGGCCGAGCGTTTGACCAGCCCGCCGATGCCGTTCACGGCGCCGTCGATCACCAGCGCGTCGAACACGTCGGAGGTGAGTCGCGCGAGCGCCTTGGCCGGCTGGACGATCACGACGTCGTACGCGCGGTCGACGTACCAGCCGCGCTGGGCCGCGGTCGCCATCGGCTCCAGCCGCTCGCGGAACGCCACCGTGTCCACCCGGCCGGAGCCGTAGATCCACCACGCGATGGCGAGCGAGAGCAGGGCAACCGCGACCGCCATGCCGATCAGAGCGGGGACGGACAGCCCCGCTCCGAGCGCCGTGGCGCCGACGACCGGCTCGAGCGCCTGGGTGACCGCGCCGTCGGGGCTCAGCTGCAGGATCCCCACGACGACCACGCCGATCGCGAGGAGCACCAGCGGCGCCAGCATCACCGGCTGCGACTCGTGCGCGTGGTCGGCGGCGTCGGACCGCGCCCGCCCGAGGAACGTCATGCAGATCATCCGCCCGATGTAGAACGCGGTCAGGAACGCCGCGATCGTCCCGAGCACGAACACCACCTCACGACCGGTGTGGTTCGCGACCTCGAGCAGCGCATCCTTCGCGAAGAACCCGGCGAGCGGCGGCACGCCCGCCTGCGCCAGCCCGCCGATCGTGAACGTCGCGAAGGTCCAGGGCATCGCGCGACGCAGGCCGCCCATCTGTCGCATGTCCTGCTCGTCGTGCATGCCGTGGATCACCGACCCGGCGCCCAGGAACATCAGCGCCTTGTAGCAGGCGTGCGCGACCAGGAAGAACATCGCGACGCCGTAGGCGCGCATGCCGACCGCGATGAACATGTACCCCAGCTGGCTGATCGTCGAGTACGCGAGCACGCGCTTGATGTCGAACTGGGCGATCGCGCACGTCGCCGCGAACAACGCGGTCACAACGCCGACCACCAGCACGACGGTGAGCGCGACCGCTGAGATCTCGAAGAGGACATGCGAGCGCACCACCAGGTACACGCCCGCGGTCACCATCGTGGCGGCGTGGATCAGCGCCGACACGGGTGTCGGGCCGGCCATCGCGTCGGGCAACCAGACCTGCAAGGGCAGCTGCGCCGACTTCCCGATCGCCCCCGCGAAGAGCAGCAGCGCGATCACCGTGGCGGCGTCCTTCGTCAGCACCGACCCGGCGGTGCCGAAGATCACCTCGAAGTCGAGCGTGCCGAACTTGAACACCAGCAGCGCGAGCCCGACCAGCATCAGCGTGTCGCCGATCCGCGTCGTGATGAACGCCTTCTTCGCCGCCTCCGCGTTGCCGGGGACCGTGTACCAGAACCCGATCAACAGGTAGGAGCAGAGCCCGACGCCCTCCCACCCGAGATACAGCACCAGGTAGTTCGCGCCCAGGACGAGCATCAGCATGAAGAACACGAACAGGTTCATGTAGGCGAAGAACCGGCCTTGACGCGGGTCCTCCGCCATGTACCCGACCGAGTACAGATGGATCAGCGCGCCGATCCCCGTGATGACGAGGATCATCGTGGCGCTCAACGTGTCGAGCCGCAGGTCCGCGCCGACCCGGAACCCGCCCACCGAGATCCAGTCGAACAGGTGCTGCAGCGCGAGGCGGCTCTCGCCCGGATAGGTCAGCAGGTTGAGCACCACCGCGAGCGACACGCCGAACGACGCGAACACGAGGACGGTCGCGAGGATGCCCGCCCATTTCCCCAGGCGGTTCCCGGCGAACAGGGTGATCGTCGCGCCGGCGAGCGGGAGCGCCGGGATCAGCCACAGGCTGCCGGCGACGTGCGGGACGAGCGCGCCTACCATCGCATCTCTCGGGCCGCGTCGACGTCGATCGTGCGCCGCCGCCGGTAGATCGACACGATGATCGCGAGGCCGACGACCACCTCCGCGGCCGCGACGACCATCGAGAAGAACGCCAGCACCTGGCCGCCCAGGTCGTTGTGCAACCGCGCGAACGACACCAGCGTCAGGTTCACCGCGTTCAGCTGCAGCTCGACCGACATGAAGATCCGCAGGGCGTTCCGGTTGATCAGAACGCCGACCGTGCCCATCGCGAACAAGATCCCGGCGAGCATGAGGAAGTAGGCGATCGGGGTCCTCACGGCGCGACCTCGACCTCTGCTTCGTCCTCTGACCCGTCCGCCAGCTCTTCGCCGAGCTCGGCCTGGGTCACCGCGCGGACCTTCCGTTGGGCCAGCACCATCGCGGCGATCGCGGCGACGATCAACAGGATCGACGTCGCCTCGAACGGGAAGAAGTAGTCACGGAAGAGGACCTCTGCGACCGCCTGGGTGTTGCCCGCGGGCTGCAAGAGGTCGAACCCCTCGGGTGCGTGGGTCGCGAACCCGATCCCCGCGCGAAGCGCGGTCGCGACCTCGACGACGAACCCGACCGCGAGCACGATCGCGATCGGCCGCTGCAGCCACAGCCGTTCGGACCGCACGTCGATCCGGTCGACGCCGAGCAGCATGATCACGAACAGGAACAGCACCATGATCGCGCCGGCGTACACGATGATCTGCACCGCGAACAGGAACGCGGCGTCGAGCACCAGATACGTCACCGCGATACACCCGAAGTTCACGACGAGGAACAGCGCGGCGTAGACGACGCTCCGGGTGACCAGCATCCCGACCGCCGCGGCGATCGCGATCGGCGCGAACACCCAGAAGACGACGTCGTCGAGCGGCACCCTAGATGCCTTCCTTGTCGACCGGGTCGGTGCCGAGCGGCGGCGGCGCCTCCAGCAGCATCTCCTTGGTCCAGATCGCGTCCTCACGCGAGGTGAACGCCATCTCGTAGTAGCTCGTCAGCGTGAGCGCGCGGGTCGGACACGCCTCGACGCACAGGCCGCACATGATGCAGCGCAGGTAGTTGATCTGGTAGTCCTTCGCGTGCCGCTCGCCCGGGCTGACCGGCGCGGCGGGATCGTTGTCCTCCCCCTCGACCCAGATCGCGTCGGCCGGGCACGCGTAGGCGCAGAGCTCGCACCCGATGCACTTCTCGAGGCCGTTCTCGTGGCGGTTCAGCAGGTGGCGGCCGATGTGGGACCGGGGCGGTGGCGGCACAATCTCCTTGGGGTACTGCTCGGTGTTGTCGCGCCGGAAGGTCTGCTTGAAGACGGTGCCCATGCCCTTGGCCAGGGCCCACACCGGCGAGACGGGGCGCTCCTCGTCGCGGCGCTCGCGGTCGTCGCTCACGTGACCGGCTCCTTCAGTTCCTTCGGGACCTCGTTGGGGTGGTCCGCGTGCGGTTCGTCCGGCCTGCGTGCTTCGAGCAGCGGCTTCATGAACGAGCCGATCAGCCACGCGGCCACGATCAGCCCCACGGCGAGGAAGGCGCCCTTGCGCCGGCCGTACGTGTCGGGGAGCACGACGATCGCGCCGGTCGCGAGGATCCAGAACAGGCCGAACGGGATCAGGTACTTCCAGCCGAAGTTCATCAAGCGGTCGTAGCGCAGCCGCGGCAGCGTCCCGCGCACGAGGATCCAGACGTACAGCACCGCGATCAGCTTCAGGAAGAACCAGACCACGCCGCCGACGACGAACCACGCGCCACCCCAGGGCCACGGTCCGCGCCAGCCGCCGAGGAACAGCGTCACCGCGATCGCGGCAGCCACGACCGTGTTGACGTACTCGCCGAGCTGGAACATCGCGAACGAGATCCCCGAGTACTCGGTGTGGTAGCCGGCGACGAGCTCCGACTCGGCCTCGGCGAGGTCGAACGGCGGCCGGTTGACCTCGGCGAGCACGCAGATCATGAACACGACGAACGCCGGGAACTGCGGGATCGCGTACCAGACCTTGTCCTGCGCATCGACGATCTCGGACATCCGCAGGTGCCCGGAGAACATCAGGAGCGCGACGAGCGCGAGGCCCATCGCGACCTCGTAGCTGATCATCTGCGCGCTCGAGCGCACCCCGCCCAGCAGCGGGTAGTTCGAGCCGCTGGACCAGCCCGCGAGGACCACCGTGTAGACGCCGATCGAGGTCATCGCGAGCACCCAGAGGATCCCGACGGAGATGTCGGCGAGCTGGAGCCCGACCGTCCGGCCGAAGATGGACACCGACGGCCCGAACGGCACCACGGCGATCGCGAGGAACCCGGGGAGGATGGCGAGCGCGGGCGCGACGCGGTAGACCCATCGGTCGGCGTTCGTGGGATGGATGGCCTCTTTGAAGAAGAGCTTGATCCCGTCGGCGAGCGTGAGGAGCACGCCGCGAGGGCCGGCCCGCATCGGGCCGGTGCGGGTCTGGAAGTCCGCGATCACCTTGCGCTCCATCCAGATCACGAGCAGGACGGTGACGAGCAGCGCGGCGAAGACGATCACGACCTTGCCGATCAACACACCCCAGTCGATCCAGGTCATGCGGGCCCTCCGGCGACGGTGGCGGGCTCGACCGCGTCGTCGGGCTGCGTGGCGTCGGGCGCCTCGGCGGCTTCGATCTCGACCGGAGCGGTGAACCCGCCGGCGAGCAGCGTGTTCGCCGCGAACCCCGGCTGGTTGAACGGCACGAACACCGTGCCTTCGGCGATCGTGTCGGTGACGCGGGCCGGCAGGACGGCCTCGCCGGCTGCCGTGCGCAACCGGACGCCGAGACCGTCGGCGAGGCCGTGGGCCTCTGCGTCGCGAGGGTGCACCTCCACGAAGGGAGGCTCGCCGAGCGCATCGTGGAGCTCCGGCGTGTCCTGGACCATCCGCCCGTCGTCGATCAGCAGGGGGTAGGTCAGGAGCGTGAGCCCCTCCGGCGCCGGCGCCTCGTGCGGTGCTGCCGGTTCCTCGGCCGTCTCGCGCGGCGCAAGCAGCCGGCCCATCTCCTCGTGGAGCTCGTCGAGCGTGTCGAACCCGAGGTCTCCCCCGGCCGCGGCGGCCAGCCCGGCGAAGATCTCCCAGTCCGGCCGGCTGATGCCCGCCGGCGTGCGGAGCGGCCGGACACGCTGGCTCCGGCCCTCCCAGTCGCTCACGTGGCCGTCGCGCTCCAGGATCGACGCGGCCGGCAGGAACACCGTGACGAACGGCTCGAGGCTGCCGAGCTCGAGCGACTGGACGACGACGGTGTCGACGTTCTGGAGGGCACGGCGCGCGAGCGCCGCGTCGGGCGCGTCGCGGAGCGGATCGACCCCGATCAGGTACAGGACGTCGAGCTCGCGGTCGGCGGCCGCGCGAAGGATGTCGACCGCGTCGCGTCCGGCGTCGGCCACCATGACCGGGCCCCAGACGCGCTCGAGCTCCGCACGGTCGGCGGGGTCGTCGAGACGGCGGCCACCGGGCCCGAGCGCCGGGTGCACACCCGCCGCCAGCGCTCCGCGGTCGCCCGCTCGCCGGGTCGCGAACACGAACCGCGCCCCCGTCGTCTCCGCGGCCGCGAGGGCCGCGGCCGCCGCACCGGGGCGTTCCCCGGCGATCACCACGCCGCGCCCGTCGGCGCCGCGGAGCGCCGCAAGCGCGGTGTCGAGCGTCGCGTCGACGCCTCCGGCGAGCAGCCGCGCCTCGTCACCGGGCCGGCACGCCACGTGGTCGGCGACATCGGACAAGCGCGTCTCACGCGGGTGGACGACGACGACCCGAGCGCCCCGACCGGCGGCCTTGCGCAACCGGAGGTGCAGGATCGGGATCTCCTGCTCGGGGTCGAGGCCGACCACGACGATCACCGGCGCGCCCTCGAGGTCGCGATACGTGACGGCGCGGTCGCGATCGGTCGCCATCAGCGCGGCCCGCCGGTCGACCGACGCAGGCTGCGGCACCCGCCGGTGGTCGAGGTCGTTCGTGCCGAGCACCGTCCGTGCGAGCTTGGCCAGGGCGTAGGCGTCCTCGTCCATCAGCCGGCCACCGGTGAGCACGCCGACGCGTGCCTGTCGGCACGCGCCGGCCACCTGCAGCAACGCCTCGCCGAACGACGCCGGCTCGAGGCCGCGGTCGCGCACGAGCGGCGTCGTGATCCGCGCCGGCTGGTCGTCGTGGCGGAACGCGAACCGCCCCTTGTCGCAGATCCAGGCGTCGTTCACCTCGGGATGCTCGCGGGCGAGGACCCGCACGACGTCGCCGCGCCGTTCGTCGACCCGGACGACGCACCCGGCGCTGCAGTGCCGGCACACGCTGTCGGCGCTCGTCAGGTCGAAGGGCCTGGCGACGAACCGGTACGGCGTCGCCGTCAGCGCCCCGACCGGGCAGATCTGCACCACGTTCCCGCTGAAGGGTGATCGCAGATCCTCACCGGCCGCGATCGAGACGCGCTGGCCGGCGCCCCGCGCGTACATCTCGAGGAACCGGTCGCCGGTGATCTCGTCACAGAACCGCGTGCAGCGCGCGCACAACACGCAACGTTCGCGATCGAGCGCCACCAGCGGCGACATCGGGACCGGCTTCGGGAAGACGCGCTTGGCCTCGATGAACCGGCTCTCGCCGGGGCCGAACGCCAGCGCCTGGTCCTGGAGCGGGCACTCCCCGCCCCGGTCGCAGATCGGGCAGTCGAGTGGATGGTTCAACAAGAGGAACTCGAGGTTCGCGACCTGCGCCTCGCGGACGCCGTCGCTCGTGTTCTGCGTCGAGACCACCATGCCCGGGGCGACGGTGACGGTGCACGACGTCGCGAGCTTCGGCTGTCCCTCGATCTGCACGTAGCACTGGCGGCAGGCGCCCGCCGGCGCGAGGTACGGGTGATCGCAGAACCGCGGGATCTCGACGCCGACCTGCTCGGCGGCGCGGATGATGAGGGTGCCCTTCGGCACCGTGACCTCCTTGCCGTCGATCGTGAGGGTGACGAGGTTGGCGCTCACGACGCGACCACCTCCTGCTCGACCGGCGCGTCCTGCAGCGGACAGCGCCCGAGCCGCACGTGCTCCTCGTACTCGTCGGCGAAGTGCTGCAGCGACGAGTTGATGACCGAGGCCGTACCGTCGGCCAGCGCGCAGAACGCCCGGAACAGCGTGTTCTTCCCGACGTCGTGCATCAGGGGGATGTCGACCTCGCGCCCGTAGCCGTCTTCGATCCGCTCGAGCACCCGCGTCGCCCACCAGCTGCCTTCGCGGCAGGGCGTGCATTTGCCGCAGGACTCGTGTGCGTAGAACGCGACCATCCGCTGCGCGCAGTCCACGACACAGTCGGTCTCGTCCATCACCATGATCGCCGCGGTGCCGAGCATCGAGCCCGCCGCGGCGAGCGATTCGTAGTCCAGCCCGGTATCGACGTGGGCCGCGGTGAGCATCGGCGTCGACGAACCGCCGGGCGTCCAGGCCTTGAGCGTGCCGCCCCCGAGCATCCCGCCCCCGAGCTCCTCGAGGACCTCGCGGAAGGGCGTGCCCAAGGCGATCTCGTAGTTCCCGGGCCGCTCGACCTTGCCGCTGATCGTGACCATCTTCGTGCCCGGCGACTTCTCGGTGCCGACCTCGCGGAACCAGTCGGCGCCACGCTCGACGATGTCGGGCACGTTCATCAGCGTCTCGACGTTGTTGATCACCGTCGGGCTCGCGTACAGGCCCTCGACCGCGGGGAACGGCGGGCGCAGACGCGGCTGGCCACGCAGGCCTTCCAGCGAGTTGAGCAACGCAGTCTCCTCGCCGCAGATGTACGCACCCGCCCCGCGATGCAAGACGATGTCGATCCGCGTGCCGGACCCGGCGACGTCAGCACCGAGGTAGCCCCCCTCGTACGCCTCGGCGATCGCGCGCTCCAGCACGATCGACTGCCACAGGTACTCGCCCCGCACGTAGATGAACGCCGTCTCGCAGCCGATCGCGCGCGCGGCGATCGCCGTGCCCTCGAGCAGGCGGTGCGGCTCCCGCTCGGCGAGCTCGCGGTTGTTGCACGTCCCCGGCTCGGACTCGTCGAAGTTGACGACCACGTACGTCGGCTTGCCGGTGTCGCGGGGCACGAACCCCCACTTCATCCCGGTCGGGAACCCCGCGCCGCCGCGTCCGCGCAGGCCGCTCGCCTTGACCACCTCGACGATGTCGGCGTCGCTCATCGTGACCGCCGTGCGCAGCCCGGCGTAGCCGCCGGCGGCGACGTAGCCGTCGATCCCGACCGCGTCGGGGTTCGACCAGTTCCGGGTCAACCGCGGCTCGACCGTCACGAGGCCGCCACCTCCTCGAGCCCGGCGAGCGCGCGCGACGCCGCCTTGAAGCTCGCGAACACCGGTCCGCGCGCCGGGGCGGGCACCTCGCCACCCCGGAGCGTCGCGATCAGCTCGCGCATCCGCTCGGGCGTCACCTGGTCGTGGTTGCAGAAGTCGATCTGCACCGCCGGCGCGAAGTCGCACACGCCGAGGCATTCCTCTTCGTGGACGGTGAACAAGCCGTCGTCCGAGCGCTCGGCCCCGTGCGCCACCCCGGCCGCGTCGTGGGCGGCCTCGTACACGGCGTTCGCGCCACGCAGCTTGCACGCGAGGTTGGTGCAGACGTTGACGACGTGCTCGCCGGTCGGCCGCAGCCGGTACATCGAGTAGAAGGTCGCGACCGCTTCGACCTCGGCGGTCGTGATGCCGATCAGCTCGCCGATCTCGCGGAGCGCGTCGTCGGTCACCATCCCGTCGATCGACTGAGCCAGATAGAGCAGCGGCATGATCGCGGAGCGCTCACGGGATGCCGGGTACCGGTCGATGATCCGCCGTGCGTCGTCCAGGGCGGCGCCGGAGAACACCGTGCCGCTTCCTTCCGCCGCCATCAGCGATCCACCCCGCCCATCACCGGGTCGATCGAGGCGATCGCCGGGATGATGTCGGCGATCAGCGCGCCCTCGATCAGATCTGGCACGGCCTGCAGGTTGACGAACGATGGATCGCGGATGTGCACGCGGTACGGCCGGTGGCTCCCGTCGGACACCACGTACATCCCCAGCTCGCCGCGCGGCGCCTCGACCGTGACGTACACCTCGCCCGGAGGCACCTCGACGCCCTGCGTCACCATCTTGAAGTGATGGATCAGCGCCTCCATCGATTCCTCCATGATGTGGGCGAGGTAGGCGGGGTCGTTGCCGATCCCGTCCGGCCCGACGGAAAGCCGCGCCTGCCACCCGACCTTCGGGTCGTCGATCATCACCGGGCCCGGCGTGTCGGCCAGCCGCGTGAAGGCCTGCTCGACGATCTTCAGCGACTCGCGCATCTCGTCGATCCGCACCCGGTAGCGCGCGTACGCGTCGCCCTCGGTGCGGGTGATCACGTCGAAGTCGTAGGTCTCGTAGCCGCAGTAGGGCTCGTCCTTCCGCAGGTCCAGCGGCACCCCAGCGCTCCGCAGGGGCGGCCCGGTCACGCCGAGCTCCACGCACCGCTCGGCCGACAGGACGGCGACCCCCGTGTTCCGCTCGCGCCAGATCGGGTTGTCGTTCAGCAGCGTCTCGTACTCGTCGATCCGCTTCGGCAGCAGGTCGATCAGGTCACGCAGCTTGCGCGGGGCCTCCTCGGGCAGATCCATCACGACGCCGCCGGGGCGGATGTAGGCGTGGTTCATGCGCAGGCCGGTGATCGCCTCGAAGATGTCCATGATCACCTCGCGCTCGCGCAGGCCGTAGAGCATCACCGAGGACGCGCCGAGCTCGAGTCCGCCGGTCGCGAGCGCGACGAGGTGCGACGTGATCCGGTTCAGCTCGCACACGAGCACCCGGATCACCTTCGCGCGCTCGGGCACCTCGACCCCGAGCAGCCGCTCGACGGCCATGCAGTACCCGAGCTCGTTCGAGAACGGCGCGACGTAGTCCGCGCGTGTCACGTAGGTCACGCCCTGCACCCAGGAGCGGTACTCCGTGTTCTTCTCGATGCCGGTGTGCAGGTAGCCGATCACCGGCTTGCAGCGGATGACCGTCTCGCCGTCGAGCTCCAGGAGCAGCCGGAGCACCCCGTGCGTCGAGGGGTGCTGCGGCCCCATGTTGATGATCATCGTTTCCTGACGGAAGTCGCCGGTCGCCGGGTCGCGGAACGACTCGGCGATATCGCCGGCCGGGTCGTACGCCGCGCCCGGCAGATCGTGGCGACCGGCGCTCACGCCATGCCCCGCTCGTCGATCGGCGGCATCGTCGCACCGCGGAACCACGTCGGGACGCCGCCGAGCGACTCGTCCTTGCGGAGCGGATGCCCGGACCAGTCGGCCGGCATCAGGATCCGCGTCAGGTCGGGATGACCGTCGAACACGATCCCGTACAGGTCGTACGTCTCGCGCTCGTGCCAGTTCGCCGTCGGGAACAGCCCCGTGACGCTCGGCACGTGCTGGTCGTCGTCGCGCAGCGGCACCTTCACACGCAGGCGCTGCGCGAGCGCGGTCGACCGGAGCTCGTACACGACCCAGAAGGCCGGGTCCCGATCCGGCCAGTGCGTCGCGGTCACCGACGAGAGCGTGTCCAGCGTGACGCCCGGCGCGTCCCTGAGCCACGCGAGCGCCGCGAGCAGATCGTCCCGCTGGATCACGACGGTTGCCTCGTCCCGCGCGAGAACCAGATCGGGGTACCGAGCCGACACCGCCACCGCGAGCTCGGCGACGGTCACTTGAAGGGCTCCTCCGTCCGCACCTTCTTCTGGAGCGTGAGGATCCCGTACATCAACATCTCGGGCTTCGGCGGGCAGCCCGGCACGTAGACGTCGACGGGCACGATCGTGTCGACGCCCTGGACGACGGCGTAGTTGGTGAACATCCCGCCGGCCGACGCGCACACCCCCATCGAGATGACCCACTTCGGGTCGGCCATCTGGTCGTAGATGCGGCGGAGCGCCGGCGCCATCTTCTGCGACACGCGGCCCGACACGATCATCAGGTCGGCCTGGCGCGGCGACGCGCGGAAGACCTCCATCCCCCACCGCGACAGGTCGTACTGGCCCGCGCCGGTCGCCATCATCTCGATCGCGCAACACGCGAGCCCGAACGTTGCCGGCCACATCGACTGTTTGCGCGCCCAGCCGATCGCGCGGTCCATGGTGGTCAGCAGGACGCCGCGCTCGACCTCGTCCTCGATCTCCTCCGGGGTGGTGCCGAGGTGCACGCCCTCGTAGCGCTCAACCGGCATGCGCGGCCTCCTCCGGCGCGCGCTCCCGCTCCTCCTCCAGCGCGCGCTCCCGCGCCTCCTGGAGCGCGCGCTCCCGCGCGACGACCTCCTCGGGCTCGCTCGGGGTCACGTCCTGGTGGGCCCAGTCGAACCCACCCTTGCGCCAGATGTAGGCGTAGGCGACGAAGACGAGCCCGACGAACACCGCCATCTCCGCGAGGCCGAACACCCCGAGGCGCCGGAACGAGACGGCCCACGGGAACAGGAAGATCGTCTCGATGTCGAAGATGATGAACAGCATCGCGACGACGTAGAACTTGACGCTGAACCGCTCGCCGCGCGGCAGCCGCACGGGGTCGTTGCCGCACTCGTACGCGGAACTCTTGACCGGGTTCGGGTGGTTCGGCCGCAACAGCGACGACGCAACGATGGAGCCGACCGCGAAGATCGCCGCGAGCCCGCCCATCACCACGATCGGCAGGTACTCGGTCAGCATCGCGCCATCCTACGAGGCATGCTTCAGGCCGCCTTCGCCAGGCGGAGCGCCAGGTCGAGCATCCGGTCCTGGAGGTCGCCATCGCGCCCGTCGGACAGGTTCGCCATCGCGCGGAGGGCGAACGACATGATCCCCCGCCGCGGCAACAGCGCGTTGGTGGCGCGCCCCATGATCGCCGGCTTGCCGATCACCGAGGCGAACCAGCGCCCGACCATGAAGTACGCGCCGTACGTGTCCTCGAGCACCCGTGGGTACTGCATCGTGACCGCGGGCCGGTCCGTGATGAGCGCCTCGTGCACCAGCTCAGCCGCGATCTCGCCGGTCTCGATCGCGTACGCGATGCCCTCACCGTTGAAGGGGTTCACGGCGCCCGCCGCGTCCCCAACCAGCAGGAGGCCCGGCACGGCTTGCGGGGTCCGGTTCAGGCCCATCGGCAGCGGCCCGGACAACACCCGGCCCTCCGCCGTGTCCTCACCGATGCCCCACTCGGGCGGGAGCATCCGCGCGAACGCGTCGAACAGGTGCTGCGCCGAGATGTCCTTGAAGTTCGAGAAGGTGTTGAGCAACCCCGCGCCGAGGTTGATCCGGCCCCCGGCCACGGGGAAGAGCCAGCCGTACCCGGGCAGCAACTGGTCGCCGTCCCACAGGTCGAGCCACGACTCGATCCACGGCCCCGGGTGGTAGTCGATCCGGAAGTAGCGGCGCGCCGCGATGCCGAGCGGCTTCTTCGGGTCGCGCGTGACGCCCGCGGGCGCCGCGAACCGGCTGGCCGCGCCGTCGGCCGCGAGCACGAACCGCGCGCGGATCTCGGTCGGCTCGGCGTCGCGCTCCCCCGCCGGCCGCACGGTCGCACCGGCCACGTATCCGTCGACGAACCGCGGCGCGACGGCCTCGGTGCGCTCCATCAGGCGTGCGCCCGCCTTCACCGCGCGCTGCGCGAGCAGATGGTCGAAGCCCTCGCGCGGCATCACGAGCCCGTACGGCGGGAACGACGTGAGGTCCGGCCACGGCAGCTGGATCGTCGTGCGGCGCGCGTGCGTCCGCAGGCCGATCACCTTCTCGAACCCGGGGTCGGTGGTGTCGACGCCCATGTCCTGGATCGCCTTGACCGACCGGGGCGTCAGCCCGTCGCCGCACACCTTCTCTCTGGGGAACGCCGCCTTCTCGACGACGGTGACGTCGATCCCGTGCCGAGCAAGGTGATAGGCAGCAGCGGACCCACCCGGCCCGGCCCCGACCACGAGCACGTCGGTCTCGAACGACCCTTCCACCGTCACGCCCCCTCAGACCTGCCCCGCGTGGAGCGGCGAGAGCTTGTGAAAACTTTCACAAGCTCAGCCTACCGCCACCACGGACGAGCGACCGCGGCAGTCTAGCCCTGTGGCCGGTGGTCCCACGTGGCGACGACGGCGGGGACCACCCGCAGGAACCCGAGGATCGGAACGGCGACCGCGAGCCGCTCGAACCCCTCCCCCGCCAGGAGTGTCCGGTACTTGTCGTGCCACGCGCTCATCGGCGCGCGGAGGTCCGGATGCTCGGCCGGCATCAGCTCGGCGACCCCCTCGACGCGGGCACCGGTCAGCTCCATCCAGTCGCGCCCGCGATCGATCAACACCGACACGCGCGGATCGCGAAGCGCGTCCTCCCAGGTCGTATCGCCCACCCGTGTCGCGACCCAGATCGCGTCATCGAGCCAGACGAACCAACGGGGAGCCACGTGGGGACCGCCGTCGGGACGCACGGTCGCCACCCGGCACATCGGGATGTCACGGAACAGCCGGCGCATCGCGCTGACGTCTTCTGTCATCCCCCACTCACCCGCGTCATGTCAGCCGGTCCGTCTCACAACGACCCCACGAGGGTCGCGACGGCGTCGAGCGCCTCGGCGGCGCCCCGGTCCAGGTGTGGGTCGGCGAGCGCCCCTCGGGAGGCCTCGACGAGCCCCGCGGCCTGCGCGCGCGAGGTGCCGGGCGCCGCGTCGCCGTCGGCGAGATCGTCCAGCATCTGGAAAGCGGCGCCCAGCGGACGCGCGAACGCCCGCAGCGCCTCGTCCACCGCCGGCGCGGCGCCAGCGAGCGCGGCTCCGACCAGCGCCGGCCCCTCCACCGTGTACGCGCCCCCCTTCAGGTAGGCGACCGTCGCCGGCTCGACGCCGAGGTCCGCCACCGAGAGGTACGCGCCGAGCGCGAGCTCGAGCCGCATGCGCGCGAGCCGCGCGGCGCCGGCCAGCTGCCGGTCGGGCGGGAACCCCGCCGTCGAGAAGAGCTGCTCCGCGAAGGCGGCGGCCAGGTCGCCGGCGACGATCGCGACCGCGACACCCACCCGCTCCGGCTCACCTTGCCCACGGGCGCGCGCCGCGGAGGTCTGGCGCGCGCGAGCGGTCGGCTCGCCGCGCCGTTCACCGTCGTCGTCCATCACGTCGTCGTGCAGGAGAGCCATCGTGTGCAGCAGCTCGACGGCCGCCGCCGCCTGCCAGATCTCGGGACCGTCGTCGCCGCCCGCGGCTCGATATCCCCAATAGGTGCACGCCGGCCGGAGCCGCTTCCCACCCGCGCGCACCAGGCGCTGGATCTCTTCGACCGGCTCGGCGGTCCGGGGGTCGATCGCGACGGCATCCGCGTGCCGGTCGCCGAGGAACGCCTCGAGGATCGCATCCACCCGCGCGACCACGGGTTCGAGCACCGAGGCGGTGGCGGCGGCGGACATGGCGGCAGTATCCCAAGCGACCGCCGGAGCCTCCCCCCTATATTGGGTGCAGCCCATGAAGCGGACGTTCCGTTCCCTCGCGACCACGACCGTCGTCCTCACGCTCCTGCTGATCGCCTGGGGCGGGGTCGTGCGGGCGACCGGCTCGGGAGACGGGTGCCCCGACTGGCCCACGTGCTTCGGCCGGTGGATCCCGCGTGCCGAGTACCACACCCTGATCGAGTACACCCATCGGCTGCTCGCGTTCCTCGCGGGCTTCGCGTCGCTGGCCCTGGCGGCCGTGGGTGGATGGTCGCTGATCCGCCGCGGGCCGGTCGACCGGCTGACCGCTTGGCTGGCCGTCGCGCTCCTTCCCCTGTTCGTGGTTCAGGCGTTGATCGGCGGATGGATCATCCACTCCGGCGAAGACCCCAGCGTCGTCACCCTGCATTTCGCCGTCGCGTTCCTCGTGCTCGGCCTCGTCGTGGTGATCGCGGCCCGGACGCGCCTGGGGACCGGCGCGAGCGGGAACCGCGGCTACGCCCGGCTGACGGCGATCACCGCGGCCGCGACCTACGCGTTGCTGCTGGTCGGAACCTACGTCCGGGCGGAGAACGCGGGCCTCGCGTTCCGCGAATGGCCGCTGATGGGCCAAAGCCTGGTGCCGGATCTGTCCGTGCCCGGGGCGGTGGCGATGTTCGCGCACCGGATGCTCGCGATCGTCGTCGTCGCGTTGGTCACGTGGACGATGGTCCGGGCGCGCACGATGGCTCCGCGGTCGGGACCGCTGGTCCGCCTGTCCACCGCGGCGCTCGTCCTGCTGGTGCTCCAGGTCCTCGTCGGTGGCGCGAACGTGCTCACCGAGCTCGCGACCTGGGCCCGAGCGACCCACGTGGCGATGTCCGCCCTGATCTGGGCGACCGTCGTGGCCCTCGCCGTCGCCGCCCGCCTGGAGCCCACCGGCGACGGCGCCCCGCAGCCGAGCGCGACCGACGCGACGGACGTGCACCGGCCGACGATGGGCGACACGATCCGCGCCTACGTCGCCCTCACGAAGCCCCGCATCATCGTGCTGCTCCTGATCATCACGGTGCCGGCGATGGTCCTGGCCGCCGGCACGATCCCGTCGCTCGCGTTGATCCTGGCCACGCTGATCGGGGGCACGATCGCAGCTGGGGCCGCGAACGCGATGAACATGTACCTCGACCGCGACATCGACCAGGTGATGCGCCGGACCCGTCAGCGGCCGCTCCCCCGACATGCGATCGAGCCCGAGGCGGCGCTGCGGTTCGGTTTCGTCCTCGCGGCGGTCGCGTACACGTTCCTCGCGATCACGGTCAACGTCCTGGCCGCGGCGCTCGCCCTGTCGGCGATCGCGTTCTACGTGTTCGTGTACACGATGTGGTTGAAGCGCTCGACCGACCAGAACATCGTGATCGGCGGCGCGGCCGGCGCGGTGCCCGTGCTCGTCGGCTGGGCAGCGGTGACGGGTTCGGTGGCGCTGCCGGCCATCGTCCTGTTCGGCGTCGTGTTCCTGTGGACGCCACCCCACTTCTGGGCCTTGGCCCTGCGGATGCGTGAGGACTACGCGGCTGCCGGCGTGCCGATGCTGCCGGTCGTCCGTGGCGACGACGAGACCCGGCGGCAGATCTTCCTCTACTCGCTCATATTGTTCGCGGTGACGCTGGTGTTGATCCCGATCGCCTCGATGGGGCCGGTCTACACCGCGACCGCGGTGGCGTTGGGCGGCGCGTTCGTCTACCGGTGCCTGCAGCTGTGGCGCGAGCCGACCGACGACCGGTCGTGGCGGGTGTTCAAGTTCTCGCTGCTCTACTTGGCCGGGCTGTTCGTCGCGGTCGCGCTCGACGCGCTCGTCTGACCGGCGAGCACCTGGTCCAACACCCCCGAGAGCTGGGTCGCGCTCGTCGCGCCTGGCCCGATCGCGTATCGGATCGTGCCGGACTGGTCGACGACATAGGTGTCGGGCAGCCCGACGTAGTCGAGGGAGGCGGCGAACTTCCCGGTGGGATCGGAGATGCTCGGATAGGGCACGTGGTAGCTCTCGACCCACGCTTTCGCGGCGGCGTCCTGGTCCATGTGGTCGATCCCGAGGAACCGGACCCCTTGCTTCGCATACCGGTTCGCCACCTGGACGAGCTCCGGCTGCTCGAGCTGGCACGGCGTGCACCAGTTGGCCCACACGTTCACGACCAGCACCTTGCCAAGGAAATCCTGGCTCGAGACCTGGCCGCCGTCGACGGTCGGGCCGCTCAGCGTCGGGAGCGGCTCGTCGACCGCGCGCACCGTCGTGCTCTGGTCCGCCGACGACTCGTTCGCCCGGGTGCAGGCCGCGAGCGCGAACACCGCGACGAGGACGGCGATCGAACGGGCGACACGCATGCGGACCACGGTACCGAAGCGCTGCGGATCAGCCGACGGTGACCGTGCCGCTCATCTGCGGATGCACGTCGCAATGGAAGTAGTACGACCCCGGCTTGAGCGCCGGGATGTTGTACTCCACGGTCTTCACGCCCACGACGATGTCCCCCGTGAAGAGCGGGTTCGTCGCCGAAGAGTCGGGGAAGATCGCGATGTCGTGCGGCACCCCGGCGTCCTCATTGTCGAACGTCAGCGTCGTCGCCTTGTTCGCCGGCAGCGTGATCGTCGACGTGTCGAACGCGATGCCGGACGCCGTGACGGTCGTGGTGGTGCCACCCGGCGGCGGCGCGCCGGATGACGGCGGTGGCGCCGCGGATGTCGGCGGCGGGCCACTCGGTGGCGGTCCCCCGCCGCCGCCACCTCCCGGCGTGACGGTGACCGTGCCGTTCATGGTGGTGTGGATGTCGCACCGGAAGAAGTACGTGCCCGGCTTGAGCGCGGGGATCGTGTAGTCGCCCTTCGCGACGCCGGTAATGATCTTGCCGCGGAACAGGTTGTCCTTGGCCGTGTCATCCGTGTAGATCGCGACGTTGTGCTGCACACCCGCATCGTCGTTGTTGAACGTGAACTGCGTGGGCTCGCCCGCCTGGAAGGTCAGGCTGTCGGTGTCGAACGCGAGCCCCGACGCCGTGATCGACGTCGACGCGCCCTCCCCGCCACCCTCGGCGCCGGCGCCCGGCGCGGTCGTGAGGGTGCCCTTCATCACCGTCGGGTGGAAGCTGCAGTAGAAGTAGTACTTCCCCGCCGGAAGCGGCGGTGCCGGGTAGTCGATGGTCGACACGCCCGTGATCCCGCTGCCTTCGACGAACGTCTGCGCGCTCGGGTCCTTCGCAGGGTCGGCCGACGTGACCACGACATCGTGCTCGACGCTCGGGTCCTGGTTGTCGAACTGGATCGTGAACGGTGTGTCCGACGCCGTCGTGAGCGACGTGTCCTGGAACCCCGCCGCGGCCGCTCCCTCGGGCGCGGTGATCGTCAGCAACACCGTCTCGCCCGCAGGCGCCTCCCCTTCCTTGGGCGCGAGCAGCAGCGCGGCGCCCGACGCGAGCATCGCCACGCCGACCACACCGAGGCCGACGGTCAACAGTGACCCGGTGCCCACGCGCTTGCGCGAAGCGACGATCCCGACCACCGTGACGATGCCCGCCGCGGTTAGGAGCGCGGTCGCCGTCGCGGCGTGTGGCTCCATCTGCAGCAACAGCCGCGAGAATCCCCACAGCACGATCCCGATGCCGCCCAGCAGGATCAGCGGGATCAGGACCGGCAGCAGCAGGCTCTGCCGCGGCCGGGGCGCCTTGGGGTCGTCGGTCATCGGTGCGCTCCCGCCCGCAGGTCGGCCTCGACGTCACGCAACGCCAGCGCGTCCCAACCCTCGACCCGCTCCCGCCGTTCCCAGTGGAAGAAGATCGTCGCGATGAAGCCCCAGAAGATCAGCGTGCCGAGGAGCTTCATCGACAGACCGGCGACCAGCTGATCGGTCAGGGCCGAGATCCCGAACACCCGAGGGAACGTCTCGTACACGTGGTACAGCGGCTGGTGCGAGAACGTGAGGAACGAGGCGGGCACCATCGGCACCAGCGACTGGACGAACAGGTAGAGCATCTGCACCGGCGGGGTGAGCGGCGGCAGCTCCGGCAGCGGCGACATGATCGGCCACCACATGACGATCGCCGAGCCCAGCAGCACGACGTGCAGCAGGAAGTGCAGCGGCTCGTGCACCACGGCGGTATCGACGATCACCGGCCAGTGCGTGATCAGCAGGACCCCGTTGAAGATCAGCGTCGCGATGAGCGGCCGGGTGACCGTGCGCCAGGCGCGCTCGACCCACGGGGGCGACAGCACCTTCCGCCACATCCACGCGGGGATCCCGGCCACGAGCATCGGCGCGGCGACCAGCGTGTACAGCAGGTGCTGGACCATGTGCGCGGTGTACCAGACGCGCTCCGCGAGATCGTGCAACGGCCACATCGACCCGACGAACAGCACCGCCATCCCGGCCAGGAACAACCGCCGGACGTGCGGCGTCGTCACCTCGCCGGTGTCGCGCTCGTGGCGCCGCGCCCAGATCAGGTAGGCCGCGACGACCGACCCGAGGATCAGCCAGACGTCGACGTGCAGATTGAAGGCCGGCATCGCGTCAGGAGCTCCACACGCGGAACATCAGTAGCACGACGGCGTACAGCGTGAACGCGCCGATCGCGCCGAGGGCGAACACCCGCGAGAACCGCCCGTTGTCGAACTTCAGGTGCATGAAGTAGCCGACCACGAGCACGAACTTGATGATCGTGCACGCGAACAGCGCGACGACGAGCTTGGTTCCCGAGAGCGACGAGTAGCTGAGCAGCACCTCGATGCAGGTGAGCGCGATCAGCAGCAGCCCGACCCGGATGTATTCGCGCGCCGACGGGTGGTACGCGACGTGCGGCTCCGGACCCGTCGGCGGCGCGGCCGTGTCGGGCTCCGTCCGGCGGTCGGTCGAGCTCATCGGCCGATCTCCATCGGGCCGATCTCCATCGGGCCGATCTCCAGCGGGCAAGTCTCCATGGCTACACGGCTCCGTGCGGCGGGGGGGCCGGGATCAGGTACACGACCGTGAAGATCACGATCCACACGATGTCGACGAAGTGCCAGTACAGCCCGACCATCTCGACGGGGAACGCCGGATCGTCGGACAGCGAGCCGCGGAACGAGAACGCGACCAAGATCAGTAGCATCAAGATCCCGACGGTCACGTGCACGCCGTGGAACCCCGTGAGCACGAAGAACGTCGAGCCGAACAGGTTCGTGTGCAGCGTCAGGCCTTCGCGGAAGAACGACGTGAACTCGAAGACCTGGCCGCCGACGAAGCACAGACCGAGCATCGCGGTCGCGAGCAACCAGAGCCGCATCCGCGCGTAGTCGCGCGCGAGCGCCGCGTTGTGCGCCAGGACCATCGTGAGCGAGCTCGCGAGCAGCACGAACGACGACACCGACGTGTAACCGATGTCGAACACGTCCTGCGGATACGGCCCGGTCGTGCTCTGCCCGCGGTAGAGCACGTACGCGGTGATCAGTCCGCCGAACAGCAGGCATTCCGAGGCCAGGAACAACCACATCGCGAGCTTCGTCGACCGCAGGCCGGTCGACGTGTACTCGGTGTGGACGAGGTCGGCGTGCGCGTCAGCCATCGCTCACTCCGCCACCGAGGGCTCGAGCGCCCAACCGGTCAGCCCGATCACGATCACGAGCGCGCCCGCCGCGACGAGCCACCACGAGTACAGGACCCCGTAGCCGAGGAGGGGGAACCCGAGCGATACGACGATCGGCCAGAACGACGGGCTCGGCAGATGGATCGCGTGCCCGCCGCCCGGGTGGTCTTCTCCCGAGCCGCCGGCCGGCACCCGCACGAGCCGGCCGGTCTCGTCCTCGGCGTATTTGCGATGCCAGAAGTCGTCGAGCGCGTGCACCGTTGGGATCTCGTCGAAGTTGTAGACCGCCGGCGGGCACGCCGTCGTCCACTCCAACGTGCGCGCGTCCCACGGGTCCTCGTTCTCGAGGCCGGCCGGCTTCAGCTGCGTCCGGACCACCAGGATGATGAACAGCAGCACGCTGAGCGCGATGGTGAACGCACCGATCGACGCGATCTGGTTCCACACCGTGAGGCCGAGCGCCGCCGGGTACGTGTACTCGCGGCGGATCATGCCGCCGAGGCCGAGGATGTGCATCGGCGCGAACGTCAGGTTGAACCCGATCAGCAGGATCCAGAACTGCACCTTCCCCCACCGGTTGGGGAGCATCCGGCCGAACACCTTCGGCCACCAGTAGTACATCGCCCCGAAGAAGGCGAAGATCGCGCCGCCGAAGAGCACGTAATGGAAGTGCGCGACGACGTAGTACGTGTCGGTCTGCTGGTAGTCCGAGGGCACGATCGAGTGCGTCACGCCCGACAGGCCGCCGATCACGAACATCGCGATGCCGCCGATCGCGAACAGCATCGGCGGCTCCAGATGCAGATCGCCTCCGTACAGCGTCCCCATCCAGTTGAAGATCTTCACGCCCGTCGGCACCGCGATGATCGCGGTCGAGATCCCGAACGCGGTGTTCGCCACCGGTCCGAGGCCGGCCGCGTACATGTGGTGGACCCACACGCCGAACCCGATGAAGCCGATCGCGATCCCGGAGAACACGACGAACTGGTAGCCGAACAGGGGCTTCCGTGCGAACACGGGCAAGATCTCGCTGAAGATCCCGAAGGCCGGCAAGATCAGGATATAGACCTCGGGATGCCCGAATAACCAGAACATGTGTTGCCAGAGCAGGGGTTCCCCGCCTCTGGTCGGATCGAAGAACGCGGTGTCCCATCGCCGGTCGAACAGCATCTGGAACAGCGCGACCGTGATGATCGGCAGCGAGAACGCCAGCAGGAACTGCACGACCAGGCCCATCCACACGAACACCGGCATCCGGAACAGCGACATGCCCGGCGCGCGCATGTTGATGACGGTGATCGCCAGGTTGATCGCGCCGACCGTCGACGCGATACCGGTGATCAGCAGGCCGAGCGCATAGAACGTCATCCCGTTGCCGGGGTCGGTCGTCGAGTTCGGTGCGTACGCGAACCAGCCGCCGTCGGGCGCGCCGCCCATGAACCAGCTGGAGTTGAGGAACAACGCACCGAGCAGGAAGACCCAGAACGACAGCGCGTTCAGCCGCGGGAACGCGACGTCGCGCGCCCCGATCATCAACGGGATCAGGTAGTTGAAGAACGCCGCCGACATCGGCATGACGAACAGGAAGATCATCGTCAGGCCGTGCATCGTGAAGATCTGGTTGTACTGGTCGGCGTTGAGCAGCGTGTTGCTCGGCTTCGCCAGCTGCGAGCGGATCAGCAGCGCCTCGCACCCACCGATCACGAAGAACAGGAACGACGAGATCCCGTAGAGGATCCCGATCTTCTTGTGGTCGACCGTCGTGAACCAGCTCCAGAAGCCCGTCGTCGCCATCGGGCGACGCAGGATCCCTCGCTGCGGGGTGACGGTGACGGTTGCCATCGGTCGGTGCGCTCCTAGTTGCTCAGGCTATAGAGGTAGGCCATCAGATAGTCGATCTGCTGCTGGCTCAGGTTGTAGTCCGGCATCTTCGCGCCGAGCTTGACCGCGTTCGGGTCCTCCAGCCAGGCGCGGAGCGCGGGCAGGTTGGCGTTGCCGTCGATGAACGTCTCGAAGTCGCAGCCGGCGAAGCATTGGTGCGTCGGGTTGCCGAAGTCGGTGAGGTTCGGCGCCGCGGTGCTCTGGGCGGTGATGTTGTTGAGCATGGCGCCCCCGATCGCGTGACACGCGATGCACTGGCCGCCCCCCTCACCGGCCGGGCCCTGCCCGAAGAACACCTGCATGCCCTTCTCCGCGTCGCTGCCCGGGGCCGGGGTCGGCGCCGGCTGCTTGCGCGCCTGGACCCAGTTCGCCCAATCGGTGGGGCTGAGCGCGACGATCCGGAACTTCATCATCCCGTGCT
>Ga0105248_10001258_pt1 | contig 28317 bp, 25 predicted proteins | sample KBSS34metaG_FD_81524 | JGI IMG/M metagenome (GOLD analysis project Ga0105248, IMG submission 81524) | Switchgrass rhizosphere microbial communities from Kellogg Biological Station, Michigan, USA - KBS S3-4 metaG | ecosystem: Host-associated > Plants > Roots > Rhizosphere > Soil | place... | reverse complement strand
GCGGCGGCGGCGCTGGGCGCTCCACGGGTTGCGGCGGTGTCGCGGGATTTTGTGCCGCTGCCGCCTGTTGCTGCGCCTTCAGGGCCGCTGCGGCCTTGTCTGCTTCGGTCTTCTTGGCGAGGTCTTCCTGCGCTTTCTTGGCAGCATCCTGCTGCTGCTTGAGTTCGTCGCCCGCTTCCTTCTGCATCATCGCGCGCAAGCGCGGCAGCGATGGCGCGTTGGTATCCACGCGCTCGAGCAACGCAAAGATGCGCGCCGCCTCGATGCGTCCGGGCTCGTCGCCCTTCTTGAGGTTTTGCTCGGTCGCGATCATCGCGTAGGGAAACAGATCGAGGAGTGCGCTCTTCGCGCTCTCGTCCTTGGGATTGCGCTGGCGCAACGCGAGGTAGTATTCGATCGCATTATCGCCGGCCGGCGCATACAGGCGCTTTTCGTTTTCGGCTGTCTTGGCCTTGGTCAACAGGTCGGCGTCGGTGTCGACTGCCGCCGTAGGCGAAGCGGCGGACGTGGAAGAGGCCGCCGGTGTTCCTGCGACCGGTGCCGCCGGGGCGGCTTTCTTGGAACAGCCCGCGATACCGAGCGCGGCGACAATCACGGCGGCCAAGGCCGCACTCCGCCAGCTTGTGGTAGCTGATTGTTGCGTCATGGGATACCCCCGATTGAGTCGTTAATCCGAGTTTAACCAGATTTTTCCTGAATGGTGTGCACTCCGTCACTTGCCGATGCAGAAGCTCCCGAAGATCGCCCCGAGCAAGTCATCGCTGCTGGTCATGCCGGTGATTTCACCTAGGACTGCTTGCGCGAGCCGCAGTTCCTCGGCCGCGAGTTCGCCGGCGCGCCGGACCCGCAGATGTTGTGCCGCAAACTGGAGATGCACCCCAACCCTGCGCAACGCATCCACATGCCGTGCGCGGGCGCTGAACGCACCTTCCGTGCTTTCGCCGCTGCCAGCGGCTTCCTGCAGTCGGCGGCGCAGCATGTCGAGGTTCAGCCCGCTGTGCGCCGACAACCAGAGTTGATCGGGTTGCCCGGGCTGCAGCGCCGCCGGCTCGAGCAGGTCGGCCTTGTTGTAGAGCCACAACACGCGCGGCATGTCGGCAAGATCGGCGGCGAGCGCCGCGCGTCCCTGCTCCGGCTCGCGTGCATCGACGACGGCGAGCACCAGGTCGGCGCGCGCGAGTTCCGCGCGTGCGCGGCGCATGCCCTCGCGCTCGATCGCGTCATCGGAAGGACGCAGGCCGGCGGTATCCACGAGCGTCAACTCGATGCCATCCACCTGCACGCTCTCGCGCAACAGGTCGCGGGTCGTGCCGGGTACCGCGGTGACGATCGCGCGATCGTTGCCGGCCAATGCGTTGAGCAGGCTGGACTTGCCGACATTCGGCGCGCCGAGGATCACCACGTGCAGTCCATCGCGCAGGCGCTGCCCGCGCGTGGCCTCGGCGAGCAATGCGCCATGTTCCGCCAGAACGCCGTCGAGCCGGCGCTGCAGGTCGGCATCGGCGAGGAAATCGATTTCATCGTCGGGAAAATCGATCGCGGCTTCGACGTGCACGCGCAATGCGGTCAGTGCGTCGAGCAATGCATCGACGCGTTGCGAGAAGGCTCCATCGAGCGAACGGCGTGCGGCGCGCGCAGCGGCCTCGCTGCCCGCCGCGATCAGGTCGGCGACCGCTTCGGCCTGCGCAAGATCGAGCTTGTGGTTGCGATACGCGCGCTCGGTGAATTCGCCGGGCCGCGCCGCGCGTGCGCCGAGCACGAGGCAACGTTGCAGCAATTGCTGCAACAGGACCGGACTGCCGTGCGCCTGCAGTTCGACGACGTCTTCGCCGGTATAGGAATGCGGGGCTGGGAAATGCAACGCGATGCCATCGTCGATGACATCACCATGCGCATCGCGGAACACCGCATGGTGCGCATGGCGCGGACGCAGTGCGATGCCGCCCAGCGTTTCACCAATTGCCAGCGCATCCGGTCCCGACAGGCGGACGATGCCGATGCCGCCCGCGCCCGGCGCGGTGGCGATCGCGGCGATGGTGTCGGTCGCTTGCATTTGCAGTACCGATCGGCTCGGCGCGCTGCGATCGCTACTTGCGCGCAACCGCGCCCGGCGCGCCGTGCTTGCGCATCAACCACCACTGCTGCAACAGGCCGAGCGCACCGTTGGTGACCCAGTACAGCACCAGGCCGGCCGGGAAGAACGCGAACATGATGCCGAATGCGAGCGGCATGATCTGCATCATGCGTTTTTGCATCGGATCCATGCCCGGCGACGGGGTCAACCGTTGGGTCGCGATCATCACGATCATGTTCAGCGCGGGCAATACGAAGTACGGATCCTGGTCGCTGAGGCTGTGGATCCAGCCGAACCATGGCGCATGGCGCAGTTCGATGCTTTCGAGCAGCACGCGATAGAGCGCGAAGAAGATCGGGATCTGCACCAGCATCGGCAGGCAGCCGCCGGCCGGATTGATCTTTTCCTTCTTGTACAGCTCCATCATCGCCATGTTGTATTGCTGCTTGTCGTCGCCGTAGCGCTCCTTGAGCGCCTCCAGTCGCGGCTGCACGGCGCGCATCTTGGCCATGCTCTTGTACTGGGCCTCGGACAACTTGAACATCGCGAGCTTGATCAACAGCACCAGCGCGATGATCGACCAGCCCCAGTTGCCGAGCAGCCAGTGCAATTTGGACAGCAGCCAGAACAGCGGGCCCGCGAACACCGTGAACCAGCCGTAGTCGACGGTCAGGCCGAGCCCGGGCGCGACCGACGGCAGGGTGTCCTGCAGTTTCGGTCCGACATAAAGCCGCGCGTCGATGCTGCGGGTGGCGCCTGCGGGGATCTGCAGGACAGGTCCTTGCGAGATCACGCGATAGATCGGTCCGCCGTTGCCCGCGTCGGTGGCGATCGAGAGCTTCGCGGGTTCCTTCGCGTCCGGAATCCAGGCGGCGAGGAAGTAATGCTGCACCATCGCCATCCAGCCACCGGTGACGGTCTTGTCGAGCGGATCGTCGTACTTGGTGAGGGCGCGGGTTTCGTACTTGTCCTCGGGGCTGTACCAGGAGGCGCCGACGAAACTGTAGGACTCGGGATTGGTCAGGCCGCCGGTCTTCTTGATGATCGGCGGGACCCGGCGCAATTGCCGGTAATCGTTGCCGGTCCACGCGCTGGCGCTGCCGTTGCGGATTTCCTCGTGCACGTCGATGACGTAGCTGCCGCGCTTGAGGGTATAGGTCTTGCGCACCTGCAGGCCGCTCGGATCGGTCCACACGAAGGTTTGCGCGACGCTCGCACTGCCCTTCGCGATGGTCTTGTCGACGCTTCCGCCTTCGACCTGGAATACCGATTGATGATTCGGGGCAGGCCCCTTGCTGACGAGGCCGGATTCGGCGACGAACAGGTCCGTCGCGTCATCGTCCAGCAGCTTGACGGGCGGACTGTTGCGATCGGCGGTCTGCCCATAGGCAAGCAGTTGCGCCCCGATCACCCTCGCACCGAGGGGGTCGATCCGCAGGCGCAGCAATTCGTTGCCGAGCACGACCGGTGGCGCCGCGGCTGCGGTTGCGACGCCGCCTGCCGGACTCGTTGCCGGCGTTGCGCCCGTTGCCATTGCGTTGGCGGGCGTCGACGCAGGCACCGCAGGCATGGGCTTCGGGACGGCGGCGCTGGCATCGGTTGCTGTTGAAGGCACGCTTGCCGCTGCAGTCGTGCTCGCTGCGGCAACTTGCGGAACGGCATGGTCCTGTTGCCATGCCTGCCAGACCAGGAAGGCCAGCATCAGCCATGCGACGACCAGGAACGTGCGGGTTTGATTCATCGGATTCGATTCTTCGCGTTGGGTTGTTGCTGGCGTCGTCGCTTGAACCGGGCGGTCATCGCCCGGCGAAGGATCAGCAGGGGTCCGTCGCCGAATCCGGCATGCGGGGAGGGATTGTGGGGGCTGCAGGGGCCGTCTTCAACGCGCCGGCCTTTTTCCATAGCGACGCCAATGCCGCACGCAGTGCTTCGGCTGACGCCCCGGCCGCATCGCGCTGCGCGAGCAGCACGTAGTCGCCGGAGGGCAATTGCATGCGGCAGCGACGGAAGCTGTCGCGCGCGATGCGCTTGATCCGGTTGCGCTCGACCGCGTGCGCGGCGACGCGTTTGGAAACTGAAATGCCCAATCGCGCCGATGGTTGCGCACTGTCGTCGGTCGGGAGGGTTTCGGCTGGGCGAAGATGCAAACGAAACAGGGCCGCGCTGATGCGACGGCCCTGCGAGAATGTTGCCTTGAACTGCGTTGGCGTGCGCAAGCGCGCGCTGCGCGGGAATGTGGCGGCGTCGGTATCTGCAATCACGAGGTGGACACCGACGCGACGGCTTGCGCCGTCGGGAAATCAGACGGCGAGGCGGGCGCGACCCTTGGCACGGCGACGCGCGAGGATCTTGCGGCCGTCGGCGGTCTTCATGCGCGCACGGAATCCGTGGTCGCGCTTGCGCTTGATGTTGCTGGGCTGGTAGGTGCGCTTGGTGGCCATTACGGCACTCCGGGCAATGCTTTGGGTAAGACCGCGAACTATAGCTGCGCATCGGCGAGCGCGCAAGCGCAATCCGCTTGGCACGCTCGCTCCGGCGCGGTTAGACTGCAATCATTCCTGTTGTTCCCAAACCCTGCAGTTCCCACGCGGCGGCGCTCGCGTCGCCCAGCGAGTCCTTCCCTTCCCCCATGCTATCCGTCTGGCCCCGTTGTCTGGAACGCCTTGAGGCCGAGCTTCCGGCCGAGGACGTGCACACCTGGCTCAAGCCCCTGCAAGCCGATGCGCGCGACGACCGGCTGACCCTGTACGCACCGAATGCCTATGTCGTGGACGAGGTGCGGTCGCGGCACCTGGCGCGCATCCGCCAGCTCGCAGACCATTTCGCCGGCATGCCGATGCCGGTGCACCTCGAGGTCGGGGCCATGCCGCGCGCGGCGATCCCGGTGGTGGCGAGCCATGCGCAGAAGCTGCCTGACTCCAGCTACGTCTCCTCGCTCGACCCGCACTACACCTTCGACAATTTCGTCGAGGGCCGATCCAACCAGCTCGGCCGCGCGGCCGCGCTGCAGGCCGCGCAGCGCCCCGGCGACCGCGCCCACAATCCGCTGCTGCTGTATGGCGGAACCGGCCTCGGCAAGACCCACCTGATGTTCGCCGCAGGCAACCTCATGCGCGCCCAGGATCCGACCTGCCGCGTGCTCTACCTGCGCTCGGAACAGTTCTTCAGCGCGATGATGAAAGCGTTGCAGGACAAGGCGATGGACCAGTTCAAGGCGCAGTTTCGTTCGGTGTCCGCGCTGCTGCTCGACGACATCCAGTTCTTCGCCGGCAAGGACCGCACCCAGGAGGAGTTCTTCCATACCTTCAACGCGCTGTTCGAAGGCAAGCAGCAGATCATCCTGACTTGCGACCGCTACCCGCGCGAAGTCGAGAACCTCGAACCCAGGCTCAAGGGCAGGTTGTCGTGGGGGCTGTCGGTCGCGATCGACCCGCCCGACTTCGAGACGCGCGCGGCCATCGTGCTGTCCAAGGCCGCCGAGCGCGGCCTGCGGATCCCCGAGGACGTGGCGCTGTTGATGGCTCGCAAGATGCGCTCGAACGTGCGCGACCTCGAGGGCGCGCTCAACACGCTCGCCGCGCGCGCGAATTTCACCGGACGCACGATCACCGTCGAGTTTGCCCAGGAAACCTTGCGCGACCTGTTGCGCGCGCAGCAGCAGGCGATTTCCATCGGCAACATCCAGAAGACCGTGGCAGACTACTATCAGTTGCGCCTTGCCGACCTGACCTCGAAGCGTCGCACGCGTTCGCTCGCGCGGCCGCGGCAGATGGCGATGGCGCTTGCCAAGGAATTGACCGAGCACAGCCTGCCGGAAATCGGCGATGCGTTCGGCGGTCGCGACCACACGACCGTACTGCACGGGTGCAAGCGGATTCGCGAGTTGATTGAAACCGACGGCAAGTTGCGCGAGGACTGGGAGAAACTGATTCGCAAATTGACCGAATGAAGGTTGTGGATAAGCTGGGGATCGCCAGACGGGGCAAAAGTTATCCACAGACTTTCCCACCTGTGTGGCGGCTTCGCTCACAGCCTTTCTCAGACCACAAAATAGAATAAAAACAACAGTTTAGTACTGTTACCCAGCGATTTTTGAAACACCACCACCACCGTTCTTTTCTCTCTTCTACAACATCAATCTTGGGGCCGTACATGCGTTTCAGTCTTCAGCGCGAAGTTCTGCTCAAGCCGCTCCAGCAAGTCGTCAACGTGGTCGAACGCAGGCACACACTGCCCGTCCTGGCCAACGTTCTTGCGTTGGTGAAGAACGGACAGTTGTCGCTGACCGGTACCGACCTTGAGGTCGAAATGGTTGCCCGCACCGCGGTCGAGGATGCCAAAGACGGCGAAACCACGATCCCCGCGCGCAAACTTTTCGAGATCGTGCGTGCTCTGCCCGACGGCAGCCGGATCACCGTCAGCCAGGCCGACGACAAGGTCACCCTGCAGGCCGGACGCAGCCGGTTTACCTTGGCCGCCTTGTCGGCCAATGAATTCCCGGCGATCGAAGACATCGAACTGGTCGAACGCATTCGCGTCCCGGAAGCGGCCCTGAAGGAATTGATCGAGCGCACCGCTTTCGCCATGGCGCAGCAGGATGTTCGCTATTACCTCAACGGACTGCTGCTGGACCTGCGCGAGAACGCGCTCCGTTGCGTTGCGACCGATGGGCACCGTCTCGCGATGTGCGAGGTTTCGCTACCCGCCGGTGCGCAGTCCCGCAAGCAGATCATCGTGCCGCGCAAGGGCGTACTGGAACTGCAGCGCCTGCTCGAAGGCGGGGATCGCGAGGTCGAGCTCGAAGTCGGGCGCAACCACCTGCGCCTGCGCCGCGAGGATGTGACGTTCACCTCCAAGCTGATCGATGGGCGTTTCCCCGATTACGACGCGGTGATTCCGATCGGTGCCGACAAGGAAGTGCGGGTCGATCGCGAAACCTTGCGGGCGGCCCTGCAACGCGCGGCGATCCTGTCGAACGAGAAATACCGCGGGGTGAAGGTCGAAGTCAGCCCCGGCCAGCTGCTGCTGGTCGCGCATAATCCGGAACAGGAAGAAGCCCAGGAAGAGGTCGAGGCCGACACGAAAGTCGATGGCCTGGCGGTCGGTTTCAACGTGACCTACTTGCTCGATGCACTCGGCGCCTTGCGCGACGACACGGTGCTGATCGCGTTGCGGGATGCCAATTCCAGCGCCTTGCTGCGCGAGGCCGGCAACGACCGCTGTCGCCACGTGGTGATGCCGTTACGGCTGTGACCTCGCTGACCGGCAGCCGCAGATGCTGCTTGAACGGCTGAACTTGGCCCGCTTTCGCGGGTTCGACGCGGCCGAGCTGCGCCCGGCGCCCGGCATCAACCTGATTACCGGCGGCAATGGGGCAGGCAAGACGACCTTGCTCGAAGCCGCGCATTTGCTCGCCAACGGCCGATCCTTCCGGGGTCGGGTACGTGATGGGCTGGTCCGCCAGGGCCAAACGGACCTGGAAGTGTTCGCCGAGTGGCGCGAGCGAGACGGCCGCAGTCGACGCGCCGGATTGCGCCACTCGGGGCGCGACTGGGAGGCGCGGCTGGATTCCGAACCCGTTAGGAGCCTGGCCGAGCTATGCGCGGCGCTGGCGGTGCTGACCTTCGATCCGGGCAGCCATGCCTTGATCGCGGGTGGTTCCGAACAGCGGCGTCAATTCCTGGATTGGGCCCTGTTCCACGTGGAACCAGACTTCCTGCCCATCTGGCGTCGCTATGCGCGCGCCCTCAAACAACGCAATGCCTTGCTGAAGAGCCGGCCGCATCCGAATCTGCTGGTTCCATGGGATCGCGAGCTGGAAGAGGCCGGCGAGCCCATGACCCGGATGCGAGCGTTGTATCTCGGGCGGCTCGAGCCGTTGCTGGCGCAAACCGCAGCACTGTATCTGCCGGAGTTGGGCGCGCTGCGATTGGATTTCCTGCCTGGCTGGCGGCGCAACGAACAGCCGCTGGGCAGTGCGTTGGCACAGTCGCACGAGCGCGACCTCGCAGTCGGTCACAGCGGAACCGGCCCGCACCGCGCCGATTGGCGCATCGAATTCGAGCGCCTGCCCGGCCGCAATGCGTTGTCGCGCGGACAGGAGAAACTCGTCGCGCTCTCCTGTGTACTCGCCCAAGGCAGTGCCTATGCTGCGGCGCGGGACGAGTGGCCGATCATTGCCTTGGACGACCTGGCTTCCGAGCTCGACCACGAGCACCAGCAGCGCGTGCTGCTCGATCTGGCCGCCAGCGGCGCGCAAATCCTGCTGACCGGTACCGAAGCTCCTCCCGGGCTGGCTGCTTCAGGGCTGCAACCAACCCTGTTCCACGTGGAACAAGGCGGGGTCCGCGCACTGCTATAATTGGCGGTCTCCACGCGACCCACGGCGATGCCGCAACGGCATCGGACGGGCGCATCCAGGGCCTGAGCACGCATGACCGACGACAGCACTTCCGGCGACAAGCAGAACAGCACCTACGACTCCACCCGCATCACCGTCCTGCGCGGCCTCGAGGCCGTCCGCAAGCGCCCGGGCATGTACATCGGTGACGTCCACGACGGCACCGGCCTGCACCACATGGTGTTCGAGGTGGTCGACAACGCGATCGACGAGGCGCTGGCTGGCTACTGCGATCGCGTGGAAGTCGTGCTGCATGCGGACGGCTCGGTGTCGGTGTCCGACAACGGCCGCGGCATTCCGACCGACATCCACAAGGAAGAGGGCGTCTCGGCGGCGGAAGTCATCATGACCGTGCTGCACGCCGGCGGTAAGTTCGACGACAACAGTTACAAGGTGTCCGGCGGCCTGCATGGCGTCGGCGTGTCGGTGGTCAATGCGCTGTCCGAGCACCTGTGGATGGACATCTGGCGCGACGGCCAGCACCACCAGCAGGAATACGCGCTCGGTGAGCCGCTGTATTCGCTCAAGAACGTCGGAATATCGGCCAGGCGCGGAACCCAGATCCGCTTCAAGCCGGCCACCACGATTTTCACCGACACCGAGTTCCACTACGACATCCTGGCCAAGCGCCTGCGCGAACTGTCGTTCCTGAATTCCGGGGTGAAGATCGAGCTCGTGGACGAGCGCGGCGAAGGCCGACGCGACCTGTTCGAGTACGAGGGCGGTATCCGCAGCTTCGTCGAGCACCTCGCCCAGCTCAAGACCCCGCTGCATCCGTCGGTGATCTCCGCATCGGGCGAACAGGCCGGGATCACGGTGGACATTGCCCTGCAATGGACCGATGCCTACCAGGAAACGATGTTCTGCTTCACCAACAACATTCCGCAAAAAGATGGCGGCACGCATCTGGCCGGATTCCGCGCAGCGCTCACGCGCACGCTGAATGCCTACATCGACCAGTCCGGCATCGCCAAACAGGCCAAGATCGCGCTTGCCGGCGACGACATGCGCGAAGGCATGATCGCAGTGCTGTCGGTCAAGGTTCCGGATCCGAGCTTCTCGTCGCAGACCAAGGAAAAGCTCGTATCTTCCGAAGTAAAGCCGGTAGTTGAAGCGATCGTCGCCGAAAAGATAAGTAACTTCCTGCAAGAACACCCATCCGAAGCGCGTGCGATCGCCGAGAAAGTGGTCGACGCGGCCCGCGCCCGCGAAGCCGCCCGCAAGGCGCGCGAGCTGACCCGCCGCAAGGGCGCGCTGGATATCGCCGGCTTGCCCGGCAAGCTCGCCGATTGCCAGGAAAAGGATCCGGCGCTGTCCGAACTGTTCATCGTCGAGGGCGATTCCGCAGGCGGCTCGGCCAAGCAGGGCCGCAACCGCAAGACCCAGGCGATCCTCCCGCTCAAGGGCAAGATCCTCAATGTCGAGCGCGCGCGTTTCGACAAGATGCTTGGATCGGCCGAGGTCGGGACGCTCATCACCGCGCTCGGCTGCGGCATCGGCAAGGACGAGTACAACCCCGACAAGCTGCGCTACCACCGCATCATCCTGATGACCGACGCCGACGTCGACGGCTCGCACATCCGCACCTTGTTGCTGACGTTCTTCTATCGGCAGATGCCCGAATTGATCGAGCGCGGGCACATCTACATCGGCCTGCCGCCGCTGTACAAGATCAAGCAGGGCAAGACCGAGTTGTACTTGAAGGACGATGCGGCGTTGAACCAGTACCTGGTAAATAACGCGGTCGAAGGCGCCGAGCTGCGCCCTGGCGACGCGGCGCCGCCGATCACCGGCATCGCGCTCGAAAAGCTGTTGCTGGACCTGGTCGCCGCGCAGGAAGCGATCGCGCGCAATGCCTATCGGTTCGACAGCACGGTGTTGCACGCGATGCTGGAACTGCCGCCGCCGAGCGCGGCGCTCTTCGAAGAAGCCGGTGCACGGGATGCATGGCTCGCGCAATTGCAGCAACGCCTGGGCGCGACGGGTCTTGGCCGCCCGCAGTACAACCTGCGCGCATTGCACGCAGGGGATGCGCATCCCGCCGCGCTGGTGATCGAACGCCGACAGCATGGGCTGTCGGTCAGCCAGACGCTGCCGATCACGCTGTTCGATGCCGGTGAATTGCGACCGCTCGGCGACTTCGCGCGTGCACTGGATGGTTTGTTGCAGCCGGGGGCCAGCGTCAGTCGTGCCGGCAAGGTCCAGCCGATCGCCAGCTTTGCCGAGGCGCACGCATGGTTGCTCGACGAGGCGAAAAAAGGCCGCACGATCCAGCGCTTCAAGGGCCTGGGCGAAATGAATCCCGAACAGCTCTGGGATACCACCGTGAATCCGGAAACACGGCGCTTGCTCAAGGTGCGGATCGAGGATGCTGTCGCCGCCGACCAGATTTTTGCGACGTTGATGGGGGATGTCGTCGAGCCGCGCCGCAACTTCATTGAAGACAACGCGCTCAGGGTCAGCAACCTCGACGTCTAGGATTCTGCAGCCGCGCGGCTCGAGCCGTTGCGGCTTCGGCCGTCCGGACCTCAGCTCGCAACCCGGCCTTGGGCTTCCTGTTCCGGCCCTCACGCCAGCGTTCGGGCGTTCGGCTCGATGCGAGCCAATGGCTCGCAAACATCGGGTCTCACCCAAGGCGTTCGGCGCCGCACGAGCCAGTGACTCGTAAGCGCGGCGCCTCACCCACGACTTCATCGAGGACAACGCCTTGCGGGTCAGCAACCTCGACGTCTAGGATTTTGCAGCCGCGCGGCTCGAGCCGTTGCGGCTTCGGCCTTCAGGGCCTCAGCTCGCAACCCGGCCTTGGACAGTTCGCACTTCAGCTGAGCTCTTTCGTGAAGCCGCCGCCCATGGTGCCGGAGTGTGATCTTGCTGACAGGCATGCGTGACTTGAGTAAAAGCACCAATTCCGATTAGTCTGTCCGACCCAACGCTATGTGCGCTGTCCGGCGCGGAGACTGACATGCGCAATTTTGTCTACCTGAAGATTGCCGTGCTCGCGGTTGCGCTTGGCGCGGTCTACGCGCCAGCGTTGCTTGCGCAGGACCCCGGCGATTACGGGGTGTCGGCGTCCGGCGGGAAAGGGCACAAGAAACTCGCCCCGCTGTATCCAAACGCGACCCGCTCGGATCCGGCGATCGGTATCTCGTCGACGGACATGGACGAGGCCATCACCAAGCTGCTTGCCACCGTCAACACCAACAAGAACAACGACGAAGCCATCGCGATGGGCGAAAAGATCGTTGGCAACCACGATGCCAACCACTACGACCGTGCGCTCGCGGAACAGGCGATCGGCTACGCCTACCTCAACAAGGGCGACCGCGCGAAGGGCATCGAGCACATGCAGAAGGCGATCACCGAAAACGCCTTGCCGAACAACGAGCATTACCCGCTGATGCTGCAGGTCGCCAAGACGCAGATCGCCGCCGGCCAGCCCGACGCGGGCCTTGCGACGCTCGACCGCGTGATTGCCGAAACCCGGCAGGACAAGCCGGAATACAACGGAATCCGCGGTCGCGTTGCGTACGCAAAGAAGGACTATGCGGCGGCGGCGGCGGCCCTGGAGAAATCGATCGGAGGTTCGGCACAGCCCGACCCGAACGAGCAGCAGATGCTCCTGATGAGTTACGTCGAGCTCAAGCAGCCCGATCGCGCGGAGAAGATCGCCGAGGGGATAGCGCACGCGCATCCCGACGACAAGGCTGCGGTCCTGAACCTTGCGACGATCTACCAGCAGGAGGGAAAGCCCGACAAGGCGGCCGCCCAGCTCGACGACGCGCGCAAGCGTGGGCTGCTCACCGATGCCAACGACTACCGCAAGTTGTACGTGTTGTACTCGAATATCAAGGGTCGCGAGAACGACAGCGCGGCCGTGATCAACGAAGGACTGCAGAAGGGCGTCCTGCAACCCAATGCGGAGGTTTATACCCTACTGGCCGAGGACTACTATTTCACCAACCAGATTCCGCAGGCGATCGAGGCCTACAAGAAGGCCGATGCCGTCTCCACCGACGGCGAGGCTGCATTGAATCTGGCGAAGGTGTACAACAACCAGGGGCAGCCTGCGGAAGCCAAGGCCGCCGCCGAACACGCATTGCAAAAAGGGGTCAAGCGTCCCGAAGAAGCGCATGTCATTATTGAACATGCGGGGACGGCGACCAGGAAGCCCGTGAAGAAAAAGTGACGGATTCGACAGAACGCCGACGGGCTGTTTGACCGGCTGCGCGTTTGCTATAAGCTAAGAGATTCCCGCGTCTGCAAGTGCGCTGACGCGGCCACGATCGAGACGACCCCGAGTTCATCGAAGCCGCCCAAGCGCATGACGCAACCGACCTACCATTCCCGATACGACGACCAGCGCGAGACGCTCAACTGGGGGCGCGTTCTTGGCATTGCGTTCGCAGTGACCGTGCAGGCGTCCCTGTTCATGATGCTCTTGGTACCGCCGTCGGTGCAGAACACCGACAAGGACCAGGAAGAACAGCACCTGACGACGATCATCGAGCCGCCGCCGCCGCCGCCGCCACCGCCGCCACCGCCGCCGCAGCAGATCAAGCAGCCGCCGCCGAAGGCAGTGCCGCCGCCGCCGCGGGTGAACGTGCCGCCGCCGCCGCCGACACCGCCGGTGATCATGGATACGCAGAGCCCGATGTCACCGCCGGCCCCGCCGCCGGCCCCGCCCGCGCCTCCGGCCCAGGCAGTCGATATCGGGGCGAGCGTCGACATCACGTTCATGAGAAACAATCCGCCTGACTATCCGCGCGAAGAAATGAACGCGGGCGTCACCGGCGTGGTTGTCCTGCTGGTGACCGTGAATGCAGCGGGTGAGCCGACCGACGTGAAGGTCGAGAAGAGCAGCCATAACCGCAACCTGGACCGGGCTGCCATTGATGCCGCCAGGAAATGGCGATTCAATCCCGGCAAGAGAAATGGTGCCAATGTGGGTGACGTCGTGCGCGTTCCCGTCGAATTCAAACTGTAATCAATCAACGAAGGGCTAGGCCATGCTGCAGGATTCCAGCAATACCCCCACCACCCCGGCCGCAGCTGCGCCCGGAGCATCCACCGCCGAAGCCTTCAACCAGTTGGGCATCGATCAGCTGATGCACAACTTCGACTTTGTCGGCTGGGCGGTGTTCATCACCCTGATCGTCATGTCGTTCGGCTCATTGTTCTACATGGTGGTCAACGCCTTCCGGAACGCCCGCATCCGCGCGCGCACCGACAAGGTGGTCCGCACCTTCTGGGATACCCAGAATGCCCAGGACGCGATCCAGTTCATGGAACAGCAGCCCAAGAGCGAGCCGTTCTCGAAGATCGCGCTCGACTGCGCCGAAGCTGCCGCGCACCACCAGCGCAACGAAGGCGGCCGCCTGACGGGTGCGTTGAACCGTTCGGAATTCATCGACCGTGCCCTGCGCCAGGCGGTGAGCCGCGAAAGCGAGAACCTCGAGAACGGCCTGACCGTCCTCGCCACCGTGGGTTCGACCGCTCCGTTCGTCGGCCTGCTCGGCACCGTGTGGGGCATCTACCACGCGCTGATCGGCATCGCCACGTCCGGACAGTCGTCGATCGAAGCGGTCGCCGGCCCGGTCGGCGAGGCGCTAATCATGACCGCGATCGGCCTGTTCGTCGCGATCCCGGCGGTGCTCGGTTACAACTTCTTCGTCCGCATGAACCGCGTGACGAATTCGAAGTTCGATGCGTTCGCGCACGACCTGCACGATTTCTTCGCGACCGGTTCGCGCGTCGGCGACATGGGTCGCTGAAACCAACGATCGTAACGGAGCCGAACAATGGCCTTCAGCAGCAACGACAGCGGTGGCCCAATGGCCTCGATCAACGTCACGCCCCTCGTGGACGTGATGCTGGTGTTGCTGATCATTTTCATGATCACCACGCCGCTGATGCGGCACAAGATCGAAGTCAAGCTGCCGAACGCCGTGCTCCACAAGAAACCGGAACCGCCCAAGCATCCGCCGATCACGTTGACGGTCAAGGCCGACGGCAGCGTGTACTGGAACGATGATCCGGTCGACCAGACCTTGCTGGACAGCCGCCTTGCGACAACCGCGCAGCTGGTGCCGCAGCCGGAGCTGGATGTGCGCGCCGACAAGACCACGCGCTACGGCACGATCTGGCAGGTAGTGCGTACGGCCAAGGACAACGGCATGCAGAAGGTCGGCTTCATTTCAGCCCCGAAAGGGCAAGCCCACTTCTAAGGAATCGGCCATGGCATTCAGCAGCGGCAACAGCGGTGGTCCCATGGTGGACATGAACGTCACTCCCCTCGTGGACGTGATGCTCGTGCTGCTCATCATCTTCATGGTCACGATGCCGCCGATGACGTATCCGGTCGGCGTGGACTTGCCGATTCCCTCCACCAACCCGCCGCCGCCTACGCAGGCACAACCGATCGACCTGAAGATCGACGCCAGTGGTGGGATCACGTGGAACAACAGCCTGGTGCCATTGAATGCACTCGAAGGCGCGATGAAGGTCGAAGCCGAACGCTACGACGACCCCTTGAAGCAGCCGGTGATCCAGATCGACACCGACAAGGATGCGCAATACGACGTCCTCGCCAAGGTGCTTGCGTCGGCCAAGAACGCCGGCCTGGTCAAGATCGGATTCGTCGATAACGGCCAGCGCTGAGGCTTCGCTATCCTGATCGAACAACGCCGCCTTCGGGCGGCGTTTTCATTGCTGGCAACAGGGCTTCCAACGGAGCGTCCACAGGACTATGGTGGATGCAACTCCCGGCGGAGGGCGATGCCATGGCTTTCAGCAGCTACAGCAACATCGGCCGGATGGCCGACATGAACATCACGCCCTTGGTGGATGTGATGCTGGTCCTCCTGATCATCTTCATGGTGACGATGCCGGCGCGGACCTACGGGATCGGCGTGGATTTGCCGCAGGGCCCTCCGCAATCGCAGACCCCGGCGCAACCGATCGACCTGAAGATCGACGCCGGCGGCCAGATCATCTGGAACGGCAGCCCACTGCCGCTCAGCGCACTGCAAGGCGCGATGAAGATCGAGGCCGAACGCTACAGCGATCCCATGCAGCAGCCGGTGATCCGTATCGACACCGACAAGGATGCGCGTTACGACGTCCTGGCCAACGTGCTTTCCTCTGCAAAAAACGCTGGTTTGATCAGGATCGGTTTCGTCGACGACGGCCAGCGCTGAGTCTTGCAATCGCAGCGAACAACGCCGTCTTCGGGCGGCGTTGTCGTTCCCGGGCACGATCGCCTTGAAGAATCAGGCACGCGCGGCGGCGATGACCTGCAGGTAGCTGGCGACCGTTGCCTCGAGTCCGGCGTACAGGGCTTCGTCGATCAGCGCGTGTCCAATCGACACCTCGCCGATTCCCGGCGCAGCGCGCAGCAAGGGGCCGAGATTGGCCTGATCCAGATCGTGGCCTGCATTCACGCCGAGGCCGACCGCCAGCGCCCGTCGCGTGGCCTCGGCGCACAAGGCCAATTCCGGCAACGCGGCTCCGGCGGCGTGGGCCTCCGCATACGGCCCGGTGTAGAGCTCGATGCGTGATGCGCCAAGCAGCGCCGCACGCTCCAGGGTCGGCGCGTCGCAGTCCATGAACAGGGAAACGCGGCAGTCCAAGGCCTTGAAGGCACCGATGAGTGGCGCCAGCCGCTCGGCATCGCGATCCAGGTCGAAGCCGTGGTCCGAAGTCAGCTGTCCGTCGCCATCGGGCACCAGGGTCACCTGCGTGGGACGCGCCTGTTCGACGAGCGCGAGCAGCCCCGGATAGCTTCCGCGCGGCGGAGCGAACGGATTGCCTTCGATGTTGAACTCGACGCGGTCGCGGCATAACGCGGCCAGCAACGACACGTCCTCCGGACGGATATGGCGCTGGTCGGGGCGCGGGTGCACGGTGATGCCGCCGCAGCCAGCGGCAATCACGGTATCGGCCGCATGTCGCAGGTCCGGTCGATGGCCACCGCGCGAATTGCGCAGCACTGCGATCTTGTTGAGATTGACGCTGAGCAGGGTCGTCGATGGGTGCATGGCGATAGCGTATTTCCCGTCATTGCGGCGCGCGATAGCCGATGTTCCTGTTGCGGACGCGTTCCAGTCGGGGCTCCTGCGATCAGCCGCACCCGCCGCGGCAAAAGCCAGACAGTGACACACAGCCTACAACCGCGGCCCCGTCGCGATCATACTGTCGAAATGAACAACACGTTGCGCGCTGCCCTGCGCTGGCTGACGCTGCTTTTGTGCGGCTTGTCGGCCTGCGCGTGCGCGTGGGCGCTGGGAGGGGAGCCGTTGCTGCAGCGGTTCACGCCTGCCGATTTCAAGGCCACCCCGTATTTGTTCGGACTGGCCAGCGATGCCGATGGGCGCATCTATGTCGGCAACAACGACGGCTTGCTGCGCATGCAGGGGCATGAGTGGGAGACAATTCCACTGCCTGGCGGGATGGCGGCGGTCACGCTCGCACGTGCAAAAGACGGGCGCGTCTACCTGGGCGGCTACGACAGTTTCGGCGTGATCGAGACCGCAGCCAACGGCCAGGTGGTTTACCACGACTTGCGCGATGCGTTTGGCCTGAAGGGCGACGCGCGCGCGCTGGGTTCGGTCTGGCAAGTGCTGCCGGTTTCGAACGGAGTCTACTTCCAGACCCAGCATCGGATCTTGTTCTATCGGTTCGACGGTCATCACCAGCAGTGGCCGTCGGATGGAATCGAGGGCGCCTACAGCGTGTATCGCGACCAGCTGTACGTGCTGCGCAAGGACTTCGGCTTGCAGCGTTTCGACGACGGACGCCTGCTGCCGGTACCTGGCGGCGACCTGATGCGCGGGCATCGCGGCGTGGAGATGCTCGACCAGGGTGACAGCGCTTTGGCGGTGTCGGTTGGCGGTTTTTATCCACTGCGCGACGGCAAGATCACCGCGCCCGAGGTGCCGCCGATGCCGACATCCGCAGGCATCTTCAGCACCGTGCACGCGCTGCCCGACCATGGCTTTGTCGTGGGTACCAGCACCGGGCAGTTGCTGCTTTATGACGCCGGCGCGCACCTGCTCGAACAGCACGCGATCGCGCACAACAGCATCGGCACGATGGACTACGACGCCGAAGGGGGGCTCTGGGCCATCGCCGACGACGAGCTGCTGCGGTTGCAGTTGCCTTCGCCGTGGTCGCGGATCGACCTGGAAGACATGGGCGGCGTGCTCTCGGACTGCGAATGGCATCGTGGGGCACTGTGGCTCGCCGTGGGCGCGCGTGGGCTGGAGCGCATCACTGATGGCCCGGAGGGTCGCCACGCCGAATGGATCGCCGGGGAGAACAAACGCCTGGTCTTCGGGCTGACCAGCACCGACAGCGGCTTGCTGGTCGCCTACGACAGCGGCCTCGACGTGATCACGGACGACGACCGCGTGCTGCCACTGGTGCACAAGGATGACCAGTCGATCTACATGATCGAGCGCTCGAAGTTCGACCCCGACCTGGCGTATGCAGCAGGCGACGAGGGCGTTTACGTGTTGCGCCGCAGTGCCGGCCAATGGGCGCTCGCGCGCTTGTTGCCGGCGCCCGAGCTCGACACGTCGCTGGTGATCGAATCCGCGCCGGGCGTGCTGTGGGTGAACAACAGCCGCGGCATGCCCGAGCGCTGGACGATCGACACCGCGACGGCGCAATTGCGCAAGCGCGAACGTTTCGAACTCAAGGCACCGACCCACCAGGCGGACGCCGACCAGGGTTCGCACGAAGTGGTGGGCCTGCTCGGGCAGATCTACCTGACGGTCGGCCGCGACGCCTACCGCTTCGACGGACGCGCATTCGTTCCGTACCCGGGACCGCCGTTTTCCTACATGCAGAGTCCGAACGCGTTCACCACCCTCGACACGCCGGTCGGTGCATTCGCGTACACCGGCAGCCGGTTGTATCGGCACGGCAAGTCCGGAAATTGGGTGCGCGTGGATTTCGGCGCCATGCCGTCGGCGTCGCAAAGCGTGCTGCGTTACGGTAGCGACGGCGTGCTTCGGCTCAGCGTCTGGCGCGCGATGCTGCAGTATCGGCCCGATGCAAAACCTGTTGCTTCAGAGCGACCACTGACGGTGCGACTCACCGCAGCCAGTCGCACGCATCGCGATGGTTCGGTCGAGAGCCTTCCGATCGAGAACCAGGGCAGGAATTCGTTTACCCAGGATGAGGCGTTGAGCCTGCATTTCAGCGTCTTCACCGCAGAGCCCGGTGTTGAGTACCGCTATCGCGCGCCAGGCATCATCGACTCCTACACCGACTGGCGCGAGCAAGGGTCCCTTGGGTTCAGCGGGCTGAACCAACCTGGCGACCACGTGCTTGAAGTGCAGGCACGTACGCCGAGTGGGCGCGCCGTGCAGTCGTTGCAATACTTGTTCACGATCGAGCCGCGCTGGTACCAGATCACCCTGGTGCGCTTGCTTATCGCGCTTGGCGCGCTGATCGTGCTGCTGGTGCTCATCCGCTGGCGCGAGCGCCGGCAAGCGCGGCTGTATGCCGACCGCCAGCAACGGCTGGAAGAAAAAATCGCCGAGCGCACGGTCGAATTGGAAGTGGCCAACCGCAAGCTCGAGGAGTTGGCGACCGAAGACGGCTTGACCGGTGTCGCCAACCGCCGCGCGCTGGAAACGGGGTTGCAACGCGAATGGCGGCGCTGCCTCGACCAGCGCGTGCCGATCGCGTTGTTGATGATCGACGTCGATCGCTTCAAGCAATACAACGACCAGCACGGCCATGTCGCCGGCGATGCCGTGCTCAAGGAAGTCGCCGCACGGCTTGCGGCCGGCGTGGAGCCGCAACGCGAACTGCTGGCGCGCTATGGCGGCGAGGAGTTCTGCCTGCTGCTGCCTGGCATCGCGCTCGACATCGCGCAGCAGCGCGCGGAGAGCCTGCGCAAGCTGTTCGATGTTCCCGGCTCGCCGGTGACGATCAGCATCGGCGTTGCCGCACAGGTGCCGCGCGCGGACGACAGCGCAGAGGCACTGCTGCGTGCTGCGGACCAGGTGCTGTACGAAGCGAAACGGCGCGGCCGCAACCGCGTTGAAGTCGCCGACAGCCAGTAATCCAGCCAGCGATTACGCGGTTCGACCAACGACGGCATGGCCTTGCGGCAGCGCGGTTGTTCCATGGCATGCCAGCACGACCGTGTGCGATGCAACCGGCGAAAGGCGATGGAATCGCCAGTGTTCCGCAGGTCCGGCTTCCGGCGGCAGTGCGACGACACACGGAGGCGCATCGGCTTCATCCACTGCAAAACGCCACGTGGAAAGGCGACCGTAGATGCCCGTTCCGGTTGCCTTGCACGACGCTTCCTTTGCCGTCCACGAACGCAGGAACGCACGCCGTGCGGGATCTGCGGCGAGTTCCTGCAAGGCATCCGCTTCATCCGGGGCGAACCAGCGCCTCGCCAATCGCGCGACCGGAGGCGCGCGATCGCAACGCTCGATGTCGATGCCGACGCGCCCACCGGCCGATACCGCGACCACGCAGCCACCGACGGTGTCGCTGAGATTGAAATCCGGCGCGTTGGCGTGCAGCAGGTACGGCCGGCCCTTGGCTTCGCGGCCGAATTGCAAGGCATCGGGATCGATCGGCAAATAGCGCGCAAGCAAGGTGCGGAGGATCGCATCCGTGCGCAGGCGTCGCGTCGCTGCGGTCGGCTGCAAGGACTCGGGCCACCACCAGACATGCAGCGCGCCCGCTGCGAGCGCCTGTTTCCCCGCGAGTTGTCCTGACGCAATCGACTGCCAGTGCATGCGGCCAGTATGGGTCGTGATCGCCGATCAGGCATCCAGACAAGAACGGCGGCACGCGGCCGCCGCGCTCGCCTGCAGTGGTGGGCTATATGCGCCTGATCAGGCGGACCAGCAACAGCAGGATGACCGCACCGATAAAGGCGAACAGGATCGAACCGATCCATCCGCCGCCAAGGCCCAGGCTACCCACGCCCAGCCTGGGCAGCAGCCAGCTCGCCAGGAACGCGCCCAGGATGCCGACCACGATGTCACCGATGAGGCCGAAGCCGCGCCCGCGAACCACGGTGCCCGCCAACCAACCCGCGATGGCACCTACTATCAAGATGATGATGAGACCTTCAGCAGTCATTTGCCTTTCCTCCTCGTCCATGATGGGAGTGGATCGCACGCGATCCGTCCCGAGCCTAGCACGAACTAGACAGGGGTCCGCGGCGGCGATTCAGGCGTTGTACCGGAAGGCGTCCCTGCGCTCGACGCGCGCTTGGCTTGCGCCTGCTCGCGCAAGACGCGCAGTTCTTCGGGGGACAGGATTTCGGCCTTGCGCGATGCGCTGGTGATGCGCGCCGACAACAGCATCATTGCCCCGGCCACCAGGAACACCAGCGACAGCATGAGGCACAGGACGCCGAGCGCGAACGACTTGGTGACAAACGGCACCAGCAGGCAGCCAACCGCAAGCAGCATCAGGAACCAGGCCATGACGTTCCTCACAGGATCGGACGCGAAGAGTCTAGCCGATCCGTCCCGTGGCGAGGTCGTACCCGGCGTCAGAGGATCGGCGAAAACAGCCGCGCGAAACCCTCGCCGAGGCGCTGCGGAAACGAAGGCTTCGGCGCTGGCTTGGGTACCTCGTGGGCGATTGCGAGATCGGCGGCCAGGATGCGATCGAGATCGGCGGCAACGCCCTGGTCGTGGAACAGTACCGACAATTCGAAATTCAGCCGGAAACTGCGCGAATCGAAATTGGCGCTGCCGATGACCGCGAAGCCATCGTCCACGAGCAGCGCCTTGGCGTGCAGCATGCGTTGGCCATACAGGTAAATCCGCACGCCGGTTTCTTGCAGGCGGTGGAAATACGAGCGCGCCGATGCGTCAACCAGCAAGGAATCACTGCGCTTCGGAATCAACAACCGTACATCCAGGCCGCGCATCGCCGCGCCGCCGAGCGCGAACAATGCAGCCTGGCTCGGCACGAAATACGGCGTCGCGAGCCACACGCGGCGTTCGGCGCGGTGGATCGCCTCGACATGCACGCGATGGATCGGTTCCCACGGATTGTCCGGCCCCGATGGAAGGATCTGCGTGCAAATCGCCCCTTCGGGCGTTGGCGCGAACGCCTCGGATTCGCCCAGCACCTCGCCGGTCGCGTAATGCCAATCCTCCAGCCACGCGGTCTGCAGCCAGCGCACGGATTCGCCTTCGAAGCGCAGGTGCAGGTCGTGGTAGGCGGCGGGATTGACGCGTTCGTTTTCGTCGTCGGTGATGTTGATGCCGCCGGTAAAGCCGACCAGCCCGTCGCAGACCACGATCTTGCGGTGCGTGCGCAGGTTGAGCTTGGGCCGCAGGAACGGCGTCAGCCACCAGCGCACGGGATGGAACCACGCGAGGTGGACGCCCGCCTCGAGCATCGGCGCGATGAAGGCGCGTCTGAGCCGGGCCGATCCAACGCCGTCAAGCAGCAGGCGAATGTGGACTCCTGCGCGCGCGCGCTCGATCAGCGCATCGCGGACGAGCGCGCCGCTGCGATCGCCGACGAAGATGTAGTACTCGACGTGCACGTGCCGCTGCGCGGCTGCAATCGCGGCGATGATCGCATCGTAGGTTGCGCCGCCGTCCACCAACAGGTCCACGCGCGTGCTCGTCCGCATCGGATAGCCGGTGGTCGCCATCCCGACGCGTCCCAGCGCGAGGCCGTCGGAAGTCGCTCCGCTGCGTTCATAACCTGCAAGCGCAAGCTGGCTGCGCATGCGCAATCGTTTCCGACCCTGCCGCTTGATGCGTTGCGGACCGAACGCGTAATAGACCAGGAAGCCGACGTAAGGCAGCGCCGCGAGCGCAAGCAGCCAGCTCAGCGTCGCGACGGGCTCGCGTTGCTGCAGCACGATCCACGCCGCGAGCACGACCAGATAGCACAGCCAGCCTGCGGCCAGCAGCGGCCACACGTAATCCGGCAATGCGACGTGCAGGAAATGCATCCAATGCATCGCGGGATTGTGTCAGATGCGCCAGTGCAGCGTGGCGCAATCAGCCGCCGGCGTCGTACTCGCGATGGATCGCGACGACGCGCTCAACCTCGCGCTTCGAGCCAAGGAACACCGGCACGCGTTGATGGAGTTTGGTCGGCTGCACGTCGAGCATGCGCTCGCGGCCGGTGCTCGCCGCGCCGCCGGCCTGTTCGACCAGCAGCGCCATCGGGTTGGCTTCGTACAACAGGCGCAGCTTGCCGCCTTGCGCCGCAATCTTCGAATCCAGCGGATAGATGAAGACGCCGCCGCGGGTGAGGATGCGGTGCACATCCGCGACCATGCTCGCGACCCAACGCATGTTGAAATCCTTGCCGCGCGGGCCTTCCTTGCCTTGCAGCAGTTCGCCGACATAGCGCTGCATCGGCGCTTGCCAGCGGCGCTGGTTCGACACGTTGGCGGCGAACTCCTGGGTTTCCTCGGGAATCCGGATATCTCGCCGGGTCATGATGAAGGTGCCGAGCTCGCGATCCAGGGTGAACGCGTGCGTGCCATGGCCCACGGTCAGCACCAACATCGTGCTGGATCCATACGCCGCGTAGCCCGCCGCGACCTGCTCGTGGCCGGGTTGCAGGAAATGCTCGTCGCCGGCCGTCTCGACGCCGTCCGGGCAGCGCAGCACCGAGAAGATCGTGCCGACGGTGACATTGACGTCGATGTTCGAGCTGCCGTCGAGCGGATCGAACACCAACAGGTAATTGCCACGCGGATACATGTCCGGGATCGGCTGGCTGTGGTCCATTTCCTCCGAAGCGCAGGCGGCCAGGTGACCGCCCCAGGCATTGGTTTCGAGCAGGATTTCGTTCGACAGCACATCGAGTTTCTTCTGCGCCTCGCCCTGGATGTTCATGCTTTGCGCATCGGGCGTCCCCGCGTCGCCGAGCACACCGCCGAGCGCGCCCTTGCCGACCGCGATCGAGATCATCTTGCACGCGCGTGCGACGACTTCGATCAACAGCCGCAGGTCGGCATTGATGCGCCCGCCCTGTTGTTCCTCGATCAGGTAACGGGTCAGCGACATGCGGTTCATGGCGGTCTCGGCAACGGGGAGGCCGGCATTGTACGGTGCGCAGGCGGCCTGGAAAGCCGCCTCGCACCGGGTCACACGTCGCCGTCGTGGGCCCAACCCTCGCCGCTGCCACGGTTGAACACCTGGTCGCTTTCGAGCACGTCGCCGGCGGGGATCGAATCCTGCATGGCGAGTTCGGCATAGATCGGCGCGAAATCAGGGCGCGTGGCGTCGATGAGCTGTTCGAAGCTGTCGATCACGAAGTAGGTTTTCTGGAACGTGTCGATCCGATAGCGCGTGCGCATGATCCGGCGCAGGTCGAAGCCGATGCGGTTGGGCGCCTGCGATTCCAGGCAATGGATCGATTCGCCTTTCGACGACACGATGCCCGAACCGTAGATGCGCAGGCCTTCGGGTTCGCGGATCAGGCCGAACTCGACCGTGTACCAGTACAGCCGCGTGAGATTCGCCAGCGCATCGCCGCCAATGCCATGCGCTTTGACGCCACCGCGGCCGTAAGCCTGCATGTAGTCGGCGAAGACGGGCTCCATCAGCAGGGGCACATGGCCGAACAGGTCGTGGAACAGGTCGGGTTCGGCGAGGTAATCGAGTTGCTCGGGCTTGCGGATCCACCAGGTCACCGGAAAGCGCCGGTTGGCGAGATGGTCGAAGAAGGTCAGTTCCGGCAGCAGGCCCTCGACGCCGACGAGCTCCCAACCGGTGGCCTTGCGTAGCGCGATGTTGAGCTCATCGAACTTCGGGATTGCATCCCCGTGCATCGCCATGCGTGCAAGGTTGTCGAGGAAGGTGCGCGACGCACGCTGAGGCAGCACGTCCTGCTGGCGCGCGAACAAGGTCGCCCAGGTCGTGTGGTCGGTTTCGCTGTAACTGGCCCATGGCTGCTCGACCACGGCGGTCGTATAGACCGGCACATAGCCCTTGTCGGTGAGCTGGTGCTCGACCCGGTTCGGTAGGGTGGACATGGCTATCCTCTGGACGTCAGCCGAGTCTAGGCCGCGACGCACGCAATCGGCTTGCGTTATTGCTTCAATTGGCGCGAAATGCGCAATAATCTTGCGTAATCTATCCAAACAACACAACGAAGACCGCCATGGGCGCATTCGATCGCACCGATCTCGCAATCCTTGGCTTGCTCCAGCACGAGGGCCGGTTGACCAATGCCGAACTCGCGGAGCGGGTGAACCTGTCCGCTTCGGCCTGCCTGCGCCGGGTACAGCGGCTGGAAGCCGATGGCGTGATTGCGGGCTACGCGGCACGTGTCGAACCCAAGGCGGTCGGCCTCGGCTTGCAGGCTTTCGTGCGGATCCAGTTGAACAGCCACGGCGCGGCGGCAGTGCAGGCGTTCGTCGAACGCGTACATGGCTGGGACGATGTGGTTGCCTGCCACGCGTTGACAGGCGACATGGACTACCTGCTGCATGTCGTGGTCGAGGACCTCGAACACTTTTCGCGCTTCCTGCTCGACCACCTGCTCAATGACTCGGGGGTTGCCGACGTCAATTCGAGTTTCGTGCTGCGGACCGTCAAGCAGGAGCGTGCCTTGCCGCTGAAACACCTGGCCGCTCCCCGTCATGCCGTCCGCAGCCACGGATCGCCGCGCCTGGACAGGGGAGCACGACCGGTCTAGTCCGGACGGGAGGAATCGGAAGGGGTGCATCCACGCCCACGGTCAACCCAGCGCTCGTTCGGGCGTTTCCATGGCCTCCCCCCGTTTCGAGAAGGCTCATGAGCTCATTGAAATTGCTGGCTCTCCCACTGATCGCCATGTCCCTGTCGGCATTCGCGCAGAGCACGCCGCCGGCTTCACCCCAGGATCGCGGTGGTTACGACGCCGGCCCGGTGCCGGGTGGCGAGCCCCGCCGCTTGCGTTTTGCCGACGCGGACACCGATCACGACGGCAGGCTCAGCCGGACCGAGGCACGGGCGGCGCCCTATGTTGCAAGGCACTTCGACGCAATCGATGCCGACCACGACGGCTATGTCACGCGCGCCGAACTGCGGGCAGCGCGAGGACGCTTCCAGGCGGCGCATGCGCGCGGAGGGAACGGACAGAACGGCAGTCCTGGTTACAACGGACCGCCCGCTCCGGACCCATACGACGAAGGCATGAACTGAGCCTTTCGGCCGCGAGTACAGAAGCCTCTGCTCAATGCAGGCGACGCGGGGGCGCCGGGCCCCGTCGGCGACTCCCCCGTGCTGCATCCGGCGCATCGTCCAGATCGAGGCCACCGTCCGCATCGCTCTCGATCCATGCTTCCTCTGCCGTGCCACGCGGCAACTCGTGGGTCAGCGCGTCGGCATGCGCGGATGCGCCATCGTCGATCCCTTCCTCTTCGGGCTCGTCTTCCCAGCTGTAGCGCTTGCGCGGCAATGCTGCATCGCGTTTGCGCCAGAGGAGCGCCGCTAGCACGCCGCAGATCGCCCCGGACATATGCATTTCCCACGAGATGTTCGCCTCGCGCGGGAAGATCGCGACCACCATGCCGCCGTAGAGGAAGAACGCCATCATCCCGGCGGCAATGGCCTGTCGGTCCCAGCGCAGCACGGCGAGCAGGAACACGAAGAACAACAGGCCGGTGGCGATGCCGCTCGCGCCGATGTGCGCGCTGCCCGGTTCGCCGAGAAACCAGGCGCCGACGCCCGAGCCAATCCAGATCAATGGCAGGGCACGCACGGTTGCGCGCGGATACAAGCCGCCTGCAAGCGTGCCGAGGATCAGCAGCGGCAACGCATTCGATGCCAGGTGATCGAGCGAACCGTGCAACAACGGCGCGGTGAGGACGCCGATCAGCCCCGCGATGACATGCGGGCGCAATGCGAGCCCGCTGAAGGGCTGGCCCATCCAGTGCTCGAACAGCTTGATCCACGCCAGCAGCGCGACGAAACACAGGCTGATCCACGCGGCGCGCTTGAAGCGTTGCGCCATAGGCCGTGCGTGGGTGATGACGGCAATGGGGTCGGGCAGCGGCAGGTCCATCGTCATCACGTGGGGGCGCCCGCGCCCGGGGCAAGCCCGGACGTTCCATGGGACGACCCCGCTATCATGCACGGATGAACACGACCAGCAATCCGACGATCCAGCTCAAGACCGCGCGCCCGGCCAGCCATCCGAACGCGCAACATCCGTGGATCTACCAGAAGATGGTCGAGAAGCCGGTCGCCAAGCCCAAGCCCGGCAGCGTGGTCGAGATCTTCGACAACAGCGGCGGCTGGGTCGGTCGTGGTTTCTACAACGGCCATTCGCGGATTTCGCTGCGCGTATTGACCAACGATCCCGACGAGGCGATCGATGCGCAATGGTTCCGCCGCCGCATCGCGCAGGCTGTCGCGCTGCGTCGCGACACCCTGAAACTCGATGCGGTCAGCGACGCCTGGCGCGTCGTGCATGCCGAAGGCGATGGCTTGTCGGGCCTGGTCGTGGATCGCTACGCGGATTTGCTGGTCGTGGAATTCTTCTCGGCCGGCATGTTCCGCCATCGCGAATGGATCTACGAGGCCTTGCGCGAACAATTCCCGGGTTGCCGTTTCTACGCGTATTCGGAAGACCACGTGCAGAAGCAGGAAAGTTTCGACCACCGCGCGCCCGAAGCGCCGCAGCCTGCCGTCATCACCGAATACGGCGTGAAATTCCGCGCGAGCCCGGGCAGCGGCCACAAGACCGGGTTTTTTGCGGACCAACGCGATAATCGCGAATGGTTCGCGCGCCACGTCGCCGGTGCGCGCGTGCTCGACCTGTGCTGCAACTCGGGCGGCTTCGGCATCTACGCGAAGGCGCGCGGCGGTGCGGGCGAGGTGATCGGCCTGGACCTCGACGAGGAAATCCTCGCGATCGCGAAGAAGAACGCGCAGCTCAACGATGCAAAGGTCAAGTTCGTGCAGGCGGATCTGTTCCCGTGGCTGCGCGATGCGGCAGCGTCCGGCGAACAATTCGATGCGGTGATCCTCGACCCCGCGAAGATGACCCGCGATCGCGAGCAGGTCATTCCCGCGCTGAAGAAATACCTCGACATGAACAAGCTCGCGCTATCCGTAGTGAAACCAGGAGGTTTCTTCCTGAGCTGCTCGTGCACGGGCCTGGTCAGCGAAGAACAATTCCTCGACATGCTGCGCCGCGCGGCGTTCTATGCGGGGCGTTCACTGCAGGTGTTGAAGGTCTCGGGCGCCGGCGCGGACCATCCGTTCATGGCCCAGGTGCCGGAGAGCCGCTATCTCAAGGCGGCGTTTTGCAGGGTTGAGTGACTCGCCGCGAACAACGCTGGAACAGGCCGTGCCACGCCTTGGCACATGCTTCGCAACGCATTCACCATGAGCCGGCGTAGCATGCCGCATCCATCCGGAGGAATTTCATGTCGGCTCCCATCAAACCTGACCCAGCCAAGCCGTCCGAGAAAACCGAAGTCAGCCGCGAACAGGCCGAGGAAGCGGTGCGTACCCTGCTGCGCTGGTCCGGCGAGGATCCGCGACGCGAAGGCCTGCTCGATACGCCGCGGCGCGTGGTCAAGGCGTACCGCGACTGGTTTTCCGGCTACGCGATCGATCCCGAGGAATACCTCGCACGCACGTTCGAGGAAGTCTGCGGCTACGATGAGCTGATCGTGCTGCGCGACATCGAATTCGAATCGCATTGCGAGCACCACATGGCGCCGATCATCGGCAAGGTGCACGTGGGTTACCTGCCGGACGGCAAGGTCGTCGGCATCAGCAAGCTCGCACGCGTGGTGGAAACCTTCGCGCGACGCTTCCAGGTGCAGGAAAAAATGACGTCGCAGATCGCCAATTGCATCGAGGCCGTGCTCAAGCCG
>Ga0105248_10001257_pt1 | contig 28330 bp, 20 predicted proteins | sample KBSS34metaG_FD_81524 | JGI IMG/M metagenome (GOLD analysis project Ga0105248, IMG submission 81524) | Switchgrass rhizosphere microbial communities from Kellogg Biological Station, Michigan, USA - KBS S3-4 metaG | ecosystem: Host-associated > Plants > Roots > Rhizosphere > Soil | place... | reverse complement strand
TCGGATTTTTTCGTAGTGCCACACAAGCCCGCTTTGGGTGATGTCTCCGCGTTTCGTTGCGTCAATCGCGTAAAAGTGTCCGACGCCTTCACCATGTTCCGGATCCTGACCATTCGCGATGTAAACGCGATCCTTGTAAATAACAGGGGTCGCGATCAACTCGTTGCGTGTGCGAGGCCAGACGGCATTCTTCGGATTCGTGTCAAATTCCCACAGTTTCTTGCCGGTCGCCGCTTCATAACCTCGGACCCAGCCATCGCCTTGCGCGGACACGACCTGTACGACGCCGCCAATGGTTCCGACGCTCGGCGTCGACCATTGTCCGTGCAGGATGCGATCCTGTACGGAGTTGTCTTCCCACAGCAGGTCGCCGGTATCTTTGCTGAGCGCGATGATTGCCGGCGCACGCGGCGAGGGTATGTGCACATGACTCTCATCCTGACCATTGGAAGTGCTGATGAAGATTCTGTCATTCCACAGAACCGGTGAAGAGTTGGACATGTTGTGGGGATACGATCCCACCTGTTCCATCATGTCGAATGACCAAATGATATCGGCATCGAACTGTCCCGTGAGCTTTTCATCCTTGAAGGGGCCATCGTTTTCTCCATCACGGAAACCCTGGGTGTCGACGCAAAACACGACGCCGCGATTGCTCACATAGTAGAGCCGGTCTCCAACGACGAGCGGTGAGGACGCGACGCCTTGGTACGGCCAATCGTTGGCGCGTCCGGACTCCAGTTTGGGATGCGTATGCTGCCACATGAACTGGCCGTCGGATTCGCGGAACGCCATCAGAACTCCGCGATCACCACCCTGATTCGGATCGCGAAGCAATTCATTGTTGGTTCCGACAAAAACCATTCCGTCGGCAACAACGGGATTGCCATAACTCTGTGATCCGAGTTTTGCAACCCACTTCACATTTTTTCCTGTCTTGATGTCCCACTCACCGGGCAGTCCCTTCATATTGGAAACCATGTTCCGGTCGGGAGTGCCACCCCACATGGGCCAATTCCCTGTTCCGGGTTCGGAAGCTCGGAATGCGGTTGGAACAACGGCGAAGGACGCGATCAGAACGACGCCGGCAATGAATAGACGTTTATTCATAATGAAATCCTTTCGACTCCTCAATTCGCCGAAATGGAGAAATTGTCGAGGTATGCCCCGAACTGCGCATCAAGGAACAGGCCTGGCGCTCCTTCGCGGTTCCCTATCGGATCGATGCGTTGAATGGTCCACGCTGCAGGCTCCGCTTCTCCGACCGGCCACGCTTTGCCCTGAACTCGCACACGTCCTTCGGGCATGTTTTCAACACGTAGCTTGAGTCGATACCACGTATCCGGTTTCCACGTGAAGGGAACCGTAACCGTTCGCGTTGTTTCGGGTTCCCACGGCTCGATCTTCAACTGTTGTGATGTTCCATAGAGAACGAGCGTGTAACGCTGCGCTGTAATGCCGACATCGGCCATTTGACGCCGGCGCTCCGGTGCTCGAACGTCTGCCTCGAAGGTATAGTTCGACCAGTCTGTCGGTCCAAAGAAAACGCGAGCTCTCTTAAGGATCGAGTCATCGGGGGCCTTTTGCAGCACTTTTTGTCCGTCGAGTGTCGTGACGGTAACTTTTCCGGCCTGAGCATTGATCCATCCCGGGGGGACTGCACCGTCCGCATACGAGGTGAATGGCTCGGTCCAGGGCAGCGCGTGAACGACTCGAGCACGCGCTTCACCTGTAATTCCTCCGGCGACAGCCTTGATCAAACCTGCTTGCCCATCGGTATCGTTCGACGCGACAAAGACTCCATCGTTACCGATCGTTCCCTTCAAGCCATCGAGGGACCATGTCGCCTGTTCTTCTCGAAGGAACAGGCCCTTATCATCAAAAAGCTTCGCTTTAAAGCTCACTCGCTGGCCGGGCTTCAACACGAGTTCTGTCGGAACCACTTGCAGGTATGACGGGGTTCCGCTTCCCCGAAGCGCCGGCTCATCCAGCGCAAAGCCGGACGTGGTCCTGGGTTGCTTGGGTCCGAGCGCATAAACGGCATCGCTCGACACGAGAAATACACGACCTCGCGAAACGGCGGCGCCTGCGTAGATCTGTTCGGCGGTGCCTTCCGAACCGCAGCAACTGTTCTTGCTTAGCGGCATTTCAACTTTACTGAGGATCTCGCCTTTCGTGGCACCCGGACGCACGATAAAAAACTCTCCGCTGTCGGTTCCCACATAGATCTTGCCGTCGGCAAGAACCGGTGGAGCTTTCTGGGAAGCCCCAAGCAGGAGGTCCCACAGTTCTTTGCCCGTGTTGACGTCGAATGCCTTCAGATGGGAACCGTTGTCGATCTGATACACTCGCTCGCCATCGAGCAGCGGCGAGGAGTACCCCATCTCGACGCCCTTAACCGCCCATTTCGTTGTTTTGATGTCGCCTGATTGAGACCCGTCGATAGCGCCGATCATTCCCAGATCCGGAACATCGAGGTTCTCGTCACCGTGGGAAACAATGACCGAGGTTCCCTTCACGACGACACCTGTATTAATGGCGCGTTTAGCGGCAACAAAGCTCCAGATTTTTTGCCCTGTTTGAGGTTTGATGGCGTGAATGGCGCCATCTCCCAGTCCGACAATCAGCAGTCGCATCCCGTTAATGGTTGCGATTAGCGGAGTGGCATACGCCGTGTCGTAAGGTCGCCCGCCTGGATTAGAGACGTACACGATGTCACCCGTTCGCTTATCGAGGGCGACAAGACGGTGAGCCCTGTTGGCGCTCGTTCCCCAACTGGAAATTGCCGCGCTAACGATAACGAGATCGCCGTCCACCAGCGGAGACATCGTTCGGCCTCCGTGAGTCGTGAATGCCGCCCACTCTTCGCCGAGCGATCGGGACCACATCAAACGGCCTTGCGGATTCAGCGCGATCACCTGCGCGCCGCCGGTCAGAGCATAAATATTTCCTGTTTCCGGATCTGCGGCCGGCGAGGCCCAGCCGATCCGATGCGCCGGAGCATCGCTTTGAAAAAGGTTCGTCTTGTATTCCCAGACAACGCGGCCGGTCTCTGTATCGAGAGCCATGATACGTTCCTGCAGGTTTTCACCCCGGGCTGAGGGATTCTGCAAATAGATCCGATTCCCCATGACGATCGGCGTGGAACGACCGCCGTAGGGCACACGCCAGAGGAGATTTTCGCCTGATGGGTTCCAGCGCTCGATAAGGCCGGTCTCCTTCGAGGTGCCGTCTCGCTGCGGGCCTCTGATTTCGGGCCAGTCGCCCGACGTGATGCGGCGGGGACCTTGTCCGGCCATGCTCAGGGAAAGCAGCAGGCATCCGGAAATGGCAAAAGCAAACTTTCGGATCATAGGTTTCATCCCTTTAACTGCCTGCAAATGCAGGATTTTTAAGCTGGTTAGGGACTATATCGGACCCATCCGCGGAGTGTCAACGCGCGCGCACGTCATAGGCGGTGAGTGTGTTCTGATTGCGAATGTACAGGCGTCCGCCGCTAACTACAGGATAAGCCCAGGCGGGCAGACCACTGTCCGGAATTTCAAAGTGCCCTTTCTCGCGATAACCCTCCGGCGTCGCTTCAACAAGACCGACGACATTCCCTTCGCCGAGGATGTACAAATTGCCATCGGCATAGGTGACGGATCCCTTCCCTACACTGCGGTCGCGCCACGCGACCCTGCCTGTGTCGAATTGAAGCGCTGTAAGAATGTTGTCACTGAAGCCGTACAGATATCCGTTAACGAGCACGACGCCACCGTGGTGGTTTTTCATGTTCCGGGTGAAATAGCTCTCCGTTGCCTTCACCTCACCGCCCTGGGCCGACAGATTAAGCAACGCGCCGCCAGTATCGTAAGCGGAAGTGAAAAAGACCTTGCCGTTCACAAACACGGGAGTTGCGATGTTCGCCGTCCGGTTGGCCGCCTTCGTGTATTTCCACATAGGTTTTCCATCCGAAGCTCGAACGCCCACACTGGCCTCGGCTGTGAACGTCATATATGTTCGGACTCCGCTCACGTCTCCGGCAATCGCCGATGCATAGCCTGCCTCGTCGCTGAGTCCCGTGCTTGTCCAGATCGTCTTACCAGTCATTTTGTCGAGAGCGACCATGGTCGCGTCGCGGCCACCCGGTGACACAATCACGTGATCTCCATCCACAAGCGGCGATTCACTGATCAACCATTGGATGTTGGAACCTTTGAAATCGCGAAGAATGTTGCGCTGCCAAACGGTCGCGCCGTCTGCGGCCTGAAGACAGGCGAGGTCGCCTGATTCGCTCAGCGCATATAACCGGTCTCCGTCAATCGTTGGCGTACCCCGTGGTCCATTACCTCGGTCGTTATTCCCTGAATTCCCCAGGGGCTTCGACCACACGATCTGTCCGGTCGACCGATTGAGGCTGGCAACAACACTTTGGCGACCCACCTGCATTTGAAGGAAGATCCGTTCGCCTTTGATCGCGAGAGATCCATAACCTGCACCGAGATTGGAAACGCGCCACAGTCGAGGCGGTCCCCCTACAGGCCATTGCTTCAGCAGGCCGGTCTCTTTCGATATTCCATTTCTTTCGGGGCCGCGCCACTGCGGCCAGTCGGTGCTGGGAGAAGATGGAGTCTGCGCAGAAACAGCCACGCCGAGTGCGACGACAATTGCAAAAAACGATACGTAGCGTTTTAGCATGTCACCTCTACTACAGGACGTTTATGGCTTTCGCCAATGCTGCTCGGCAGTCTAACATGTCGCCCAGCGAAAACAGGCTGTATGTGAAGCTGGTGGCGTATCGAAGCGAGGAGACACCACCAAATGTCGTTACGAATTTTCCTGGGAGTCCTCCGAAAGCTATGTCGAAACGATTCGTTGCCGCGATAGCGTTTCTGGTCCTTGCTACGATTCGCATTTCCGCTCAATCCCATCTGGCTGCAGTTCGAGGCGTTGTGGTAGACCCGTCCGGGAAACCCGTGCCGGACACGATGATCCGAGTTATTAGCGAAGCCACGGGCGAGCATCGAACTGTGTTAACGGGGGAAGATGGCAGGTTTGCAGTTCCCGCCCTTCCGCCCGGCCTCTATCGGGTCGAAGCAGAAAAGTCAGGTTTTTCAGTGCGCAGCTCTCGCATCGAGCTGCAGGTCAATCAGGAGCGATGGCTGGACCTGGCGCTCACAGCCGGCCCCGTCACCGCGACCGTTGAAGTCAGCGCACTCACGGAGCCTGTTGAAAGAGAATCCGGCGCGCTCGGGACCGTCATCGAGAGACGGCAGGTTACAGGGCTGCCGCTTGATGGCCGCAACTTTTTGGAGCTCTCGCTTCTGGCTCCCGGTACGGCGCCTGCCCCTCAGGGCTCCGCGAGTTCGCTTCGCGGGGACTTCGCGTTGACTGCGAACGGAGGCCGCGAAGATGCCCAGGGCTTCATTCTCGACGGCGTCTATAACGTCGATCCAAAACTCAATACTTCGGGAGTACGCCTTCCGGTGGATGGCATTCGAGAATTTGAGGTGCTGACCAACGGTTACGATGCCTCGTTTGGCCGCAATGCGGCAGGACAGATCAACGTCATCACGCAATCCGGAACCAACTCGTGGCACGGCACAGGCTATGGCTTTTTCAGAACGAAATCGCTCAACGCCCGAAACGTTTTTGCCCCAGCCAATGAGCCCGCTCCGGATTACAACCGTGAACAGATGGGAGGTTCCGTCGGGGGGCCCCTCATCAGGAATCGAACCTTCTTCTTTGGGGACTATGAGCATACACATCTGCGAGAAGGCATAACGCGCATCGGCAATGTGCCAACTCAGGCCGAGCGGAATGGAGACTTTTCGCAAAGTCTGCTTCCGCCTCCGTTCAACCCGTTTATCGGCCAATTCTTTCCCAATGCAACATTACCGGATTTCCTGATAAGCCCCATTGGGCGAAACATCGCGGCTCTGTATCCCCTTCCCAACCGGTCGACACCGAACGCGAACTTTGTATCGTCACCTACACTGCGCGACGACTCCGATCAATTCGATCTCAGGGTCGATCAAACAACCGGTTCGGGCGGAGTGTTGTCAACTCGCTACAGCTTCAGCGACAGACGTCTCTTCGAGCCTTTTGCATCGTCGGTTGCGGTTCCAGGATTCGGAACGGATGTTCCACGGCGGGGACAGAACCTCAGCATCGGCTGGACGAAACCGTTCGGCGCAAGCTTTGTCAACGAAGCGCGGTTCGCTTACAGCCGCGTTGGCATTGGAGTTTTTCAGGAGCAGCAGGGCCGAAGCCTGAATCATGAAGTCGGGCTTCCCGAGATTTCATCCGATCCGCGTGATTGGGGCTTGAGCCAGATCACGGTCACCGGTTTTTCTTCTCTTGGAGATGAGTTCACCACGCCGCAAGAAAGCAAAACGGACATGTTTCAGATTCTCGATACGCTGGCATGGGCGCGCGGCTCACACCTTGTAAAAACAGGCTTCGATTTTCGGAACGTACGGCAGGGCGCGTACCGCGATGTGATGTCTCGAGGCTTTCTGAATTTCCTGCCCAACTACATTACCGGCAACGCTCTGGCAGACCTTCTCCTCGGGTTGCCCGTCGCTACTGGTGGAGCGACACTCGATAATCCCCAGAGCTTGCGTTCGTCCGCATGGAGTGGATTTGTTCAGGACAGTTGGAAGATTCGCAACAATCTCACGGTCAATGCTGGCATCCGCTACGAGTACATAGGCCCTTCAGTGGATGCCGATAATCGCGCGACCCTCTACGATGCATCCACCGGACAACTGGTCCCCGTAGGAACGGGTACGATGCCACGCGGCGGATACGAACCGGATCGTAATAACTGGGCGCCGCGCGTCAGCGCGGCCTGGTCGATAGGGTCATCAGCGCGAACCGTCCTTCGCGGCGGATACGGTGTCTACTTCAACCAGGGCGCGCTGGCGACCGGCGAAGGTTTGTATTTCAACGAACCCTATTTCGATCTCAAGCTCAATATTGCGGCTGCCGGTGTTCCGCCGCTAACACTCAACGATCCGTTTCCGGAGAACTATCCCATCCGGCCGCCGAATTCAGCGACAGGATATCAACGCGATCTGAAAACTCCCTGGATCGAGCATTGGAATCTCAGCATTCAAAGACAGTTGGGGGCATCTCGTTCCATCGAGTTTGCCTACGCGGGTTCGAAGGGTCACGGCCTCATTGCAGGACGCGATATCAATCAGCCTGCACCCGGCCCTCTTCCGATGCCGAATCCCCGGCCAAATCCTCTCTTTGGTGACGTTACGTTCATCGAATCGCGGTCCAAGTCGGTTTACAACGCACTCCAGATCAAGTTCCAGCAACGCTTCGCGCGCGGATTCTCGGTTCTGTCATCGTATACGTACGGCAAATCGATGGACGACGCGTCCGGGTTCTTCCCAAGCACTGGAGATCCCAACTTTCCGCAGGACAGTATGAATCCCGCTGCCGAGTACGCGCTTTCGAGCTTTGATATTCGACATCGGTTCTCGACCAGCTTCTCTGCAGAATTGCCTTTTGGCCCGGGCAAGCCCTGGCTTACGGATTCCGGTGTACTCTCAGCGATTTTCCGCGAGATGGAACTCCAGGGCATCGTGTCTCTGAGTACGGGCATGCCGTTTACGGTAGCTCTGCCGCCCGAATTCGATAACAGCAACACCGGCCGATCGAGCCTGGGCTTTGGAGCGAATGATCGTCCAAACCTGGTGGGCACGGCAAAGCTCGACGACCCGACAGCGGACCGCTGGTTCAATACGGCCGCCTTTGCAGTTCCCGCATTCGGCAGTTTCGGCAACGCCGGTCGCAACATTGTTTCGGGACCGGGTTATCAAAATGTCAATCTGGGACTGCTGAAGAACATCACGTTGACGGGCGAAACAAAGTTGCAGTTGCGAGCCGAGGCGTTCAATCTCTTCAACCATGCGAACTACAATCTCCCGGACGCTTACGTCATGTCTCCCACGTTTGGACGAGTTACCTCTGCGGATAGTCCGAGGCGATGTCAGTTCGGCGTAAAAATTCTCTTCTGAAAATGGAATGATCGGAAGCTTCGATCTTGCCTTACACACACGCGTGATTTTCGGTGCGGGAACGCTCGATCGATTGGGTGACCTCGCGGGTGAACTCGGATTCAGACGAACGCTTGTCGTCAGCGATAAAGGATTGCTTTCGACAGGCCTGGCTGACCGCGCGAAGTCATTACTCGCGGTCGCCGGGATCGAGTCCTGGAGTTTTCATGACTTCGAACCCAATCCCGATATGGCAATGGTGGAGGCCGGCAGGATCGTCGCCGCCGCGCACAACATCGATTCGCTGGTGGCGCTCGGCGGCGGTAGTTCACTCGATTGCGCCAAGGGGATTAATTTCGTCCTGACGAATGGCGGCACCATGCGGGACTACTGGGGATTCGGAAAAGCATCCCTACCCATGTTCCCCAGCATTGGTGTTCCCACGACTGCCGGGACGGGCAGCGAAGCTCAGGCTTATGCGCTGATCTCCGACACAGAGACTCATCGCAAGATGGCGTGTGGCGACCCGAAGGCAAGCTTTCGCATCGCGATTCTCGACCCGGAATTAACGGTCAGCCAACCGCGTGCGGTCGCGGCAGCCGCAGGCTTCGACGCCATCTCTCATGCGGTGGAGTCGTTCGTAACGAAGAGGCGAACTGCAATCTCGGATCTGTTCGCGCGAGAAGCCTGGCGGTTGCTCGAAGCGAACTTCGAGGTGGTTCTTCGTGAACCCTCGAACATCGAGGCTCGCGGCGCAATGCTTCTGGGCGCCCATGAAGCTGGAGTCGCGATCGAACAATCGATGCTCGGCGCGACCCACGCATGCGCGAATCCCCTCACATCGCGCTATGGCACCACGCACGCTGTCGCAATCAGTGTGATGCTGCCTCACGTCGTTCGCTGGAATTCAGAAGTTATCGGGGAGCGCTACGCCGAGTTGTTGCGCGTTTCGGGGAAAGCCGTTGCGAATGACGCTGGAAGTCAACTCGCTTTGCGACTGAGAGAACTGGCGCAAGCGGGTGGTCTTCCTCCAACACTTCAAAGTCTGAAAGTTCCGCGGGAGGATCTGCCCATTCTCGCCGAAAATGCCACGAAAGAGTGGACGGGCACGTTCAATCCGCGCCCGCTGGATGCATCGTCAGCTCAGTTGCTTTATGAGCGAGCATACGGATAGTCCTCCCTACACTTATGTTAGACTCGGCGGCCATCATGCCCCCGATATCTTCGAAGAAATAGTCCGGGCAATACGGTTTACGAGAAAATTGGGACAAAACAAAAGGAGCGATATGAAAAGACCATTCTTTGCAATGTTACTGGCCATGGCGATCTTTGCCTCAGTCGCGATTGCGCAGGATCCCGCAGCCGGTGGTCAGCGTGGGCCTGGTGGCGGCGCCCGCGGTGGACGTGGAACGCCAGCTCCTCCCGCAACAGGCCCTATTGCAGACATGGTCACAAAGTTTACCGATGCGATCAACAAACAGGATGCGGCCGCATTACAAAAAATGGTGACTGCGGACGCAGTGCTTATCGACGAGGATGGCCATTTTGACCCGATCGGAATGTGGATTACAAAACTGACGGCTACCGGCTCCAAGACGCTGACAGTTCTTGGCGGCAGAGGATTGAGTCCCTTGAAGGTATCTGAAATGGGAGACACCGCTTGGGCTGCTTTCAACTACAACCTAAAAGAAACAGTCACTCCTCGCGGACAGTCCACCGCGATTCCAAATGAAATAAACGGAACCGCCACTATGGTTTTCAAGAAAAATGGGGGCGACTGGCAAGCATTTCTGGTTCACATCGCAGTTATGGGAAAAGCCATTACACCACACTGAAGTCACCTCGACCGGACAGTACTTCGACCCAGGAACATGTAGAATCGAAGTAGTGCGAACCTGGGTCCTGCTGAAGAAGAGCTTTTGGGCATGGATGAACGAAAATGCGCTGGAGTGGGGCGCCGCGTTGGCGTACTACACGGCGTTTTCTATTGCGCCATTGCTGGTCATCGCCTTGACCATTACTGGAGTGTTTTATGAGGGCGACAGCCTGTCGTACGTTCATGACCAAATCTCCGGTCTCGTGGGGGCAAACGCGGCGACGGCGACAATCGGCGCTATTCGGTCCATTCGTTCCTCAAATAGCGGAACATACGCGAGTGTGATCAGCGTACTGATGTTGCTGGTTGGCGCGTCCACAGTGTTTGGCCAGCTTCAGAATGTGCTCAACCGCATCTGGGGGGTTCAGCCAAAACCCGGTCATTTCTGGCAAGACCTTTTAAAGCAACGCATCCTGTCTTTCGCGATGGTGATTGGCGTCGGCTTCGTCTTGTTAGTGTCGCTCATTTTGAGCGCGCTGCTCGCGCTGGTCACAGACTATCTCTCCCATCTCCTACCAGGGGCCGGCATTGTCTGGCAGCTTTTCGACACTGTTTTCTCCTTCTCGCTGATCACGTTTCTATTCGCCGCAATTTTCAAGATTGTGCCGGATGTTGACATTCACTGGCGCGACGTCTGGTTGGGCGCTGTCTTTACTGCGGCGCTGTTCGTGATCGGGAAAACGGCGATTGCATATTACCTGGGACGGAGCGGAGTGGAGTCCGCTTATGGGGCTGCCGGCTCCGTGCTTGTCCTGTTGGCGTGGGTTTATTACTCTTCGCAAATTCTGTTTTTCGGCGCTGAATTCACAAAGCTACACGCGGAGGAGCGCCGCGCTTCGGTCAAGCCGATCCAGGGCGTCGATGCAGTTTCGGAACAAGCAATGCAACGCGCGCGGGGACAGAAACCAGCACGGCACGACAAGCGCGAAGTCAGTTGACCGCTATACCTCAATGATCCAGCCGTGCCTCGGCCTGCAATGAGGGCGCAACGGGCAAAACTGGAAAACACTGCAACCTTCTTATTCGCTTATGGAGAGCCTGGTGCCTCGGGCAGTAAAAGGTTGTGCGTGCGAATTTACCGAGTTTTTGCCTTACCAATTTCGTGTTACACAGCGGACACTTCGATTGACGGTACACCTGCCAATGCTTCCTCAATTCAAAGTTCTTTTTCCACGCGAAAAAGTTCCAACAATACTCGTGGACCGCTTCTGCCAGTTTGGGCCAGTCTTTGCCTGGCACCTGCCTTAGCTTCGTCAGGGGGTGCAGCCGGATATTGAATAGAACTTCATTCTTGACGATATTCCCGGACCCCGCAAAGACGCTCTGATCCAAAAACAGATCGCACAGAAATGCCTCTTCTTTATCTTGCATGAGTTGAAAAACATGGTCGCAATCCCAACGGCTGGACATCAGATCAACGCCCCGGTCAAGCTCTTCGAGATAGGTTGCTGCGCCGAATTTGATGGAGCAAGCGTAGAAATAAACGATGCCGGATTTGAAGGTCAGTTGCAGACGCGGGAACCGTTGAGGTCTTGGATTATTGATGCGGTAGCTCCCAAACATCAGGAAATGGGTCTTCGTGATGATCGGAGGCCGGGACCGCGGTGCTGCAAATGTCAGAAAAAGTTGCTTACCCCAGGTGTCGACATGCTGCAGCACACAGCCTCGAAGTGTTTCCTTTGGCTGCTTTGTGTTTCCTCCAACTTCCAGAACTTTTTCGCCGCAAAACGGCTCAAGCTCTTCTCCGAGAATCAATAAAGAAGGGCCTTCCATAGGGCCGCGATGTCCACCTGGTTTCGTCAGTCCACGCTGGAACTGACGGCATGGATTAATGCAGGCTTCTTGATGCCTGGCTTTCGCATCTGCTGCGCGAGCCTGCGCTTCCTGTCGGAGAAGTGCGGAAGTCTCACGGCTCGCCCGGTTCTTGCAGACTCATACAGAGCGGCGATGACGCATACGTCCTGCATCCCCTCCTTACTCGACGGCTCAGGCTGCCGGCGTTGGAGGATGCAGTCTGAGAAGTAGAGAAGCTCCGGACCGAACTGATCTCGTTTGGCCATCCCTTTTTTGGTTTTCTTTCCGTCGACGGTAAGCTCGTATTTCAGACCTTCCGCATACTCAAAGGCGTTATCCACCCGGACCTGGCTCTTGGATAGGTTTTTTCATGCTTTTGAAACGAGCAATTGGGATGCCTAAAGCCGCAACGACTTGGCCGAAGCATTGTGTCGTGTGGCCGTAGCTACGCGTCATTTCCATTTGGCCGCGGTGTATAAAGTCCATGCAGTTCGCACACAACAAGCCCGCAGGAACAACGAAGGTTTGCGGGTGCCTCGCCGGAACTGTGAATGCGGCATAGGTACTGTCGAGCAGGATCGATCGCGTCCGTCCTTGCTGTCATTGGCGCGGTCGTTACTTTCGATTGCTTAAGCCCACGTTCAGCTTCGAATTCCACCCTGCTCATTGCGCCTGAAATGCTGCGGCCGACAATATCTAAATGGAAGTCCGAGACTTCAAGCCTCAGAACATCAGCTCTGAGTGATTTTAGCAGTCGCATCGAGAAGGGCAACTGACGGCCGAGGCTTCTTCGTAGGTCGCTTCCCACGTCTGGGACCGTCGTGATTCAGGTAGTTGGTCCTGAGTCGGTTGGTCAGTTGCAAAGCGTGCTTGTACTTTGATTCAGTGGTTGCCTTCAGCTCTGAGATGAGTTTGCAGGACGAGTGGTGAAGGACTTCAGTGGCAATTCCGCAAAGCTCTTGCCAATCATGCCACTCTCCAATCGCTTCTTTGACCTCGCTGAGGTCGCCGACGAACTTCTGGGCATCAGACTTGCCGGCAAGTTGTAGTACGTTGCGCAGCTCTTTTACTTTTAACCGGTATGCATGAAGATTGGTTCGCGTTAACGTCGCAGGCCTTTTGAGTCCCTCCCCGAGCTCAATCGCCCTGGCAACGGTCACGGATATTGCGTCAGAGTTTTCGGGATCTTTCTCAGCTTGCTCGAACAACTTTTCGACGCGCCTGGAACTCCGTTTGAGACGCCGGCCCAATTGGGTATTTGTGCCATCGATAACGGCCCGCAACTTTTTGACGTACTTGCTGCGTTCTGCTCCGAGATGCTCGAACAGTCGGACCAGGCAGTCTTGTTCGCGCTTGGGTTGGACTGTCAGTGCATACGCCGTCAATACGTCCATATCTCTAACCTTGCCGGCGCGTTTTCGAACATTTCCAAGGTCGCGCAACAGACGCTTCACTTTCCCTTTTGTGTTGAGTTCCACAGTCACGAATGCGGTTTCGAGTCGTCTGGAGTCCGTTCGCAGGTCATGGATGGCTTCCGCGGTCGGCCGGTTGGAATTCTTGCGGAGAAACTTTGCAATTCGACTCGTGGACTTCTCGATTCTCTCCACATCGACTGGCATATTCGCCCTCCATGACTGGCAGGTTAATGGCGGCGCCGCAAATTAACATTGCACCACAGAAAAGGCTGTGCTGCTGCTACTTCTTCCTGAGGGCGAGCAGTGGTCTCCAGAGAACAATCCTTTGCTGCTAGACTTAACCCATGACTGTATTGGACTGGCTGCTCGATTCAGATCCCGCAATCCGATGGCAGGTGCTGCGCGATCTTGTGCATGCGCCAGTTGAGGTTGTCACTTCGGAACGAGCGCGCGTAACCACCGAGGGATGTGGGGCCAGATTGCTGGCCTTGCAGGAAAAAGACGGCCAGTGGGATGGAGGCGCATGTTTCCCGCGGTCAGGCTTTGACCATTCCGACCAGAATCAGGGCCAGCCCTGGACTTCCACGCTGCCGACACTCCAATTGCTTCATGATTTCGGCGTTGATCCTCGCACGGATCGCATGCGCCAGGCAGTGGCGCTCGTCGGTAAGAACTGCCGCTGGGAGCACGCCGGCCAGCCGTTCTTCAGCGGCGAGGTCGAGCCATGTATCAATGGTAGGACCGTTACCTTGGGGATCTACTTTGATCAGGATGTAGAAGGAGTGGTCAGCCGCCTGCTTGGTGAACAACTCGATGATGGCGGGTGGAACTGCGAGGCGGAGAGAGGCTCCGTCCGATCGTCGTTCGCGACGACGATCAATGTCCTCGAAGGATTGTTGGTGCACGAACGCGCAACCGGTGGGTCTCCGGAATCCATCGCCGCTCGGCGCCGAGGTGAGGAGTACCTTCTCGAACGAAAACTGATGCGACGTAAGAGCACGGGGGAAATCGTGGACCCGTCCTGGCTGCAGTTTTCATTTCCCAACCGCTGGCACTACGACGTGCTGCGTGCACTCGAATACTTCCGTTCCGTAGGAAGTGCGCCGGACTCGCGAATGGCCGAAGCGATCGATTTACTTCGATCCAAGGAGCAACCCGATGGCACGTGGCTGCTCGAGAACACGCATCCCGGTAAGGTCCATTTTGCCCTCGAGGACGGCGACAACCGGCCCAGCCGCTGGAATACGCTGCGGGCCCTGCGTGTTCTCAGCTGGTATGAACGCTCCGATGCGTGATTGATCTCGGTTGACGTCAGTCTGTGAGTCGAGCGCAGCAAAAATCAGACGAGTCTTAGACCACTGTGACAATTTGATCCCTGGTTGATCCGGCGATCTCGTCATCGGCGGCCACGAAGAACCATTTCCATTCCACCGCTGCCGATGAGCATGTCAGAATCGTTGTCTCTGGTCACCACAACACCAGAGATTCCAGACGGCCTCCGAGCAAGTTGACGCGTCCCACGTAGGTCACACCCAGGCGACTCGAGATCTAGGTAGTTCTTCGTGGGTCAGTAGAACGCGAGACCGCAGTCGCTGCACTGTGATGCTCAAAGAATCTCCATAAATCGAGTCGAATATCGGAAGGCAGAACGCTCTCGAGATATTCGAGTGCGGTCCCGCGCAGAAATGCATTTTCAGTGTGCATCGCTCGAAATGCAGCGTGAAGAGGCTCCCTCGGCAGACAGAGCGAAAACAGGCGAAAAATATGCTCCAGCCGGATATCGGTCGAAGCCCACGAAGCATCTGTAGATGGTGCGCCCTCAATATCGTCATACTGATCGAGGACTCTCGGAGCTTCAGCCAGACGCTGCGCGGCTGCAATTTCCTTTCTGGTTACGGAATAAACAGCTTCTGAGTGAGGACTCAGTGTCTTATCGGCGCGGCAGATTCGTTCAAGCCCGCGTCCGCAACTGAACCTGACTTCAAAGCGAGCATCCTCGAGGCCAAGCATGAGACCGTCGACCGCGCGTTGTGTTATGCAGCTGGCGAGCACACGAGGAATTCTCCGGCGCACCGCAAAGTCTTCATCGGGATTGAGCAGTGCATCCGTCAACTGGCCAACCGTTAAGGCTGCCGTCGTGCGGAGGGCTTTAACCGCATCTTCACTCAGATCGTCTCTCGCCAGTAGACGTATCGCTGCTGCGATCTCGCCGGAAGACAGTCTTCGACTTCTAAGCGCCGCTCGGACGACATCTGCGCTGTCCGAATTCAGCTCGATAATGCGCCTGGCCGCGGATTCGGCCTCAGGCGTGGCAGGGGAAGGAGCCAATGATGGTTTAGCTATTTGAGCTGGAGAGCCGGATGCCGCTGCGCGCAAAGTCCTCAAATCGACGGTTCCTAACGTGCGGAACATTGTCGCTCGCGTCATCTTTTCGTCGGTGTCCAGCAACTCCAACTCCGCAGCCTGATTAAGCAGACTCTTTTCCAGCGTCGAAACATATCCGCGGCTGATTCTGCTCGTGAGGATAAGAGCGACGGCTCCAAGCGACACCGCGATCACAGACAGCATTCGATTACTCGTTGATGCTGCCAAACCAGCCAGGAGAATCATCTGGATGAGACCCCCACCGATCGCATCTCCCAATCTGTCAAATCCGACATCAACGAAAATCTTGGTAGCTCGCTTTTCCTCGCGAGCCACCGGCGTGTACAGCAGTTCATAGCCGGATCGAAATAATGAACTGCGCAGGATCGACTGCACACCGCGACCGAGCGTAATCGGAACCAGCCCTGGCCAGATGAGTGTCAATATTCCCCCCGCAACAACGCTGAAAGGCATCGATGACACCGAACCGGTGAGGCCAAATTCTTGCAGGAAGTACTTGCTAAGTGCGGCCTGAACAAGGAATGTGAGCAGGCTGACGGCCGTATAGAAGATTGCGAAGAAGCGCATGAGAGCTGCGGTTTGGCTGTATGCACCCGACGCTCCAGCCTTCAGCAGATAATCGAGCATTGTCTCGGCAATCGTTGCCGCCAGAACCAGCATTGCGAGGTGTCTGAGGTAAGACACTTCACGCAACACTTGAAATGCTGACCTGCGTGGCCGTGATTCGGACATTGCCTTCGTTAAATCAACGCCAGGGACATCCTGGCGGTGTAAGCGCCGGTTCAGCAAAGCACACGTGAGGTGAAGACTTCCCAGAACCGGCAGCATCGCATTCACCGAGAACAGAGCACCCACGCGTTCGGCGGCAATTCCTCCAAGAAGTCCACCAAGGGTACCGCCAGCCGCGATTCGCCCAATGTTCGCTTTGGCTGTTCTCGGATCAAATAGTTCTGCAACTATTGCCCAGAAACCCGATATCAGGATCGCCCCAAATATTGCGACGTGCAGATAAAGAACGACCGAAGCAGCCCTCGGCGAAATACCCAGGAGCAGCCACTCAGCAAATAGCAAGCCGGAGCTCGCTCCAAAGCAGAGTGGGATGACAGCGCCGGGCCCCTTCTTTGAAACAAAATATGACACGCCAAGTACGGCTGCGACCGAAACAGCGCCACCGAGGACGAGCATTCCGGGAAGAGCGGTGACGGGAAAGTTGCTCAGAAAAAGCGCGTCACGAGTTGCCTTACCAGCCACCTGGAATGCAATCATCGCACCGGCCGAGATCACCGCTGCGGCCGCCAGGTGATCGGATTCAGTCCTGTTGCGCATTAGCCTGAATCGCAGTTTCAACGAGCTCGATTTGCGTGCCCGCTGTCGTTTTATCTGGCATGTTCGTTTGCCACCAGTTCTCGGCCCGCTCCGGCGTCCATGCGGAGAACACACGCAACCTCAACAATTGCTTCGCGATTTCTGCCGCGCTGGAGGGCCGGCGTTCCGGCTGCTTCTCCAAACACGACATGATCAACTGCTCGAGTTCAGCAGGAACTTCCATCTCAGTACGGTGTGATAGGGGGATGGGATCCTTTTGTGCGTGCGCAAGCATCGTCGCGATGAAAGATTCCTCTTCGAACACCAGTCTTCCCGTCAGGAGCCAATATCCTACACATCCGACCGCGTAAATGTCTGCACGGGCGTCGACGTTACCACCCAGCACCATTTCAGGAGCCATGAACCCGGGAGTTCCGGTCGCGTGATTGGCATCAGTAAGTTGGTTCGCAGCAGAAGGTTCGTCCTTACTTTTCACAACACCAAAATCGAGGACTTTGACGAAGTCATACTCCAGACCATATCTGCAAATGAAGATGTTTGCAGGCTTGATATCGCGGTGAACCAGTCCCGACTGGTGCGCCTCTTCCAACGACAGACAGGCCTGATGCAGAAAAGATGCAGCGCGTTCAGCCAGTACAGGGCCATACTTTTCGACCAACGTGTGAAGATTCATGCCCTCCAGCAATTCCATGACGTAGTAAAACGCGCCATCTTCTGCCATCCCGAAGTCATACAGACCGATCGTGTGCGGAGATGAAAGCATGGCCGTGGCACGGGCCTCTCGCTCAAAACGTCGCTTCAGGATCGCCGTTTCTTTGGAGTTGCTGCATCCAAGAACTTCCGGCTGGATCAACTTGATAGCCGCAGGCCTCGCCAGCAACCTATGCTGCGCCCGCCAGACTTCACCCATTCCTCCGCGGCCCAGCAATTCGACAAGCCTGTAGCTGCCCAGTTCCCGCGCTTTTGAAAGGTCCGCGCCCAGACTGTAGACAAACCTCGACAGAATGACAGCGGCGATCGCGACGAAGAGATTCGGAAGAGTAATGATGAACAGCACGTATGGTGGCGGCGGAGACTGGCCATTCGCATATGTCGCGACAAGCACCGCAATCGGTCCCATCAAAGCGGAACTGAGGGCAGCAAGAGCCGTCTTACCGATGGTGTTGGGAATCACCAATATAAAAAAGGTAATCCATAAGGCAATGCCGCCAGGTACCGCCCGCGTCGGTGCGATGGGAAACTGCGACGCATCCATGAGACCGATGCAAAATGCTCCGGCCACCTCGAAGACCAGGCCGACATCCAGCATGACGTCGGTTGGCAGCCATGGCCGCAGAGTCAATACATACATCGCCAGACCCAACGCAGCGGCAACCCACATTGCCACCAATGAAGTCGATAAAACGGGGATGTGATTGATAACTTCAGCAGGTAAGACAGCCCGCGGCCCGTAATACAGAAGAGGATGAGCCGCGGCGGAGAGAAGCCCGACCACTCCGAGCCGCCTTACTGCTTTGTTGACCAGATCCGCGGGCAGACGCGTGTCCCTTGCGGCAATGCTGTCGCCGACCGCTTTCAGCGGCCGGCGCTGTCCTGCATCACCATCCAGATCTTCTCGGTCTTTGGGCAGCGGGCGACAACTTTTTATGCTCACGACGGATTACCACGACGGCAGCAATCCAAAGAATGGCGTATATCATGTTCACTGTCGAGCATTCAGTGGACTTTGAGCGGCTGGTGACACCACCGTGAAGAGTAATGACAAGTGCGGATCGACCATTAGGAGCAAAGACCGATGATGGGGCGTGACGATGGCAGCTCTGGCATATCACGCACGTCTACCTTATACGAAGCCGTAGGAGGTTTCGAAGGTGTGATCCGATTGGCAGCGGCATGGCACAAACTGGTGCTGGCGGACGAGATAGTGGCCCACGCATTTAGCCACGGATTCCATCCCAAGCACACGGAGCGGCTCGCCGCCTACTGGGCCGAAGCGTGGGGCGGTCCGAAAACTTACAGCGAGCAGTACGGGAGCGAATCGTCGGTGGTCCGGATGCACAGCGGCAACGGACCTCACGAGCAGATGGACCGGCGGGCAATCGAGTGTTTCGACCAAGCGATGCAGGACGCAGGAATCACCGATGCGTTGCTGCTTCGAGTGCTCCACGACTACTTCACGTGGACAACAACGACCACGATGTCGGCGTATCCGAAGGCCGCGGCTCACGTTCCGGATGGGCTGCGTATTCCTCACTGGTCATGGAACGGCCTTCAAACTTGACGAAGCGCCGGGTCACGTATCATCCCTCATAACGAACCACGCCGTGGCAGCTCCTGCCAGTGCCAGGCCGGACGCAATCAACATGACCGCACGGAACCCGGCAACGAAAGATTTATCGATTGATCGTTCGATGGCTTCTCGAGTTGCGACGTCCATGTTTGATGGAACTTCTATTGCGGCCAGCTTGATCCGCTGCGCGTCGAGTTCACGGCGAATGTCAGAGCTGACATTGATGTCGGCGAAACTTCGGGTGAACTGGTGATCAAAGGTCCAAAGCATCACGATGCCGAAGATGGCTATCGCCAACACTCCTGCAAGGCGGGACACGGCGTTATTAATTCCCGAAGCGACGCCGGCCCTCTCGCCGCTGACCGAGTTCATGACCGTCGTCGTTAGTGGTGCGACGGTGATTGCCATTCCCAATCCGAGTGTCATGACGGACGGAAAGAACGTCGTCCAGTAGTTGCTACCGACAGACGGGATTGCAAATAACGCGAAGCCAATTGACGCAATGATAGATCCGACAACGAGAGGTCGCCGGCCGCCATAGCGGTCCACCAGACCGCCGGCCAACCGGGATAAGAGGAATATCAGAGCGATTAACGGTAACGAGGCCGCGCCGGCCGCCGTTGGCGTATAACCCTGGACCTGGATGAGGTTCATCGGAAAAAAGAAAAACATGCCGCCGAGTCCGCTATAGAGAAACAGCGTGAGAAGATTCGCCCCGGCAAAATTTCGCACTCGAAATAAGTAGACCGGAAGCAGTGGCGCTTTCGTCCATCTCTCAACGGCAGCGAATCCGATCAGGGAACACACGCCCACCAGGAACGCAACAATCACGACCGGATCTCTGCCGCCTCTTTTCGAGGATTCAATCAATGCAAAAACAATTCCGCCGATTCCGGCAGCAGCCAGTACTGCTCCGGGCCAATCCGGTGCTTTGCCAGAGTGCGGATTTCGACTCTCTGGTACGTGCCACAATGTCAGGGCTATAACAATCGCCGCTATGGGCAAGTTTATGAAGAACGCCCAGCGCCACGATCCATGTTGAATCAACCATCCGCCGATGACCGGCCCCACGGCCGCGGTCACAGCCGTGAGGGCTGACCAGGTGCCGATAGCCCGGCCTCGATCATGCTCCCGAAATGAGGCGCTGATAATGGCGAGACTCCCCGGCACGAGCAGTGCCGCGCCGATTCCCTGCACCGCCCGAGCGAAGATCAATGCATTCACGTTCAGTGCGAGACCGCAGCCCGCAGACGCTAGTGCAAAAATGATGACGCCGATCACGTAAACGCGTCTTCGCCCGTAGATGTCGCCGAGCGATCCTCCGACCAGGAGCAAAGCTGCAAGCAGGAGAGCGTAAGCCTCGACAACCCACTGCATATCGACAATGGTCGCGTTCATATTGGCCTGCAGGGCGGGAAGGGCGACATTGACAACGGTACCGTCAATAAAGGCAAGGCTCGAGCCGAGAATCGTTGCGGCCAGAACCCACGGAACCGCCCGGGAGGAACACGGCGCCATGCCGGGCGAAGAAGTAATAACGCCCTCATCGCAAGGGTAGAAGATAGACCCGGCTGGTTTCATGGGCGTTGCCTCATTACACCAGAACTTTATCCGCCTTTCGCCTTTTGACCGCAACCATTGCCGTCATTGGGCCCGGGGTTAGCAGCTACCGTCGGAGATCGTAGATGTAAATAGAAGTGCCCACGCGGTCGGTCGGCTCGTGCGACTGCAGGGCTTCGAACGGGAGTTCTTTGGTCGCATACAAGTGCTGTAGGCTCACAGCCGCAATGCAGTTCACGTTATCGAGATCGCGTTGGCTTTTGAGAGTCGGCAAGGGTTGGGAATGAATCCCATAAAACGTGGGGTCGGCCGATCCGAAGTAACTCAGGCATAGGGTTTCAATCTTCCGGGACTCCGCGTACTGTCCCAATCGCTTGAGATCTTGTCCCCAATCCAGGTTGGAGTCCAACAGATACCGGTACCCGTTTTTCGGCCCGCCCGCGGCAGCATTGAAAAACGACAGGTACTCCGGATATGCAACTGCCGACTCGGCCATGAACAGTAGGACCAACACGGAAGCCATGACCTTGATGTACGGCTTTCGGATCACATCGAACAGGACGATCGCCATGAATGCACACAAGAACGGATAGATTGGCAGCAAGTGCCGAATGCCAATATTGAATGAGTTCGTCAGCGTAAATGCAAAGTAGACGAATACCGGTATCGCCAACAGCGTCAGTTCTGGTCGCCGTTTATGCGTGAGCGCAACGATCCCTGCAGTTCCCAGCAACGCGAGCCAGGCTATCGAACTCTTAAACGCGAAGGCTATAGGAAAATACGTCCAAGCACTTCGTTCGGCGATCTTGCCCATAAAATACGAACGGTACCCTCCGATTTCATCTCGCATCAGCAATTGAATCCCTCGAAGGAAGTAGTATCCAGGAATGCGGACGTGTAGCGCCTGGCGCACGAAAACATCGTGGGGCGGATCTGCTACCAATTGCGAAGATGCCCTGGGATCTTCCGATACGGACAGCGCGTTGAAGCCGTAAGTCGAGATCGCCGCGAACAGAGCAATACCGACGAGAATCGGGATCATCCTCCATTTGGGTTTTGCTGTTTTGCTCCAGGTCAGGGCAAAAGCAATCGGCAGAAACAACGCATTGAATTTCGTGGCGAATGCCAAACCCGCCAGCACTCCGGTCCGGATGAGTGGCCAGTAGCCGCCTCGCTCCAGATACGAATACCAACTGATGCAAGCCAGCCAGATGAAGAGCGTGACAGGGATGTCGGTTGTGACGTACCGGCTGTGCGCAAGCACTGTGGGCTCAAAACCAAACAGCAGAAGCGCGATGAAACCTGCGGCGTAGCCCGCCTTGCGGCCGACCCACCACGCCAGCGTCCCGGACAGCAAAAGGTACTGGGCGATTACCAACATCCTTCCTGTCATCAGGATCGAGTCCGCCGACATATTGTTGGAATAGAGAAATGCCGAACTGATGGGCGAGGCGTCGGCGCGTTCCCATGCTTCGCTGGAGGGTGAGAAGTCTGGCTGCAACCACAACAGCGGCAGCGACGCCAGGAGTTTCGCGAATGGTGGATGCTCAGGACTCAGGCGAAAGTCGCCGGTCTTCCAGTAGGAATATCCGGCGGTAAGGTGCACCGCTTCGTCCATAGTCGACGAATCCTGGACCGCAGAACTAACCGCGAGAACACAGCAAATGATCAGTGTAATGAAGACTGCAAGGCCGTAAACGAGAGGAAATCCATCGCGATCGTTCGGGTAGAGCGGTCTCAGATAACAGTCAGCGAGCAACAACTTTCTGCGCATCATCGGCGGTACGCTTATACGATGGGCCTGTGCGACAGACTATGGAAGCCGCGTCCTAACCGCCTTAGAATTGGCGTCATGATATGCCGCTGAGATAAACTCGACTATTACTTGAACACACTGCTGCGTACGGACTTGGCGTCGTTGATACCGTCAACAATGCTCGCCTTCGCAATTCACAGTCGATCGATTGTTAAGGAGATTTAACATCCCCGAAGAGCTCCGAGAATGGCTCCTGTGCTGGTGACTTCGTTACCCGGAGGTCAAAGGTCGGCAGGGCTCGATGCCATGACAGCATCTGTCGTCTCGCTTTGCGCGGCACTCAAGGCAGAAAATGCGAACTTCCCTCGCTGTTAAAGGGAAGTTCGCTTCCAAGGAGGATCTGCTATACGAAGAGCCTGCAACAGGCCGGGATTCCATCAAGCGGGTCGCCGTGACCAACAACCACCCGAACAGGACATCCACTACCCGTGCATTCGTAACCAAGGTTCCATGGATAATCTGGTGAGTCAATCCGGCAATTAGTTGTTAAGGGGATTTAACATGTGGTGATTTAACAACAGCCGGTCACGGGTCATATAAGATGCTTCTGAGCGTTGAGTACACGTACAACGCACAAGCCTCTTGCTCAACGTAAAACGGAGTCGTGTTAAAGCCTGAATGAGCACTGATCAGTTTCCACGTCTGGAGTCAAAAACGTCACGTCATCGCCGCAGGCATTGGACAACGATGGCAGCTCTTGCGTGCGCCACGCTCGTCGTCGTGCTCATCCTCCTGGCGATAATGCAATATCGATGGATAGCGGAGTTACGGGAACTGGAACGTCACCAATTGGAAATGTCGCTGAAAGCAACCGCGAACCATTTCGCTGACGACTTCGTGGGTGAACTGTTGCGTGTGGTAACAGCCTTTCAGATTGAGTACCGCTCTCCTTCCGAGTCGCTGACACATCAACTCCGAGATGCCTACGAACAGTGGGCCGGCAGTGCGTCCTACCCAACTTTGATTCGCGACCTTTACGTCGTGCTTCCTGATGAGACAGGGCTTCGCGCCTACGAATTCGACGTGAAGTCCGGAAAGCTGACGGTCGCGGATTGGCTGGACTTTCTCGATCCCGTGAGAGAACTAAGTACGGCTGCGCATGCCTCGTCTTCCGACGCAAAACGGGCGACGTTTCCGGTTAGTCCGGTGTTTCTTGAAGCTGTGCCCGCACTGGCAGTGCCGTTTCTTGTGAGTGAGGCGCCTGCATTCCGTGGAAAGAAAAACGCTAAGCCGCAAACGGCGAAAGACATTGCCGGATGGAGCGTCGCCCGGCTTGATCGCGCATTGGTTGTCGATAAGATATTACCGGCGTTATTCGAGTCCCACTTCGCGGTAAGTAGTCCCCCGCCGTACCGTGTTGCAATCGCCTCGGCGGCAAAGCCCCGCCGCGTGATCTATCAATCAGAAGCAATGTCCGACGACGATCTTAATTCAGCGGATCTGGTAGCAGATCTAATCCCGGAAGTGGGTGGCCAGCTGAAGACAGCGGGTCCGCAAACGATTCGCATCCTGGCTCCCGAAAGCCCACAGTGGCGGTTATTCGTGAAACATCGTTCAGGCTCTCTGGACGCGGCCGTCGAGACCCTTCGTCGGCGCAATCTCGCAATTGGGGCAGGCATTCTCACTTTGCTCGCGGCCAGCGTTGTGCTCGTTCTGGTTTCTGCCAACCGCGCACGGACGCTTGGGCGCGTGCAGGTGGAATTTGCCGCGGCCATTTCGCACGAACTGAGGACCCCCTTGTCAGTCATCCAGGCTGCCGCTTACAACATTGAGGAGGGAGTAGTAGAGGATCGCAGAGAGATTCAACGCTATGCTCGGACTGTCCGGGATGCAGGACGGCGTCTTTCCAAGATGGTCGATCAGATATTACTTCTGGCTGAGATGCAATCGTGGCGGCGGCAAAGCGCCATGCCGTCAATCTGCGTGGGCGAGGTCATCGACAAAGCGATAGAAGGCATTGCTTTCAATGGACAACATCCCATTGAGAAGAGCCTCCAACCCGACCTTCCAATGGTCGCTGCCGACTCACTTCTTCTTCGTCATTGTGTGCAAAACCTGATCGTTAATGCTCTGAAGTATGGCGAAGTCAATGAAGAGAAACCGCTGAAGGTCTCGGCGGAAGCACATCTGGAAGAGGGTCAGGTCCTTATTACCGTTGCAGATCGCGGCCCAGGAATCAATCAATCGGATCTGCCGCACATCTTCAAGCCCTTCTACAGAGGAAAATATTCAGAACTCGACCCGGCAGGTAATGGTCTCGGGCTGGCAGTCGTGGAGCAGTTAATGGAAAGGCAACTCGGCAGCGTCACAGTGCAGACCGGACCATATTCGGGATGCAGGTTCATCCTTCACATCCCAATCGCACAATGAAAGAACGAATCCTAGTAGTGGAGGATGAACCAGGGCTGCGCCAGAGCCTTGTGGATTGTCTCAATGTTCGAAATTACGTTGCAGATTCAAGGAGAGACGGAAAAGCCGCGCTCGAAGCCGCTTCTGTCGGTGAATACGACCTTCTCATCCTGGATATCATGTTGCCGTCAATGAGTGGACTCGAAGTCTGCCGCAACCTCAGAGAGACGGGTATCGGCGTTCCAATACTCATGCTAACGGCGAGAGGAACGTTGCGAGATAAGGTGTCGGGACTTCGCGAAGGCGCGGACGACTACATGACGAAGCCGTTCGAGATGGAGGAACTCCTGGCGCGCGTCGCTGCCCTATTAAGGCGGGCTTCTGCCGGCGCAAAGGATCTTTACGAAGTCGAGGGCATCCAGGTTGATCTGAAGAACTCTCGCATTATCCGAAAGGGGCAGATGATTGACCTGTCTTACCGTGAAGCCCGTCTCCTCAGATATTTTCTGGAACATCGAGGCGCCGTAATACGCCGCGACCAATTACTTCGTGCCGTTTGGGGATACAACTTTACTCCCCTTTCTCGTACGGTTGACGTTCATGTTGCGTGGCTTCGCCAGAAGATGGAAGACGACCCCAGCCAGCCGCAATTGATCATAACGGTCCATGGTCAGGGCTATCGTTTCTCCTGATTAGCTTGGAAGGACGCCACCGCAAGCTAATCGGATAGAGTCGAAGGAAAAGGAGCCTAGCCGAGATTGCGGAACCTGTCCCAGAGACGCTCTGCCACCGCTCTGCGGAGAATCGCAGAAGGCGAGAGCACTCGCACCGTCGTGATCGCGTTCCTTGCCAACCTCGTCATCGCGATTGCGAAATTGATTGCAGGACTCGCTTCCCAATCCACAGGTATGCTTGCGGAATCCGCACATTCGGGTGCCGATGCCATCAACGAGGTTTTCCTGGCCATCGGTCTCTACCGTCACGGTATTCCCGCAGACGCGGCACATCCCGGCGGCCATGGACGCGAGCGCTTTTTATGGGCTTTTATGGCGGCGATTTCATCGTTTCTTATTGGCGGTTGCCTCTCTATCGCGCTGGCCATCGGAGAACTCCGGGAACGTCATGCGATAGCCGGCGGATTTGGGGCATGGATCGTTCTCGCCATCTCCTTCGTTGCCGATGGAGCATCCTGGTTGCAGAGCGTGCGGCAGGCAAAGGTCCAGGCCAAAGAATATGGAGTCAGCGTGTGGCGATACATCCGCATTTCCAGTGACCCCGTCGTGCGTGCGGTAGCCTTCGAAGATAGTGCTGCGCTCATCGGTCTCTTGCTGGCGGCGGCCGGCCTCCTATTCAGCAAAATATTCGGCACGAACGTACCGGACTCTCTTGCGTCGCTACTCATAGGGCTGCTGCTTGCAGTGACGGCATTCGCACTCGCCCGTCCACTTGCGGATTTCCTGGTGGGGCGATCGCTGCCTGCCGAGCTGTTCGAAAAGTTGAAGGCGATGATCATTGAGGATTCGGCAATCGAAGAACTTTTGACGCTTCGTGCAACATACTCGGGTCCCGAAGAGGTCATCGTCGTAGGGAAGGCTTGTCCATCGCAGAAATTAAGTGTTGAGCAATTCACTCAGGCGATGGATGACCTCGACCGCCGAATCCGTTCTGCGCTGCCAATCGTCGCGGATGTATTCATCGACGTGACAGCGAACGCTGCTGAAGCAGATTCTGGTGAACCACAATCCTGAATACGACATCAAAGGAGCAGTCACAATGTCAGGCAGATTCTCAAACAAAGTCGTTTTAGTTGCGGGTGGAACCGGCGGCCTCGGTCGAGCGGTAAGCCTGGCTTTTCTGCAGGAAGGCGCCAGCGTCGCGGTTACATTTCGGGCGCAGGAAGAGTTTAATGCCTTGAAAGAATCAGCAGGCAGGGAGGCGTCGCTGTTGACAGGCCATAGTGTTGACGTCACCGACGACGTTTCAGTCACGAAAATGGTTGAAACCATTCTTGCCGATCAACACCGAGTTGATGTGCTCGTAAACACGATCGGCGGGTATAAGGCGGGCATGAAGTTATGGGAGCAGGACTCGAAGGTTCTCGATCAGATGCTTTCCCTGAACCTCCGCTCGGGTTGGGCCCTGGCGCGTGCGGTAGTGCCGGCGATGTTGAATCAAGGCGAAGGGGCGATTGTTAATATTGCTGCCAAAGCGGCACTGGATGCGCCCGCCGGCGCAGCTGGCTATGCTGCTTCGAAAGCTGCAGCAGTTGCGATAATGAGCTCTCTGGCCGCTGACCTTAAAGGTACGGGTGTGCGTGTGAACTCCGTTCTCCCCAGTATCATCGATACAGAACCCAACAGAAAAGCTATGCCTAAGGCCGACTTCGCAAAATGGCCTAAGCCGGCCGATATCGCACGGGTGATCCTATTCCTCTGTAGTGAAGACGCTAAGGTTATCCGCGGGGCGTCCATCCCGGTTTACGGGGACAGCCTGTAACGGTTTTCAGCGTCCGTGGCGGCTATTCAAGGTGGCGCCGACACTGGTGGACCTATACCGAATAAGACCAGCTGCCAAAATACCTGTTCCGATAAGGCTGATTGAAATCGGCTCGGGGGCTTGGACCGGCGAAGCTGTCCAACTGCCGGTCGTATTAGGTTGGCATGTCGAAGGGCTGGTGTTATTGCAATAGACCCACCAATGGTCAGAAGGACCAAATTGCACGCTTAAATTGTTGCGAAGGTCCAGAAACGCAAACGGAGACAGACTTATCCTGGAATTTTCGTATTCCGCATCGGGGAGCGAGGTAAATACAACGTCTGTTGGGTCTCCGGAAAAATGTTGTCCGTTTACGGTGAAATCCATGAAGCTAAGACCGGCACCGCTCACAACGATACTTCCATTAATGGAGCTCGGGCAGCTAATAACCGAAGACTGAGTACAGTTCAGCAATACGTTATAGGTTCCGTCGCTGAGATCCAGCCAAGTCGCATGTGCAGATGCGGGGATTAACAGGACGAACATTAAATTCAGAAGTCGCCGTTTGGTTTTACTCAAATTTCCATTCCTCTAAATTTTGTCGATCGTTGGCGCTACCAGACCAGGACATTGTCACTGGGACGCTTGTCAGAAGTGCCGCAATGTCTTTGCAAAACAGCGAGCAATCGTACTCTTGCGCGCCCGAGTCGCGTTACTGAAAATGATTAAAAGTTGTTTACAGCGTGGTCCGAATTCGGAATGATCATCCACTTTCTTCGATTGTTTTAGCGCAGCAGAAGGCCATTGCCCTGGCAAAAGCAATCTTGCCGAAGTTGAAGTTAGGGCCATTTCGTTCAGTCCACGGCTGGTGACACTTCTTCGTCCAGTCCGGCTCCTTGCAAGACCTCCACTTGTCCGTACCTTGCATACAGCACCGGTATGACGATCATATTCAGGAACGTCGATGTCACGATGCCGCCGAGGATGACGACAGCCATCGGTTGCTGAATTTCCTTTCCAGGCTGACCGACGCCGAGTGCCAGCGGAATC
>Ga0105248_10001255_pt1 | contig 28351 bp, 27 predicted proteins | sample KBSS34metaG_FD_81524 | JGI IMG/M metagenome (GOLD analysis project Ga0105248, IMG submission 81524) | Switchgrass rhizosphere microbial communities from Kellogg Biological Station, Michigan, USA - KBS S3-4 metaG | ecosystem: Host-associated > Plants > Roots > Rhizosphere > Soil | place... | reverse complement strand
TCACTTCCGGCAGGGCCGCCTTGCGCATCTTGCGGACGTTCTCGCGGATTCGATCGAATACCACGACGGACTCGTTCACCGAATAGCCCAGCACTGCAAGCACCGCGGCGAGCACCGGTAGCGAAAATTCCCATTGGAAGAAAGCGAAAAATCCAAGGATGATGACCACATCGTGCAGGTTGGCGATGATGGCGGCGATGCCAAACTTCCACTCGAAGCGCAGCCACAGGTACAACACGATACCCACTGACACCAGCAGTATGGCGATCGCGCCATTCTCCACCAGCTCTTTGCCTACTTGCGAGCCGACGAAATCCACCCGCAGCAGTTGGACTGAAGGGTCATCTCCCCGCAATGCACCCATCACCTTCTCACTCATCTGCGCTCCGGTGACCTCCTGACGCGCGGGGAGCCGAACCAGCGCGGTCTGCGAACTGCCGAAGCTCTGCACGGTGGCGTCGGGCAAGCCGATCTTTTCCAGGGTCGTACGGACTTTGTCGAGATCCGCCGTTTGCCCATAGGATAATTCCATGACCGTACCGCCGGTGAACTCCACACCGAGGTGCAGTCCGCGGGTAATGAGGAACAACACCGCCAGCAGAAACACGACGAGCGATATTCCATTGAATATCGCCGCCCGCTTCATGAAGTTGATGTCTTTACGTATGCGGAAGAATTCCATCTGCTTGGTCTCGTGCTCGCTTTGGAGTTATGCCTGGAACGGGGTCGAAGTTACGTGATTCAAGCCGGACTCGGCGTCTTGTTGTTCCACTGCACGTTACCGATAGGCAAGCGCTCCAAGCGCTTGCGGCTTCCGAAGATCAGGTTTACCACCGCGCGCGATACCACCACGGCGCTGAACATCGAAGTCAGGATCCCCAGACAATGGACGACGGCGAAGCCACGTACTGGACCGGAGCCGAGCCATAACAACACGATGCCGGCGATCAACGTAGTGATATTCGAATCCAGGATGGTTGCCCATGCGCGCTCGTAACCCGCCGCAATGGCGGCCTGTGGCGTGATGCCCCCACGCAATTCCTCTCGCACGCGCTCGTTGATGAGCACGTTGGCATCGATCGCCATCCCCAGCGTCAACGCGATGGCCGCGATGCCGGGCAGTGTCAACGTTGCCTGCAGCATGGACAGCAACGCGACCAGCAGCATCAGGTTCACCGCCAATGCAATTACCGAGATGACACCGAACAGGTTGTAGTAGACGATCATGAACAGCGCGATAGCCGTGAAACCGATCCAGGTCGCGTGGAACCCGCGCCGGATATTGTCCGCACCCAGGCTGGGGCCGACGGTGCGCTCCTCCACGATCTCCATCGGCGCGGCAAGTGCACCTGCACGCAGCAGCAACGCAATATCCTTTGCTTCCGCCACGCTCATGCGCCCACTGATCTGCACACGACCCCCGCCGATCTCCTGGCGAATTACCGGCGCCGTTACGACTTCCGACTTATTCTTTTCGCTCAACACCATCGCCATACGCTTTCCCACGTTTTCGCGCGTGAGCTGCTGAAAAATACGCGCCCCGGTACCGTCCAGGTTGATGTGCACGGCCGGCTCGCCAGTCTGCCCGTCGAAGCCAGGCTGCGCGTCATTGATACGGTCGCCCGTGAGCACAACTTGCTTCTTCAACATGACGGGCTGGCCGCTGCGCTCGAACAGCAACTCGGAGCCAAACGGCACCTGGCCTTGCGTGGCGGCCATGAGGGTGGCGGGATCGCTGTGCTCCTCATCCACCATGCGTACTTCCAGCGTAGCGGTTCGTCCTAGAATATCCTTGGCTTTTGCCGTGTCCTGAACGCCCGGAAGTTGAACCACGATCCGATCCCCTCCGGACTGCTGCACGATAGGTTCCGCGACGCCCAGTTCATTGACTCGATTGCGCAACGTCGTGAGGTTCTGCTGAATGGCGAACTCTTGAATGCGCTTTTGGGCGTCGGGCTTGAGTGTGCCTACCAGCACGTACTCTCCCCCACGCTCTTCTTCCTGCAGCGCAAGATCCGGATAGCTGCGTTCGACGATACGCTGCGCTTTGGCCCGGTTGGAAATCTCCTTGAAGCGCAAGACCACTGTCTGACCCTCGCGGGCGATGCCCGCCGCGCGCGCTTCGTCTTCGCCGCGCAGTGTGCTTCGGATTCCCGCGGCTGAACTGTCAAGCGCCTTGGTGATCGCCCCCTTCATATCCACTTGCAATAGAAAGTGCACGCCCCCGCGCAAGTCCAGACCCAAGTACATAGGTTTGGCGCCGATCGCCGCCAGCCATCGTGGGGAGTTGGAAAGTAAATTCAACGCCACGATGTAGCCTTGACCCAACTCCTTCTCGATGACATCTCTGGCCTTGAGCTGCGTGTCAGTGTCCTTGAAGCGGACCTTGACGCTCGTCTCGCTCAAGAAGCTCTCTTCAAATGGCAGGCTGGCGTGCTTGAGCGCCTCCTCTGTCCGCGTACGCAGGCTGTCGTCGATTTTTGCAGTCGGCTTTGTCGCGGAAATCTGCACCGCCGGAGACTCGCCAAAAAAGTTGGGCAATGCATAGACGAGCCCGCCGAGCAGGACGATTGCAATGAAAAGGTTGAGCCAGAGTGGATAGCGGTTCATAGCAAGAGCAGGCGAGAGGCAAGAGGCGAGGGGCTAGAGGGCAAACCCAAGGCGCTAAGCTCAACGTCCTCTAGCCTCTCGCCTCTTGCCACTCGTCTGCCTTTATATTTATGTCGCATTCTTGAGAGTGCCTTTAGGCAACAGGGTCTGGACGGCGGACTTCTGCACGGTCACCTCCACTGCAGGCGCGATTTCCACCTTGACGTAGTTATCGCCGACGCTGGTAACTTTCCCCAATGTGCCGCCCGACGTTATGACTTCATCGCCCTTCTGAATGCCGGCCAGCATCTGCTTGTGCTCCTTGGCGCGCTTCATCTGTGGACGCAGGAGCAGGAAGTAGAGGAGCACGAACATCAGGATCAGCGGCAGCAGACCCATCAGGTCCATTCCTCCTGGGCCGGTCGGCAAAGTCTGGGCAAACGCAGAATCGATCATGCAGATTTCTCCTCCGGATGGCGCGCTACAGTACCCATTCGCCGAGCATGAATTGCATTGCGGATAGGGGTGTTACTACCGGTGAGCGGGGATTGGTGACCCGGTCCGGTTTTCAGAAAGACGCGGATTTTAGCACTTTTGTTCGGCGCCGGACCTATGACGATGAAACGTTTCCACGAACTCAGCGAGCGCACCACGCGCAATTGCATCGCGCAAGCCCGTCATGAGCCCTTGGTAATAGTGCAAATTGTGGATCGTATTTAGGCGTGACCCCAGCATCTCGTTGACCCGCTGAAGATGATGCAGATAAGCGCGGGTGAAGTTTCGGCAGGTGTAGCATGTACACCCTTCGTCGGCAGGTCGGGTATCGGCGCCATAACGGCTGTTGCGCAATTTGACCACGCCGTTGCTCGTGAAGAGCCAACCATTGCGGGCATTGCGAGTAGGAAGGACACAGTCGAACATATCGATCCCAGCTTCCACCGCCGTCACAATATCCTCGGGCGTGCCTACGCCCATGAGATAGCGCGGACTGGTCGCTGGCAACGCTGGTGCGGTATGCCGCAGGATACGCAGCATTTCCTCCTTGGGCTCCCCTACCGATAACCCGCCTATGGCGTAGCCATCAAACCCAATTTGCTCCAGCTCGCGCAAAGATTCCTCGCGCAGACGCTCGTGCATGCCGCCCTGAACGATGCCGAACAAGGCGTTGCCGCTGCCTTCGTGCGCCAGTCTGCTGCGCTGCGCCCAACGCAGGCTCAAACGCATCGAATCGGCCGCCTCCCGTTCGTCTGCCGGATAAGGCGTGCACTCGTCGAAGATCATAGCGACGTCGGAGTCGAGCACGCGCTGGATGCGCATTGCTTCCTCGGGTGATAGAAAGCAGCGGTCTCCGTTTACCGGTGACTGGAAGTGCACGCCTTCCTCGGTGATCTTGCGCAATGCACCAAGACTGAATACCTGGAACCCTCCAGAGTCCGTGAGAATGGGGCCGTCCCAACCCATGAAGCGATGCAGTCCCGCATGAGCTTGAATAACCTCCAGTCCCGGTCGCAGCCAAAGATGGAAGGTGTTGGATAGGACGATCTGCGCGCCCGTGTCTCGAAGGTCCGCCGGGCTGCACGCTTTCACCGCGCCGTAGGTTCCTACGGGCATGAAGGCAGGTGTGTCGACCACCCCATGGGGCAACGTGAGGCGCCCCGCCCGCGCCTTCCCCTGCGTGGCCATTACTTCGAAGCGCATCGCTCAGCTCGCCCGCTCGATCAGCATCGCATCGCCGTAGCTAAAGAATCGATAACCCTGCTCCACTGCATGGCGATAGGCGTCTAGCACCTTATCGAGGCCGGCAAATGCAGCCACCAACATCAGTAGCGTTGAGCGCGGTAGATGGAAGTTGGTCAGCAGTACATCGACGGCGCGAAACTCAAATCCAGGCGTAATGAACAAATCGGTCTCTCCAGTCGCAGCTTCGAGCCTCTCGCCGCGCGCAGCGGATTCCAGCACGCGAAGGCTCGTCGTACCCACCGCAACGACCCTGCCACCCGACGCACGCACGCGCTCGATCGCAGCCACGGTTTCAGCAGGCAGTATGTAGCGTTCCGCGTGCATGCGGTGCTCTTCGATCTGCGCAGTACGAACCGGCTGGAATGTGCCCGGCCCAACGTGCAGAGTCAGAAACGCGAGCGCCGTTCCGGCGTCACGCAACGTCTCGAGCATGGCCTGGTCGAAATGCAGTCCTGCCGTTGGAGCCGCCACCGCACCGAGTTCCTTTGCAAATACCGTCTGATACCGCACCTCGTCATTTGCACTGGACGGCCGCGCGATGTATGGCGGCAACGGCATCTCTCCGTATCGCTCCAATACCTCTGGCCAGCTCAACCCTCCCAGAACCTCGAGATGGAACAAATCGCCCTGGCGTTCCAGAACCCGTAAGTGCACCCCGTCGCCTACTTCCAATGGCGAACCTGCGCGAGGAAGATGGCTCGCGCGAAGCAGCGCCATTGCAAGGCGCGGATTGGCCACGCGCTCAACCAAGACTTCAACTTTCCCCCCGGTGGGCTTGCGGGCAAATAGACGTGCTTTGAGTACGCGAGTGTCATTCAGCACGACGATATCTCGTGCACGGATGAGCTCGGGTAGGTCCGCGAAACGTCGATCTGCTATTGCCCCCGTCTTGCCATCCAGCGTAAGTAGACGGCTTTCTCCTCGCCCCTCCAATGGAGCCTGTGCGATCAGTCGGGGGGGTAAGTCAAAGTCGAAGTCGTCGAGTCGCATGGGGCGGCATTATAGGTGGGACGCGGGGCCTTCATTGCTGGAGACGGTGAATTACCGGATAATCTGCGCCTCGCTGGCGCCAGGTCGTCGGGCGCCTTGCTGGCGCCGACTAGTGGGGCGCCTTGTTGGCGCCGTGCCGGGATGGCGGAATTGGTAGACGCACGGGACTCAAAATCCCGCGGTGGTAACACCATGGGGGTTCGATTCCCCCTCCCGGCACCAAGATCTCGGGCAGAACTATCTGGGCGGCATGTCGTCGACGACCTCGGGATCTTGCGGCGCAGCCGTCATGTCGGCATCGTCGACGTCTGATGGCGATTGCAGGTTTTCCAATCGAATATTTATCGGCCGCCTGGTTGGGGTTTTGTCCGCGCTGCTGCTCGCGTCGATCGCAAACACCACAGCCGATTCGGGTTTCGTGGTGTTCGCGACCGGCTCACCTGGCGTCAAGCCTGCGGACAAGCGACAAGGTCGTTGCCGCTAACTGAAAACCCGTCTGGGCACTTAAGGAGCAGAGCAAGACATTGAAGCTGCTGATCAAAACGACCGATACCGACGGCCGCCTCAGTATGGTTCCGGAGTACCTCGAAATCCCATGGGACATCGAAGTAGTCGATCCCGATGACTACCCAGCTTTCGAGCGGGCGCTGCGAGGTGCAATCGCCATGATCTCAATGAGCTGGCGAGGCCGAATGCCGCCTGCCCCGGACCTCCGGCTACTACAACTGCCTGGGGCTGGAACGGACGAGATCGATTTTTCGATGCTCGATGCGCGTGTCGCAGTCTGCAACTGCTATGAGCACGAGATCGGGATCGCCGAATACGTGCTGGGTGCAATGTTGGAGTGGACCGTTGGCGTGCGCAGAATGGATGCGAGGTTCCGCAGTGGCGACTGGAGCGGTTCTCATCTCTGTGGACCCAGGCATGGCGAGCTCTTTGGCAAGACCTTGGGCATTGTTGGCTATGGACGCATCGGCAGAGAAGTGGCCCGGCGCGCCCAAGCCTTTGGCATGCAGGTACGAGCCTGCAGCCGAACGTCGTCAAACAGAGACGCACTGATCGGCCGCATCGCAAGCATGGAGGGTCTCTATGAGCTACTCGCCCAGTCCGACTTCGTCCTGGTAGCCGCACCTCTAACGGACGCCACCCGAGGTCTGTTTGGGCCACAGGCATTCAGGACGATGAAATCCAGTAGCGTAGTCATAAATGTGGCACGCGGTGCGATAATCCAGCAGCAGGCACTGTTCGACGCCCTGGTCCAAGAGCGTATTGGCGGGGCCATCATCGATGTTTGGTACGACTACCCGCCATCGCATCAGATCTCGGGTCGCCCGGCGGCATTGCCATTTCATGAGTTGCCCAACATCCTAATGACGCCGCATGCCTCGGGATGGACGGAAGGCTTGTTACCGAGGCGCAACCGCGCAATCGCCGACAACCTTAACCGCTTGGCCCGCGGGGAATCACTCGTGAACGTCGTGCGCCCTGCAGTTTCGGCCGCATAGTCCGCTTTTAGATAGGAGATGGAGACTATGGAAGACGCCATGAAGCGCGAGGCGGCTCGGATGCTCTGGTCGAACTGGAAGGCTGGAACGAAAATTCCCGCGTTGCCGGACAAATGCCGACCGGTGACGCGTGCAGACGCCTATGCCATACAGGTCGCGCTGCAGGCAGTCGCTGACGATCAATTGTTCGGCTGGAAAATCGCAGCGACCAGTAAGGCTGGCCAGGTTCACATCGGCGTGGACGGGCCCTTGGGCGGCAGGTTGCTGGCTAAGCGGGCGAGCGGCAGCGGTGCGATATTCGCTCTTGCCGGCAACCAGATGCGGGTTGCGGAACCGGAGTTCGCATTCCGTATGGCGCGTGGCTTGCGGCCGCGCCCAACGCCATATACGACCGAGGAGGTCCTCGATGCGGTCGCAACCCTGCATCCAGCCATCGAGGTACCGGACTCGCGCTATGAGGAGTTCACCAAAGTCGGCGCAGCCCAACTCATTGCCGATAACGCCTGCGCACACTACTTTGTGCTGGGGGCTCCTGCGCCGGACGGATGGCGCGTCATCGATCTCGTCGAGCACAAAGTAAGTGGCCTAGTCGACGGACGAGTCGTTGGCGAAGGCAAAGGGGCAAATGTATTGGGCGATCCCAGAGTGGCCCTGACGTGGCTCGCCAACGAGCTCTCACGACTAGATGTTGGAATCGAGGCAGGGCATGTCGTCACAACGGGAACTTGTATGGCACCGCTTAAAGTCGTAGTGGGGAACCACGTCGTCGCCGACTTCGGCTCACTGGGCAAAACCGAGGTGCGGTTCAGCAATTGAGCAACATAGCCGCCAGCCAGACGACACCGACTCGTCGTCAACGCAGAGGCAAGGAGACTCGGTTGATGTGGCGCTTTTACCCCAAATCCTTTCCGATGCTTATTCTCGGAGGGTTCGCGCTTGCGGTGCTACCGCTGATCTTCGCGCTGATCAACAACGCAGTGTCGATCAACGAGCTGGCGACGAAGAGCCAGCGCGCCGTGTTCAATGCGGTGCAAGTTGCTCAGAGCAGCCGGCAACTCATCGAACAGATCACCGGCATGGAGCGCAGTGCGCGCCAGTTTTCTATTTTGGCCGAACCACAGCTCTTCACCGTGTTCGAGGCCGCGCATCTCGACTTCGTCGAGACATCCAGGCGCATGCGGTCGTTGCAATTGTTGCCTACACAGTTGCGTATTCTCAATCAGCTGGCCGAGAACGAGAAACTACTGTTCGCCAGCGTGGTGGCGATGCGTGCCCAACCTCGTATGGTCACAGATCTAGTAGACGACTACGCAAACCTCGCAGACCAGGCGCGCGCGCTCGACGCTACAGGGCGCGAAGCGGTGGGCCGAGAAATCGCCGCCATGCAAACGCTTTCCGCCGAAGTACATAACTTCATCTACTGGCAACTCGTGGCGCTCATCCCCGTCGCACTATTCCTCGTCATCGGTGCGACCATTCTTATCCTGCGACCCATCAAGCAGATCGAGTCGGCTTTGAATCGACTCGGCGAAGGCGATTTTCGCCATCCAGTGGGCGTATCGGGACCACGCGACCTGGAGGATCTTGGACGGCAGATCGACTGGGTACGGATGCGGCTCATCGAACTCGAAGAGCAAAAGACGCGCTTCCTCCACCAGGTGTCGCATGAGCTGAAGACGCCCCTGTCTGCCATTCGCGAGGGAGCCGAGCTGATGGCAGATGGAGCAGTCGGTACTCTGTCGCAACCTCAGGTGGAGGTCGCCCGAATTTTGCGTGAAAACACTTTGCGGCTGCAGCGACTTATTGAAGACTTGTTAAACTATCACACTGTTCAGTTCCAGCGCTCGGGACTTCACCTCAATAAGGTGGAATTGCGCGCCGTTATAGAGCGTGTTGCCGAAGCTCACCAGTTGCCTCTGCGGGCGAAAGAAATTCGGTTGAACATCACCTGCCCGCCGATTACTTTCGAAGCCGATGAAAACAAGCTCGAAGTCATTCTGGACAATTTGCTCTCCAACGCCGTGAAATTCTCTCCACCGTTCAGCGAAATCATGGTGGCAGCGCACCTACGCGGCGACGAGGCAATCCTAGACGTAGCCGACGAGGGGCCTGGCATTGTGGCCGCTGAGCGCGATCGTGTGTTCGACGCTTTCTTCCAGGGCAAGGCGCGCTCGGACAGCGCCGTCAAAGGCACCGGACTGGGATTGGCGATTGTGAAAGAATATGTGGCTGCGCACAGCGGTAGAGTGGAAATTGTCGACAGCCGGGAACGCGGCGCACACTTCCAGATCCGACTCCCGGTCGCACCTGTGGTGCAGAGCCGCTGATGGTCAGCGCTCGCCGCACGCTGGCTACTCTCGCATACACCGTGTTGGTGGTGTGTGGATGCGCGCAGCCGGAATCGAAATCGCTTCCGCCGGCCCCCCCCTCGCAAACGGAGCCGCCCGCTCCGGCACCAGCTCCGCCGATACCGCCTCCAACCGCACCGCGCGTAAGCGATACCGAGCGTTTGCTGTATTATTACGAATATGCGTTGGCGTTGCCTCCCGAGCAACTGGCTCGTGAGCAAGAGCGCACGCAGAGATTCTTCGGACAAAACCGTTCCGAGTTCGCTCTGCTGCAATTGGTGCTCCTTCGGTGCCTGCCCGGGTCTTCGATCAAAGACCGCACGCAAGGACAGGAAATGTTATCTTCCTACCTGAAGGAGACCCGGGACCGGGCTTCCGAGCTGCGACCGTTCGCCCTGATGCTGAACAATCTGATCTCGGAACAACTACGTCAAGAGGCCGAGATTCAGACCCAAATTCAGAAAGTGAAAGACGAAACGCGCCGCAACGATCAGCTTCAGCAGAAGCTCGATGCGTTGGTTGAGACGGAGCGAAAGATGCTTGAACGCAGTAAACCCGCGAGGAAACCATGAGCATTCAACGAGCCCGAGTAATGGTAGTAGACGATGACGCAGACCTGTTGCGGCTGCTGTCCATTCGATTACAGGGCGCCGGGTACGGCGTCACCGCGGTAGAAAGCGGCGAAGCCGCACTCTCGCAACTCGCCGTCGCAAGCCCGGATGTCGTAATCACCGATTTGCGCATGGACGGTATGGATGGGATGGCGCTGTTCGAATCGCTGCAGAAGAAGAACGCTGCGTTGCCTGTGATTATCCTCACCGCACACGGTACGATCCCGGACGCGGTGGACGCCACCCAGCGCGGCGTATTTGGCTACATCACCAAACCGTTCGATGGCAAGGCTCTGCTCACGCAAGTGCAAAAAGCGTTGCAGTTCGGTGGCAGCCGTGCTGCCGCCAATGACGGTTCATCCGAAGGGAGCTGGCGCGATGACATCATCACGCGCAGCCCCGACATGGAGACGATCCTGGCGAAGGCCCGGCTGGTCGCCAGCAGCGATGCCAGCGTAATGATCTTCGGGGAAAGCGGTACCGGCAAAGAATTGCTGGCACGCGCCATCCACCGGGCCAGTAGTCGCGCCGCGCAGCCATTCGTGGCAGTCAACTGTGGTGCGATTCCCGAGCCGTTGCTCGAGTCCGAATTATTCGGACACGCTAAAGGCGCATTCACTGGCGCGGCCTCGGACTACAAGGGGCTGTTCCAGGCGGCAGGGCGCGGCACCGTATTCCTGGACGAGATCGGCGACATGCCGCTGCCGCTGCAGGTCAAGCTCCTGCGGGTCCTGCAGGAACGCGAGGTGCGTCCAGTCGGTTCGACGCAGTCGATCAAAGTGGATGTGCGTATCGTATCGGCCACCCATCGTGACCTGGAAGACGCCATCAAAATTGGCGCTTTCCGCGAGGACTTGTACTATCGGTTACACGTGGTGGCGTTGGCGCTCCCGCCGCTATCGGCGCGTCGGGAGGATATACCCGTGCTCGCTGCGCATTTCCTGAAAACTCTGTCGGGACGCTACGGGAAGACCCTGAACGGTTTCGCGCAGGATGCGATGGAGGTATTGGTAAAGCATTCTTGGCCGGGCAATGTACGGGAGTTGTACAACGTCGTGGAGCAGGCCGTCGCCCTCGCCACCACCCCGATCATAACTCCTGCCTTGCTGGAGACCGCGATCCGCGGAGAAACGGGCAATTTATCCTCTTTCGAGTCCGCGCGCTTCGAGTTTGAACGAGAGTACTTGGCTAAACTGCTCAAGATCACAAACGGGAATGTGACCCAGGCAGCGCGGCTGGCGAAGCGCAATCGCACCGAGTTCTACAAGCTGCTCCAGCGTCATCATTTGAACCCTTCGATGTTCAAGCCCGGGGCGGTCGCAGCGTAGCTCAAGATACGCTGTCGCACGCTCAACGCCTCGAAGACTGCGTGAAAACCACGCGGTTCTTCGTTGGCAGTTCCTTGTTCGCACCCCGTCACTGCGCAGCGACATAAAAGGTTAAATTGCTTCAGCAGCTTAGCCTGCACCAAACACCTTCGTCGTTAGGCAGTGACAGAATTTCCTGCCAATCATTTGTAAGCAGCTGAAATAAAAACTCTTTCCGCGTGGTACGGGAGTTGCTTTTAGGCATCGCCATAGATGCGGTTTTGCACACGCGCTACTTGCACTTCGAATAGGCGCGCTGTTTGGACCGCGGATATTCCGCCATAACCATTCACGGGATGGCGGCGACCATGAGGGGCAGATGGAACTGCGGCACGGATGGTTGTTTCCGACGATGGTGGTCGCGGCCGGCTCAGTGATAGCGTTTGGATGCGTCGGCATCGCGGCGATCACCGGCTATATACCACTATCGAAGACCGGCCCGAATCCCTTGGGCGGGTATGCCCTTCCCAGTGAAATCACTGTGCCTGATGCGGAATTGCGTACGCATAGGCTGGCGCAGGTGGATGCCGCAACAGCCCCAGCTCAGCCTGGTGCAGCCGTCGTCGCCCACCCGCCTGCTACCCGATCGGCGAGCGACCGGAGATAGATAGCTCTTAGGACGGTCGTGGGTCAGATGTAACGATTTCGTGCGCGTTTGCGCTCTGTTTAATGCCCGATTGCCTCCCTTGTCGGGCATCTTTTTTTCAGGCTGCACATCTTTGCTCAAACGCTGCCTGCTGTTACCGAATTGCCCTCGACCGTGACACGCGAGACGGCGATAGCAATAGCTCTCGCAACGACCCTCCTGATCGGCTGTGGACCTGCCAAGACCCAGCCGTCGAACATCAATCTGGCAGGCTTTCCGGCCGCGTTCAAGGAAGGCTACAGCGATGGCTGTCAGAGCGTCGGCGGGCAAACGAGTATGCACCGCGACAACAAGCGTTTCGCCTCCGATCGACAATATGCATCCGGCTGGCGTGACGGCTTCGATGCGTGCAGCCGGGCTAAAGGTCAGAACAACTAGTGTGATACTGCGATCAGCAGGCTACACGGAGCGTGCTCGAGCAGGGACGAACCGACCCATCCCTTCCACCACCGCGCGGCAAACGATATGCGCTTTGGGTGGCGCACCAGAATCAGATCGCAGGCGATCTTGCGCGCTAGATCGCAGATTTGATCAACCGGTTCTCCAGACGCAAGGTGTCCATAGACCGTGAAACCGCGCCGTCCCAATTCCTGGACGCCATCGGCCAACAGCGCTTCGGCGCGATGTTTGTCCTCATCGAGAAGTTCGCCTGGGACATAGCCTTCACCGAGAAACAAGCCACTGGGCATCGGCATCACAGCCAATAGATGCATCTGCTCGTGAGGGAGCCAAGCAATCTCCGGGGTACCGAGCAACGCCGCCTGCCCTTCCGCGGTCGCATCGTAAGCCATCAGAATCTTCATGCGTGCCTCCCTTCCGATGTTGGAAGAGTTCGTCCATCCCGGCCGAGGACCTCCCCAAGCCCTCCTATGCGGTGATTCTACTCCCCGGCGGATATCGACTTGTCCCTGCGTGTATACTGCGGCCGTTTTCCCTGCTCGCCCGACTAGACATGCGAGCAGCGCCAACGCCGCCAACCTGCGCCAGCAGCCCTACAGGATCGCACAGACGATGAATGCCCCACCTGCAAAGCCCATATTCGCCTGGGAGGATCCTCTCCTCCTGGAAGAGCAGCTGACCGAAGAAGAACGCATGGTGCGCGACTCCGCTCGTGCCTATGCCCAAGACAAGCTTATGCCGCGGGTGCTTCAAGCGCATCGACAGGAGCACTTCGATCGCGAGATCATGCGTGAGATGGGCGGCCTTGGCCTACTAGGCTCGACGCTGCAGGGATACGGATGCGCCGGGGTCAATCACGTGTGCTATGGATTGATCGCTCGCGAAATCGAGCGGGTCGACTCCAGCTATCGCTCGGCCCTGAGCGTGCAATCCAGTCTGGTCATGTACCCCATCTACGCCTACGGCAGCGAGGCGCAGCGCCAGAAGTACTTGCCCGGCCTGGCGACGGGCGAGCTGGTGGGCTGCTTCGGATTGACCGAACCCGGCTACGGCTCTGATGCCGGCGGGATGATTACCCGAGCAAGGAAGGTCCAGGGCGGCTGGTTGCTCAAGGGGGCCAAGATGTGGATCACCAATTCGCCTATCGCCGACGTATTCGTCGTATGGGCAAAGGATGAACAGGATGTGATCCGTGGCTTCATTCTGGAGAAGGGCATGAAGGGGTTGTCCGCTCCGAAAATCCAGGGCAAATTCTCTCTGCGCATTTCGACCACCGGCGAAATCGTCATGGAGGACGTGCTGGTTCCCGAGGATAATCTCCTCCCAGGTGTGAGCGGTCTAAAGGGCCCGTTCGGCTGCCTCAACAAAGCCCGCTACGGGATCGCCTGGGGAGCAATGGGCGCGGCCGAATCCTGCTGGCACTCCGCCCGTCAATACACGCTGGATCGCGTCGCTTTTGGGCGGCCACTCGCCGCGAATCAATTGGTCCAGCTCAAGCTGGCGAATATGCAAACCGAGATCACGCTGGCCCTACAGGCAGCCCTGCGAGTGGGACGGCTGATCGACGAGGGTCGCGCAGCCCCGGAGATGATTTCGCTGGTCAAGCGCAACTCCTGCGGAAAAGCTCTGGACATCGCGCGCGTCGCGCGCGACATGCACGGTGGCAATGGAATCTCCGACGAATATCACGTCGTTCGTCACATGATCAACCTCGAAGCGGTGAATACCTACGAGGGCACTCACGACGTGCATGCCCTGATTCTTGGCCGAGCTATGACGGGCATTCAGGCGTTCTCCGCCTGAACGCGCCGCAAGTTCCTGCCGAGCTGTCAGACGCAGCGGCCGCCGTCCACTTCCAGGCACGCTCCGCTGATGAACTCTGCCTCGTCTGAAGCAAGGTAGAGGCATGCATTGGCTACATCGAGTGGCTTGCTGAGCCGGCCCAGCGGAATCGTGGCAATGAACTTGGCGCGCATTTCTGGCGTGTCGGCGCCGCCCATGAACTCAGCCAGCAGCGGCGTATCACCGGCGACGGGGTTGACCACGTTGACTCGAATCTTGTCCGGGCCAAGTTCCGCGGCCATGGAGCGACTTGTTACGATCGCGGCGCCTTTACTGCCGTTGTACCAGACCAGGCCGGGCCGCGGCCGCACGCCAGCCGTTGAGGCGACCGTGATGAATGCGCCCCCACCCTTGGTCCGGAAATACGGCACGCAATGCTTGGCGCTATGGAACAAGCTCTTCACGTTCACGGCATACATCCGATCGAACTGTTCCTCCGACACACCCAACATGGGTTGATTGCGATGTGTGGTGCCGGCATTGTTCACGACAATGTGCAGCGCGCCGAACGTATCGAGCGTGACCTTCAGCAGCGTGGCCCAGTCGGCGTCCTTGGAGACGTCTGCCTTTGCGAACGCGGCCTTGCCGCCCGCGGCATTGATCTCGCGTGTGACTCGCTCTCCTCCCTCCACGTTGATGTCGTTGACGACGACCTTGCAACCTTCCTGGGCGAAGCGTTTCGAGATGCCCTCACCGAATCCCGATCCCCCCCCGGTCACGATTGCTATTTTGTCTTTCAGTCGCATTTTAGTTCCTCCATCCAAAACCGATTCGATCAAAAAATAAGGGAGCCAAACAGGCTCCCTCTGCGGATGTTCAACCGCGTCAAGCGCGCGCGGCGCTGACGCAGACAGGCCCGTCCTGTTCCGGCAGAGCCTCTTTGCTCTCTTTGGTACCAACCATGTGCAGGTCGACCCCGTGACGCACGGCAGTCATTTCCGCCAGGATCGACACAGCAATCTCGGCTGGAGTCTTGCTGCCGATGCGCAGGCCCACCGGGCCATGCAGACGATCCAATTCGGCCTGTGACAGATCGAACTCCGCAAGCCGCTGCTTCCGCTTGAATGTGTTCAACCGAGAGCCCAAGGCCCCGACGTAAAACGCGGCTGACTTCAGCGCCTCGATTAACGCAAGATCATCCAGTTTGGGATCGTGCGTCAACGCTACCACGGCGGTATGGCTGTCGAGATTGAGTTCAGCGATTACGTCGTCCGGCATACCACGGGTGAACTCGACCCCGGGCACATCCCAAGCATTTGCGTATTCTTCCCTTGGGTCGCAAATCACTACGTTGTAGTCCAGCGCCATACCCATTTGCGCCAGGTAGCGGGAACTTTGACCGGCACCGATGACCAGTAGACGCCAGCGCGGTCCATGAATCGTGCGTAGCATATTCTCTTTAAAGCTCATGCTATCGCTGCGGCTGGCCGCGCGCAGGCGAACCTCTCCGGTAATCAGATTCAGCTCGCGGGCAACCAGCTCACGGTTCGCAACCCTGCTGAGCAATTCGGTAAGCCAGACCGCGTCAAGCAGCGGCTCCAGCACTATTCTAAGTTGGCCGCCACAAGGCAGGCCGAAACGAGCAGCCTCTTCTTTGGAGATCCCATACACCGTCAGTTCCGGCTTATCGCCAGCCAAGTCCTGTCTGCGGATTCGATCGATCAGATCGTCCTCCACGCAGCCGCCGGAAACGGAACCTGCAACCTGGCCGTCGTCGCGTACAGCCAGCAGTGCACCAGCTGGTCGCGGGGCTGAGCCCCATGTTTCGACTACGGTCGCCAGCACCACGCCGTGACCTTGCTCCAACCACGTTGCTGCGCTCTTGAGTACCTGCAGATCGACACTGTCCATGATCGCTACTGCCTGCAAGAAATTATCAAAACGAACTGCGTTATTCCCGTGTGGAAACAACCCTCAGTGAAAAAAACCCCCAACCGTCCTCCCCACCGTCACACGGATGGGGAGGGAATTGGGGGCTTTGACCTTCGCCGTCAGCCGATGATCAGGCCGAGCGGATGTTCTCCGGCGTCATCGGCAGACGCTTGACGCGCTTACCGGTGGCCGAGAAGATCGCATTGGCAATCGCCGGCACTACAACCGCGGTACCAGGCTCGCCAAGACCACCAGGCGGCTGATTGGCAGCAGCCTTCACGAAATGAATCTCCATGGACTTGGGCGCCTCGTTCATGCGAACCACGCGATACATATCGAAGTTGGTCTGTTCGATCGTATTGTTCTTGACCGTGATCTCGCCGTACATGCCCGCAGACTGACCGAAGTTGATGGTCGACTGCATCTGCGCGAGCGCCTGATCCGGATGGATCAGCGGACCGGCATCAACCACCGCAACGATACGGTCAACCGACACATCGTAGCTCGCTGACACTGTCACTTCGGCGACCATGGCAATCACCGTGTTGTAGCCCTCCATTACCGCCACGCCACGGCCACGACCCTTGGGCAGAGCCGTACCCCAACCGGCCTTCTCCCGCACAAGTTCCAAGGCAGCCTTCATGCGGTCGCCCACGGGCACGCCCGCGGAAAGACCCGACCACTTGTGCTTGTTCGCCTTGTCCATGTCGATCTGACCCAGACGGTACTCGATCGGATCCTTGCCCGCCGCACTGGCGCACTCATCGATGAAGCACTCGAGCGCCACTGCATTCAGGTTGTGCGACACCGCGCGCCAGTATCCCGGCGTGACACCTGCGTCATGCATGACGTAGGTGAACTTGAGGTTCGGTACCGCATAGGGGAAGTTGTCGATCCCCTCAACTGCAAACGGATCGATTCCGTCCTTCACGATGCTGGGGAACAGCCGTGCCGAGATCGACGGGCTGGTGGAATGGAAGCGTACGGCACTCATTTTACCGTTCGAATCCAGCCCGGCAGTCAGCGTATACAAGCCTGCCGGCCGATAGGAGTCGTGCGTCATGTCCGTCTCGCGACTCCACAGCATCTTGACGGGTACGCCGCCAGCCAGCTTGGAAATTTCCGCTGCATCGATGGAGTAGTCGACCTCCACGCGACGGCCGAAGCCACCGCCCAGGTAGGTCGTCCGTACTTCCACTTGCTCCGGCTTGAGACCCGTCGCTCCGGCAACCACGTGCGGAATCAGTTGCTGGAACTGGGTCGGGGTGATGATGAGGGCTTTGTCCGCCGTCACATGCGCCGTGGTGTTCTGCATCTCCATCGGCGAATGGGACAGGAACGGCAACTGGTACGTCGAAGTCACCGTCTTCGCGGCCTTGGGCATCGCTTCTTCCACGTTGCCGGCCTCGCGGAATACCGCGCCGTCCTTCTGGGAAGCCTCGCGCAGACCCGCCCAGATCTTCTGCATGTTGAGCCCGGCATTCGGACCCTCATCCCAGTCGATCTCGAGCAGATCAACGGCTTTTTTGGCCTGCCAGTAGGACTCGGCAACCACTGCAACTCCGCGGCTGTACTGCACCACGGCTTTGACACCCGGGCTGTTCTTGGCGCGGGAATCGTCATAGGCCTTGACCTTGCCGCCAATGTAGGGGCTCATGGCTACGGCTGCGTACAACATGCCCGGAACCCGAGTATCTATACCGAACATCGGCTCGCCGCGCACCTTCGCGGGGGTATCGAGACGTTTCTGCTTGGTATTGCCCACAATCTTGAAAGCCGATACTGGCTTGAGCGGCACGTCCTTGGGCACTTCCATCGTCGCGGCCGAGGGCGCTGCCGCGCCATAAGTCATACGCTTGCCGCCAGGGCCAATCAAAGTGGCGTTCTCTGCCTTGATGGTCGATGCCTCGACACCCCACTCCTTAGCAGCTGCAGCAATCAGCATCATGCGCGCGCTCGCGCCGGCCTTGCGCAGCTTTTCCCATGCGTCGCGAACCGACGTGCTACCGCCGGTTAGCTGACCGCCCAGCAGTGAGTTGATGTAGACCTCAGCGGGCGGCGCGAACTCGACTTTGATCTTGCTCATATCGACTTCGAGTTCCTCGGCGACCAGCATTGGCATAGACGTCGCCACGCCCTGGCCCATCTCGGAACGCGCCACCAGAATGGTGACTTGATTGTCAGCCCCGACCTTCACCCACGCATTCGGCATGGCGGAGGCATCAGCCGCTTGAGCAACGCTGACGCTGCCCGGGAGATAGAAACCGAGGGTCAGACCACCGCCTACCGCAGCGCTAGCCTTGACGAAGTCACGGCGGGATTGATTTTGAATAGTTTCCATGTGTGCCGTCCCCTTAACCCTTCGCAGCTTGCTTGATAGCAGCGCGAATGCGTGGATAGGTCCCGCAACGGCAGATATTGCCCGACATTGCTGCATCGATATCTGCGTCCGTGGGGTTCTTATTGACAGCCAGAAGTGCCGTTGCCGACATCATCTGACCGGGTTGGCAGTAGCCGCATTGCGGTACATCAACGGCGATCCAGGCCTTCTGGACTGCATTCATGCCTAGGCCTTCGATCGTGGTGATCTTCTGACCCGCCACCGAGCCGATCGGGGTCTGGCAAGACCGGATGGCCATACCATTGAGGTGCACCGTACACGCGCCACATAGCGCTTTGCCACAGCCGAACTTTGTGCCGACCATACCGAGTTCGTCACGCAGGACCCACAACAGCGGCGTGTCCGGCGACGAATTAACGGTCACAGCTTTACCGTTTACTGTTAGAGAAATAGCCATAACAAAACTCCCCCTTCGAGGTGGGTTGAGGTAACACGACAAACTAAAACAACTTGGTATACAACAGCGGGAAAATACACTAAGGCTACAGCGGTTTCAACAACAACGCATGCGCAATTGGCTTGAGCTGTGCACGATGCAAGCTGTACGGGTCGGCGAGTATGGGTGCCTAGAATTTTTGCACTGCATCAATTACGCGTAGGCGCACGCCTGTGAGATCACGCGCGCGCCCGGCGACGAGCAGATCGCCCTAAACCAGTGCAACCACGTCCATTGTCAGCCGCGTTGTGCATAGTTGACAGCGGCTCCATGCAAACGTTCGCTCGTGGCCGTCCCTCTTGCCCGAAGGGGGCACGACGCGGTCTACCACCATGAGTTGCGCTTGATGCCTGGTTCAGCGATGTTGATACTTGCGCAACTCTAGCTTGCCGATCTGGTTTCTGTGCACCTCGTCTGGACCATCTGCCAGGCGCAACGTGCGCGCGCTGGCGTAAGCGTATGCAAGGCCAAAATCGTTCGACACGCCGGCACCGCCGTAGGCCTGAATGGCCCAGTCGATCACCTTCAGCGCCATGTTCGGGGCGGCGACTTTGATCATCGCGATCTCCGCGCGTGCTGCCTTGTTGCCGACGGTGTCCATCATGTACGCGGCCTTGAATACCAACAGCCGTGCTTGATCGATCGCAATGCGACTCTCCGCGATACGCTCCAACCATACGCTCTGATCCGCCACCGGGCCGCCGAAGGCAACGCGCTCTTTCAGCCGCTTGCACATTTTTTCCAATGCCCTCTCGGCCTGCCCGATCAGGCGCATGCAATGGTGAATACGGCCAGGTCCGAGCCGGCCTTGGGCGATTTCGAAGCCGCGCCCCTCTCCGAGCAGAATGCTGGACGCGGGCACCTTTACGTTCTCGAATACGACCTCAGCATGACCGTGGGGAGCGTCATCGTAACCGAACACCGGCAGCCAACGTTGGATCGTGACCCCAGGCGCATCACGCGGCACCAGGATCATGGACTGCTGCTTGTGCTTGTCCGCGTTGTTGGGGTCGGTCTTCCCCATGAAGATGAAAAGCTTGCAGCGCGGATCCGGGGCACCCGACGACCACCATTTACGCCCGTTGACGATGTAGTAGTCGCCCTGGCGCGAAATCTGGCTTTCGATGTTGGTTGCATCGGATGAAGCGACCGCAGGCTCGGTCATGGCGAAACAGGAGCGGATTTCGCCGCGAAGCAGGGGTTCCAGCCACTGCTTCTTCTGCTCGGCATTGCCGTATCGCTCCAGCGTCTCCATGTTCCCCGTGTCCGGTGCCGAACAGTTGAACACTTCGGGCGCCCAGTGCACTCGGCCCATGATCTCGCACAGTGGCGCGTATTCCATGTTCGTGAGACCAGCGCCAGACTGCGACTGTGGCAGGAACAGGTTCCACAGCTCCTCCTTCTTCGCGAGCTTCTTTAGGTCCTCCACGACCTGAGTCGGTTGCCAGCGGTCGCCCTCATCGACCTGCGCATGGAACTTGTGCTCGTTAGGATAGACGTGCTGGTCCATGAAGGCACTGACCCGCGCCTGGAGCTTTTGCACTTTTTCGGAATGAATGAAATCCATGGATGTGTCCCGGGTATTGAATTGAAATGGGGCGCTTCGCGATCACGCCCTCTATAGGCAAAAAACTACCGATTTATGCAGATTTCGCCGCTCGCGTTTGCAACGATTTGTACTCCAAGAACTCCTCGAGCCCATATTTGCCGAGCTCGCGGCCGCGACCCGATTGTTTGTAGCCGCCGAAAGGTGCCTGGATGTTGAAACCACCGCCATTGATATCTACCTGTCCTGCACGCAGCCGCCGCGCGACACGCTGGGCTCGCGTTTCGTCTCGCGACCACACCGCCGCGGCGAGACCATAGACGGTGCCGTTGGCGATGCGAATGGCGTCCTCCTCGTCCTTGAAGGGAATGATCGACAAGACCGGACCGAAAATCTCCTCCTGCGCAATGGTGCAGTCGGCTTTCACGTTACCGAATATCGTCGGCTTGACGTAGTACCCCTTGGGGAGACCCTCGGGCGCATCCGCGCCTCCCAGCAGCAGCTGCGCCCCTTCCTCGATTCCCTTTCGAATGTAGGCGCGCACTCGATCGCGCTGCGCCGCGGACACGACCGGTCCCAGTTTGGCCTCGCCGACGAGCGGGTCGCCGACATTGAATGTCTTCGCGACCTCGACAGCGAGTTGCGCTGCCTCCTCGTAGCGTGCTTCCGGTACCAACAGACGCGTAAGCGCATTGCAGGTCTGGCCGGAGTTGAGGAAGCAGACGTTGACCGTGGTCTTGATGGCGGCAGCCATATCAGCATCGTCGAGCACGACGGAAGCGGACTTGCCACCGAGTTCCAGAGCGACGCGCTTGACCGTTCCTGCAGCCAGTTCCGAGATCCGTTTGCCGGCACGAGTCGAACCCGTGAACGACACCATATCGACGTCGGGATGCAGCACCAGCGCCTCTCCGACATCCGCGCCGCTTCCACTGATCAGATTGAATACGCCGGCAGGTAAGCCCGTTTCGTGAATAATCTCAGCCAGGATAAACGCGTTGAGTGGGGCAATTTCGCTGGGCTTGAGCACGACCGTACATCCGGCCGCGAGCGCAGGTGCGACCTTGGCGGCAATCTGATGCAACGGATAGTTCCAGGGCGTGATCGCGGCGACGACCCCGACAGCCTCACGCACGACGAGCGAATTGCCGATCTGCTCTTCGAAGGCGTATTCGCTCACCAGACGGGCGTACAGCGCAAAGCTCGACTGCGGAAGGGATGCCTGGATCCGTTGCGCCATCTTGAGTGGCGTGCCGACCTCGGCAGAAATAGTACGAGCGATTTCGTCTGCGCGTTCCTTAAGTCCGTCGTGAATCTTCGCTAGGGACGTCGCGCGTTCAGCCGGCGTTGTCCGCGACCAGGCATCCTGCGCCCCCCGCGCTGCCGCCACTGCAGCATTGACGTCCTCCCCTGTCCCCGCCGGTACGCGCCCGATAACCTCTTCGGTTGAGGCACTGTAGACGTCGATCAGCGCCGACGATGCCGAAGACACCCATCGTCCGCCGATGTATAGCTTGTCGCTAATCTGCATGGGGATAGTTTTCTTGACTTTGGCTTATGACGTGCAGGAGGATCCCGACGCCACGGCAGGGAATTGAACTAACTCTAGCGGGTTTTGCAGACCCGCGCAAATCACCGATTTGTCTAGCCTATCATGCTCTTGCGGATGCGCTCTCCGGGGCCACACGCTCCAAATTGCCGATTGCCTGACGCAGGAACTCCGGAACCGACTGTGACTTGCGGGTTGTAGGGTCGGCGTTCACGTACAGGACCTCGCCGCTGATCAGATGCTCAGCGCCGCGGTGGATTTCGATCAGGAATTGCAGGCTGCTGCGTCCGATGCGAGCCACTCGCACCATCACGTTCAAGACGTCGTCGTATTGCGCGGACGCATGGTACTCGATGCTGGCCTTTTTCACGTAGAGGTCGGTGCCATGCTGCAACAGGCCGTCCGGATAAGGATAGCCGAGTGCTCGCCAGTACTCTGTTATTGCCACGTCGAAGTACATGAGATAGTGGCCGTTGAAGACGATGCCCTGTCGGTCGACTTCGGCCCAGCGTACCCGCAGCGAATGCGAGAAAGTGAATTCACCCGCTGCCATGCTATTCGTAACGCCGGGTCAGCCATTCGGCGATGAGGCATGGCTTGTCGCTACCCTCGCGCTCCAGCACCACGGCCCAGGTGACTTGTACCCCGCCTTGTAGTTCTTCCAGGCGTTTGACGGTGAGTCGCGCGCGAATGCGTGCCCCGACGGGAACGGGCGCGGTGAAGCGCAGCCGGTTGATGCCGTAGTTCACGCCCATCTTCGATTGGGAAAACCGCACAGACTCGCTGAGGAACTTCGATAGCAAAGACAACGTCAGAAAACCGTGTGCAATCGGCACTCCAAAGGGCGACTCGCGGCGTGCGCGCTCCGGGTCGACGTGGATCCACTGGTGGTCGCCGGTAGCCTCGGCAAATCCGTTGATGCGCTCCTGAGTCATCTCGAGCCAGCCGCTCACCACCACCTCCTCTCCGACCCGGTCCTTCAGATCGCGCAAACTCGCCAATTCCAGCATCGTCGTGACCCCTCACAGCCCGTGGCAAAAGATCGGATTATACGGAGGCTGCGCTCGCGAATAAGCAGCCGTGCTAAGCTTTTCGTCATAATGTAGCGGCATCCTAGCGGGCCAAATCACCGAACACGCAAATGATCCTAGTGCTAATGGGCGTCTCGGGCTGCGGCAAAACGACCGTCGGCGAGATTTTGGGAGACCAACTCGGTTGGGAGTTCAACGACGCGGATGACTTTCACCCTCCGTCCAACGTCGCCAAGATGCGTGCCGGTCATGCGTTGACCGATGAAGACCGTTGGCCTTGGCTCGATCGTCTGAACGCTCTTATGCGAACGAGCGAGCTGGAGGGGAAGGACACCATACTGGCCTGTTCCGCGCTCCGACAGGTCTATCGAGACCGTCTCGCACAAGGCTGCAAAGACGTTCGCTGGTTTTTCCTGAAAGGTACCTTCGAACTTATCCAGTCTCGGCTCGCAGCGCGCAAGGGACACTACATGAATCCGGTGTTGCTGCAGTCGCAGTTCGCTACACTCGAAGAGCCTGCTAATGCAACAGTGATAGACATCGCAGCGCCCCCCGAGGCCCTGGCCGCCCAGATTCGCAAGACGCTCGAGGGATAGTCGAACGCCAAATCGCTAGTTGCAGGCTCTCAAGCAGCCAACTCGATCGCGTGCACAGTGACCGGGACGTCGCTGGCATCGTCGAACTCCGCGCCCGCTTCGACGCCGGCCCGCGCAATCGCCTCGACATCGTCGGTACGGGAGTACATGGCAAACATCGCTCCCAACGCGTAGTCCATGCCGGATCCGATGGCCCAGAAGCGCGGAAACGATTCCACATCGCGAGCCGGAGTCACGCCGAATATGCCACGGGAGTTGGCGAGCACCGCCGTCATACGCGTCGTTTCGTACGCATCATCGCTTTCTTTGCGAGGGTTCATGTGATACTCCTCGCGCAGGATCTTGTGCATCACCCGCCAGGTCTCGAAGATTTCCGCCGGCGTAGTCAACTTCACGTTCTGGGGAAAGCGCGAAAGGTAACTTTGCAGTACCGCATTGTGCACGGCGTAGCCCACTGTACCGATGTAGGTATCCTGGAACTTGAAGATCTTGTCCGGCGCTTCCGTGTAATACGCCTTCTGCTTGAGCGAGCCGATGCTCGCCAGCGTATCGCCAGCGATGCAGGCGAGGCGGCCTCTACGAACGACTACGATCGTGGACATGTCGAAGCTAAGTCGAAGGTCCGCTCAAGCCTTGAAGCGGGCGGCTACCGCCGCAGTTTCTCGTGCCAACAGAAATTGGTCGCTGGTCACGGCGACAAACTGAGCGCCCTGCTCGATCCATTTCTTGGCGTCGGTCTCGTTGAAATTTAGCAACCCCGGGACCTTGCCGGTGCGCTTTATCCTGGCGATGGCATCGGCGGTAGCGGCCTGCACATCAGGGTGGCTCGGGTTGCCTAAGTGGCCAAGATCCGCCGCGAGATCCTGCGGACCGATGAACAAGCCGTCGACGCCGTCGATGGCGGCCATCTTTTCGATCTGCGCAATGGCGGCGCGGGTTTCGATCTGCAGGATGAGACAGGTCTCGTCGTGCGCTCGAGCAAAGTAATCCTTCACGCGTCCAAAGCGATTGGCACGCGAGTTTGCCGACACGCCGCGGATGCCCTGGGGTGGGTAGCGCACGGCTGCGACGGCCCGGCGCGCCTCTTCCTCATTCTGCACGTAAGGTAGCAGCAGGCTCTGCACGCCAACATCGAGCAAACGCTTGATGAGGACCGTGTCGTTCCAGGGCGCACGCACCAAAACGCTGCTCGGATACGCGGCAGCGGCATGCAGTTGAGCGTGGACGTTGGGCAGCTCGTTGGGAGCGTGCTCCATGTCGATCAGCACCCAATCGAACCCGGCGCTGGCGCAGATCTCTGCGGAGGCATGGCTGGCCAGGCTGATCCAGCACCCGGTTTGCACCTTGCCGGCACGCAGGTTTCGCTTCAATTGATTGACCGGGAAATCCATGAGTGCTACTCCGTGCGAAAGGTGAAGCGAAAGGCCACCAGCCCTGCACCACGGGTTTCCCCCGCGTGGTGCCGATTGTAACGACAATCGTGGTTTACAGTTCGGCCCATCGCGCGGAAAATCCCGCACTACCGCAATCTGACAACTCCATACACTACTATCGATAGCATGATGGCTACAAAACCCAGCTTCAAAGGCGTCTATCCAATCCTCGCCACGCCTTTCCACGACGACGAGAGCCTAGATCTGGAGTCGTTCGATCGGCTGATCCGCTTCATGGCGGATGCCGGCGTGGATGGCGTCACGATCCTCGGCGTGCTCGGGGAAGCCAACCGTATGCTGGATCGCGAGAGGGAAGACCTGATAGCGGTGGCGGTAAAGGCTGCTGCAGGCAAACTCCCCATTATTGTAGGCGCCAGTCACAATGGCACCCGCGCGGCGACGGCACTGAGCCAGATGGCCCAGGAACTTGGGGCTGCCGCCGTGATGGTCACGCCCCACGCCGAACCCGTCCCTAACGATGACCGGGTGTTCGAGTACTACCGAACCATCGCCGAAGGCATCCGCATTCCGGTGGTACTGCAGGACCATCCTGCCTCCACCGGTGTGCATATGAGCGCCCCTCTCATCCTGCGCATCGTTGACGAGGTCGCGGGAATTGCAGCCATCAAGGAGGAAGCGGTGCCGACGCCACCAAAAATTCGTGCGCTGCTACAAGGCATGAAAGCACGCAAGGTCCCGATCCTGACTGGACTGGGTGCTCTCTATGCGCAATTCGACTTGGAAGCGGGGTCCGACGGTTTCAACACCGGATTCGCATTTCCGGAAGTATTGATGGCAATGGTGAAGGCGGCAAAGTCCGATGATCTATCGCGGGCGCAAGCGCTATACACCCGATTTCTGCCACTCATCACGTTCGAGCAGCAGCCCGGTGTCGCGGTGCGCAAGGAGATCCTTCGGATGCGCGGCGCAATCAAGGGTAGCCGGGTACGTCACCCCGGTGCGAACATCACACCAGTCGTGGCCAGGCAGATCGAGCAACTGATCGCTGCTGTGCTGCCCGGGGTCGATATCACGAAACCGATTGCGGTGTGAGGAAAGCCGTGATTCGTGAAAGGCCGTGATTCGTGATTGGTGACTCGTCTAATCCGCGCGGTGCGATGTGCAGCGCTCATTACGCGCTACGTTAATAACACCAATCACGAATCACGAGTCACGGCCTTTCACGAATCACGGCCTTTCACGAATCACGGCCTTTCACGAATCACGGTCCTAATACGTCTCCAAAGCGTTCGCACGATCCCGATAGACCTTCACCAGGCAAGGCACGTCGTTGCATGCGTCGCGAACGTCACGGCTCCACTCCTCTTGTTCTTTGAGCAGTGCTTCCTGATCCTTGACGCGGTTGAACGCATCCCGAAACGCGGCGGCCATGAGCTGATCGGCAACCGCGGCCTTGTCGCTGGAGCACAGCATCCATTCGGTCTTGGTCTTGTTGGGTTTGCTGCAATCGGGTACGGCATATGCCGAAGACACGTCGAACGTCAGCGCTATCAGTAACAACCCGATGAGCCTTCGCTTCATCGCCCGATGAACCCTCTAATCAATGCATTGATGCGCGCCGGTTGCTCATGCACCACCCAGTGCGACGCCTCCGGGATGCGAACGACGCGCAGATCGTCGACGTGGTCTTCTAGTCCATCCAGATTTCCCGTCAGCAGCGCCGCATCGCGCTCCCCCCAAATGACCAGCGTCGGGACGCGGACGTGAAACATATCTGGATCCATATCGGGCAACGCTGAAAGCGATCCCGCCTCTGGCGGATGCAGTGGCGAGGCGCGGTAGTAGTTGAGCCCGCCGGTGAGAGCTCCGGGTTCCGACCATGCTGCCAAATACGCCGAGCGGTCCGCATCAGTCGCTGCGCCACCATTCGCAGCCCACTCATCCAATGTCATGCGGGCAAGGCGCGCGTACCCGTTCTCGGATAGTACGCGCTCGGCCTTGTCGCTGCGAAACAGATTCATATAGGCGCTGGCCTGCTGTTGGGCCGGGTTGCCCCGCAACTCTCGGGCGAAAATCGCCGGATGCGGCGCGTTGATCACTACAAGCTTCTCGATCAACTCCGGATGCACTGCAGCCAAGCTCCACGCCACCGCGCCACCCCAATCGTGGGCGACCAGAACGAAACGCGTGCTTCCAAGATGGGCTGCCAACAGGCGCAGATCCTCCACGAGGTGTTTGGCGCGATAGTCTTTCACCAGCGCAGGCTTGGCGGATAGATTGCATCCGCGCATATCGGGCGCCACGGCCAGATGATCGCGTCCGAAGTCGGCCAGCTGCTCCTTCCACTCGTACCAGAATTCGGGGAAACCATGCACGAACAGGATCAGCGGCCCGCTACCCGCTGCTACGTAGTGCAGCTGCAATCCGTTGGGAAGGTGGGTGTATGCGTGCTGAAAATCGACGGCCATGGTCGCAATCAATAGGTGTGACAGAGAATCGTGCGAAACCAGCTAACTCAAACAATCCCAACGGCTAGAGGGATCGCCAAATTGCGATCTTGCTCTTCCCTCTCGCCTCTTGCCCTCTCGCGCCCCGTCTAGCTGCAGCTACTGCTGCTGCGCCTTCATTCCCTCTATCGCCGCGCCGAAGGGGGCTGAGCCAAACAGATTCTGTCCCCCGTCTACCACCAATACAGTTCCGGTCACGTAGGCTGCCAGTGGCGAAGCGAGAAACGCGGCGGCGTTACCGATTTCCTCGACTGTTCCATAGCGTCCTAACGGAATGGTTTTGTGCTGCATCGCTTCCCAGGCCTCGCCGCCCAGTCTCTTCACGCCTTCCGTGCCGGCAATGGGTCCAGGCACGATGCTGTTCGAGCGAATGCCGTATTTGCCCCACTCCAACGCGAGATTCTTCATCATATTGTCCACGCCCGCTTTCGCTGCTCCGACGTGCAACTGATACGGATAAGGCAGGAAAGACATTCCAGCCGAGATGAATATAACGCAGCCGTGCGTGACGCTGAGTTGCTCGAAGGCCGCGCGACACGCATGAAAAGACCCCACCAAATCGATGTCCACCACCGCCTTGAAGCCATTGGGTGTCAACTTCTCGGCCTCGATGGGGAAGTTCCCTGCCGCGCCGCAGACCAGTACATCCACCGGACCAAGTTGCTGGCGTGTTGCCTCTAGCGCGCGAACCACAGCATCGTACTGCCGCACGTCCGCGACCTCGGCGGCCACCGTTGCGCCAAGGGCACGCAACTCCACTGCAGCAGCATCGAGCTTCTCCCGCGTACGTCCACAAATACCCACGTTTGCGCCGAGCGCAGCGAAAGTCTTCGCGATACCCAGGTTGATGCCACTACCGCCACCCGTGATGAATACGGTCTTCTTCTCGAACAGGTTCTTTGGCAGATAACGCGTTATGTTCATCCGTTCCTCCCCACGCGGTGGCACCTAAACAGCCTTCAGCACGCCGTCCATCAGCTTC